>Ga0315273_10009873_pt1 | contig 12140 bp, 8 predicted proteins | sample YL17G02_0_MG_FD_205753 | JGI IMG/M metagenome (GOLD analysis project Ga0315273, IMG submission 205753) | Sediment microbial communities from Yellowstone Lake, YNP, Wyoming, USA - YL17G02_0 | ecosystem: Environmental > Aquatic > Freshwater > Lake > Sediment | place: USA: Wyoming | collected... | reverse complement strand
CTCTAGCCTTGAACCCGATCACGTAGGGGAGGTAATCTCCACCTCTGTGGGCGTGGACCCGAGAGCCACTGGTAGTACCCGAGGCGAGCAGGATTTCAGAGCCGGTCTGAGTAATCGAGGCACCCGAGCCAATGGTGTACTTCCAGAACGAAGCTCTGCCTGTACCTGAAGCTGTAGCGCCCGTATAGGGCTCAATCAGCTCCAGGTAGGTGTCATTCTTGACGTCATCCACAAGAGCATAGGCCGAGTCGGCGTGTGTGGACTGCTTGATGTGATGTTGTTTATTCAGCTCGGTCAAAAATGCCGTGCCAACACCAGTGACAACTTTACTGCCGTTGGTGAAGTAGTATGTTCCAGTCTTATCGCTGTATATGGCAGTTCCAGTGAAATCATCCCGGAAACTGGCTTCATCCGTTAGCACACGGGAACGAGTGTTGAGGTTCCTATCCACGTCCATCCGTAGCGCACGATTTTGTGGATTGTCCTGATTGCTGCTGGGGTCTGGCGCCCAACTAGTGGTCATGGCAGCCAAACTGAGCTTGCGGTTGGGCGTAAGACTTGGAGGCAGAGCCTCAGCCACAGGGCACAGTGTCACCTGAAGTCGCAGATAGGTAGTCGTGGCATTGCCGACGTTGGTAAGAATTATGCGGAAGTATGAAGCCGTCGCCTGGTACGTGCGGTTGTCACCCACACCAGCCATCACCGTGAACTCAGTTTCGTGATCCCAGTTGGTGCTATCCGGACTCTGCTGCAGTTTCACCAAAATCGACTGATCGGCCTTGAGGTTGACCAGGATTCCTACCACTCCCAATGTGTTCTCAGCAGTGCCGGTGAAGGATGCACCAGCCGCCAGATTCGCAGTAGAGTTGTTGTTCGATGACGCCACCACGTTTTGTTGCATTAAAGAGCGCGTAAGAGGTACGGCTTGTCTATTGGATGCAAGAACAATTCGCACTGACACCGTGCCAGAAGTAAATGCAGCGGCGCGTACTCTCACATGGGTGCAAGCAGAGTTTCCTACTCCCTGATAGGTACCATTGGCGGTTAGCGCATACAACAGAACAGGATTTGGGTTGGGCGCAGCAGTGCCAATGAAAGCAGCTTGGAGCCATGTACTACCACCATCACTAGATACCTCAAATACTAGCTGCGCATTCCATGTCCCCGTGATAACAACATTGATGCTCTCCCACCCTTCAGCCGCAGCCTGTACGGTTCCGTTGAGAGCAGTAATTGTTCCCGTGACAGGGGTGCCATTGGGAACCACACTCGAGGAGAAAGATCCAGTTACAGGAACAGCAGTCTGGTTGCTGGCAATCACCACAGGCTGACTGGCAGCCATGGCGGCTTGACCAAGCGCAGGAGTCTTGGTGTCGATGCTCCCGAGCGAGCTGTTGCCAGTAGTCTGTGCCGCCGAAGTTGCAGCTCCACTTGGGAGCACCGGAGTGTTGTTGGGACTGATCGCCACTACAAGGGCAGGGTCTGTTGCTGCAGCAGGAGTGCTCGCTGCTTTGACTGCCGAGACGTTGGTTCCGTCAGTCACTTTGGCAGGTTGAGCCGTGGTACCTGTCGGGTCCACACGCGCAGGATTGCTGGCAGTGGCAATCTCTGTTCCACTCGTGTTGTGAAGGATTGAAGCTGGGGAGTCCGACATTAGCTTATTGCCCTCGTTCTGCTGGTCTCGAACACGCCGGAGTAGCTCACTGTGTCTGTAACCGTGGCGAGCAACGTCTCAGCCGCGTCGTATATCTTCCAGGTGATGGTAGTTGGATTCACTCCGGTCCACGCAATGGTCTTCTCAACGATCTTCTTCTTGCCCACCCCGGCCTGGTTGTACCAGATGATAGCGGTCGGGAAGACCGTGCCGGTCATTTCACGGTAAGCTCCACTGGCAAAGCTCTCTGCTGGGCCATTGTCAATGAAATGTATGAGCTGTCTGAGTGCTTTATGTGCCTCGGAGGTTAGTGCAGATGGGTCTCCAGTGAGAAGTTTCCAAGTTACAGGGGAGTTATCAGTGAGCACCCAGTATGTTTCGTCATCTGTCTGCCTGGCAACTCTGCCAATGTCGTCTGCATCAAGTCCTGTCGCCCCCTCGCGCAGTGTGGAGTTCGCATACTCCAGGCATTGGACTCGATGGATTTCCAGAATCTCTAGGTCTTTGTGCAGCCCAGTGCTCATGGGTCGGTCGCCTTTTCAACTACATCTCCAGCTGTAGTGTACACCGTTCCGCCATCAACTTTGAAAACCAAATAGCGGTTATCCCGTGCCCCCACGCCCTCGAGAAGTTGTGTAAGTGTAACATAGCTTGGGTTGAACCCATCCTTGAAGATCATGTCCTTGTTGCTGCGAGTGATGACTGTGCTCTCATCGACATGGGAGGCATCATCAAAAACAATCCCAGCGCACTCTACTAAGTCCTCAGTGGGGTCAAGAGATGTAGGGAACTGATCGTCGTCATCGCCACCTGTGTCGATGCTCTCGAGCTTCAGAGGTTTGACTCGGTCGAGCGCCAACATCTACTCCAGGAAAGGGAGGGTGGGGCCAGAACAAATCCAGCCCCACCCTTCCAGAACCTCAAGCACCACTTCAAGAACTAGAAGCCTAAGTGCTCGAAATCAGGCAGCTTTCTTGCCGAAATCGACGATACGAACGAACAGGTCCGTGTTCTTCCAGGCCATTCCACACTGAATCACGCGCTTGCCAGCCCCTGGAAGAGCGGTCGTGAGCCCTCCACCTGTCGCCAGGTAGTAAGGTGCGCCAGGGGCCGCGCCAGAGAGAACACCAACGGCGACACCAGCCACAACAACTTTGATCGCGGAGATTGTGGTCACATCACGAGCCACGCCAATGACCTTGGCCTTGGCGTCCGTGGTGTCAGCCTCGTTGATCTTCTCGGAGGCACTGATGTAGACCGGGTCACCCACACCGACGGATCCGCCTGTACCATCCATCGGTATCTCCACCCTCTCCGCTGAATCAGGAGTGATGGCGGGATGGGTGTGCAGGGCGTCGGCATCGCTGGTGGCACCTGCTGTCAGGGTGTTGAGGTTGGCGGCGGTCACCACGCCGGTTCCGGGAGTCTGACTGGTAGCGGTGGTGCCAATGGTGAATAGGTCAGGAACACCAAGGACACTGAGACCGCCGCCACTGCCATCGAGAGCCAACGTGTTGACGGCACCAGGAGCGTAGAGCTTGATCTCCAGACCAAAAGGCGTGGTCTGGTAACGCTGGAGACCGCCATTGGGAGCCACAGCGACTCGCAGCTTGCCACCGGAAGTGTCAGCACTGAACTCCAAACCGGACTTCCTGGCGAGAGTGGGAGCGCCAGCACCCTGAAGATCTGCACCGCTATCGAGGTCCACCTGGATGGAGCTGATGTTCTTGATCAAGCCTTGATCGTACGTGTAGCTCGCAGCACCGCTGACCTGCCCCCACTTGTTCGTTGCGTCAACGTCGATGGTCAGCCCTGTCAGGTCGGTGACCTCACTCCAACCCGTGTCCTTCAGCGTGAGACCATCGGTGACCCAGGCATAGCAACCCGACCACAGCTCACCGGCTGCAACCGTGTCGCAGTCTGCGACACGCTGGAGCTTGAGCTTCGCGGCGACGTCACCGAGCGTGGCGACCATGTAGAGACCGTTGTCCAAATGAACAGTGCTATCACCACCACCCTGCCACGTGACAAGGACACGCTCATCGGCAAGCAGCGTGATACCGTCGATGCAGCCGTTCATGAAAGCGCCGACAACCGGCGACTCCAGGGTGTGACTGCCACCTGTTCCAGCGGCAACGAAGACCGCGCCGGTGGTGCTGCCAGCGGTGATACCTGCCTCGGTGTTCCAGTTGCCCGTGATAGCCGAAACAGCGACTATCGAGTTCACACCGAGGAAAGACGCGCTGCGTAGATCGATCTGGTTGGTCGCACCAGCGTAGGCAACGGTCGAACCGTACTGGGTGTTGATCTCGGTGATCAGTCCAGCCAGGGTGGTCGGAGGAGTGGCACCGATGGTGATGACATCTGGAGTGCCGCCATCGAGGGTGATGGTGATGGTGTCGTTCTGGACAAGTCCAGTGTAGCCTGTACCGCCACTGCCAACCCTACGAGCCTGCGAACCGAGTTTGCAGGCTGTCTTGGCCCTGACTGCTTCATGGGGGTCGAGGCCTCGGGCGATTGCATCTACGTACTCCTTCGTGGCTGCATCGGCCCCATCAGTCGGGGTTGACATGTTGAAGACTTTGTTGTCCCCCATGTCGATGCCGAGACCACCACTACCCGCTGGAGGCAATGTGATACCGGAGACGTTGAGAACGTCACCACTGGTAAGAGAGAGTTCCTCGTGGAAACCCTCGGTTGGATCCATGAAAAGCGGTTTGCGAAGAGACAAGGATAAACCTCCTCCGATAGGGTCACCCCATGGCATTTTGGAAATCCTTTTTGAATGACAGCCAGTTGGGGCTACAGTTCACTTCTACTACATTTACATTGGCCTTCTCTTCAATCGCTGTTGCTACTCGGCTGGCACCTCCATTGTTCTTTTCTGTCTTTACTTTCTCTATACCTCTACAATATGCGCCAGCAGCCAACCATGTAGCTCCGCCGTAGAGCGACTTCGGTCTGCTGTCAAATGCGTGAAGCATGTTGTGCCCCAAAGGACTACGGCTCTTTTGCTAACTCGCGGATCACACCGCTTTCTCCGTCATAAGTCATCCGCTGTGGATCCATCTTGTACTTTTCGGAGATCTCCTTGACAATCAGCTGTTGTTCGTCCTTTTTGGATTCGGCCATAGTCATGAGCTGTGTTCTAAGAGTTGACCTGGAGTGCAACTGCTCGGTGAACTTCCTCTTTACCTCTTCTGTCTCCAGGTCGTGATTTCTGATCTGAAGGATGAAGTTCACGCACTCTGTTTCAACCTTCACAAGGTTGAGTCGTTCGATTTCTGTCATTCGGATGATGGCATCGAGCACTGGACGGTCGTCCTCCGCCATGCGCGCCTTTTTGACACCATTTGGCCCATGAGCCTCGCACGTGTCCTTGCCGGGTTGTTGCAACTTCCGGCAACCAGGATGAGTGCATTGCTTTCTTCTGCTTGCGGCTTTCATGGATTTCATCTGTACCTCGTGCTGATCAATCTGTTACGCGTTTTGTGGGTGACGAGAGCTCGCACAAAAGTTGGCTGGTCGACGTCGCCATGCCGACATACTGGATGTACCAGAATGGTGCAGAGAGACTTGGCACCACATTGGTTGGTTGTCCTCCGGAACCCACGAAATAACGAGCTCCTGGGGACAAGCTGAAGGAGATCGGAACAAGGCCCTGTGTCTTCACCAGGCAGGCGCTGGGTCCAGTCTTTTGGTAAATGATTCCAACAGCAGGAATCTTCGAGGAGTTCTGGATGTCGCAGCGGCGAACGTAAGGCTTTCCGCCCACAGGTGCACCTGCAATGTACACACAATCGTTGACCGAATCCTCCGGTTCGCAAGCACAAGCCAGTACACCTTCGGTAGCTCTTCGCCCAGCGGTGGTGGTGGGCTGTAAGATCAAGCGTGGGCTCCACGCATTGCTGCGGATGCACTGCCTCTGCTCGGGTGTTGTTGCAGATGTACCGAATTGTATTTGAAACTGGGTTCAGGTAGGATTGACTGTTTGCTGCAAGTGACCTGTCTTCTGCTCTGTGATTCGCTCTGGTGGTTGCAGCAAGAACCATTCGGCCTGCCACTTTTCTGTTTGTCTTGTCTTAGTCTTGCAGCGTACAACGCGGCTGCGGCTTTGCCAAGAATTTCTTGCATATGCACTGCAAGCTCCTGCAGCCAATCAATAATTTCAGGACGCCAAGTAATACGGCGCGAGCTTGATCGTGCAGGACGTGGCCAAAGTGGCCCCAACCGTTGTGACCTTGAGTTTGTCACCCCACAGCAGTGTGTAAAGGCTTCCATCCCTGCCACGGGAAAACTGTGTCTCATTCGTGCCTGAGTAGATGATGACAGACTTCCCGGCGGCGCTTTCAAGCTCGATCAGCCAGGAGGCTTGATCAGCCAGCTTGAGCTCCACGCCGATCAGACTCAACGGATCGCGCTTTTCGAAGCTGTACAGTGCAGTAGAAGGGGAAAACAGCCCTCCTTCGGTACCAGCCGCGAATGTGTAAACGTCGATTAGAAAGGTTGGGGTGAGGGCTACGGCACCATCCTTTGGAGTGAGACCTCCGAAGTTGCTGGTAGCTTTCATCTCTTGGTAGATGGAAACCGGCTTTTCTGTAGTGGCGAGGACGTCAGTCATGGTTTGAATTGCCTCCGCTGACTTCTATTTGGCTTGCGCGGAATGGTTGACGCTTCACATGCTGCCACATTTTGGGTTTGACTGTCCAGCAAAGACTGTCTATCATGGCACAAATCGTGTCACGTGGGTGGCACAGTAGCATCAACTTGCAGGAGATGCATCAGGTGGCAACTAATAAAAAAGTAGCGAAAACTCGAAGAGTTTCAGCAATTAAGGCCACTGTGCTCGGCAAGTCAGAGCGGAAGGGCACAGAACTTATAGATTTCCTGGTGAAGAAGGACGAAGAGGCCGGTGTTCTGACACCCCCTTACGATTTCGAGAGACTTTACAAGCTGTTCGAGCAGTCATCTATTCTGCGGCCCAACGTTGATGCCTATGTGACCAACATTGAATCCTTTGGTCATCATCTTCTACCAACCATCGATCTCGCTTCCAAATCCGCCCGTGGGCGCATCGCTGACGCCATTCTCTACGAGCGCACGCTGGATGCGCACGAAAAGGGTGAGGTGCTGGAGGCCGTTGTCGAACCGACGGAGGTCGAGGTCGATGCCCGCATCGAACTTCTCCGTCGGACAGCGAGACTCGAGTACTCCAGGCTCAAGGCCTTCTTTTCCTTTGTCTGTCCGCTCTTCTCCTTCATCGAACTGCGTCGTCGGACGAGACAAGACCTGGAAGTCATCGGCAACGCGTTCTGGGAAGTTGTGCGTAACAGCCTCAGTGAGATCGTCAACATCTACTATGTGAACCCGTTGCACGTGCGCCTCTGTGAGGAAGACGAAGAGCCAACCCTGGTGAAGGAGAAGGTGCGTGTCACGGACATCACATGGCGCACTTACGAAGTGCCGATCTACTTCCGTCGCTATTTCAAGATTGGACGGCATGGCCGACGTGTCTACTTCAAGGAGCTGGGCGATCCCCGAATCATCTCTCGCAGCACGGGGAAAGTGTATGACTCTCCAGAGGGCTTGCGGATTGAGGAGCCGACGGCTCTACCAGCGTCGGAGATGCTGCACTTCACCATCTTCACCCCGGCCTCGGACTACGGTGTCTCGCGCTGGATCGCCAACCTCCCTGGAGTTCTTGGTAACAGAGAGCTCGAGGAGGTGAACTACAACTACTTCAAGAACAACGTCGTTCCTCCACTCGCTCTTCTCGTGTCCGGTGGGCGGCTGGGCAAGGGCGTCACGACACGAATCGAGGAGTTCATCGACGAGCATCTCAAGGGCAAGCGAAGCACGCATCGCATCCTGGTGCTCGAGGCCGAGAGCCAGCGCTCCGTCGGAGACTCTGGCCCACGACAAGTTCCCAGGGTGATGTTCGTCCCACTCCGCGATGCACAGCAGTCGGATGCCCTCTTCCAGAACTATGATGTCAGGAATGAGGAAAAGGTGGCTCGGTCCTTCCGCCTGCCCAGAATTCTTCGAGGGGATGACAAGCAGTTGAATCGCTCGGTGGCCTACGCCTCGATGAAGCTTGCCGAAGAGCAGGTGTTCGAACCAGAGCGAGAAGTGCTTGACTCTGTCGTCAACCGGAGAATCTTTCCGGATCTAGGCATCACGTTCTGGATCTTCAGGTCCAACTCTCCAATCGTCCGGGACCCGGAAGCCATGTCTGACATGGTGACCAACATGGTCAAGGCAGGAATCCTGCTTCCGGTTGAGGCCCGCGAGCTCGCCGCCGACATCTTCAACCGAGCCTTCGAAGAGATTTCCGAGGACTGGACAAATAAGCCTCTGCCCTTCGTTCTTGCGCAGTTACACACCGGGTCGACCGCTGACGACCTGGGCATTGGCTCCTCGCCCATTCCGCTTGTCACACGGCCAGCAGAAGAGGAAACGGCGCAGGACGTTGCAGTGAGTTCTGACAGAGTCATCCCGCTGTCCGCCATGCACAGGGCTGGTATGCCCCTGCAGCCACTGGGCGGTGGCGGCTTTGCAGACGAGGAGTAGACGCAATGCCTGAGGTAAAGGAAGACACGATGAACGAACCGGAGCCCCAGACCGATGAGGAGAGGGAGCGAATCCTTCAGGAGGAGCAAGATTTCGAGGAAAAGTATCAAGCCACGATGAAGCTCATGGAGCAGGGTGTACCTCAGATCCAGGGCGACTCGAAACCTTTCGCCTCTCTCATGCGGAGCGACGCAGACCTGCGCCTGGTCTTCGAGGCCATCGAGAACAGCATCTGGCGCTCATTCGGGGAGGACCAGCGACGGAAACCGTTCTCCACGGTGCGTCCGACGCACGACGAGGTACGTCGCCGTTTTGCCATCTGCGAGAAGTGGTTCCGTCGTGCTCGAGGTGACATGGACTACTCGGTCACACAGACGCTCGACCTGATGGGCAAGGCCCTGCGCTGCGAGCTTGACGGACAGGTCTACGAGCCACTGGCCCCGGGATCTCGGATCTGGACTCCAACCTGATGCACAGTTCGGGTCGAGCCCCGATCCCCAACACCGACAAATGGGGAGCCCGCAATCTGGAAAGCATCCTCAGGCGTCAATCGACGGGGAGTCCATCGTCTCCAAAGCATCTCAGACCGCGATCATCCATGGAGGATCGAACGATGAATTCGAAGAAAGAGCTCGAGCAGCTTGTCGACAACTTGCAGAACCTCACAACGCTCCTGCGTTCGGCGAAGTCAGATCCACTCCGTCGCATGGTCGAGCCCCATGCGGAAGCGGTACGACGTGGTGAGAAGAGGCTCATCGTGCACTCGAGGCAACTCGATGTTGCAGGGGAGCGTCTGCACTTTGGCGACAAGCAGTTCATCTACGGCGTGATGGAATTGGGTGCGGCGAAGCCGATCTCCATTGCACAGTTTCGCAGGCTCAGCGACCAGCACAAGATCTCCGAGGAGGAGCGCAAGAGCTGGTGGCCACGCAGCCGCAGGCTGTATGCCTATACGGTGGTGAAACTCGAGGCCTTCGACGAGCTCAAACCCTGGAAGCATCCGGTTGCGGAGCAAGCAGTTGCCACGGAGCGCAAACAGGCTGATTGGAGTGAGATTACGACGGAACAGCAGTTGCAGGTCCTGGGCAATGTGCTGTCACTGGCGCTCACGTTCGCCAAGGTGGCCCCGTCCTTCGTCGAGCAAGCCATTCATCTCATGGAGCCCGAGCAGCTCAACACCGCACTGCTTCGCACGGTGGTTGTTGTCGGTTCGACTCTCGTCGAGGATTACTCCGAGGTGCCATTCACCGAGAAGCCGGTTGCTGCTTCGCTTGAGAACATCTTCATCCTGGCAGAGAAGCTCATCACGCAGCTCAGAATGGCCCGAGAGTTTTTGCCAGCCGAGACGCGCATCTTGGTGCTATCAGAGGACGCCATTGCATGCCTCGAGGGCTTCTTGGCCCTCGAGGACAAGTTCGTACAGGAGGGGGCTACTCTCCACAAGGCCATCCTTCATCACGTCGATGCGCTCTACGACGCGGACGGTGGTCTCATCCATTCGGACGAGATTCAATTTGTAGAGAAGGCCGAGCAGCCAAAGGGAAAGCTTTCCACTCTGAAGACGCCAGATGCAGCCTTCAACATTGCAAGGTTGCGTAAGGAACAGTCTACAGGCGTGCTGTCTAGACTTCAACGCACAGGACGAACTGGTCAGCGGCAGTTCTTGCTCAACGAGGTGGCTCCGACCAAGGCCGATGCCCAGTACGTGTGGGGTGTCATCACTCTGGATGCACCTGTCGAGTATGCCGATCTCTCGAAGATGCCGGATGACATGCGAGATGGCATCGACAAGTTCTCTCGTGAGGAGTTCTCCACCGAGACTCCGATCTACTACATGTCCATGAAGCTTGTGGCGGCCTTCAACCCGCCGCTGAAGCTGAAGCGCATCGTCTCCGCCCGTCGATACGGCCCGGTCATCGAGCTCCCACAGGCTCTGAGCAAGTCAACAGTACGTCAACCACAAGAACCGACAGACGGGTCGACAGCAGGCCAACCACGAGAACCCGCCCAAAGCAAGCAGGAAGAGAAGCCGTTTCTCTCTTTTCGAGGGCTCACTCCGGACATCTTGCGTCAGCTGTCAAGTGAGGAACTATTGCAGCTCTACGCCACGGCCAAGACGGTGCTCGAGACCGAATACACCGAGGGGCGCACGAGTGTGGACAGCATGCCCAAGGAAGATGTGGAGAACGCGCTCAAGTTCATCCTCGATGAATGCAAGCGGAGAGGGATTGACATCGAGAATGCGCCGGAGCTGGCCGGGCTCTACAAGGCCGGGCCGAGTCAGCGCTACGCCCCGATTCATCCGGGGAGCGCAGGGGAGCTGCCAGAGTTGAAGCTGGAGGAGCTTCTGCCGCACTTCCATGAAGAGTTCTTGCTACGCAGTCCGGTCGTTTCGGTCGTGGGCTCCATTGCCAACAACGGCGTGACGAAGAACGACATCGATGTGCTGCTTCGTGGGCCGCTCGACGAGGCAACCGCTCACATCCTGAAGTTCCGTCTCGGACGCATGATGCCGGCGGAGATCGGCCAGCGCATGTCATTCCATGGCGGTGCGCTGGAGAAAGATGACTTCGCCGGAGTGGGGCCTTTCACTGCCCATTTGCCCATCTATGACTTGGTCGTGCGCAGGCGGGAGGACTACAACACGATCGTCGAGATGCGTGATGCCGAGATACTGGTCGAAGAACTCGAAGAGCTCATTGCCAAGCAGGACCCCTTCTTGAAGTTGCCACCGACGGAGAAACCGTTTCCGGCGGTCGTGCAGCATCACGTCAGGGGTGCCTCGGTTCATATGGACATCAGGATCGCTGCGAATGGCTACCTCATTGGCTACACGGCCGCGGATGCCATCAAGGGCAAGATCGCAAAGCCGGAGACACTCGCTGAGGCCAAGAAGATCGTCTCCTCCTTCGCCATCGATGGCTCCGACTGGAACAAGCCCCTGCGAGCTCCACACCGGGTCTACGCCGCAACGAAGGCGCCGGAGCCCAAGCAGTGGCTCGATGTGGAAGAGGGCTTTGAACCAGGAAGCGTGGGTGCGACAAGGAATGAAAAGGGATTCATGGTTATCACGGCCAGGCCTCAAGTGTCCTGGGGTGAGCGCACGCCGTACTTCCACGAGTACTTCTGCGAGAAGGAGCCCAGGTTCTCCGGTCTGCTCACCTTCCGCTTGTTGGTCTCGGAAGAGGGCAAGCCCACGGACGAAGAGGTTGAAGCTGGTCGCAAGCAGCCCAAGGGTGTCCCGTTCTGGACAGCCATGTTCGCCAAGTCGCTCCTGCCGTCGGTGCTGAAGCGCCGAGCCGTCAACGTGAAGCGCATCCCGCCAAAGGGCTGGGCCTATCTGCCGCCGGGGCTGAAGTCGGTCGTGCCGAAGGAGTTTCAGTACTGGCGGGCAACAGAAGAGAAGGAGCGCCTGCAGATCCGTGATGCACTCGTCGATGTGCACTTCTTCACCGAGGAGAACATCAAGCTCGTCGACTCTCAGTTCAAGCGCGTCGTCACGAAGTACTACCTGTACAGGCCACAACCCGAGACCGCGCTCGATGCTATTGCAACTCATCACAAGCTGGACTTAGAGCAAGAAAGGAGTTTCCGGGATTACTGCAAATCAGAAGAAACTGAGAACAGCCTACTGGCGGTGGAAAGGGCGTATGACAAGTTTGCAATATCGCTGAGGTATCCACCAACACCACCCCCATACAAACATCATCCCCACCCAGCCTCCCGTATTTTAGGCCGAATTGATCCGACTAGTCAAGATAAAACGGCAGTGAGCGGCGCGTCATTGAGCAGTGCGCCATTCACTCTTTCTTGGCAACGATGGAAAGGGCAACTGGTCATCCGGGCGGCACCGACCAGGCAGATCTATCACCTCTTCATTCGAAGAGGGGATTCCGTCGAAGACTTTCAACTGCTC
>Ga0315273_10009872_pt1 | contig 12142 bp, 12 predicted proteins | sample YL17G02_0_MG_FD_205753 | JGI IMG/M metagenome (GOLD analysis project Ga0315273, IMG submission 205753) | Sediment microbial communities from Yellowstone Lake, YNP, Wyoming, USA - YL17G02_0 | ecosystem: Environmental > Aquatic > Freshwater > Lake > Sediment | place: USA: Wyoming | collected... | reverse complement strand
CTGACTTTCCGCCAGCATGAAATTGGACTGGACGTTCATAACCTGGAGGGCCAGGTTGGGATTCTCCAGTCGGACGATGGGATCTCCCGCCTTGACCACCGCTCCTTCCTGGACAAATTTCTCGATAACTCTTCCGCCTTCCGTTAGGTCAAGGTAGAAGGTCCGGAAGGGCTCTACTGTTCCCGAGATGGGGATAAACTCTTGAAACAGCCCCCGTTTGGCTTCACACACAATTATGCGTTCTGCTTCCACATTCAGCTTGGCACTGGTATCGTTGAAAAGCAGGAAAAAGGGGATGAGTACTGAAAAGACCCCTGCAAATGAAGCCGCGAGAATCTTTTTCAAGGTCCAGGTCTTCTTTTCGATCTTTCTGTCCATGGGTTCACCTCTTTGTTGTAATGATGAAGTGCCAATTACCGTGCCACTCAATATTCTCAAGAATTGGGCTTGATTTTGCCAGATTTCTTAAGAAAAGTGTCCGGAAACGCACACCGGTGTCCGAAAACGGACATCAATCAGAAATCTTTAGTATCTTCTGATGTTTCCCTTCCGGAGCGATTTTGGAATAGACCCACGCACAAACCCTGGGCGCAAGATGTCGAAACTCCTGATTGTTGACGACAATGAAGATGTCCTCCTGGCAGCACGACTGTTGCTTAAACCGCACGCCGCATTCATCGTGACTGAGAAGGATCCCGCACGCATTCCCTTGTTGCTGCAGAACGATGCTTTTGATGTGATATTTCTGGATATGAACTTCACCCGGGATATGACCAGCGGACAAGAGGGGTTCCACTGGCTGAGAGAAATACTGCGATTCGACCCTCAGGCGGTGGTCATCCTCATTACCGCTTACGGCGATGTAGATACAGCGGTGCGTGCAGTGAAAGAGGGGGCGACGGATTTTATCCTGAAACCATGGCAGAATGAAAAAGTCCTGGCGACCTTCTTCTCGGCGCTAAAGCTCAGAGAATCGCAGGTTGAACTCCAGAGAATAAAAAACAGGCAGAAGTATTTGAATGAAAAGCCTGAATCCGGATTCTCTGAAATCGTCGGTTCTTCCGAGACGATGAAACAGGTATTCACGACCATTGTCAAAGTTGCGGCAACCGAAGCCAACGTCCTCATTTTGGGGGAGAACGGAACGGGCAAAGAACTGGTTGCGCGGGCGCTCCACCGGAAATCCAAACGGAGTGATGAAGTGTTTGTCAGCGTCGACATTGGTTCGATAGCGCCGACGCTCTTTGAGAGCGAACTCTTCGGACACGTGAAAGGGGCCTTTACCGATGCCAGGGAAGACCGGCCCGGAAGGTTCGAAATCGCTTCGGGAGGAACGCTTTTCCTCGATGAGATTGGGAACCTTCCCATGGAACTTCAGGCAAAACTTCTCTCCGCCATCCAGAATAGAACAATCACAAGGGTCGGCTCCAATTACCCCATTGTGATAGATATCCGCCTCATTTGTGCAACGAATCGCCCTATCCATGATCTGGCTGCTGAAAACAAATTCCGCCAGGACCTGTTGTACAGGATAAACACGGTCGAGATACATTTGCCTCCGTTAAGAGAACGAAGCGGGGATATACCGTTGATGGTGGAACATTTCTTTTCGATCTACAAGAACAAGTATGGCAAACCCGGTCTTGTTTTGGGTCAGGGTGCAGTGGACAAATTGGAGGGCTATTCCTGGCCTGGCAATGTCCGGGAACTTCAACATTTGATCGAACGGAGCATCATTCTTTGCGATGGCGTCGAAGTAAAGCCCGCTGATCTCTTCGTGAATACGCCGCAGGCCCGGATCTCGGAAGAACATGTCGATACGTATAACCTCGAGGAAATCGAAAAGAATTTCATTCAAAAGGCTCTCAGGAAGTGTGGAGGCAATATTTCCCACGCAGCAAAAGAGCTGGGACTCACGCGTACCGCCCTCTACCGGCGAATGGAGAAATTCGGTCTCTAGCATGAATACGTTCAGAGTGAATCTGATTGCACGGGTAGCCGGATTAACCGCCACTCTTGCAGTACTCGTCATCTCGTATACTGTATCCGCACAACTGTTTCTTCCTGTTGCGATTGCTCTGACCGCAATCTACCAGACAATCGCTCTGATCAGGTATGTGGATCGAACGAATAGAGAAGTAAAAGCATTCCTTGAATCAATCCGGTATGCCGATTTTTCACAAACTTTCCGCTTTGCGGCATTGGGCGGGTCGTTTAGAGATCTTTCTGACGAGTTCAGCGGGGTGCTGCAAAAGTTCAAACAACTGAGGAATGAGAGAGAGGAAAGTCTGAAATATCTGGAAACAGTTGTGCAACACGTGGGTGTTGGGTTGATCGTTGTTGATGCGGGAGGTACCGTTGAGTTGGTCAACCGATCCGCTGAAAGACTGCTTGGCCTTCAGCACATCAGGAATATCAATACCCTGAACAATCTCAGTCCGAATTTCGGCAACTATCTTCTACAACTGCCGGACAACAAGAAGAGAGTGTATCGCTTATCGGTGAAAGACGAAACCCTTCAGCTGCTGCTCTACGCAACCGCGTTCAGGATGCGAGATCAGCTCTTCAGGGTGGTTGCCATACAAAATATCCTGCCGGAACTTGAAGAAAAGGAAATCGAGGCCTATCACAAACTCATACGTGTGCTCACGCATGAGATAATGAATTCGATCACGCCGATATCCTCACTTGCCTCAACAGCCGGCAGCATGCTCTTGTCGGTTTCGTCGGCAGATGTGGAGAAACGCGGAGAGGCGTTCAAAGATATTGTATCCGCCATGAGCACGATTCAAAAACGAAGTGAGGGGTTGATGTATTTTGTCGACAAGTACAGAAGCCTGGCCAAAACCCCAAAACCATCGGTGCAGATTGTCAAAGCAGCCGACGTGTTCGAGCGTATCCGTACGCTGATGGTTGCGGCCATCCATGGAAAGGAGATTCTGTTTTCGATCCACATCGAACCAAGAGATCTGGAGCTGGCCACCGATCCCGATCTGTTGGAACAAGTGCTGATTAACATTTTGAACAATGCCATACAGTCACTTGTTGCGTGCAAAGAGGGGAAAGTGAGTCTGCGGGCACACATAGACGAAGTCGGCAGGGTCTGCATACGCATCAGCGACAATGGCCCCGGAATACCGGAAGAGTTGTTGGAAAAGGTATTCATTCCCTTCTTCAGCACAAAGAAGGATGGTTCGGGGATCGGATTAAGCATCTCGCAGCAAATCATCAGGGCGCTGGGTGGAAGAATCAGTGTCTCCTCAAAAGCCAATGAAGAAACCGTGTTTACGATCAGGCTGTAGCACTTTGCATCGAGCCCTCCCAACCCAACCACAACAACCGCCGCCGCCCACAAGACAGCAGAAGGCGCCTTTCGGGCACCTTCTTTTGTAGCGGGGGCAGGAACTTTTGACTCTACGAAACTCTACGGGTTGTTCGCGGAGAAGGTGTAGAGGTCCTCACAACAGGCCTGCCCTTGTTGGTGGCGTATTCGTCCACGGCTTACGGGGGATTGTCGTTGTCGCCGCGCATCCCCTCCCTGCACGTCCAGATCTTCCTATCCATGCGAAGCCTCGAACAACCCAGAGATCGTTCACCCTAACGCATATATGCTCATGCCGCCGTCTGTAAGTCGTTATTTATCTATGTGCGAGTTTCTGGCGCACAAAGCATCTAACCGACCTTGCCGCTTTCAATGCGTGTCGTCCTTCTTCAGGTGTTACGATATCGCCGGGATAGCAGAACTGAACAGCGCACTCAATTCATGATCCCTCATGGGCTTTTTCCCCGGATGGAATATTGAAGAGTGACAGGCGCAGGTAAGGCGCGAGCCGTTAGGCAGCAGCTGGGGGGTTAGCGCTTCTTGTAAATGTCGCGGCGGTGTCCGACAGCGTGTACAATGATGACCTGTTCGCTGCGGAGAGTCTCAAATATGATTCGATATGAGCCGTCTCTCAATTTGTAGAGACCACTCAATTCACCTTTGAGCGGATGAAGTCTTGTGGAGTCAAGGTTCTCGGCGAGCCAAGAGAGTCGATCTGCGATTCCTCCAGCGACGGAGGAATCGAGTTTCTCCAGGTCCTTGAGGGCGGATTTCAGAATGCGGACGGAATACAAGGGTCACAGTCCAAGACGTTTGCGAACTGCGGAGAGGTCCTCGCCGCGTTCCCCCTTGGCAACGGCCTTACGCTGGCGGATCAGGCGTTTCCGGAGGGCATCCTTCAGAACGAGACCGTCGTCAGGATTTCCGAAGAGTTCTACCAACTTCTGCTCAACAGCCGTCGAGACGACTTGGGCGAACTCTTTCTTGCTCAAATGTACAACCATTGAGGGCATTGTTCTTTCTCCTTTTCAACAGTATACTCAATCTGTGACTATTCTTCAACATTCGGCTGCTGCCTACCAGCGCCTGTACCTGACGCCGCTCCGCTGCGCAGGTCAAGCCGACGGTTGGGCCATCCAAATAGTTTCTGCACTATCTACTAATCAAGGAAGGTGCGGCTATGTCGGTTTGGACTGCGGTTTCGAACATTAGCTGGCTGGCGGTGCTGGTTGCGTGGATGGTTCACGTCGTGATCAGCTTGGTGTGGTTCACAACTGGCGTTTCAAGCGTTCGGGTCTGATCGGCAATCTCATGGTGAGCTTTTCGGTCGGCATGACCTTTGTTTTCGGCGGGATTTCAGTCGGACAGCCGGGAAGCATCAATGTATGGTGGTTCGGGGCAATCGCTTTGCTTATGGACCTCGGCGAGGAGATCGCCGCGGACGCCATGGACATCGAAGGTGAAGTGAAAACGCCCCGAACAGGCCGGGGCGTTTTGTTTCTTGTAGCGGGGGCTGGAACTTTTCGACTCTGCGAACCTCTACAGATTGTTCTTGGAAGAGGTTCATTGAACATCAGATGTGCCTTAGATAGACGATTCAGGCTGACAAATAAGCACTATCCCGAGATATCTCAAGCGAAATGGCGACTTCGCCCGTATGAATGAGCGAAGATCCGCGTCGTTCCGGACGAGAGACGTCGCCAAACTGGTCCAGCAAGTTCCATTGCCATGACCCGGGCCTCGCGGCTCCTGTGTATCCCCTTGTTCGCAGGGCTATCACCGGGAAGTGTCATCTGGCTACCTTACCCGATGGTAGGCCGTCTCGACCGCCTTGGCTTCCATTCCCTCAGGATGGATGTTGTAGGCAGTGATCATCAAATGGCCATCATCGAGCAGCTCGAATTCTGTTCTCCAGCCCCATTTCGGTTGATTTTCACCAACATCGTAATCCCCCCGGACGGTGAAGCCGCGCTCGGTCGCCTTGCCTTGCGAGAACATTATTGCAGAATTCATGTGAAAGTCGTCGACCCATGAGGATTGAAACGTCTCCGTTATTGAATTGAATGCAATCATATCCTCGCCGCGCCGCGGCTTTCCTTGGATCATGCCCTCGTATGTGTGACGAAGAAACCGACCTTCAAGAACTCCGATGATCTCGCCGGTGACCGTTGACTCATCAGCGAGCTTACCCGGCTCGAACCAGGTTCGGCAGGTACCTTCCCACCTTCCCTTCATTTTGTCGAACAGCACTTTTTGAGACATGCGGTCACCTATATCTGAACACGAACGGAAAGACGATCACGACGATGGCTCCCCACACCGCGTACACGGGCAGGTAGTTCGTCTGCCATCGTTCGAGGTCCGTAAACGGTCCGCGTTCTCTCAGAAAGCGGATGTACAAAACGGCAGACCATGCGAGATTAACAAGGAGGATCACGTTCACACCCAGACCGGCCACCCGATTGGGTGTAATACCGAACTCGCTGATGCGCGCGGAGATGGCCCACAGCGCTACTGCGTCGGCCAACAGAGCACTGACCACCAGCACAACCTGCATCACGTCAAAAACCCCCCGGGGCAGCTGCGCGTCTCGCGCGGAAACAGAATAGAGCAGAAGGCCTAAAACGACCACCAACAGAAGGTCGAAGCCGATGAGGGCATCACGTTCGATATCCACGGCTCGCCCGGTCAACAGCATGGTTGCGAGAAACGTAACCAAAAGTATGGCGAACAGAGGAGTGAAGAGGCGTGTCAATACAGGGGCCATGTTTTCGATCACGCTTTGTTTGGCCTCGACCAGCCAGGAGGCGACAAGGACAGCCCCGGCGGCTCCGCACGGGAGCAGCCAGGATTGGATGAACCACCCTGCATCGAATCCGATGGTTTTAAATATCATCATCAGGAATCCCGTGAAGACCCCACCTCCAAGAGCCATCAGGACGTAGTAGATGAACAGCTCCCCGGAGAATCGAATGAAGTCCATGCGCCCCGCGACCTCATTCCAGCGGCCGCCGGCGTAGGCAATACCCACTGCGACCCAGAGGGCGATCGGCAGATGTATCACTGACAGCACCTCGGTGGATCCTCGAGGCACGAAAGGATAGACGTTGGCGAAGACACCCGCCGCGGCAAATGCGACGGCCAGAACGCTGAGCGTCCTGGCGCCGACCCGCCGCTTCCAGACGAAATAACCGGACAGAAGGGGCAGCACGAAGAAACTGAGATTATGGGCGTAGAACCATTCGTTTTCCGCAAGCCGTATCCGGAAGAGCTCAGGCAACTTTATGAGTATACCCGCGGCCACCGCAAGTGCAAAGGCGACAAAAGCGTCCGATGGAGTCCGCTCTCCCTGATCCCTAACGTCTTCGGGAAGAACGACGAGCTGCTTCCAGAGGCGGTCCGAGTGCTCGCGGGCGAACTCCCGGGTGAGTTCGTCGAGCGCCCCCATGCGCTTTACAGCCACCAGGAACGCTTCATCGGTCGATAACCCTGCCTTGACCAAAGCCGTGACCTGTTCCCGTAGGTGGTCTTCGAGTTCCGCTACGTCGACGGAGTGGATGGCCTGTCGCCGGAGAAGGTAGCTTCGCCATCGGTCGATCTGCTCCTCGAGTGATACCGACTCTTCTGATTTCGACATTGTTCAGACTCCCTGAAGTAGTGGCCCGCCTTCTTCTACACTTCGGCGGGCATGCGCGGTTGACGCCGGATGATTGAATGCAATGGGAAGAGAAACAGAAAGTATCTTCCAGATGCCCCGCAGTGTTGCATCTACGGCGTGCCACTGCTTGTATTCCTCTTTGAGTTGATCCTTGCCCCGAGAGGTGATCCGGTAGTATTTGCGACGGCGGCCGCTCTCAGCAAATTCCCACCGCGCCTTGACGAGGCCGAGTCGCTCGAGCCGATGCAGAACGGGGTACAGCATCCCGTCCGTCCACTCCATGAGCCCACCGGACATCTCTTGTACTCGCTTGATGATGGCGTAGCCATAGCTGTCTCCTTCAGAAAGTATCGCCAGGACGATTGGGGTCGAGGAAGCGGCTATCAGGTCCTTGTTGAATTGCATGATTGTACTCGTTGCGCGGTGTCCATGAGATCAAGGGTGATGATGCATAGCAGCAATATACATAATGGTTCTATGTATGTCAAGAGATTTCTTGAAGAAATCGAGATCTGCCAATACATGAATCGGGAATTCCCATTTCTGTCCCCACAAAAAACACCGACGCCCCCAAAAGGAGGCGTCGGTGTTTTTGTAGCGGGGGCTGGAACTTTTGACTCTGCGAAACTTTACAGGTCGTTTTTGAAAAAGGTTTAGAGGCCCTCACAGAAGGGCCTCGTCTGATTTTGTGGCGTAATCGCGTACAGCTGATTGTTGCCTGTTGCGTGTGAATCAAATATTCTGTAAGTGCATCACACCAACAGAATAAACGATTCAGGCCCATACATACGCGGGTCAGGAGTTGCATTTCCTCGGTAATTGTGTATAATTACCGAGGAAACAACACAGCACCCTTCTATGGATTCGAAACAAAAAGTTCTTGCGCTGGCAAGACGAATGGGATTCCTCAGGCCGCGTGACGTCGAAGCAGCGGGAATCCACCGTGAATACCTCCTGCGCGCATACCGCGATGGGAAGCTGGTGCGAGTGGGCCGAGGTCTTTACGCGCTGCCGGGAATCGACACACACGAATCCATCGCACTGGCGGAAGTCGCGAAGAGAGTACCTCACGCTGTAGTCTGCCTGATCTCTGCACTGCAGTTTCATCACCTCACAACTCAGATTGCCCACTGCTCATGGATTGCCATCGAGAACAAGAATTGGGGGCCGACTTTCAAGTCTCCGCCTCTTGAAATTGTGCGTTTTACTGGTCACGCGTTCAGCTTTGGCGTTGAACAGCATATGGTCAATCGAATTCCCGTTAAGGTTTACAGCCCTGCGAAGACCGTCGCCGATTGCTTCAAATTCCGCAACAAGATCGGGCTGGATGTCGCTCTGGAAGCTCTTCGCGAGACATGGAAGAGTCGCAAAGCAACGACGGATGAACTGTGGGAGGCTGCAAAGGTGTGTCGCGTCGCGAATGTGATGCGGCCCTATCTTGAGGCGATGACGTGAGCCCGCTCAAGAAGCAAAACGTCGGTCATTCCATCATTGAGCAACTTCACCATTGCGCAAAGAAGAACAATGAAGATTTCAGTTTCCTCCTCTTTCGCTACGGCGTGGAACGTTTTCTCTACCGCCTGAGCATGTCGCCTTATGCAAACAAATTCGTCCTGAAGGGCGCACACCTGTTCCTCCTGTGGAAGGGACACAATTACAGAGTAACAAAAGATGCAGATCTTCTGGGATTCGGATCCCCCGACCCAAACCATGTTGCCGGCATTTTTAGGGAGATTTGCCAAGCCGTTCCCTCTGATATAGACGGTGTTGAATTCAAATCCGATTCGGTGCGGTCTGTGCCCATTCGCGAGAATCAGGAGTATGAGGGCATCAGGGTGACACTCGTGGGAGTTCTTCATCATGCACGAATTCATCTGCAAATCGACATCGGGTTCGGCGACGCCATCACACCGGACCCGGAAAAGATGGTGTTTCCCACACTTCTCAGTTTGCCAGCTCCCCATGTACTCGCCTATCCACGGTACACCGTAGTTTCAGAAAAGTTCGAAGCGATGATCCGACTTGGGATTGCCAATAGTCGGATGAAAGACTTCTACGACATTTGGCTGCTAAGCACACTATTCGGATTTGACGGAGACGTGCTGGGTGAAGCCATCCACAACACATTCCATCGAAGGTCAACGCCACTGCCTTTGGGACTGCCGATGGCCTTCACCGAAGAATTCAGGAGAGATACGCAGAAGCAGACTCAATGGCGCGCGTTTGTTCGAAAGTCCAAGCCAGAAAGTGTGCCTGAGAGCCTTGATGTAACTATCGCACAGGTGCGTGCCTTTGTGATGCCAGTCCTTGACGCTGTGCGCGAACAGACGCGTTCTGGATTAGTGTGGCCAACGAGCGGCCCGTGGCATACCAAAGACACATAGGACAGCGCAATTGGAACCACACATTCGTGCATCCCCACGCGCGACAACCTCGCCAGACGATTACACTTCAACCTAACAGGTAATATCAGAAGAACACAACGCTCCCAAAAGGGGGCGCGGCGTTTTTGTGATGGGGGTAGGATCCCGCTACACTGCGTTCGGCGGGACTTCACTCATCCCGCCTTGAGCGGGATTCACTCAGCTTGAACTCACAGCCCTCCCTGGCCAGCCAGGAAAATGAAAACGCCCCGGGCAGGCCGGGGCGTTTTCATTTTGTAGCGGGGGCTGGAACTTTTGACTCTGCGAAACTCTACAGGTCATTCGTGGAGAAGGTTTAGAGGCCATCATAACTCAGTGAGAAGAAGAAGAGAGAGGTAATATCCTCTGCTGTTCTTCCCCCGGAAACCGTGCAGTGTTGAGAATTTCAACATTGATTATGTCATGGTGAATAGCTATTCTTCCGAAGCACACCTCGGCGCCCTATGGCTTTCCCACCCATCGAGCCGACACTCTGGACCCTATTCCAGTTCCGTTCTTGTTGGGACCACCCTGCCGGCTTCGTGGTCTAAAGCAGCCACCTATCATCACTTATCGAAGAGGGACTACAGTGGTTTCCCTTGTCGGCCAGACGCTCTCTCACTTCCATATAGTCGCAAAACTCGGCGAGGGGGGAATGGGGGTGGTCTACAAAGCCCAGGACCTCCACCTTAACCGCATCGTCGCTTTGAAGTTTCTCCCCCGCCGCATCAGCGCCAACGAATCAGAGAAGGCGAGATTCCTTCAGGAAGCCCAGGCTGCAGCGGTGCTGAACCATCCCAACATCTGCACAATTCACGCCATCGAAGAACTCGAAGGCGAAATGTTCATCGTCATGGAATGCGTGGACGGCGTCACGCTCAAGCAGAAAGAACAAGACGGCGTGAAGTACGACACGGCTCTCCAATATGCTGTCCAGATCGGTGAGGCTCTTCAGGAGGCGCACAGCAAAGGAATCGTTCACCGGGATGTGAAGGCCGAGAACGTCATGGTGAACTCGAAAAACCAGATCAAGGTGATGGACTTCGGATTGGCCAAGCTGAAGGGATTGCTCAAGCTGACGAAGACACTCACAACTCTTCAGCGGGTTTTTGAGATGCCACATTGCCCCCCCCCCGCAAGGGGTCGGCACAGAAAGATTCCGCCACATACCGAATTCGCCCATTCGTCCTTGACTAAAACAAGGATTTTCTTATTTTAGTCTACACGGCCAGATTAAAACAAGGGAATCCATAGTTCAATCACTCCACAACACCATGACCCTAGAAAAATTCACGGCGGGCAAATACATCCAACAGTATCAGTACAAAAGCTTCACGCCCACTCTTCTCAACACAGAGTGGACCTGGTCGGACCCTAAGGTCAACACCCTGCTCGCGGAGGCAAATCTCAAGTTGGGCGAGCTGAATGCGTTTTCACTGCATGTCCCCGACATCGACATCTTCATCCGTATGCACGTAGTGAAAGAAGCGACTACGTCAAGCCGGATCGAAGGGACGAGGACAGAAATAGAAGACGTGGTGTTGAAGAAGACGGATGTCTATGCGGAGAAGAAGGACGACTGGCAGGAGGTTCATAATTACATCACGGCGATGAACCATGCCATCAAGAGGCTCAAGGATGTTCCCATTTCCACCCGTCTTCTCATGGAAACGCACAAAACGTTGATGACGGGTGTCCGGGGGAGGACGAAGCTTCCCGGTGAGTACCGGAAGAGCCAGAACTGGATTGGAGGGGCTACCCTTCACGATGCCATATTCATTCCTCCTCACCATACCGAGGTGCCTGCCCTGATGGGCGACCTGGAGAACTTCCTTCACAACGATCAGATCCAGTTACCCGATCTCATGAGAATTGCGATGGCGCATTACCAGTTTGAAACCATCCACCCGTTCCTTGACGGCAACGGAAGGCTTGGCAGACTTCTGATTACGCTTTACCTTGTCAGCAACAACATCCTGTCGAAGCCCACTTTGTACCTCTCGGCGTACTTTGAGAAGCACAGGGCCGCGTACTACGACAAGCTTATGAGGGCGAGGACTGCAAACGACGTGCTGCAATGGATCAGGTTCTTTCTCATTGCCGTGACGGAAACAGCGAAGGAGGGAATCGCAACATTTATCAGTATACTGCGGCTGAGAGAAGACATTGAAACACGCCGCCTGATCACCCTGGGGAAGAAACTCCCGCGCGCGCAACAGCTTCTGCATCATCTCTACAAAACGCCAAAGCTCACTGCTGCCGACGTCACTGGTATGCTGGACGTGACTCCTGCAACGGCGAACGCGTTCATCCAGGATTTCGTGAAGCTTGGCATCCTCAGGGAGACGACCGGCGGAAGGCGCAACAGAATGTTCACATTCCATGAGTATCTCGGCCTGTTTGCGGATGCGGGAAAAGAGTAGGCGAACAAGCATCAGAGGTCTGGGCCGGAATGCTGATCGGAAGGAAGGCGACGACGGGGTCACCTTCAAAAAACACGAACGCCCCACAAAGGGGCGTCGTGTTTTTCTTGTAGCGGGGGCTGGAACTTTTGACTCTGCGAAACTTTACAGGTCGTTCTTGGAGAAGGTTTAGAGGCCCTCACAGAAGAGCCTCGTCTGATTTGTGGCGTGTTGCGTACGGTTGGTGGGAAGGGGATGCAGCAGTGAAGATTCTTGGTGCTGGAGCTCCTGTGACCAAAGCGCGTTTTCAGATGAGGATATGTCGTGTGCGACTGTCGGAGGTAAATCAGGGCTTCCT
>Ga0315273_10009871_pt1 | contig 12143 bp, 12 predicted proteins | sample YL17G02_0_MG_FD_205753 | JGI IMG/M metagenome (GOLD analysis project Ga0315273, IMG submission 205753) | Sediment microbial communities from Yellowstone Lake, YNP, Wyoming, USA - YL17G02_0 | ecosystem: Environmental > Aquatic > Freshwater > Lake > Sediment | place: USA: Wyoming | collected... | reverse complement strand
GCAATAATCGAAAGATTGCTAATTAAAAGATTTAAAGATTAATTTTTAATATTTATGAAATTTTTCAATTTTTCAATCTTTTCCCGCAACTGTCCGCGAGCCATAAGGCGAGCGGCTACAGTTGGCGAGATCCCGTTATCTCCGAATGAGAATTTGGTCAAACCATTATCGCGGACAGTACGGGATCGCGAAAATCTTTCCTCGAGCTTCGCCCTTCGGAGATTTTCGGGACAATCTTTCAATCAAAGAAGGGGAGTTGCCACTTTGCCGGTGATTCTTTTAATAGGCGGACTGATTACGGAAATCAGCATTGCCGGCGCTTTTATCGCTTACTTTTTGAGTCAAAGCGGTTTTGGAATAAAATTATCAGAAGAGGCGTTAGCCGCGGCTCAAGCCGGGGCGCAAGACGCAATGATAAGAATTGTCAGAAATAAAAATTTTAATCCCAGTCCTAATCCTTACACCATTACGATTGGAAACGTTTCGGCTCAAATTACGGTTTGTAAAGATACTTGCGCCGGCATAAACAAATTTCAGGTTGATTCCTTGGGTATAAGTTTTAACAAGCGCCGTCAGATTCGGGCAATTATCCACGTTGATAATCTCACCGGCAAAGTAGAATTGGAATCGGAAAAAGAAGTGGCGACACAATAAATTATCGCGAGGCGTTATGCGCCGAGCATTTCTCTATCTTTTTCTATTTTTATCACAATAACCAAAGAGAAATATAGATAAAAATAGAGAAAAATAGATAAAATAAATATGAGCATCAGACGTATTTTAAATATCATTAAGAAAGTATTAAACATTCTTAATCCTCGGCCGGCAATCGGCGGTTTGGAAATCATCGATTCGGCTTTGAGATTTATTCTTGTTAAAGAAACTAAATTAGTTTCCGCCTCTTTAAATTTACCCGCCGGAATTATTGAAGAGGGAAAAATTAAAAATAAAGAAAATTTTAAAGCGGCCTTAATAAATCTCCATTCTCAAATCACTCCCAGAACGAATAAAAAGATTTACGTCATTGTTAATGTTCCTGACGGCAATATTTACAGTCAGGTATTCAATTTGCCGTTGGTGGCGATTGACAATCTTGAAGAAGCCGCCAGATTGAATCTGCAGATGATTTCTCCGATTGAATTTGCCTCAGCTTATTCGGATTGGCAAAAAGTCGGAGAAAATTCCGTTGACGGCGGTCAATTGGAAATTATGGCGGCTTTTGCCCCCAGCCAAGTTATTGACGGTTTAGTTGAGTGTCTGAAAGAAGCAAATTTTATGGTGGCGGCTGTTGAATTTTCCGGCTTGTCAATCAGCCGTCTCTCGTCGGGATTGAGCAATATTAACGGCTTTTCTCTTTTAATGCGGGTTGACCGCATCGGCTTAAACTTTAATCTTACCAGAAATCAAAGTTTATATTTTAGCCACTTTTTTCCTTGGCCCGCTACAGAGGGGCAACAAATGTCTTTCCCTGTTTTTAAAGAAATAATTTTAAGAGAAACGCAAAAAGTCATTAATTTTTTTAACAACCATTGGCCGGGGGTTCAGCTCAATAATTTTTTGTTGATTGCTTCTGCTTTGGAAGAAAAAATTTCTCAAATTATTACGGAAAATTTTTCTCTTCCGGTTCAAAAATTAATCCTGCCGTCAAAGTTATCATCGCCTGATAATCTTTGGGTTGTTGAAAGTAAACAGCTAACGGAATTGTCTCCTGATTGGTTTAATGTTTTGGGCTCGGCGCTCAGAGGATTAATTTCTCGTTCTGATGACATCATTATCAGTTTAGCCAGCACCGGCACCGAAAAAGAATTTCAGCAGCAGCAAATAATCAGTGTCGTTAAAATGTGGCGGAATATTTTAATCAGTTCTTTGTCTTTTCTTTTAATCGTTTTTGCGCTAACAGAGAGTTTTTTAATAAAAACCGTTAGTTCTTTGAATAATCAATTGTCTAATCTAAGTAATACTTCGGAATTAGGAACGCTTAACAATCTTCAGAAAGAGGCTAAAAATTTAAATATCCAAATAGATACGGCGCTTCAGGCGCAAAGTCAAACCAATGATTGGTCTCCTTTTCTTATGGTGATGAAAGAATTAACCGCCAGCGCCATCGTCATTGAAAGAATTACGGCGCAGTCGCCCGAGGCGCCAATTTTCTTTAGCGGTCAGGCAGTTGATGAAAAAGCGATTCTTGATTTGAAAACCAAGATGGAACAAAACCCCGTTTTTTCTGAAGTTAATCTGCCGCTTTCCAGCCTTACTTCGGCAGGAAACGGTTCATTAACATTCAACATTATTTTTAAAATAAAAGATTTAAATGCTTTTATTCCAAAATCAGGGCCGTAAGATAAACGATATGTCAAAAGACAAAAATAAAAGCCGAATGGAAAATAAATGGCAAAAGCTTTGGGAAAAAGAGAAAATTTACGAGCCGAACTTATCCGCCAGCCGGCGGAGCGCAAAAAAACCATTTTATAACTTGATGATGTTTCCGTATCCTTCTGCCGAAGGACTGCATGTCGGTAATATGTACGCTTTTGTCGGCAGCGATATTTATGGCCGTTTTAAGCGGATGCAAGGATACGACGTTTTTGAGCCGATTGGACTGGATGGCTTCGGCATTCATTCTGAAAATTATGCCTTAAAGATTGGCACTCATCCGTTAGTTCAGGCAAAAATTTCCGAAAAAAGATTTTATAAGCAGCTGAAAATTATCGGCAACGGTTTTGCCTGGAAAAATCATTTAGAAACTTATGACCATCAGTATTACCGCTGGACCCAGTGGATTTTTATTCAGCTTTTTAAAAACGGTTTAGCTTACCGGAAAAAATCTTCGGTCAATTGGTGTCCGTCGTGTAAGACGGTTCTTGCAGATGAGCAGGTAATTGGCGGCAAGTGCGAAAGATGTTCAACTGAAGTTGTAAAAAAAGAATTAGAGCAGTGGTTTTTTAAAATTACAAGATATGCCGAGCGATTGCTGAAAAATTTAGGAGTCATTGATTGGTCGGAAAAAGTTAAAATTGCGCAAAAAAACTGGATAGGGAAATCGGAAGGAGCTTTACTCAAATTTTCAATTTCCCTGCCTGGCCGGCCGGCAGGCAATTCTCAATTTAAACCCTCCGGGGATTTGCCGCGGGCAAAAACAATTAACGTATTTACGACAAGACCCGATACGCTTTTTGGCGCGACTTATATGGTTTTATCGCCGGAGCATAAACTATTAGAGAATAATGAATTAGGAATTAAAAATTATGAGGAAGTAAAAAAATATATTGATAAGGCGAAAAGAAAATCGGACTTGGATAGAATTGAATTAGCAAAAGAAAAGACCGGCGTGGAATTGAAGGGAATAAAAGCTATTAATCCAGCTAACAAAAAAGAAATTCCGATTTTTGTCGCTGATTATGTTTTATCTTCTTATGGTACTGGCGCGATAATGGCTGTGCCGGCGCACGACGAAAGAGATTTTGAGTTCGCTAAAAAATATAAGTTACCGATTCAAAAAGTTATTTGGCCCTTAGTTGTTTCAAATCCTTTGGGTTCTGGACGAGGAACATTTGAATACACAGCAATTAAAAGTGAATGCTGGACAGGCGAAGGGGAACTTGTAAACTCTAGTAGATTCAACGGGATGCCCTCTGAAAAAGCCAAGTGGGAAATTACCAAATTTGTCGCTGGGAAAAAACAAACTCAATATCGTTTGCGCGATTGGCTGATTTCAAGACAGCGTTATTGGGGGCCGCCTATACCCATTATTTACTGCCGTAAATGCTGGGAAATCAGAAATTCTAAATCCGCTGTTGCCGAAGGCAAGTCCCCGGAGGGTTTAATCCTAAACAAATCCAAAACCCAAAATCTAAAACTTCATAAAGGAATAGACTACGCTATCTTTGATGGTAAAGAATACATAATTCATCCGGTGCCAGAAAAAAATTTGCCGGTAAAACTTCCATATGTAAAAGATTTCAGACCCAAAGGCAAGGGGCAGTCGCCATTAGCAACGGTCAAATCTTTTTATGAAGTAAAATGCCCGGCTTGCGGATTAAAAGCCCGGCGCGAAACCGATGTTTCGGATACCTTTTTGGATTCAGCTTGGTATTACCTCGGATATCTTATCCTCGGAAATAAAAAATCAAAAATTGAAAATTGGAAATTGTTTTTGCCTTCGGCAAATCCCCGGAGGGTCCAAATTGAAAATTCACCATTTTCTAATTCAATAATTAGAAAATGGTGTCCTGTCGATATGTACATCGGCGGAGCAGAGCACGCAGTTCTTCATCTTCTGTACTCAAGATTTTTAACAATGGCTTTGTGCGACATTGGAGTGCTTAAATTTTCCGCCAAAGGCGCCCGCCTGCCGGACGGGCAGGGATCCGCCTCTGGCGGAGAAGAACCATTTACTAAATTCCGCGCTCACGGCCTTTTAATTAAAGAAGGCGCAAAGATGTCAAAATCAAAAGGCAATGTTTTGAACCCCGATGATTATATTAAAAAATTCGGCGCCGATGTTTTTAGGATGTATCTGATGTTTTTATCGCCGTTTGAACAGGGCGGCGATTTCAGAGACGCGGGAATTTTAGGAATAAGTCGTTTTTTGGAAAAGGTGTGGAAGTTATTCCAAAAATCCGAAATCCTAAATCAGAAATTCGGAACAAACTCAAAACTCAAAACTCAGAACTTAGAACTTGAACAACTGCTTCACAGGACCATTAAAAAAGTCACAGAAGATATTGAAAATCTTAGGTACAACACCGCAATTTCGGCATTAATGATTCTGTTTAACGAGATAGAGAAAAATAAAGATTCATTATTCATTATTCATTATTCATTATTCTTGAAATTATTGGCGCCCTTCGCGCCTCACATCGCAGAAGAAATTTGGCGGAATGTTTTAGGAAATAAAAAATCTATCCACACTGAAAGCTGGCCCGTTTACGACAAGAAATTAATTCAAAAAGATGAATTTGAATTAATCATTCAGATTAACGGCAAAGTCCGGGATAAAATTTTGACTTCAACAGGCACTTCGCAGAAAGAAGCGGAAAAACTTGCTTTTTCTCGGGAAAAGATTAAAATTTGGCTTGAAAGCAGGAGAGTGGAAAAAATAATTTTTGTGCCAAATAGATTAATTAATATAGTCCCTTACCCTTAAAGCATATTATGTTTTATGAACTTTATTAAAGTAATTCTTTTTCTCATGGTGGTAACTGGCATTGTCATTTATTTTCTTAGCAATTGGCCGCAAATTTTTCAGGAATTTCCTCAGGAAAAAATTGTTTTGCCCGGCGCTCAACCCGTTGCCACATCAAGGTCAAGCGCGCCAGCCGTCTCTTCACAAACTCAAATTTCTTCTCAACCGCCGCAAATTCCGGATAGTTCAATTCCTGTCGGCTACACCAGGGCAGAGCTTTCCCCTTATTTTCAGAAAGTAAGAATTTATTCAACTTACAGTTCTATTTACTCGGGATATCCTTCGCAGTTTCAAGTTAACGCTTATTTACCGGAGAATCAAAAAGTTGATATCACTAATTGGAAAATAAAAACAAATCATGGAGAATTTTTCATTCCTCAGGCAGTCAATGTTTATAATTTCTCCGGACCTTTATTTCAAGGAGACATTATTATTCCCGGAAACGCTAAGATAAACATTTCTACCAATAAAAGTCCTATTAATTTAAATTTTCGGTTAAATGAATGTACCGGCTATTTACAGAATAGTTATAGTTTTAATCCGGCTTTGCCCCAGAGTTGTCCCTCAAATTCTCGACCAGAAAATATCTATCTTTCTGGCCAGTGTCAATCATATATCTCATCATTAAGCAGCTGCAAAGAGCCGGACATTTCTTTTTATAATTCATTGCCCGGAAATGACGAAGGTAATGCTTGCCGGCAATTTTTAAGCACAATTAATCAAAACGGCTGTTTTCAAAAACATCACAACGATGCAAATTTTCTTTCTAATGAATGGCGAATTTGGATTAACTGGGACAACAGAAATAATATTTTGGATTCTCAACACGACACTGTCCGGCTTTTTGACATAAACGGATTATTAGTAGACCAATATATTTATTAAAATTTTAATAACCATTGATTTCCGCTAAAAAAATCCTCATAACTTATGAGGATTTTTTTTGGTGTCGGACTGCGTCCGCTGAAACCCGACGAAGCCGATGCCCGACTTCGCCAAAGGCTTCGTCGGGTGAAAGCGGAGGGTACAGGATTTGAACCTGTGAGGGGATTTCTCCCCAACCGCATTTTTCCCGATTTATCTCCGGCGACGTGCCGGAGCTATAAATCGCAATCCCGCATAAAGCGGAGGAGGTGAGATTCGAACTCACGATATCCTTTCGGATATACCGTTTTTCGAGAACGGCCCTTTCAACCACTCAGGCACTCCTCCGCTTTGTGCGGGACGATGCGTCGCATTGAAAATACTCAAATTTTAAATCTCGGCAAAGCCTCAATCAAAAAATTGTTTTCGTATTTTCCCAGGGTTTCTTTTAAAACCCGTTCTCCGCTTCGGCGTAGAACCCACTCTGCCAACCCTCCATTTTTGTCCCCTCGCGAGGAATCGAACCTCGATTTAAGGTTTAGGAAACCTCCGTCCTATCCGTTGAACGACGAGGGGTCATCTTGAATTTTTCTTATTTTTATTCTAATATATAATCTATACTATGACAAATTTATATGATTTAACGGTCGGCTTTGGATTTTGGATTTTTCCAATTATAGTTTGGTCGCTTGCTTGGAAAGGAGTTGCGCTTTGGAAATCAGCGCGGTTAGGCAACAGGGTTTAGTTTGTAATATTATTGCTGGTTAACACAGTCGGAATTTTGGAAATCCTTTATCTTTACGTCTTCATAAAAAAAGCCAAGCCGATACAAGAAAAATAGTTTTTTTAAGTAAGGGGCCTATAGTAAAATGGTATTACGGATCCATGGCATGGATTAGGTCGGGGTTCGATTCCCCGTAGGTCCACTTGGGCTGTTTTTTATTTTTAAGGGCCTATAGTTTAATGGCAAAACACCGCTTTTGCATAGCGGGGACGGCAGTTCAATTCTGCCTAGGTCCACACTTCGACTCGCTACGCTCGCTCAGTGCGAGGCGAAGCGTCCTGAGTTTTGAGTTTATCAAAGGGCAAGGAAGCGTGGCAGAGTGGACGAATGCACCGCACTTGAAATGCGGAAGGTCCGAAAGGGCCTCGGGGGTTCGAATCCTCCCGCTTCCGCCATGGATATTAATATTTGGTTAAAAATATTGCGTTGGATAAGCTGGATAATTTGTCTTGCAGCCGTAATTTTTACCATAGTTCTTTTTTACCAGCTTTTAAGCGGTCAAGAATCATTAAGTTTATCAGACACAGTACTGATAATTACAGCTTTATTTATAGCTTTATCGTCTGTAGAAACGAAAGCGATTATCGAATTAACTAGAGCTAAAGAAAGACCATTCCTTGAAATCGTTTTTCCTAGTAACGATTTAATCTTTAAGAATAAAGTGGGGTTGAAAAACCTCGGACAATCTCCAGCTTATTCTCCTGGAATAAAATCGATTGAAATTGAAAAAGATAGATTTGATTTTGATCCATTGGAGACATCGCGGCTGCCAATACAACCCAATGAATCTAGAGAAGTTTGGGTGCACCACATACGTTCTACAGACAAAGGTAGTATAAGCGTAGGAAATGTTTTTCCCGTGTTAGAGCAACAAGTATTTGAGTACTATAAAAAACAACCAGTATCTCCATTAAAAATTGAAATATATTACTTTGATAATTTAGGTATTAAATGCAAAAGAGATTTATATATAAAAGTTGGTGGAATTGGTGAAAAAAAATATATTTACACATCAACATCGCCAGAGTAGTGAATGTAGTTTTTTGATTAGCAACCCACAGGCCTCAAAAGGCTAATTTTCAAAAACATTGTAATTGTAATAGTTTGATTACCGACTTTTCTCAATTCAAAATATAATATACAATACAAGCAATGCATTTTATAGGCTACTATATTTTAAAGTTTTTAGAGAAAACACTTGGGCAAAGGTATTCTTTCTTTCGACCAGAAGGATTTACTTTTAAAAGATTAATTTTTTATTCAATCTTCGTGATGTTGGGTGTTGGAATTATTGTGTTTATTGCTTTAACACTAAAACTAGGAGTATTTTCTCCTAGCGGCTGTTTCGGATGTTAAAATCAGCTTATCGCTATTTTATGTCAAAAACAAAATTAGTTTTAATCAGTTTAGCGCAGGCGTTATCAGTGTTTGTTTATATCTTACTGGTATCGCAGGTTATTTCTATAGCTGAACAGATGTTTAATAAGCCAAATAAGTTTTGGGCTCCGGTGGCTTTTCTGCTTTTGTTCGTGTTATCAGCGGCGATAACCGGTCTTTTAGTTTTAGGAAAACCGATAACTTTATATCTGGAAGATTTCAAAAAAGAAGCCATAGAATTATTCGGTTATACGATTGGTTGGCTGGCTTTGATAGCGATAGTGGTTTTTATTATCTTGGCGAGCTTGAAGTAAATATTTACCCCGTTAGAAAGGGCAGGGCTTTGACTTTACCCTCAATAGAGAGTTAATGTTTTCTATTTATACCATCCTCAGCATAAATACTGGGGCTTTCTAACGGGGTTTACAATTATGAAAATCGCTACAATTAGTTTTTGCTTAAAAGATAATGAAATTCTTTTGGGCATGAAAAAATTGGGCTTTGGCGCTGGTAAATGGAATGGTTTTGGAGGAAAAGTTGAAGAATCGGAAGAAATTAAATCAGCGGCAGCTAGAGAAATTTTTGAAGAATCTACTCTTCAAGTTGAAGAAGCGGCGCTTGAGCAATTGGCTATACTCCAATTTTATTTTGAGAGCGAACACGTATTTGAGTGCCATGTTTTTTTGGTCAAGCAATGGCAGGGCAACGCAAAAGAATCAGAAGAAATGAGACCAGAGTGGCATTTGATTGATAATCTTCCTTTTGACGAAATGTGGGAGGCTGATCGTAAGTGGATGCCATTAATTTTATCGGGAAAAAAGATAGAGGGTATTGTAAATTTTAATGTTGACGGAAGCGAAGTGAAAAACTTTTCATATAAGGAGGTAAAATTTAATTAATGGGCTATTTCTAAAATGGAATAGCCCTTGTTTTTTTCTTTAAAAAAACAGAGTTTGATTTTTTAGTTTTGATATTAAGAAAATAAAGAGATTAAAAAAGAAGTGTTATGCTATGGCATAACAGCGAGAGAAATGATATGATAAAAAACAAAACAAGATACAAAAAAGAGGATAGAAAGAGTTTATGGTGTTATGCTATAGCATAACACCGCAATATAAAACCTCTCCAAAGAAACAAGATAAAAATAAATACCAAACAATATTTTCGTATGAACAAAAAACAACTAATGGAGTTGCCGTCAATTGATAAATATTCTTCTCGTAAAGAATGGGAATCAGCGTGCTGGCGGAAAATATTAAAATCTGAGGAATTATTAGAACTATTAATGACCTCTCATGAACGCCATAATTTGGTAATGCGCGCCGCTACTTTAAAAGAGCTTATGTCAGGAAAAGGACCAAGGCAAATAAGCAGGGAACTTTTTATTTCGCTTCAGACCATTGGTGTTATAAAAAAAGCGATGAATGAAAATAACTACAGAAGCTATCTGGAAAGGAGCAAAAAAGAACGGAAGAAAAAAGAATACAGCGTTTTTCGGACTTCAGCCAAACCGAAATGGCAAGGCAGGCCAAAACGTACAAAATACGGAACGATTTATATGCCCTACTAACTGTTATGCTGTAGCATAACACTGGAAGCTAAGGTATTTACGTTTCTGTAAAATAAGGCAATAACACAGAGATTTACTTAAATAATTTGTTATAGTAAAGTTCATGTTTGAATTTGAAATTAAAAATACTTACAGGCAAGCCCGCACGGGTTTTTTTAATACGCCACACGGAAAACTTGAAACCCCGAATTTAGCGATTGTGGCAACGCACGGAAAAATAAAACTGCTTGATGGAGCTTACCAAAAACGCGCTAATCCCGATTTAACAATTTCCAATACTTTTCATTTATTTGTTAATAAAAAAGTGGCTGAAATAAAAAAAGCCGGCGGCTTACATAAATGGTCTGGCGCAAAAAATCCGATAATGACTGACTCAGGCGGATTTCAGGTTTTTTCGCTGGGCTGGGGCGGAATTCATAAAACAGGAAAAATTCTAAAAAAAGAAGCGGACAAAAAACTTATCAGCATAAACCCCGTTAGAAATATTATTTCTAACGGGGTAAATCAGCTAAATCAGTATAAATCAGCGTCTGTAAAAATTTCAGAAAATGGAGTTATCTTTTCTTTTAACGGAAAGAAGTACGAATTGACTCCTGAAAAATCCATAAAAATTCAGCAGGATCTGAGGGCTGATATTATTTTTGCTTTTGATGAATGTACTTCGCCGCTCCACTCGTATGCTTACACAAAAAAAGCAATGGAGAGGACTCATCGCTGGGCAATTCGCTCAATTAAAAAATTTGGAATTATGAATTATGTTTTTGCCCGCGGCAAATCTCCGGAGGATTTATTAAGAATTATGAATAATCGCCGCCAAGCGTTATTCGGAATAATCCAGGGAGGAATTCTTGAGGATTTGAGAAAAAAATCATCAAGATTTATCGGCGCACTGCCCTTTGATGGTTTCGGCGTCGGCGGTTGTTTTGGCGAAAAACAAATGGCAAAAACAATTAGTTGGTCATTAAGCGGTTTGCCAGAAGAAAAACCCCGCCATCTCTTAGGTATCGGTAAAATCAAAGATATTTTTATGGCAATAAAACAAGGGATAGATTTGTTTGATTGCGTGGTGCCGACCAGAGAAGCCAGACACGGCGTTCTTTACACAAAAGCCGCTAAACTAAACATTGAAAAAGGAATTTTCAGCCAGGACAAAAGATTGATTGAGAAAAACTGCGACTGCTGGGTTTGCCGGCAGGGCATCACGCGACAAGAAATCCGTCATTTATTCAAGGAAGAGCGATTAAACTCCATAAAAATCCGTGTAAACCCCGTTAGAAATGTTATTTCTAACGGGGTAAATCCGTTTTCTAATCCGTATAAATCCGTGTCTAAAGCGAAGCGATTAGCGAGCATTCATAATATCTATTTCTTCAAAAATCTCTTTACTGAAATCCGCGAGGCGATTGTTGATAACAAATTGGATAAATTAGAAAAAGAGTATTATAATTATTTATAATGACAAGCTTATCAGAATTAAAAAAGCTAAGAAAGCCGGTTGAAAACGTCAATGTCAGGCATCGCGAGAGTTTCACGCGTCTGGAAAAATTCGCGGTTTGGATTACTAACCACATCGGCACAATGGGATTTTTTCTCATTGTTCTGGCTTGGACGTTTTGCTGGCTCATTTGGAATCTTTTGGCGCCGGCGCAATTACATTTTGACCCCTTCCCGGCTTTTGTGCTTTGGCTTTTTATTTCTAATATGATTCAACTTTTCTTTTTGCCGTTGATTATGGTTGGCCAAAATTTACAAGGCAGGCATGCTGAATTTCGGGCTGAAAACGACTACGAAATTAATGTCAGAGCAGAAAGAGAAATCGCAGCCATACTGGAACAGCTTGAAAGACAGGAAGAATTTATTTCAAAGATATCGGCGCGCTTCGAAAAAGATAAAGCTTAAATTGTTTTTAAATACCGATTTATAAAAACCTGATTGCTTCAGGTTTTTAAAATTGTTGAAAAACTGTTAGAATAAAATAAAGAGACAAACTAATGTTTAAAAATAAATTTTTGCCTAAAAATAAACTTTGGAATTTTGATAATTTCCTTTTGGCTGTTTTAGTCCTTGTTTTGATTGTTCACTATTTTAGCTTGGCCTCTTTAAAATTAGACGAGCTATTTTTGATATTTATCGCCAGCGTAGCCACTTTGCCGGTTGTTTTTAGAGCCATAATTGCTTTAAAAAATAAAAAAGTTTCTATTGACCTTTTGGCCGGCGCGGCTTTGGTTTTTTCCTTGCTGTCAAAAGAATGGGCTTCGGCTGTTTTTATAAACTTGATGGTTGCTTCAGCCAGAACTTTAATTAATTACAGAGAAATGCGTTCTCGCAGCGCCATTCAATCTTTGCTTAAACTCAAACCAGAG
>Ga0315273_10009870_pt1 | contig 12143 bp, 9 predicted proteins | sample YL17G02_0_MG_FD_205753 | JGI IMG/M metagenome (GOLD analysis project Ga0315273, IMG submission 205753) | Sediment microbial communities from Yellowstone Lake, YNP, Wyoming, USA - YL17G02_0 | ecosystem: Environmental > Aquatic > Freshwater > Lake > Sediment | place: USA: Wyoming | collected... | reverse complement strand
CTAGTGCTTGTCCCGGCGGGCCGGAGCAGCTGGCTCCGGCAGAAAGTGCTCGAGCACCCACGGCTCACGCGTGGGCGAGCCTGCGGTGAACGCCAGGTGTCGGCCGTCCGGGCTCACGGCCAGGGCCCGCATTTCTTCCTTCTGGTCCACTTCGACCCCCAGGGCCTTCTTGTCGCCACCGTCGGCCGTCATCCGCCAGATTCCCCTCGTCGCGCCTCGGTCCCCGGCGCTCTTCGTCGTCCGCAGGAACCAGATGCTGCGGCCGTCGGCCGACCACGCGACCGCATTGACTAACTCGGGTCCGGGAAACCGGGCGATTTCGCGCAGTTCCCCGCCCGGTTCGCGAACGACGATCACCCAACTGCTCGTGGGAGGCCCGGTATCCCCGGGCGGCCGGGTGTCCCGGGTGTTCACCGCCATGACCATCGCGCCGTTCTGGCGGGCCACGTCGAAGAAGCCGCTGATACTGCTGCCTTTGTCGGTCGTGAACACCGTTTCCGCAACGCCCGTCTGAACGTCAATGCGGCGCATCTCCGAGCGGCCGCCGCCCTGCCTGGGGTAAAACACGCCGAGGCCGTCGGGGCTCCACCGCCCCAGACCGAGCGAATCCTCCATGTCCGGCTCGACGACGAACAGGGGCACTGTGGCTCCATTCTGCGGATCGACGAGGTGGAAACCGTAGTGGCCGACCGTGTCGTAGCCCCTCACGAGCAGTCGGCTCCCGTCGGGGGACCACAGTGGGAGGAGCAGATTCCGCATGCCGGTGGCGATGGTCCGCTGCGTGTTGCGCGTGAGATCGCGCAGGCCGATCGAGGCATGCGTGCTGACGGCCATCTCGGCCAGGAAGGCCAACGTGCGCCCGTCGGGCGAGAAACTCGGCCCCATGTTGGACCCGATGAAGCGTCTCGCTGCCCCGACCGGCTCGCCTTCGGGCCGGCCGTCGGCACCGAGGGTGACGGTGTAGACGTCCACCAACCCGGTCTGCCGCAAGTAGTGATAGGCGCCATCGGCGGTGACGCCGAGGACCGCAACGATTCGGCCCAAGTCGGGGTAGAAGGGCCGGGGAGGGTCACTCTTCGTGCCGGCGTTCATCGGTACGCCCCACAGGCTGGTGCTCCCGGTGCGGTCGCTGACAAAGAGCACGTAGTCGCCGCGAGCCGACCAGACGGGGAGATTGTCGTCCCACGGGTCGTCGACGAGCGTACTCTCCCGACCGCTACGAGTGTCGACGAGGAACAGGTCGCGCGAGCCGTTGGCGGGCGTCGGCTGGTCGTACACGGCCCAGCGCCCGTCTGCAGATAGTGTCGCGTGCATCGAGACGGTGGGGAGCGTGGCGACCTGGCGCGCCGAGGGGGCCTGCGGATTCACCGCATACAGCGTCGCGCGCCGGTCGGCGTGTTCGACCTGCACGAGAACCTGGTCGCGGGAAGGCCACTCCACGCCGACGATGGCGTCACCCGGTCCGACGCTGAGGATCGTCGTTGCGGGTCCGCCCGGCCGCGAGAGCCGCAAGTCGGTCCCGTTCTGCTTGTTCTTCCACTGCGCGAGGATCGCGGTGCCGTCGGGGGACGGCACCGCGGTGTCCAACGAGAGCGCCGCGTCGGCCTTGACGAGAATCCTGCTCGACTCGGGCGCCGCGATCTCGACCAGGGCGATTTCGCCACCCGAGCTGCTGTACGCCATCAGGCGGCCATCGCGCGACACGGCCCCGAGCTGGCCGGACTCGGCATCGGCAGGCAGGCGGCTGAATGTGCGCCGGACGCCCAGCGTGGGGGCGGCTGGACGGGCGGTGGGCGAGGCGCGAGCGATAGCCGCAAGCCGCGCCAGGGCTTCGGCCACCACGTCGGTCTGCTCGGGATACTTGCTGATCACCAGTTCATATTGCTGGCGCGCCTGCTGCTGCCCGAGCTTCTCGAGCGCCAGCCCCTTCGAGTACACCGCGCGAGCCGCCGTCCTCTTGTCGGGGCCGACGGCGGCCTTCTCGAACAGTGTGATCGCGCCGCGCGCGTCGCCGCGGGAATTGAGCAGCGCGAGGCCGTCCTCGTACAACTGGGACTGGGTGCGAGCCTGGGCCACCAGCACCGATACCGCCGCAGCGACGATCGCCGCAACGGCGACGGCGCGTGTGGTCCAGGTCCGGGTGTGCATCTGTCGGTTCCCTGCGTGCCAGGGCCGTCAGGCCCAAGGGACCTTGCCTACTACTTCACCACGACGTCCATCTCGAACGGCATGGAGAAGGTCCCCATCTCCGTGAGAGTGGCCTTGCCCCGGCCTCTCGTCGTCGTGCACTGCACTTGGACCGACCCCTGGAAGAGCAGCTGCCAGTCGGTAGCGGAGACTCTCGTCAGAGTCTTTGTCCCGGTGTAGTAGCCTGTGCCGAAGCGCAGGAACACGTTGGTCAGTGTCTGAGTCCCCAGAGATGTGAATCCGGCGATCGGCGTAAAGTTGATTGAGCCTCCGAAGGCGGTGAGGGTCTGTCCAATCGTCATCCCCAGGACGCCATTCGAGTACTGCGTCGCGTTGAAACGAAAGTCCACGACGTTCGCCGGAATCGAGACGTTCGCCGGCAGGTAGCACGGCGTGCTCCCCTGAACGCCGACCTCCGTGTCGAACTGAAACACCATCTGCCTCGCCCCAGAAACAAGGTTGATGTCTATGCCGCCCAGGCTGTTGATGAACGCGCCCTCGAGCGTGGTGCTCGGCGGAGTCAGGAAGGTCCCGGAGTAACAAACGCCGGTCGACGGATCCCACTTTGTGTCGCACATGACGTTGGGCAGGTTCGACGACACGAACGTCGCGTTGAGCGGCACCGGGACGTACGGCACCGGCTTGCCCTTCTGCGCGAAGGCCGGCGAGGCTGCCAACGTGAACAGCATGACAAACCCCAGGGTGGCGACGCGAGCGGCGACTTGCAGTGTCTTGTGCATCTCAAGCTCCTTTGGACGTCCGGGGCGGGTCTGGGGGCCGTTGTTCGTGCCGGCCGCCTCTGTCCCGCTGTTGATCTGACCCGGCGCCAAAGCAAACATACCGGGACGTCGCTCCGCGATGGTCAGCCCCGCGCAAACGATTGTCATCAATTGTCAGCGCCCACCGGCCTTCCGTTTGCGTCCACCAGGTCGGCGACCCGGGAAACGACCGTCGTGCGATCCCGGCCTGGCATCCAAGCCCCTCCCGGCCAACGCACGCCTTCCCGACGAGTCGACGCGGATCGTCTCACCCATCACCCGACGAACTTGTACCCCTCGCCGTAGATCGAGAGGATGAAGCGCGGGTTAGCGGGGTCCTCTTCGAGCTTCTGGCGGAGCTTGAACACGTGCTGGTCCACGGTCCGTGTGTTGGGCGCCTCGTCGAAGCCCCACACCTCGCTCAGCATCTTCTCGCGCGTCACCACCTTGCCCCGATGCCGCACGAGCAGCCGCAGCAGCTCCAGTTCCTTGGAGCTGACATCGACCCTCTGGCCGTCGCGTGTGGCCTCGTGGGCCTCGAAGTCCACGCTCACCGCACCGAACCGGTACTGGCCGGGGGACCCGACACTCCCCGCCGGGGCGCGGCGCAGCCGCACGGCGATCCGCGCGATCAGCTCGCGGACGCTGAAGGGCTTGGTGACGTAGTCGTCGGCGCCGATCTCGAGTCCCAACACCCGGTCGAGTTCGTCGTTCCTGGCGGTGAGCATGATGATGGGCACGTCGATGCCCTTTTCGCGCAACGTGCGGCAGACGTCGCGGCCGTTCATGCCCGGCAGCATTACGTCGAGCAGGATCAGGTCGGGCTGTTCGCGCAGCGTGGCGTTCAGCGCGAGATCGCCGCGGGCAGCGTGCGCGACCGTGTGCCCCTCCTTTTCGAGGTTGAACGCGAGCACGGCGACCAGGTCTTCCTCGTCTTCGACGATCAGAATCTTCGCCACTGCTCATCCTTCCTGCGGCGCCGCCGCCGGGAACACGAGGCGGAACCGGCTGCCGGAACCCGGCGCGCTCTCCAACTCGACGCGGCCCCCGTGGGCCTCGACGCTGTGCTTGACGAGAAACAGGCCGAGGCCGTAGCCGCCCTTTCCCAGGGTCTGGCCGCTGCGGTAGAAGCGATCGAAGATGCGGGCGTGGTCGGCCGGGTCGATGCCGACACCCTGGTCGGCGACTTCGAGGACCACCGCCCCGTCGCGTCGCGACAACGCCACCGAGATCTCCCGGGAGTCGCCGGAGTACTTCGAGGCGTTGTCGAGCAGGTTCACGAGCGCCTCGGCGACCGCGTCGCGGTCGTGGGCGACGTCGGGCAGGTCAGGCTCCAGCCACTCGCGCAGCGTGAAGCCGCGTCTCCGGAGGTACTCGCCATAGTAGCCCAGCGTCTCGCGCACCACCTCGTCGATCGGGCCGAGTACCAGGTGGTAGATCCTCTCCCCGCGATCGACCCGCGAGAAACTCAGCACGCGATCGATGAGTGTCGTCAGGCGATCGGTCTCGCGCGTGATCACCCCGCAGAACCGCTGACGGTCGGCATCCTGGGGCACCGGCTCGGACGCCAGCGTCTCGGCGCACACCCGGATCAACGTGAGGGGCGTCTTCAACTCGTGGGACACGCCGCTGACGAGGTCGGCGCGGAGCCGGTTCGTTTCCTGCTGCCGTGCCGCGTCCCGCCCGAGCAGCAGGACGCCGATCGCGAGCACGCCGAGTGTCAGCAACGTCGAGCCCGCAAAACCCCAGGTCTGCAAGGCGGCCGCTCCCTCGGTGCGGGCTGGTGCCGGCGGTACGACGAGCTGGAACTCGGAGAGGAGGGCCGGAAACGGCACAACCTGTTCCTCGTCCGGGGCTGTCGGGCGCCCGGAAGAACTGCCGGGTCGGGCACGCACCTCCGCGCCGCCCGGCAGCCCGAGCTCGCCGGCCCTCGGGCGAACCAGGCGGTCCTGCAGCCAGCGCCTGCTGACGCGGAGTCCAACGGCCGGGCCGTCAGCCGCCGCGCGCGTGAGCAGCACATGGAACTCGCCCGGGGCGTCGAGCTTGATGGACAACGTCTCGCCGTAGCGCCCCGTGGTGTGGCGCAGGCCGCGATCGTCCAGGGCCCGCGCGAGCCGGCACTCGTCGAGGAACGCTGTGGATGGCCGCGTCGAGACCGTGCGCCCCAGAATGCCTTCGAGCGATCCGGCGAAGTAGTCCACCTCGTTGGCGCCGAGCGACCAGCGGCCGGAGACGAGTCCGTCGTAGGCCGCCTGGACCATCGCCCGGGTTTCGACGTCGAGTTCGAAGGCCTTCAGTTCGAGGGCGCCCGCGAGTCCGAACGGCCGGTTGGCCAGATCACGCTGGTCGCCGTGCGAGCCGACGAGCGCGACCCAGGCGCGGCGTGCATCCGCTGTGCGGCCAAGCCGCGCATAGCACTGGGCGAGCCCCGCAAGGGCGAGGGCCTTCGCCCGCGGCGGCACGGGCAGCGCCGCGCCGCGCTCGTACAGCGCGGCCGCCGCGCCGAACTGACTCTCCACGAACTGGAGGCGCTCTGCCCGCTCGAAGATCCCCGCGAACTCGGCGGCACGCGCGTCACCTGGAGCGGGTGGTTGCTGAGTGGGCAACGGATTCTGGAGGTACGGATAGCGCGGGCCTGTCGAGTCCAGGACGAAGACCGCCGTCGCGACAGGGTGCCGATCAACGACGGCCGCCGCCAGCTTGCGCGCGCCGTCCATGCGGTCCACCGATTCGGGTTGCAGGACCAGGGAGGCGAGGCGAAGCAGGTCCGGATCCCGCAGGCAGTCCGCTGACCGCGCAAGCAGCCGGCCCTCAATCTCGCTGGCGAGCTGGGCTGACAATGCCAGGCGTTTGCCGGCCGTCAGAGACTCGATCGCGCGCCGCCATTGATCGACCGACTGCCACGAAAGGGCAAGCAGCAACAGCGACGGCGCGACGATGGCCGCCAGATAGACCAGGACGGCGCGCCGCCTGCCGGGGACGAGGTTGCGACGGGCCATTCGCTGGACCTCCGTTGGCGCCGCGCGTGAGCCGGAGCACAACTCCTCCGGGGCGACCGATGTGTTGCTGGTGCGATTGGCTGCGTGAGGGTACCGCCGCGCGTGGCCGCGCGTCAACTGGAGTGCACCGAGGAACGCACCGAGCGTATCGCCCTGGTCATCGCGGCGCGCGGCCTGTGTTACACTTCGCCCATGGACTACCGCCCCTTTATCACCATCGAAGCTGGCAAACGCGGCGGGAAGCCCTGTGTCCGTGGCCTGCGGATCACCGTGTACGACATCTTGGAGTATCTGGCGTCCGGTATGACCGAGGACGAGATCCTCTCGGATTTTCCTGACCTCACGCGCGAGGACATCCGCGCCTGCCTGGCGTTCGCCGCCGACCGCGAGCGGAAGCTGGTCAAGGTTCCGGCGTGAAACTGCTTTTCGACCACAACCTGTCGTACCGCTTGGCGCGTGTCCTGCTGGACGTGTATCCCGGGTCGGTCCACGTGCGCGAGCTTCTGCTCGAGCGGGCGCCAGACGAAGCGATTTGGGACTACGCCCGCACGCATGACCTGGCGATTGTGTCCAAGGACTCTGACTTCCACCAGCGGAGCGTCGTCGAGGGATTCCCCCCCAAAGTGATTTGGATTCGCCGCGGGAACTGCACAACGGCCGACATCGAGGCGCTGCTCCGCTCGCGTACCGGCGAGATCGCTGCGTTTGGCGACGATCCGTGGGGCGCATTTCTCGAGTTGGAGTAATCTCCGGTTCCCGCCCCTGATGATAGGAAGCATTAGAGCGGTTTCCGCTCGCCTTCCGCTCGCCAGGTTAACGCAACGCCCGTTATCAGACGCCGCCCGGACAGACGCTCGCCCAAGCACAGGCCGTCAGGGACGATATTCGAACTTGGGTGATCGCGAACGCCGCGGGCTGTAGCCGCGTAGTCGAATTGTGTGCTGAAGCGGCTCAAGGCTACCCGGCGCGCCGAGAAACGCGCTCCGCTTCATGAGTGGTCTCCTTTTCCGTGGCTCGACGGTGGCTGGTTCCCGCCCCGCCCCGCGTTGACGTGCGGCGTGCGCCCGCCGTGTTCTGCTACTTACCGAGCGACCTCGCGACCGCCGTCATCGCGCTGCTTGCCCTCGTCCAACCAGCGTAGAAGCCCAGATGAGTCATTGCCTCGGCGATCTGATTCCGCGTCAGGCCGGTGTCGAGGCCGCGGCGTAGGTAGAAATCGAGTTGGTCGTCGGCCCCCATCGCGGCGAGGGCGGTGATCGTGACTAGGCTGCGATCCCGTAGGCTGAGATCAGACCGGCGCCAGAGGTCGTCGAAGACAACGTCGTTGGTGAGTTGCACGAACTTCGGCGCTACCGTGCCGAACTCATCGTTCACCGCCCTCGCCCGTGTCGCGTCCGAGGCGGGAACGGAAAGGCGCGGGCCCAGGACTCGCAATGCCGCGGCGTCGATCTTCCACGTTGTGTACACCTGGTCGTAGACCTCGAGCGCCGCGACCGCGCCGGGCCAGCCGCAGTAGACCGCCAGGTGCGCCAAGAGACCTGAGGCCTCGGTCGGCTGCAGCCCGTTGTCCAGCGCCCGGTTCAGGTGGCCCGCCAGCGGCGCCAACTTCCCCGTCGCAATCAAGGCCGCGACCGTGACCAGGCTGCGGTCGCGAGGCGACAGGTCGGGCCGCCTCCACACGTCGCCGTACAGCACGTCATCGGTGAGCGTCGCCATACCGGGTGCGATCTTCTGTTGCAGCGGTCCCGACGGTCGGGCGGGGCCCGGCTGCGGACTCGATGATTGGGGCTGAGACACGGACGGGCCTTGGAACCTCGACAACGGGGGTGCGCCTCGGTCCGACGACGCCGCGGGCAGGCCACTGTACTGTTGGTCGCTCACCTGTTCCATCCACTGCACGGTCGATCCGTCACGGCGCTCGGAGATGGCGATGTGCGTCAACGATGCCTGCGGCGACGCCCCGTGCCAGTGCTTCTGATCCGCTGGAATCCTTACGACGTCTCCCGCGCGGATCTCCTCGATGGGGTCACCCCATCGCTGGACGCGCCCGGTTCCGGCCGTGACAATCAGGATCTGGCCTCGTGGATGCGAGTGCCACGCGGTCCGCGCACCAGGCTCGAACGTGACGGTGCCGCCAGAGGCCTCTGAGGGATCGAGAGCGTCGAACAGCATCTCGACGCGAGCGCCACCGGTGAACGTGGCCGAGGGTGCCGACCTGACCGGGCGCGAACCGGCGCGCGTGATGACGAGGGTCTGAGCCTCCGTCGAGACTGTGGCCAGCAAGGCGAGCATCGCTGTCACGACGTTCGTGTGTGCTCGTCGAACCGGGCGCAATACTCCACTCATGTCCGTGCCTCCGCGGTCGTCATTTCTTTCCCGCGCTCCGCCTGCTGACGTGGGTATCGATCCACTGCAGGATCAGGTCGGCGATCTGCAGGTTGTTCTTGTCCTGCATGATCATGTGGCTGTTGCCGCGGATGCCGCGGTCCGGGGGGGCGAGCATTTCGGCCTGACCGCCGGCACTCTTGATACGGCTGATCATGGCCTGGCACGCCTCGAAACGGCCCTGCCATGTGGGCAGCGTCGGAAGGCCTGTCGGCGTGTCGCGGTGATCGCCGAACACGACCAGAATGGGCACCGCCGCCAGCGTCTTGACCTGCTGCTCGGTGTACGTGTCTGGACAGCGGCCCGGTTCAACAAGCACGAGACCCTTCGTCGGGGCGGGATTGAGAAGCGCCGCTTCGAGAGGAAACGATCCGGACTGCGAGTGTCCCATCAACACCGCGCCTTTCAATTGAGTCGCGAGGTCCGACAACGCCTTGAGCGTGGGGTTGGGCCGCGGCAGGCCGGAATTCAGGTCCGGTACGCCCTGCTTCGAGAGCTCGTCCACGGCGGCCACCGGGAACTGACTGTCAGGGTAAGGCGCGCCCGGTTTCGAACCGAAGCGGAAGTTCGGCCAGACGACCTCGTCGCTGAATCGCAACCACGCGGGTTGGTTGGTCGCCGGCGCTGAGCCCGCGCGCGTGTTGTTGTAGACCGCCTGATTGAAGCCTGACCGTCCGCGCCCCACCTGGTCGGGGACGTACACGGGATGGCCTTTGCGCACGAAGTACTCGTCCCACCCCATTCGGCCGTCGTGCGTGGTCTCCCACGACTTGCCGGTCAGGGTCGCCCCGTGGATCATTACGACCGGGACGTTGCCGTCGCCACCCTGCGGGACCATGTACCGCACGTACATCTGGTTGGCGGTGATGTGACCCCCGGGACCGAGGTTGCCCAACTCCACCTCGATCTGCTCCACCTTCTCGCCGCCCACGAAAAAGCTGCCTTGTGCCTTCAGCACCAACGGCGTGTCAGGGGTCTGAATATCCTTGAGTGCCTGCGCCATCACGTTGCCCGCCATGCCGAGCACGACCGCCAGGGCGGCGCCGGCAAGAGTCGCGAATCTGCACCGTGCCGCGAACCGCTGACGTTCCACGTGTCGTCTCCTCTCTCGCCCCCCCACTGGCGGGGCGTCGCCGCGGTGAAGGGTAGGGACTATCGGCCGCCCCGCGCCACCTGGAGGACCTTCAGCTGATTCTGAGTTGCCCCGCGACCATTGTCGCGATCCGGTCTCAGTAGTCGGATCGCTTCCCCGATTCCGTGGCCAGCTGCGTCACGTCAAGCCGCGCCTTCCGGGGATCGGGGCCGGCGCCCGCAGAGCCATCGGGCCGGAATTCAAAGATCAGATCCCTACCGGGGTTGTGACGCGGCCAGGCCGGGAGGCCCGCACCATTCGGGTCACCGGTCTTGGCGAAGTTGACCCAGTAGCTTTGCGTCATCCTGGCGACGGCTTGATCCTCGGGCGTCGGCGCGCCGCCCCGGCCTGCCGACAGCGTGCCGAACACATAGGCGATTTCGCCGCCGTGCGGGGCCCCCGCCCGCCACTGCTCCCGCATCGTAGTCTGAACGTAGGAGAACCGGTAGAGATAGACGGGCGAACCGTTGGCCGCGAAGGCACTTGCCGCGAAGCGGGCCGGCTCGGCCTGGCCGAAGTCGTCGTTAGCCATCGACACCAGCGCGGCCAAGTCTGTCGACCCGTCGGGATCGTAGGCCGCCTTCGCCTGGGCGCTCCACTGGCCGAACCGAGCGAACAGCTGCTCCTTGGTGGTTGCCCTTACCCGGTTGCCCGCAGTATCCGCGCTGTTGCTTCCGAGCAGGAGCGGAACACGCGGCTGGCGGCGGGCCTGGTAGGCAGTCTCGGCCGTCTCCGTGACCAGCTTGCCGTCGAGGATCGGCGTCGTCTCGTAGGACGGCATGCTAACCCCAGGTTGGGCCGGCGCGCCGCGAAGAACCTGGTCGGCGCCGAGGTCGCGCAACTTGGCCAGAGCGGCCTGGTCCGTGCCTTCGATCCCCATCGATCGCGCGAAGTTGATCCCGATCGTCTCGGCCGACACCGGATAGTTCGGGTCGACGCCGTCCCCGCGCATCGGCCGCGCGGTGAGCACGCTGTCGCGCGAACCGCCAGACTGGGCGATCGCCTTGTGGAACAGGCCGCGCGCCATCGGCGACGCCAGGAGGCTGTGCACCGAGACGCCGCCCGCGGAGAATCCGAAGATCGTGACATTGTCCGGATCGCCTCCGAACGCGGCAATGTTCCGCCGCACCCACTGCAGAGCGGCGATCTGGTCCATGTAGGCGTAGTTGCCCTTGGTCTCGTCAGGGCGCTCGCGGCTCAACGCGGGAAAGGCAAAGAACCCGAAGCGCCCCACGCGGTAGTTGAAGCTGACGAGGACGACGCCCTGCTTGGCGAACTGGACGCCCGACGTGTTTGGCGACGAGCTCGAGCCGCCCGTGAACCCGCCGCCGTAGATCCAGACCATTACGGGCAGCCTGCGAGCGGGCGGGTCTGCGGGGCGCCAGACGTTCACGAACAGGCAGTCCTCCGACGGAGCCTGAACGGCGGGCGCGGCAGGAGCGGGAGCGGGAGCAGGCGGAGTGCCCTGAGCCGCAGGTGCACCCGCGCGACCACCGGTGCCCGGAGGCGGCCCGCCACCCCGTCCCTGCATGCAGCTCGCCCCGAATTCGATGGCCTGCCGCACGCCCGTCCACCGCGCCGCAGGCTGAGGCGGCCGCCACCGCAAGTCGCCCACGGGGGGCGCTGCGAAGGGTATGCCCTTGAAAGATCCGACTCCGTCGGCGACCGCCCCCTGCAATTCGCCGCCATCCACCCGCACGACGGGCGGCGTTTGCGAAAGCGCGACGCTGCCAACACCCATCGCCACCGCCAGCGCCGCCAGCGAGGACCACAGAAGCCTGGTCACCATCGACGCCGCCCTGGCTCCGTCGCCACGTTCTACGCGCATACCTCACCCCCTGTCGCCAGAATCGTCTGGCTTCATCGGTTCGTGTGCTTCAACACCGCCTCCGGCAAACGGGCGCCCTGGATGGGGATGCGTGCAACCGCGCTCTCGATGTCGCGAAGATCGTCTGCCGTGAGCGTGAGGCTCGCGGCGCCAAGATTCTCGTCGAGTCGATCCAACTTCGTGGTGCCGGGAATCGGCACGATCCATGGCTTCTGCGCCAGCAGCCATGCGAGGGCGACTTGTGCTGGTGTCGCGTGCGCTACTTCGGCGATCCGTTTCAACCGATCCACGAGTCCCAGGTTCGCCTCGCGCGCCTCCGGCGCAAAGCGAGGCACCTGGTTGCGAAAGTCGCTGGCGTCGAAGGTCGTCGTCGCGTCGATCGCTCCGGTGAGAAAGCCTGCTCCGAGCGGTCCCCACGGTACGAAGCCGATGCCCAGCTCCCCACAGGTGGCCAAGACGCCGTCATGCTCCACGTCACGCGTCCAGAGGGAGTATTCGCTCTGCACCGCGGTGACCGCCTGAACCGCGTGGGCGCGGCGGATCGTGGCGGCACTCGCTTCAGAGAGGCCGAAGTGCCGCGCTTTGCCCTGGCCAATCAACTGCTTCACGGTGCCGGCGACGTCCTCGATCGGCACGTTAGGGTCGACCCGGTGCTGGTACACCAGATCGATCGTGTCGATGTTCAATCGCTTCAGCATCGCATCCAGGACGTTGCGGATGTGGTCGGGGCGACTGTCGAGGCCGTAGCGCGTGCCGTCGGGATTGATGCCGAAGCCGAACTTGGTGGCAATCACGACCTGGTCCCGGAATGGGCGCAGGGCCTCGCCGACAAGTACTTCGTTCGTGAACGGGCC
>Ga0315273_10009869_pt1 | contig 12144 bp, 5 predicted proteins | sample YL17G02_0_MG_FD_205753 | JGI IMG/M metagenome (GOLD analysis project Ga0315273, IMG submission 205753) | Sediment microbial communities from Yellowstone Lake, YNP, Wyoming, USA - YL17G02_0 | ecosystem: Environmental > Aquatic > Freshwater > Lake > Sediment | place: USA: Wyoming | collected... | reverse complement strand
ACGACCCATCCCGGAGCAGCCCTTTAGTGATGCGGAGCCATTTGACATGAAAGCACTCCTCTCGCTCTGTTTCCTCATTCCCTGCCTTGAACTGGCTGTTGTCTCTCCTCCGTCACACGCTGGTGCCGCTCGACTTCAGGCCACAATCGTGGATGCCCAGACAGGGCAGCCACTGGCCGCACGGATCCGCGCAGCGGACGATTGCGGAAGAGTTGCCGAGGTCGAAGGGGTCCACTCACACGTCGAGTATCTTGGCAAACAATGGTGTTACGTGGACGGCACGTTCGCGCTCCCGTTGCCGGCCGACGGAATCAAGCTGGAGATCTGGCGCGGTCTTGAGACGCGTCCGTTGACAGAGGCCATTAAACCCTCTCCCGGCCAGGTCACAAAGCGCACCTTCAAATTGCGCCGTTGGATAAACATGCTCGCAGAGGGGTTCGTCAACGGGGACATGCACGCACACACTCCGCTGCCGCGTGAAGCCCATCTGCAGATGCGCGCCGAAGATTTAAATGCTTTGAATCTCCTCGCAGGTGAAACCCTGGCCCTGAATCCGCATTTCACGGGCAAATTGGATCAGAATTCCACGCGCGGCAACGAGATCATGGTATGCCAGGAAGTACGCGACTGGCAGATGGGGCACCTGACTCTTCTCGGGTTGACGAAGATGATACCCGGTTATCCGAAGGTCGGAGGCATTCTGGAAGACTACAGCCACGCGCACTGGCTCCTGGCGCCTGCGATGGAGGCGACGCGAGCACAGGGAGGAGTCGTAATCTGGTCCCATTTCTCCAATCTTCCGGGGGCCGAGTCACCCATCGGAGTCGCAACCGGCCTTGTTGATGCTCTCGAACTCATGACCTACGACGATCCGACCCAACTGCCCAGCCATTGGGGGCCCTGGAAAAACTCCGGCATGTCGCAGGCGGAGTTCACCACCATGCGGGGCATGGACCTCTATTATCAGTACTTGAATGCCGGGTTCCGTCTGCCCATAGTTGCGGGCACCGACAAAATGGCTCCCGACATTCCCCTGGGCAGTAACCGCACATATGTCCCCGCCGGCAAGGCGACAGACTATTCGTCATGGCTCTCGGGCGTTAAGGGAGGCAAGGGCTTCATCACCAACGGCCCGATCCTCACTTTCGATGTGAATGGGCATCCATCGGGGGATGTGGTGGAGTTTAAGGAACCATGCAGCGTGAATGCGCGCGTGACTGCCCGTTCGATACATCCTTTTGCGACGCTCGAAGTGATAATGAACGGCGAAGTGGTCGGGCACAAAACCGTATTCGTGCAAAACAATCCTCCGATCGACGGAGTCTATTCCATGGAGTTGGAGTGCAGCGTGGAATTGAAGCGCAGTTGCTGGTTGAGCGCCCGTGTTGCCGAGGACCCTGACAACAAGAATCGAATCCTTCCCCGTGGCCTTTCAGTTTTTGCCCACACAAATCCTGTCTACTTCATCTGCAACGGAGCGAAAGTGCGGGAAGAGGCTTCCATCCGCTATCTTGAGAAGTATGTCCGGGGCACGATTCACTGGCTGAAGACAGATCCGCAGTTCGTCAACCCTGCAGACAGGGACGAGGCTCTTGAGAGAGCACAGAAGGCGCTCGCGATCTACAGGGGGCTATGAAGAGGATTTCGGCACACGGGTGATCGTGAGACAATCAGCAATCGACCACGCCATTAGGGCGTGGCTTTGGCCTGCCCCGCACAGCGTGGCGAACCTGTGATACCGTCGGCGTCGGAATCGGGGTCGGTATCGGTATCGACCGGGAGTTAACCTCAACCCCGAGTCAGGCGGCTAATCATGATTTCGAATGCCGATACCGATTGCGACCGCGATTCCCACCCCGACATCGAGGATTCTTCGCGCTTGACCGCGAAGTTGCGCGTCACCCACAGCTCGCCGGAACGGCAGAGCCTTTCAGGGTCGCACGGCCAAAGGCCGTGGTTTTAGGTTGGAATAATAACTGGACAAGGGAAGAAACAAGGAGAGGAGGATTTTCCATGAATCGACGAGATGCTCTGAAAACGATGGTGATAGCCGGAGCCGCCGGAGGAATTGCGAATCTTGCGAGGAGTGATCCCGGAACCAGCGAGCGGTTGGCCGCTTCAGGCACGGCCTCCGTAAGGAAAGATCTGAAAAACCCGCCAAAGCAGAAGATGGTCATGATCGGGGCCGGCAGCGCGATGTTCACCCAGGGCATCATTATCGACTGGATCAACCGGCGTCCCGAAGGAGAGTGGGAAATCGCGCTTGTCGACATCAATCCCGTTATCCTGGAAGCGACTGACAAGCTGGTCCGCCGCTACATGCTCAGCGCAAAGAATCCCGCCAAGATCACCTCGACCGTCGATCGCAAGGAAGTTCTTTCCGGCGCGACGATCGTGGTCTGCACCATCGGCGTGGGAAGCCGCCGGGCCTGGGAACAGGATGTTTTCGTTCCTCGCAAGTTCGGTATCAACCAGCCGGTGGGGGATTCGGTAATGCCGGGCGGGGTGTCACGGGCCATGCGCATGATCCCGCCGATGGTCGATATCGCAACGGACTCGCAACGCCTGTGCCCTGAAGCGAGGTTCATAAACTACTCAAACCCGATGCCGATGGTGGTGCGGGCTCTCTATAGAAAAACCAATGTGCGGGCCCTCGGGCTCTGCATGGGAACCGAAGAAACGGTGCGCTATCTCGCCGATTTCGCCGGTATTCCACAGAAGGGCGTCAGCGCGCGTTGGGTAGGGCTCAACCACCTGACATGGATCACCGAACTCCGCACCGAGGGAAAGGATGCCTGGCCGCTTGTTCGCGCCAGACTGGCTGAGCGCCGCCGCAACGGCATCGACACGACGAGCTGGGGATCGCCGTTCGGTCAGCAGAAGAATCCAAGCATGCTGACCCATCCCTTCAGCTGGGAGCTCTTCGACGAGTACGGGGCTTTTCCGGCACCCATGGACCGCCACGTCACCGAGTATTTCCCGGAACGCTTTCCGGGCGGCAAGTACTACGGATCTACCCTGGGCGTTGATGCCTACTCGTTCGAGAGGACGATTGCCGTCGGAGACAAGATCTACGACGAGACCATCAGTCTGGCCAAGGAGACAGGACCCGTCGATCCGAAACGGCTGAGTGCCACGGAAGGCGAGCACATGCAGACGATGGATATCCTCTCCAACTTCTACTACGACCGCCGCCAGGAGTATGCGGTGAATCTCCCGAACCGGGGTGCGGTTTCGAATCTACCGCCGGATGCCATCGTCGAGATCCCGGCAATAACCACCCAGGAAGGTATGGCGCCGCTTCCGGTCGGGGAAATCCCTGCGAATCTGGCTGCCGTGCTGCTTCGGAGGATCGCTGTGGTGGAAGCAGCGGTAGAGGCGGCTCTAACGGGAAGTCGTAAGATGATGGTGGAGGCTGTAGTCATGGACGGAGCAGTCAAAGACTACAGCACCGCGGAGAAGCTCACCGACGCGATGCTCAAAGCCCAGGCGGAGCACTTGCCTCAGTTCGCCTAGGATTGGGGGACAGGCTACTCAACCTCGAAACCTCGTGAAATGATCGCGGTTGTCGGGAATCGTTATCCGCCGGGTCACGGATCGCTCGTATCGACATCCCTGGATGCCCACATCACGACATGCAGACGAATTCCGAGGTTGTGGCGCCTGTCCCCGAAATCAGACGTCGTATTGTATATATATGATGTGTATACTGTAATCGACCACGCCTATAAGGCGTGGCTTTGGCCTGCCCCGCACAGCGGGCCGAATCGAAGCTACCCTCGGGGTCGGGGTCGGAATCGGGCTCGGTATCGGTATCGACCGGGGGTTAAACTCAATCCCGAGGTCCGTCGGCTAGTCATGATTTCGAATGCCGATACCGATTGCGACCCCGATTCCGACCCCGATATCGAGAATTCTTCGCGCTTGACCGCGAAGTTTCGTGTCACCCACGGCTCGCCGGAACGGCAGAGCCTTTCAGGGTCGCACGGCCAAAGGCCGTGGTTTTAGGTTGGAATAAACAGGAGCAAGAAGGGGATCTACGGTGCGCACCACAAGGATATTCAGGAGCGGCAACTCACAGGCTGTGCGGCTGCCGAAGGAATTCCGCTTCGAAGTGGATGAGGTGGAAATCTTTCGCCGCGGCGAAGAAGTTGTCCTACGCCGGAAACCCCGAAATCTGGCTGCGGCATTCGAGATACTCGCAAAACTCCCGGAAGACTTCCTGAAGAGTGGAAGGCGGAATACGCCCCCGCAGGCGCGCGAGGACTTATGAAGGGCCCGCGGTATCTGATCGATACCGACATCTGCATTTACATCGCAAAGCATCGCCCCGCAGAAGTGTTGGATCGTTTCAAGAAGCTGCGTCCGGGCGAAGTCGCCATGTCTGTTGTCACTCACGGTGAACTCAGCTATGGAGCCTGGAAAAGCTCGCGCAGTGCTGAGGCGCTGGCAGTGCTGAGTGAGCTGTCGACGCTGATTCCGGTCCTGGCCGTCGGACCGGATGTTGGCGAACACTACGGACGGATCCGGAGCCAGCTGGAGAGCTCCGGGCGCCTGATCGGAAACAATGATCTCTGGATCGCCGCACACGCCTGCGCGCTCGGCGTCGCGCTTGTAACCAATAATGAAAGGGAGTTTTCCCGGGTCACCGGGCTCGTGGTGGAAAACTGGGTCAGGCCGCCGCGTCGATCCGATGTTCATGAAAGCCAGGAGCGTTACAGGTTGCGGGCTTCTTCCCGCCGACATTAGCAGCGGGGACGGGAGGCTGGAGACTGACGCCGGCAATTGTTAGAAATACTCGGGAACCCTCGAACAACAAGCGACTTCCCGTGGGCCGACCCTGTTCCCACCTCTAGCGCAGGTGCTCCTCGGTGTAGAGAGAGAGCTCGACCATACGCTCGAGCAGGCGTTCGGGCGAGAGCCCGGGGAAGTTGCTGTGCACGAGTTCCTTCATGTAAAGGCGGCAGATGTAGCGCAACTTGAGCACCTTGTTGCGCGAAGCGTAGACAAAGTCGCGGTGCGCGTTGTTGATGATGATCAGGTTCCGCGCTTCTTCATATCGGGAACGCCACAGCTCGCCCGGAGCGCGCTGGAACGTGTAAGCCGGCAGGCCCTTCCGGCTTCGGGAAGCCTCCGCTGTCACGGGAACAAGTTCGTCGGTCACTGTGACCAGCGCCTCTGCTTCACACTCGATCGCCTCCTGTCTCACCCGCACGCGCAGACGAGTCAGACCCGGCTCCATCGGGGCGTGGTAGGCGACGGCCTCCGAGCCGGCGTCCGGCAATTCTCCGGAACCTTCGATGATTTCCCACGAGTAGACCAGATTCTCCTCCACCGGGCGACGCTCCCGGTCGCGCGACACGGCGCGCAGGTTTTTCGCCTGCCCTACCGGCACGGTGGATGACGCGGGTGAAATGACGACACTATACAAGGGACCAGGAAAGTCGAAGAACTCCTTCTGGCGAACACCGGACTCGTCGGTATGGGTCTCATCACGCTCTTGTACGCCTTCCACCCCGAGTCCAGACCTCCGCGAACCCGGCCTTGTCGCTTCTTTACCCTCCGGAATCTCGAACCAGTCGTATTCCTCCGCGGGCAAGGCAAGCAGGGCTTCACGGAACGCCCGGTGGATCGAACGCAGGACATCCCGGCTGGCCCGTTCCTCGGCCGCGCGCTGCTGCTCCTCGATGGCTTCTGCGAGTTGCCTCTCGCACGCCTCGAGCGCACTGCACAAGGCGGCGAATCGTTCGTCCTGCAGGATGCCGGAGCGTGTGCCGGGAGTGAGGGTGAGAAACGGGGCTTCCACGATTCCCTGAAGGCAGTCCGATGTCCAGGGAGCCCGCTGGAATGCGTCCAGCTCCGCAAGGTCTTCGAGGACCCGTGTCCCGTGGCGATACAGCCCGACGCGGTTGCCGGGTACAGGATCCCCCAGATAGACTTCGAGGTAGATTTCTCCGTATGGCGTGTCGACGGAAGGGATCTGATGCAACAGCCGCCCCGTGAATTCGCGCGGTGTCACGGAATAGCGCGCCCGCGCCTGGTGGTCGATTACCTGGATGAGAACGCCCGTTTGCTTGATGCGGTCCCGCAGCTCGGATGCCAGATACCACTGGATCTTCTCGCCGCTGAGATGTCTGATTCCCGGCAGCAACGGCCTCACCGCAACCTCTGTTCCCCTGGCGGGGAAGAGGCGACGCCGCTCTGTGATCGCATAGCGCGGATCTCCCTTGCGCATGCGCATCTCGTAAGTGCGGCCGTCGGCGCCCGCCGAAACCAGCGCCACTCCCTCACCCAGAGTCCAGAAGCTGAGCAAGCCGATGCCGAACTCGCCCTGGACTCCGTGGCGTTCTTCCTTCTTGAGCTGGCGGTTGATGGAGTCGCAAATGTGCGTCGCCACGTACTGAAAGTCGGGCAGGCCACCCGGGTTCCGCGGTATCCCCTCGCCGTCGTCGACGATGCGAAGGAAGTTCTCGCCTTTCTCCCTGCCGCGGGTGATGGTGATGTTTTGGGCTCGAGCGTCGATGCAGTTTTCGACCAGTTCCGCCACCGCCTTGAGAGGGCTCTGCTGCGAGAGCGCGATAATGCTGATGGCATTCCAGTCATCTCCGATGCGGAGCCTGCCGCCCTGAGATGTACTCTGCTTCTTCGCTTTCATTGCGCCCCGAGAATAGCTGCTTCCTCCCTATGATAGCAACACGTCTCTCCTGTGAACCACACTTGGCTCCCCTTCGGATGGGGGGCCTGTGAGAGCCGGACAGGAAAGCCCGGGACCACGGCCGCGAAGATCAGCTTCATGATAGGGAAATCCTGCCAGGGTGACACAGCTGCTGTCCAATCCCTGCGCGGACTCTCCCGTATGGCCCGCCAGCGGAAGACGAGGGCGAACGGGGAACGCCCTGGACGGGAAACAAAAAAGGCCCGGTCGCGTGGACCGGGCCTTGGACTGATTCAGAAATCGATTCGGCTAGAAGTTGAAGCGGAAGCCGAACTGCACCCTCCGGGTGCTGGCGACGCGTCCCACGCGATATGCCAGATCCGAGGCATTCTGCCCGGCGCCACCGTTGGCGTAGTCGAAGTTCAAGGTGCCGAAGGTCTTACCCAGTCCACCGTAGAGCCCCATCGGCGCATGGTTGAATAGGTTGAAGGCGTCGAAGAAGGGGGAGAAAGACATCCCTTCCCGAATTTTGCCCAACATTATGGGTCGATCCACCCGCAGGTTCACAATGAAGTTGTTGTGCCATGGGTTCGGGTTGCCGGAAGGGATCATTGGGATCGATTGGGTCACGGCCCCGAGGTCCACTAACTGAGCTTCCGTGAACAGGCCGGCCGAGACCAGCGCCTGTCCATGCGGAGTGATCCTTCCGGCATTGTTCGTGTTGAACCGCTGGATCATAAGGTTCATCTGGTCCAGCGATTTGACCTGCCTGCCGAACTGGCCTGCGTCCACGCCAGGCAGGACGTCGGCGTTGGGAGTTGCGGCTCCGCCATCGCCGACGAGGTCCGTGGCGTAGTAGCCGTTTGCGCCCGACACGAATCCGCCGAAATTCGGCACCGTAATATTCTGCGCCCCAGGCGTGCGGAAGGCCCACAGAGAGTTGAACCGTACTCCGCCCGGAACCGTCAAATAGCCAGCGGCGGTCAGCATGTGGGTGTAATCCAGGTTGTTCGGTCCGAACCAATGCCGGTCGTTTGGCAAACGGTTGTTATTCGTAGTGGCTATGAACTCGACGCGGCCGATAGCCTCGGAAGTTTGGCTGACACCGTAAGCGTAGCTGACGTTATACCCGATGTCCTTCAACTGGTAACTCTTCCCGCTCCAGACCGATGGCTGCATGCCGCGCAGGTTGATCTGGAGAGCGGAATACTTGCTGAATCCGCCGTCCCAGAACCTCGCACGCAGCTGGTCGGAAGAAAAACCCGGCCAGATGGTGTCGCCCGTGAGGCCGAAGGCGTTGATCCCTTTGGCCGGATTCGCGGCGATCCAGTCGTCCACCGTCATACCGCCGAGCACTGAAGCCACCTTGGCCTGGGCTGCGGGCACGTTGAGGAATCCGGCATCACGTCGCCTCTCGTAGTCAGTGCGGAGAATCGGCAGTCCGACTCCGTGATTGTACAGATAATCCACAGTGAGGACGGTACCCGGCCTGATCTCGTGCTGGATGCCGATATTGAATTGGAGCGAGTACGGGGCTCTGTACGTCTTTCCGGGGATGACCGCGCCGTAGCCAACACCCCGGGTTGTCACGAAGTTTGATTCACCGTTGTTCGGATCGAACTGATAACCGTTATATGCAGCCCACACCGCAGATTGGATCTCCCCGAGCAGGCCGATCACGTTCTTTATGGGCTGCCCGTACATGTCGGTATAATCCCCATCGGGATGGTTGCCATCTACGTTGATAGGCGTCCCGTCCGGTCCGGCAACGAACTGCTCTGTCCACACGTCCGGTCCGATACCAGCCGGAAGCATCGTAAACTCATCGAACATCGTGTTGTTCAGGATGTTCATCTCGAATGCCTTGTAGAAACCGCCCCGGATGACGGTCTTGCCGTCTCCTTTCGGATCCCACGCAAAGCCGAAGGAGGGGGAGAAGAGATCTTTCGGGTAGTAAGGCTGCGTGGAAAAGCCTTTGCCGTACCGTTCCAGAATCGGCTCGCGTTTCACCGCGGGGTTGCTGTAGTACTGCGTGTCATACTGCCAGCGCAATCCGAGGTTTACGCTGAGATTGCGCCGGATCTTCCACGAGTCCTGCCCGAAGACGCCAGTCCGGGTGTTGTAGTGTCCGCCATGCAGCAGATTGTGCGCGGGGTCCAGGTTGAAGAATCCGTTGGCCGGACCGACACTCATGCTCTCGAAAGGATACTCGTTCGGGTCCTGGACATTGCCGCCCTGGGCCTCGATGGCAGCTATGGTCGCGTCGTCGTAAGTTCCCACAACGCTGAGCGGACCCGAGAAGTTCGCGAACCCCCCCAATATGATGCGGCGCACATCCACGCCGAAGCGTGTCGTGTGCTTGCCCCAAATGACACTCCCCTCGTACGAATTCTGGAAGTTGTCCTGGTACGTCGCCTGCGGTGCGAGGTTGTTCGGCCCCGCGGCAAACGGGCCAACAGTCTCATAGTACGGGATGCCATTTGGAGTCGTTTGGAACTTGTAGTCGAGTTCCTGCGAGACGATCTGGTTATTGAAGTTCACATATCCGAAGCGGTAGCTGTGGGTCATTTTGGACCGCGTGTAGTCAAATCCCACCGAGTTGACCGTGGCCCAGTTCAGGGTCTGGTATGGTGAGACAGCATTGCCGCCGGTGGCTATGTTGTAATCGTAGTGGAATTTGTAGAACAGCCGCATTGACGGGGATGGGTTCCAGTCCGTGCGCCCCTCCGCAAACCGGAATGTCATGGGAAACCCCTGGGTGACATTCAGCTGCGGGAATGCCGGGTTGGTGTTGCTTGTGCTTTGTGACTGTGTCGTCTGTTCGTAGTTCACGAACCAGAACAGCTTGTCCTTTTCAATCGGTCCTCCAACTGAGCCGCCGGTCCGCTTCCGGTCGACCGGTGCTTGTGCATATTCCTCTTTCGAAATATAGCCTTGCCGGGCCGCCATATCTTGGTTGAAGATGTCGAAGAACCAGCCGCCGTGTATGTCGTTACTCCCCTGTTTGCTGATAATGTTCACGGCGCCCGAGGAGGTCAGCGACGTAGAGGGATCAAGTGAGGATCGGGTCAACTGGAATTCGTGCACCGACTCCACCGAGAAATTCGCGACCGTGGTACCTACCGTTTCGTCCGTAACGTCGATGCCATCCACCTGCACACGGGTAGCCGTCCCGGAGCGGCCGGCCACTCCGACCACACGGTACGCCTCCGATTTCGTGGGATCGATAGTGCTGCCGTCACGGATCAAGGTCCCCGGCGCCAGTGCGGCGAGTTCGAGGAAATTGCGCCCGAAGTTGGGCGCATCCTTGATGTCCTTTTCGGTCACAATCGTGTCGACGACCTGGCGCGTTGTGTCGACCACAAGCGCCGTTCCCAGAACCACAATAACCTCGTCGGCCTTGCCAACCTGCATTACGGCGTTGCCGTTGAAAACCTGGCCGGAACTGATCGGAACATTTTCAGTCACCTTGGTGGTGAATCCCGCTGCCTCGACCCTTACCGTGTACTTACCGGGAACGAGATTGCGGACCGAGTAGCGCCCCACTTCGTTGGTCACCAGCTTGATGACGCGCCCTGTGGCCACTTCCGTGATATTGACCGTGGCTCCCGGAATCACGGCACCGCTCGAATCGGCTACGGTACCGTCGATCCCGCCCGTCGGCGTCTGTGCCCAGACAACCGCTGGAAGGCATAGCAGTATTAGAACCCATTTCAATAATCCCTTCATGTTTCCTCCGTGTGCGCTAGATTGGGATACAGAGATTCCTATGTACCCAGGGCAGTACGGCAGTTCGTGCGTTTCCCCACAGGGGCCAGCTTCTGCGGGACCCCTTCCGCCCCGCTGCACGCTGCCGCCAAAACCTACGCCAACGAACTATGTGAACTCAAGAAACTTACTAAGCCGGTAATAGTATGAGCCTAGGAGTGTTACCCTTCCATTGACCACTTTTCCATGTCAACAAGAATCTGACCATGATTTTTCATTCCAACCGCCATCACGACCGATCGTACCGTTGCAGGGAGTTTGCCATTTGTCCCGTGAAAGACCTGCAGCCTCGCCGCCGTATCAGCCGTGCGACCCACTATCCAAGGCTAAGTGATTGCCTATCATTCAGTTGCCACGAACTTCCAAAGTGTGGCATCAATCACTGGGGGGAGCCTACCTGGAGTAAGCGGGCGCGCTTCGCCTGAACACGCAATGTCCGCCCCGGCGCGCGGCCCCACACTGCGGTCGCAAGAATGTCGAACTTGGGCCGCCCTTGACTGAGAACGTGTGAATAAGTCGTTCGGTTCAAGTGTGCCGGCACAGGCTGTGTCTGGCTGGCTCCGCGGCCGGGAACCGGCGCACTCAGGCCCGGACCGTGCGATACATGCAGCCCTCAGAAATGAAGTGCACCGGCAAGCCCGGGTATTTCTTTCTCAGATGGTCGGCCAGCGTCTTCATCGAGTAGTCTTCCGCAACGGGATGGTTGACAATGATGACCGGGATCCCCATGTCAATGGCCAGAGCGCCGTCCTGCCAATAGGTAAACCCGTCATCCGTGCAGATGGCCAGATCCGCCCTGTAGGTCTCGAGGAAGCGCTGAAAGGGAGTAATGGCTCCACAGCCGATAGCCGCGCGGCTCACCTTCCGGTTCTCGTCCCCGATCAGCTGCACGGAATCCTGACCGAGGTATGCCGTCATCTTCGCCACCTGCCTGGCGACATCGATGGCCGTGCGCCCGGAAACATCAAAGACGCGATACCACCCTGTGCCGTCAACGGGCTGCGAAAAACCAAGCGTGCGGGCCCATGAATCCGGAACACCCTCCCCGGGATACTGATCCCAGAGATCGTGGCATCGCAGTATCACAATGCCTGATTTTTCAACCAACTCCCGCTTCCGGCGAGCGCCGTCGAACCTGAACACATCCTGGTTCTTGTCCCAGTGGTCATAGTAGGTCGGCTCGTGCGTCACAAACATGTTGCAGCCGAGCTCCAGAGCTTTCCTGATTGCCCACTCGTAAGGCATCCAACCGACAGCAATCCCCTTGACCACAGTCGAGGGGTCTCCCGCCTTGAAAACGTCCACGGTCTTGTCGAAATCCATCCAACCGCGATCGAGACTCCACAGGTAGTCTTTGATCTCAACTGCCTTCGGGGCAGTCCCCGCCGTGCCAGGGGAACTGGCCTGGGCAAGGGCCACGCGACCCGAAAGCGCCGTAGCGCCTGCTGCAAATATGAACTCACGCCTTTTCATGCTTTTCCTCCAGCTGGAGAGATTTCTATCTTGGGGAAGGCTGAAGCGCAAGCGAATCCGGCAGCCGGAAGGATGGAAATCTTCGCGGTTGCCCCCGCCGCCTTGTTTCGCGCTTGCCCCTCGGAGATGGTTGCGTTAGAAAAGGACAAGAGCATTTGAGCAGACTGGTGCAAAGGAGTCGCAATGAACAAGAATGATCTCATCGAGCAGATGCGTTCAACTCAGCAACCCCTGACAAGAATGGTTGA
>Ga0315273_10009867_pt1 | contig 12144 bp, 12 predicted proteins | sample YL17G02_0_MG_FD_205753 | JGI IMG/M metagenome (GOLD analysis project Ga0315273, IMG submission 205753) | Sediment microbial communities from Yellowstone Lake, YNP, Wyoming, USA - YL17G02_0 | ecosystem: Environmental > Aquatic > Freshwater > Lake > Sediment | place: USA: Wyoming | collected... | reverse complement strand
AGGCGGAATCTTTATCCAGAACATACAGGACGGGGCGAAATTCGACGTAACCACCGAAATGATAGGGTTTCTTTTCAATCTCGGAGACATTGAAGGTGTAGGAATCGTCGGCAAAAACTGCCATGGGAAGAAACAGCAGGAGGATGACGACCAGGCTGCAACCTCGAATGAAGGACCGCATAGAAGATACCTTGCTTTACCAATCGCAGAGAGCCTGAATGACCGTCATCAACGCAACGATTCCAGATTGGCCATGTAGGTCAGGGTAAAAACCTCGTCCTTGAAGCTCCGTTTTTTGATCTTGGCAAAAATCATGATGGACTTATACCCCTTGTACAGGGGGCTGTCCGTTTCAATGAAGGCGGGCCGGACGATCCCGCCGCCGAAATCCTTGTGATCCTTGAAGTAGATGGTCTTGATGAGCATTTTCGCCGCTGTGAGGCATTCGATCTTCGTCGGCAGCTTCTTTCCCTTGTCCACCCACATCTTGAGCTGATCGTAGGCCACGTTTCTGTTTTTGGCCTTCAGATGCAGCAGATATTCATTCCCCGTCTCCTCCAGGCGGACGACATCGTATTCTGCGGCATAATCAAGGCTGAGGATATCGGCGTTGTTGAAGACCCCTCCCACTACGGACTGGAGGCTTGTGATGCGGATCGGTTTGCCCACGCTGGGGATGTACAGCCACATGTTATCACCGAGACGCAGGGTGCTGCGGCCCTTTTCACTGGCCGGGGCAAGGAACAAGGCGGCGACCTTGTCCGTTCCCTTTTTCACCGAAAACAGGGTGAATTCCTTCTTCTTCCCATCGGGTTCCACATTGATGAGCTTTCGATAGGTCTCGTATGATTCGGGGTTGAGGTTCCGGTCCACCTGACTCAGCAAAACCGAGGCGTCCAGGGCAAAGGCCGGCGCCGCCAAGAGCAGGAGCGCCAATGAAAATATGATTTTATGAACTCGCATGTTTCCTCCTCTTACCTACACGTGCCGGAGGGCGACAATGGGCTCCATCCGGGAAGCTTTGAAGGCCGGTTCCAAACTCGCCAGGACGGCGACGATAATGACAATCACGGAAATTGCCAGCAGATCCCCGGGACTGATCGCTGCATAAAGCAGAAGGCCCTTCTGCTGGCCAAAATCAAAGGTAATGTGGGAGATGTTCAGAATAAAAAGGAGTATCCATCCGACACCGACACCGGTAAGCGTTCCCAGGACGCCCAGGGAGAGGCCCTCCAGCATGAACAACGACAGGATCTTGGCGGGCGCGGTGCCGATGGCCGCCATCGTCCCGATTTCCCGGATACGTTCGTAAACGGCCATGATCATCACGTTCAGGACGCTGATCAGGACCAGGGCCACCAGCATCAGTTTGATGAAGAAGGTCATGACATCGAGCATCCGGGCAATATTGGAGAAGGGCGACAATCCCTCCCAGGTATGGGTCTCGATCGGGAATTTGCCATTGTTACGGAATTCCTCCTCCAGATGCTTCTTGATTTCCTGTGTCGAGGATTGCAACCGGTCGAAATCTTTCAAGCGGATTGCAACCTCGCTGATTTCCAGGGCCGGCGACCGGAGGACCTCCGCTGCGTCCTCGATGTGGATGTAACCATCACGTCCCCCGGGTCCCGTCACACTTTCCAGAATGCCCGCAACGACGAATTGCTTTCCATTGACGGAGCCGTCCTTGTTCGTGGCTACGATGACGATCGGGTCGCCTACCTTCACCGTCATCCCCTTGGCGAGGAGAGCCGGGATGAAGATCTCTCCTTTGGCGAGGGTCTTCCTGCCCTGGGAGATTCGGGAGAGCAATAGGGGAACGGTTTTGAATTCCCGGTCGGGATAGATGCCGTTGAGGCGGATATTCGTCGATTCGGCAAAGTTGCTGAAGAGACCTCCGAATTTGAGACGGGGCGAGAAGGCCTCGATACCCTTTTCATTTCCGAGTACCCTCTCGATTCGGGCGTAGGTTTGCATATCCAGATTCAGGTTGAGAGGGAGATTGTCGATGGAGGCGACATAGCCCTTCTTGTGGATCTGAATATGACCCAGCATGGCATCGGTGATCTCGCCGATCATCATGGCCTTGAAAGAGCCGGAAACAGCCACGAAGACGATGACAAAAACCACACCGACGGTAATGAGGGAGGCCGTGAGCAAGGTCCTGCGTTTGTAACGCATCAGGTTCCGCAGGGCTATTTTATAAAGATCTGCCATGTCTGATCACCCCCCGTTCCTTCGGTATCGGAGAAGACCATCTTCCAACTCGAAGAGAACCTCCACCTCGCCGACGAGCTTCTGATCGTGGGTAGAGAAAATAAAGGTGGTTTGACGTTCATCCCGCATCTTTTTCATCAATTCAATAACGGTATGAGCCGTCCGGGAATCGAGGTTCGCCGTGGGTTCATCGGCCAGCACAACTTTGGGATTCGTCGCCAAGGCCCGGGCGATAGCCACCCGCTGCTTTTGTCCCCCCGAGAGCTGGTCCGGTCTCTTACCCGCTTGATCGGCCATGCCGACGGCTTCCATCAGTGCCGTAACGCGTTGCCGCCGTTCTTCCTGTGGGACGTTCTGGACCATACGAAGAGGATATTCGATGTTTTCATAGGCGGTCAGAACCGGCAGGAGATTGAAATCCTGGAAGATGAAGCCGATGTTGGCGCCCCGGAAGGCGGCGCCCTGTCGGCGGTCCAGCGTCCCCACGTCCATGCCGGCCACGGTGAGCCGACCCGATGTGGGCGCATCCAGGCAGCCGATGAGGTTCAGGAGGGTCGTCTTACCGCTCCCCGAAGGTCCGATAAAGGAGACAAAAGCGGCGGGATCGATTGAGAAGCTGATCCCCCGGAGGGCGGGTATGACGATTTCTCCCACTTGATAATCCTTGGTAATGTTTTCGGCGATAACGAGGCTCATGACTTACGTCCTATCCAGGTGATTCTATCCATGCGAATAATTTGTATCCAGCATGAAAAATACTTAAAGCAACACAGAAATTGCCGTCCCCACGAGAACGACCCATAAAATGTCAACCTTGAGATACAAGGCGATGAAGGTCGCGGTAAAGAGTATCAGACGCATCGCATCCCAATGAACGTTAGCCGAAAAATATCCCACGACACTGATCAGTAATCCCACAAATGAGCATAGTATGCCATGGATAGCCTTATTAAAATAAGGCGATGAACGCAAGCGTTCAAAGTACGGAGTAATTCCCACCAGTATTAGAAAAGACGGCAAAAAGACGCCGACCGTGGCAACTATTCCACCCGGTATGCCGTATAAAATATACCCCACGAAGGTTGCCGTAATGACGATCGGCCCCGGGGTGAGCTGACCCAAGATAATGCCATGCATGAACGTCCGGGTATCCATCCAGTGGCGAACATCAACGATTTCATGGAGCATGAGAGGAATGGAAGCGAATCCACCCCCAAAAGCAAATAGATCGATTTTGGACATCAGGACCGCCAAATCGAAAAAATCCCGCCGGAGTAAAAAAAGCAGAAGAAAAAATCCCGCAACGATGACGATCATCAAGAGAAGGTGGGTTTTTGTTGAATGATTGCGCAATGGCATGGCAACCGAACGTGGAGCCGCTTGTGTGGTGTTCCTGAGCAGAAGTCCGGCGAGCGCGGCCAACACGATAACTAGAATCGGACTCACATGCAGGGCAAACAGGACAGCCGCCGGCCCGGCGATGAGCGTGTGCTTCCATTCTTTCAGCGCGGTTTTGCCGAAAGATAGGGCGGCATGGGCAACGATTCCGACGATGATCGCCTGAAGCCCCACAAATGCGGATACGACGACGGGCAAATCATGCATGCGAACATAAAGCACCGAAAGAACGGTCATGGTGAGAAATGCCGGAAGCCCGAAGCCCACAAAAGAGGAGATTGCCCCCGACACCCCCCTCACTCTCAGACCGACGTAAGCGGCTGCCTGCATGACCGTTGCACCGGGGATTGTCTGGCACAGCGCGACGGCGGCGTTGAATGACTCCACATCGAGCCAGCGGTTTTTCTCGACGGCCAGTTTGCGAAGGTGGACGATCATAGCAGGTCCGCCGAAGGCGGTAACCCCCAAACGCAAAAAGGAGAGGAACAACTGTACTATCGTCGGTGTTGAACTATGCATAAAATGAGGCGACCCATCGGTAGCATGTTTATCAGGGGGACGGGCATTCTTCGGGTTTGATGTCCAGGATCGGGGTTTGATCGAACATGTCCAACCCCCTCACATGAATGCAATTGTCAGAGACATCCAACACCTCCAGGATTGAAAGCCCAATCGGGTTGCGCCTGAACGGCGAATGCGTGCTGAATACTCCGATCTTCTTATCGCGGACAGGCGGATTGATCCGCAGGAACCGATCGTTAAACGGAGGGCTCCTGTGGAAATGGAACAGGACATAGATGCGTTGTCCCGGCTGAATATCCCTCATGCCCTCCCGGAATCGTTCATCGATGATCAGGTCTCCTTCGACATCCGATATGCTCCAACTCCGTGGGATATCCCTGGCACTGGTGGACACGAACCCGATGGGCTCCATCTCAATAGCCATCGCGGGCCCCTATTCCGTCCATGCATTGATCGAAACCTGTCCCTGCCATGCTTCCTATTTGTCCTTCGTCTCACAAGGATGATCTTTTGTGTCCCCATGGCACTCCTTGATCTGTTGGGGAGTGCATTCCCTTGGCGCATTCTTGAGCCGTTCAGGTCTTTCACAACAATCTTTGCACATATCTCCGGTCCTCCTTTCTTTGGAATCCCTGCTTGCGGGGAGCGATCTCAGGCAAATGCATTCGGGACTAACACCTTGGTCGGCCATATCCCCAAGCATGCCCGCGATTTCTCTCAATTTGTCACGTTCCACGGAATAATGCGTCCAGTATCCGCGTTTCTCCCCCTTCACCAGCCCGGCGCGTCTCAAGACCTGCAGGTGTTGAGAGATTGCCGCATCTGAGACATCGAGTCTGTGAGCCAGAGCCCGCACACACAGGTCGTGGGTCAATAGAAGCTGGACGATGCTGTACCGTGTCCCATCGGCCAATGCTTTCAGAAGGGGCACAGAAGGATGTATAGGGTACCTTAAAATCAATTAAGTAAATTCTTATCTATAATTTATTCTGCTTAATTATTGGTGTCAAGCAAAAAAATGAAGGCCAGGGATATCCCTGAGATTAGGGATTATGGTCATGTCAATCTCCTTGTCCTAGATACCTTCCGTGTTGCTCTGGGGCCGTTTCATGCCGGGATTAACGCTCGATCAATACCGATTTCTCATAGCCGGAGCAGGGAATACATAACGGCTGTCCGTCCTTCATGCGCACGTACCGATCAAAGACATACTCGCCGCAGGCGCTGCACTTCGTCTTATTGAACGATCCCTTGACCGGCGCGAACTTGAAGTCGGGCTTCGCCTCCACATCAAAAAGGAAATCATCCAGCTGGTTATACACCCAATTGATGATTTCATCGGTGACTCCCACCGGGATCCACGAGGGTTCGACCCCTTTCTTCCGATAGGTAAAGAATTCAAACTGCCCCATGGCGTCAATAAAATCCGGACTGAGGGCGCAGCGAACGGCGCCCTTCTGGGGATGATAGAACGTTGCCGCCAGCTTACCGTAAAAGGTCTTGGCCATCAGAAGCTTTCCGTAGGTGGCGCCCGTCGCCACTTGTAAACCGTCCATCATGCACGCCTGGGGGTGTCCCTCGCCGATTTCCGGGAAGATGAAAAAGCCGTGATCCGGTTCGCGTTCAATGCCCAGGTAGGCAAGAGCTAACTTCCCCATCCGGTAGCCGATGGGCATGAAGGGACATCTGTGGCCGTGAAACTCAAAGGCCCATTCGGGGGGAACATTTTGTGTTGTCATAATCAATACCTCCTTTTTAGTTTGTTCATTTGATGATATCAAAAACCATCTTGGCGGCGATTACCATGAGCAGCACGCCGATGATCTTCTTCAATTGGGAACTGGAAATGCTGGTTTTCATCATCTGCGACCCGACGATGGAGCCGACGGCGCTCATCACAGCCATGATACCCAGAAACACAGGGCTTAGTCCGCCCAGCGTGATATGGCCCAGGAATCCCGACAAAGAGGCGAACACCACCACCATCGCCGTGGTTCCGGCGGCAACCTTGGCATCCATGCCGATCCAGTTAAGAACCGGCACAATGAAATTCCCGCCACCCACACCCAGCAGGCCACCGAGAAATCCAGCCACGGAGCCAACTGCTGTTCCTGCGGCGGATTCAGCGGCACGGCCCAATTCCTGCAATCGCGGCTTTGCCTTGTAGAAGAGCATCATCATTCCCGCAAAAACCAGAAAGCCTGCAAAAAGGCCGAGAAAAAGGCGTTTGTCGACAAAGGGCGTCGTGTGAGCCCCCAGCGGCGCAAGCAAAACCGCTGTGATCATAATCGGCAGGCCGATACGCCAGTTGATCAATCCGCCGCGATAATAATTCACGGCTGCGAACATCAGACTGACGACATTGAGCAAAAGTGCCGTCGGCACGGCTTCGGCCAGCGGCACCCCAAGGTAATAGAACAGGGGCACAAAAATGAAAGCCGCACCCAGCCCGGCCATGGCCAGAAGACCCGAAAAGAAAAAGACCGAAACAGCGCTGATAATGTAGATGGTCAAGGACATGTCGAACCTCTAAATAAATACATCCGCAAGATTTCGCTGCTTATTGTCACGGGAGGAAAGGCTCCGTTTTTATACGAAGCCTTTCCCGGAAAAATTATCTTCGCCAATTCCAGCCGGCCCACACGGGAACACCGGCGGCATCTCGAAGGACAAGCACATTATCGCCCTTTTTGACCTCGGCGGCGAGCATGATGGGTTTACCCGCCAGGGTCGTGCGTGCGCCCTTGATTTCTACCCGGTCGCCCTTTACGATTTTCGCATCAAGGCGTTCCAGATACCAGGTGGGACCAAGATGCACCATTACCGTTTCTTTTTCCGTTTTGACCACAAGCGCAAGTCCCTCATTCATCCTTCGCATGGGAACGGTTTTTTCTATATTGATGACTTCCCCAGCAATGGCTTCAAGAGTGGCGGGATTATAAACCCCCTGATATGGTGTTCCCATACCCCAGCCGCCGCTTCCGCGGCCTCCCCAGCGCCCAGGACCGGCAAAGGCCAAGGATGCGGTTAAAATAAATATTGTGACGATCATTAACCCTGCCATTTGTTTTGTTTTCATTATTTTTCTCCTTTCATTCGACAATTTTATTGTTCTTCAACAATCAATGATGAACTCGTAAAAAGTAGTCATTCCCGCGCAGGCGGGAATCCATGATTCATGTAACATATTGTAAACACTGGATTCCCGTTTTCACGGGAATGACAAAATAGGACGAATTTTGACTTTTTACGAAGCCGTCAACAATGATTAGTAACCCCGCATACCCATGCGTCGGTTCATACCGGAACTATAACCACGTCCTTGTCCGTAGGTCTGCATCTTTGCCTGTTGCTCAGGCGTCAAAATCTTTAAAACCGTCAGACGATGACTGGTCATTTTGTCCTCGATCTGATCCCGCAGGGTGCGGATATCCCGATTTGCCGCTTCGATCTTACCTTGGTCGGGCTTTTGCTGCAGCCAAAGCAGTCTGAGGTCATTACGCTTGTTGTAGAGTTTTGTCTGAAGAGGTTGGATTTCTTTCAACTGCGTTTCTCGAAATTCTCTGATCTGCGCTGTCTGTTCGGCCGTCAGGTTCAGATTAGCGGCCATTCTGCCTTCGAATTCATTCCCATAACCTGCACCCGGTCCCATGCTCCTGTTGCCCCGATATGCCTGGGCGTTCACAGAAACTACGGCTGTCAGTAAAACAACGCCTAAAACAACACCTATTTTTTTCATAATCATTTGCTCCTTTCTTGATTTTATTCTTAAAGAGCAATATATATGCCGTCACGAAATTAACGACAGAAGGAGTTGAAAAGACTCAATATATTCAGTTTATGACCATTCTATACGTACTTATATGCCATGTAACTGGTTAAGAAGTATCCGATTATGGTATCCAATTGTATATAAATTATTCATGTTGCAGAATATGAAGGTATGAATGCGCTGTCTTCCTTTCCTTCTCACATAGCATATTTATGCCGGAACAATATTTTCCTCCTTTGGTTTTTCTACGATAATCGTTCTGTCGGCAAACAACCGACATTGGCGCAATACAATGAGATCATCCAAAGTTGAACAAGCGATCCCACCGTCAACCTGGACAAGGAGAAGCTCCGGGGCTGTGAGAAAATGAGGGGATACCCGCTTTTCAAAAAACGGCATGTCCACCTTAGAACAACGGACGGCCACCGTTAAGCTTTTCATAGACCTTAACGTATTCGTCCACCATCGTGTTCAAATCATATTTCTTCCGGGCTTCTCTCATTATCCTCTTGATTTGTCTCTCCTGTACATCCAACGGCATCCGACAGAACTGCACGCCTTTCGATAGTCCGTACCACAATCCGCCGGGATCATAATCACGGAAGAGAAATCCGTTGCCCTCGTCTCGCGGAGAGCCGTCTATTGCCAATTCTAAATCGATGATCTTGTCGTGATAGCCCCCCGTGTCGCGGTTTACCGCTATAGCACCGAAAAGATTACCGATCTGATCTATTTGGCCGCATGGTTCATACAGGGATGCGCCGAAGACAACATTTGCGGCGGCATATCCAAGCATGGAAAGAGGCTCGGTGAAACGCTGATATGTGATCTTGCCTCCGGAGGCGCATGCAATCCGCCCCAGGATTTCTTCGTGCGTCCGATCTTGACCGACGCCGTTCCCCACGAACGCGATCTGAACGTCTCCGTGTTCGATAACAAATCTCTGCGCGATGTCTTGTATCATCTCGACACCCTTTTGTGCGGGATCCAATCGGGAAGGCCAATAGAGAAGAATCGCGTCCGGGTTGACCATGAGACCCGTTCGTCTTTGAAATTCTGCGCGATTTTCTCTCTCGGCAGCGGCAATATCGTCATCGGGGCCGTATTTTCTCACTAAAGATTCGCATCGTTCAGGATACATCCTGAGAGACGGGGCGTTCGTAATCGTCAGAGTCGCACCATGGTCATATTTCACTTTCACTTCCTGTCTTACGTTGGGTGAAATAATGGCCCTGTCGAGAAAGTTATCTTCGATGATCTCCCCGAGAAATCTGTCTCCCACAAAATTGACTATGGAGGCACTTTTGATGGCTGTTGACAGGGAATCGATGCATCTCCTTCCGTTATCTTCCGAAAAAAAGATATCCCAGGCCATACTGTCAATATCGATGCCGAACAACATATCCAGGGGAATATTACCATTATGGATATTGTGAATCGTATGCAGGATCGGGCACCCTCTCGATTTGGCATAGGCCGTGATGGCTCCGCCGGCCATCCAGTCATGGCTGTGGAGAATCAGCCTTCCCTCGCATTTGGCGCTCACATTCCTGATAATGTTGTTGACGATCTGCTTTTGGAACTCGGCGGCATTCAGGAGAAGATTTCCCGAATAGGCGCTGTCCAGGTCGGCAAAAATAGACGAACAGACCAGATGGATTTTATCGGGGTCGATGGTAAATCGTATTTTTCTCCAGCCTTTTTCATCGAGATGGCGTTCAGTCTGGAATCTTTTCTTCAGATCAAAGGTCGCTATATGACAATCAATGCCCCGCGCTACAATGCCCTCGCACAGCGCTGCAACGACATCTCCAAGACCTCCAGTCTTTCCGGATATATATGGAGCAAAATCCCCCATTTCGGCGGGTAACATACCGGTCTCCGGAGAAACCATCATAATAGCGGTTCGCTTTGCCTTTTTTAAAATCTCCGGTCCGTTCATCTTTTTTTCACCCTCAAACGGATGCTGCATCACCTTGACGGATACCTGTGTATCTCAATTGCCGCTGAGGGGAGACAATCAACCTATCCATATACTACCCGGCACGGCGGCTGGGGGGCGCCTGTTTTGGTCATGACGATCTGCCAGACCTGAATATGCCGGGCGCAAAAGGCTCCAGCGCAGGACAGGAGGTAATATTCCCACATTCTCTTGAAAAATTCATCATATCTGCCGGATAGTCCGGTCCATGCAGTTTGAAAACGGTCGTTCCAGGACAAAAGGGTTTTTTGGTAGTGAGGTCCAAGATTATGAATGTCTTCGATGACAAACAGGTCCTCTGCGGCTCTGCCGATCTGGGCGATACTGGGCAGCATCCCGTTGGGAAAGATATAGCGGTTGATCCAGGGGTCGCAGTTGATACGGGAAACGTTGCCGCCGATGGTGTGGAGCAGAAAGATCCCTTCCTCTTTCAGACACCGGTGAACAATCTCCATGAATGTCCGGTAGTTTTTCTTGCCGACGTGTTCGAACATGCCGACGGATACGATCTTATCGAAGCTTCCCCGGATCTGCCGATAGTCCTCGTGAAGGATGGCTACCGGCAGCCCCGCGCAGTACTCTCGGGCGTATCGAATTTGTTCCTCGGAGATGTTGACGCCTGTCACGGTGCAACCGTAATGCTCAGCAATATAGCGGGCAAACCCGCCCCACCCGCAGCCGATATCCAGGACATAATCACTGGGCTGCAGGTTGAGTTTCCGGCAGATTAGATCGATTTTCTTCTGCTGGGCTTCCGCCAGAGCGTCTGTTCCCTGAAAGTAGCCGCAACTATACTGATTGTAAGGGTCCAAGAATGAAGCAAATATGTCGTTCCCCAGGTTGTAATGACGCTTGGCGATGATTCCCGCTCGGGACACCGACTGGAGATTGAAGATCCGGGCTGAGAGGTAAGAAAGCAAAGCTTTGAGATTGCCTTTGATTTTCTCTTCCAGGTTTCCCTTGAGAAGACGACAGATGAATTCATCGATTCGGGCACAGTCCCACCAACTTTCAATGTAGGCTTCCCCGAGTCCGAGACTGCCGTCTTTCAGCACCCGAGCATACAATCGGTCATCAAGCACCTGGATATCCCAGGGATCGGGTCCGTTGATCTTGATGCCGGCTTGCGAAAGCAACTGCTCGATGAATTGTCTTTGCTTATGCATAGTGTGCCCCCTCATGTTCCTTCGCCGGTGTAACAAGCCTTGCAACAGCGGCCCGTCTGCCAGCACAGCGGGAAGGGCAAACTCTTGATTTTTCCCTGATAATGCTTGATTCAATACCTCAACCGCCCAATGAGAGTTTCCAGGTACCGTGACTTTACCTGGCGGCATGCCATAACCTGCTTGATGGCCGGCAACTTCAGAATGACGGCGAGAATCACCGCCATCGCAGAATTCTCGTTTCCACATCTCGCCGGCATACCCTTTCCAGTTAAGGAAATATGCGCAAATCACGCGTCGTCTTCGACCTCAGACCCTCCGCTTCTTGATGGAAATGGAGGATTTTCTGAGACCGGGCAGAATCGCTTCGGGCAATCGGATTGCAGGCAATATGCGTTCAGCAGAGTACTTTCTATGTTGTTTCCAAACAGGGTGCATTTTGCGGCGACGATGGAATCGGGCAGGTAGCGGCCGTACATCTTGACCGGCAATTCTGGAACGTCAGTGATAGGGGCAGCGGCAAGGGCAAGCAAGTATTCCATCAAATAGCCCGCGTTCCGGGCCAGTGGGCCATGGTAAGCCGGATGCTCACGGAGTTTCAAAATGCGCAGCTCGTGCATCGAACGCCCGAATTCCGATTCCAAAAGCTCATCATACGTAGTCAAAATAAACTCTATTCTCACCGTTTTTGCACCTTGAGAAACATACGCCGCAAAGCCATCGCATATCTCTGCAGGGTCCAGACCGTGCGACGTTGCAATGCCCCAATTAAATTCCTTACTGAGTTCCGGCATCTCGTCCGGCGACGACAGCTCAATGTCGACCAGAAGATTGATTGCTTTATAATTGCTGTTGTGCTCTTGGATCTCCGCAATGGTAATCCCGGTTTCCCCGTCCAGGAATGTCTGTATGCGCTCGGCCAAGTCCGGTCCCCCGATAAGTTTGAAACCGATCAGGTCATTGATAGCAAGCGCCTCGCGGTCAAGCTGCACGTTTCTGTTACGGAAGCGGCGTGCGATTACCGTTTCGGCCTCTCGAAGATCCCGCGGTGTAAGCTCTTCTGACTTTCCTAAATTGAGCCTGTTCAATAA
>Ga0315273_10009866_pt1 | contig 12145 bp, 18 predicted proteins | sample YL17G02_0_MG_FD_205753 | JGI IMG/M metagenome (GOLD analysis project Ga0315273, IMG submission 205753) | Sediment microbial communities from Yellowstone Lake, YNP, Wyoming, USA - YL17G02_0 | ecosystem: Environmental > Aquatic > Freshwater > Lake > Sediment | place: USA: Wyoming | collected... | reverse complement strand
TCCAGCGATGAGATAATGACCGTCTGCAGCGCCAAGCCCCTCGAGGACGCCGCTCGGCTCGCCTACCGGGAACTCGTCAACTGGATGGTCTCCGACTACGGCTGGACGCGGGACGACGCCTACATGTTCCTAAGCATCGCCGCCAAGGCGAGGATAGCACAAATAGTCGACCCACTATACACCGTGGTAGCGAAGCTACCCAAGAAGTACCTGGAGAAGTGAATGCCATGGAAGAGAAGTGCCCAAAGTGTGGCGGAGTCATGATCCTGGGCGAGATCCGTTTCGACAGCGACACGGTGATGCCCAGCCAGATGAACGCCTACATGACCGGGATACCCAGCAGCCCCCTCCCCAACGTCTACCAGAACTCGACCAGCAGACCCTACTGGGAGGAGAAGACGGGGCGAAAGACCGGCTTCATCCTGAAGAGCGACGAGAAGAAGATCCTCAAGATCAAGGCCTCCCGGTGCAGCCTCTGCGGATACGTCGAGATGTATGCCGTGGAGAAGCCGGAAGAATCGTAGCTACTCCTGCCCCGATGCGGCGACCCTGAGGAGATCCCCCCAGTCCTCGGAATCTACGAGGCCGACCCCCACGCTTGTCATCAGCCCTTGGTAGGCTGCAAAGTCGTCGTCAGTCACCATCACGGCGAGTCTCCCACCCTCCCACGCCAGACAGGCCATCTTCGTCTCGCCCACCTCAAGCCTCACACCTGTCGGCTTCTCCGCCGAGTCACACATCTGGTAGAGGGACTCGACGAGCTTCCCAGTCATCGTCGGGGGCAGCTTCCAGCCGCCGGGGAAGGTGCGGACCTGCTTTGAGAACATCTTCCGCTCGACGAGGAGCAGGTGGAAACCCTTCCCGCTGGGCTTCGCCTCGACCTCTGTGGCGGGTTGATCCCCCATGAGGCTCTTTCGGAGCCGTATGTAGTCCTCTGGTTCAAGCCCCCCATTCTGGAAGAGGCGATCGATCTGCGCGAGTTTCTCCTTCGACTTATCGGTGGACTGGGCCCCGCTCTGCGCCCCACCGCTTGCCTTCCAGGCGTCGATGCAGACCCTGCAGAAGTCCATGGAGATCTGATCGGCCTCGAAATTACACGGCCTATCCTCAACGAATGCACATCTCCTGGGTTCCCTCACGGCGAATCCACCGATCCCTTCACCAAAGGCGATTCCCATTTTCCCCTTTTTAAATCGACCCCTCCCCAGCAGGGGCTAGGGGAGGGTGGATGAGTTGGCTAAACCTTTAAATTTAGAGGGCGTGGTTAACAGTTGCTAAAAAGCGGGGAAAGGCACACCTATATATGCCGGTTCCTGCACCGATAGAGTAGCATCTGGGAAAAGGGAGCGAGATGACGACAGCTTACGACGTGCCAGCAGACGTGCTCATATCTAAACTGAGCGGATACATAAAGGAGAACGTCAAGGAAGTCACCCCACCCGAGTGGGCGGCCTACGTGAAGACTGGCAGCCACGTCGAGAGAATGCCTCAGGTGCCCGACTGGTGGTACTTCAGGACCGCCTCCCTACTCAGGAAGCTCTACATGAATGGACCGGTCGGGGTCCAGAGACTGAGAAAGGAGTACGGTGGACGCAAGAGGAAGGGTAATTCACCGGCCCACCACAGGAAGGCGGGCGGCAGCATCATACGCATCTCCCTCCAGCAGCTAGAGAAGGCGGGCTTCGTCGACAAGGTGGAGAAATCCGGCCGCGTCGTCAGCAAGAAGGGGCGAAGCCTCCTCGACGCCATGTCGACCCAGATAAAGAAGGACCTGGAAAGGGAGAAGCCAGAGCTAAAGGCATACTAGGCGGGGACGCCGATGTCGAGGGACGAGGAGCTTGAGAGGCTCAAGGCACAGCGAATGGCCGAGCTTCAGGCTAGGCAGCAGCAGGGCGCTGAACAGCAGCGCGCCGCAGCCGACGCCGAGGCTCAGAAGCAGACGCTGATGCGCAGGCTCCTGACGCCTGAGGCGAGGCAGAGGCTCGCCAACATCAAGATGGTGCGCCCCGAGTTCGGCCAGCAGCTCGAACTCGATCTCGTCCAGCTCGCCCAGACCGGGAGGGTGCCCCTCCCCATAACGGACGACCAGTTTAAGAGGCTCCTCGTCCAGATAGAGGGGCAGCAGAAGAAGAGGGACATAAGCATAAGGAGAGTATAACGATGGCAAGGAACAAGCCGCTCGCGTACAAGCTTCGCCTCATCAAGGCGGGTAAGTCCAGCAGGTCGGTCCCCGCGTGGATCATAGCGAAGACTAAGGGTAAGGTACGCTGGAGCCCCAAGAGCGTGCGCGCATGGCGTACCAGGAAACTCAAGGACTGATGAAACATGTCTGAGCAGGAACGCATCTACACTGTCCCTCTCAAGGAGGCGTGGAACGCCCAGAGGTATAGGCGAAGCGAGAGGGCCATGATGGTCCTCAAGGCATTCGCAAAGCGCCACATGAAGGCGGAGACCATCAGCGTCGATACCTCGGTCAACGAGGTCATCTGGGCACGCGGCATCAAGAGCCCTCCCCACAAGATCAGGGTCAAGATGACCAAGGATGACGAGGGCAAGGTAACCATCACAATGGCCGAGGTCGAGGCCGAGGCAGAGGCTAAGGAAAAGCCCAAGGCCAAGGCAAAGACCAAGGCAGAGCCCAAGGCAGAGGCTGAGAAGAAGGAATGAGCGAAGTAAAGGTATTCCGGGTCACTGGCGAGATAAACAAGCAGAAGTTCTTCGTCCCCATGTCCTTCAACCAAGAGATCAGGGCGGTGAAGATGGAGCACGCCGTCGAGCGCGTCTACGCCGAGATGGGTAGCCGCCACCGCGCCAAGCGCAACCAGATAACCATCTTCAGCGTAGAAGAAGTCCAGCCGGAGAAGGCAGGGTAGACGCCTTGGCCTCCCCGAGCAAAGAGGACCAACTACGCAGGATTCTATACGAGCTACAGCTCATGGAGGGCACCGCACAGGTCCTCCAGCAGAGATTTCAGATACTCACCAACGCCCAGACCGAGCTGCGTGTCAGCCAGCAGAGCCTCACCGAAATGAAGGACCTCCAACCCGACACGCCCATACTGGTGCCCGTCGGTGGAGCCGCCTTCATACACGCGAAGACCGACTCCCCCGACAAGGTAATCGTGGGCGTCGGAGCCGACGTGTCGATAGAGATGGAGCGCCCGAAGGCCCTCGAGGACGTGAACAAGCGCCTCGAGGAGGTGGAGAAGACCCTCGGCGCCGTCGAGGAGCAGCTGAGCCAGGTACTCGCCCAGATGCAGAGCCACCAGGAAGCGGGGAACAGGCTCTCAGCCGAGCTTCAGGGTGAGGGCACCCGTGTTCGATAGACTCAAGCAGGGCCTCAAGGGCATAGTCGACAAGATTTCTAAGACAGGCCTAACCGAGAAGGACCTAGAGCCCCTGGTCTGGGACCTCCAGATCCAGCTCATAGGCAACGATGTGTCCGTCCAGGTTGCCGAGAAGGTCTGTGAGGAGCTGAAGATCCGCCTCGTTGGCCAAGAGGCTAACCGCTTCGGCAGCAAATCCGACCTCGTCAAGAAGGCTCTCAAGGAGTCCATAGAGGCCGTGATGCAGACGGGCAAGGGTGTCGACCTCATCAGGGTCATAGCCGAGGCGAAGAAGCAGGGTCGCCCCTACGTCGTCATGTTCGTCGGCATAAACGGCACAGGGAAGACGACGACCATAGCCAAGGTCACCAGGCTGCTGCATAAGAGCGGCTTCGGTGTCGTCATCGCCTCGGGGGACACCTACCGCGCTGGGGCCATTGAGCAGCTCGAGGAGCACGCTAGGCGGCTGGATGTGAAGGTTATAAGGCACCAGTATGGGAGCGACGCGGCGGCGGTTGGATACGACGCCGTACAGCACGCCAAGGCGAGGGGCGTCGACGTCGTGCTCATAGACACAGCGGGTAGAATGCAGACGAACCGAAACCTCATGGACGAGCTCACGAAGATAAAACGAGTCGTCCAGCCCGACCTCACGATCATGATCTTGGACAGCCTCGTCGGGAACGACGCGACGGAGCAGGCGCTCACCTTCAACAAGGCCGTGGGCTTCGACGCCGTCATCCTGACCAAGGTCGACGCCGACGCGAAGGGTGGTTCGAGCCTCAGCGTCAGCTTCCTCACCGGGAAACCCGTCATCTACGTGGGCGTCGGGCAGGGATACGATGACCTGCAGCCCTTCGAAGCCGACTGGTTCGCCGAAAAGCTGCTCGGGGATTCGTAAAGATTTTAAAGCCAATGTGCCTCTCAGTGGGCGATAAGGCATGGGCGTAAGCGAGTTCATCGAGAGCGCCAAGAGGCTCCTAGTCACCATAAACAGGCCCGACTGGAAGACCTTCAGTCTCAGTCTGAAAGTCGTGCTTCTGGGCGTGGGTATCGTCGGGGGCATCGGTTACATCATTCGCCTGATCGCGGTCGTCCTTCAGCCCTTAAGCTCGTCGTAGCGCCTACCTGCGCCATTCGTGGGTTTCCCCCATTCAGTAATATTAATATTAGCCATCTGCTTACGCTTACGGTGCAACCGGACGTGGCAGATGTGCCAGACAAGCCTCAGACCCAGCTCTACGCGGTAAAGGTCACAAACGGCCAGGAGAGGACAGTAGCAGAGATGCTCGCCGACAAGGCGAAGATCGAGCACATAGCAGTCTTGGCCATACTTGCGCCAGCGGAGCTGAAGGGCTACATAATCATTGAGAGCGTCAACCCTCACATGGTTGATGAGCTCATACGGGGCGTCCGATATGCCAGGGAGCGCGTCCAGGGGACTGTCTCGCCCCAAGAGGTCGAGCACTACCTTGAGACGAAGCCGGCCATTGAGGGCCTGGCTGAGGGCATCCTGGTGGACGTCGTGGCTGGGCCTTTCAAGGGTATGCAGGCGAGGGTGGTGCGCGTGGATACCTCCAAGGAGGAAGTGACGATAGAGATCTTGGAGGCGGCGTTTAGCTTGCCGATAACCGTCCACGCCGACTATGTCCGGGAGGTTAAAGGAGCTAACTAGAATTGGTTGAGAAAAGGTTCAATTTCATCGTCCCCGGTGGGGGGGCGACAGGTGGTCCGCCGATCGGCCCGGCTCTGGGCCCGATGGGCGTCAACATCATGCAGATCGTCGCCGAGATCAACAAGCAGACCGGCGAGTACAAGGGCACCCCAGTCCCGGTGGACGTCTTCCTAGACACGGATACGCATGATTTCACGGTCAAGGTCGGGATGCTCAGCACCTTCGCTCTGCTAACGCAGGCGGTTGGCGTCCAGAAGGGTTCTGGTACGCCCCACTCCGTTAAGGTGGGTGACCTTGCCTTCGAGGATCTCGTGGGCGTCGCCAAGAAGAAGAAGGCGGGCCTCTACGCGGCCACCCTCAAGGCGGCGACACGAGAGGTCCTCGGGACGTGCCACAGCATGGGCGTCACCGTCGACGGTAAACCCGCCGAGGAGGTTCAGGACCTGATAAAGAGCGGGGCATATGACGCCCAGCTCAAGGAGGAATAGGGCGATGTCTCTTCAGAGGAAGGATATAACCGACGCAATCAAGAAGGCGAGACAGGTCTCCAAGAAGCGCCGCTTCGAGCAGACATTCGAGCTCGCCATCAACCTCCGCGAACTCGACATGAAGCGCCCCGAGAACAGGATCAACCTGCGCGTCCAGCTCCCCAACGGGATCGGCGGGCAGAAGGTCCTCGTCTTCGCGAGCGGTGACCTAGCACTCAGGGCCCGTAGGAGTGGCGCAGATGAGGTCATAGAGCCCGCGGAGCTGAGTGAGTTGGCGAAGGACAAGAAGGCGGCGAAGAAGAGGCTCAAGGGTTTCGACATATTCATCAGTGAGGCGCCGTTGATGCCGACGGTGGGTCGCGTCGCCGGTCCCATCCTGGGCCCGCGCGGCAAGATGCCTACCCCGGTTCCACCCCAGGCGCCCGTTGACAACGTCATCGAGCGCGAGCGCCGCGCCATCGTGCTGAGGACGAGGGACAAGATGTTCTGCCACTGCATGGTCGGCCGCGAGAACATGACCGACGAGCAGGTCGCCCAGAACATCGAGACCGTCCTCACAAACCTCGTCGGAGCGACGAAGAGGGGCTACGGCAACATCAAGAGCATCTACCTTAAGACGACCATGGGAGAGGCCGTCAAGCTGTACTGAGGTGGCATGAATGTCGGAAGTATCTGAACAGAAGGCAGCAGTCGTCGAGAAGACGGTCGCCCTGCTGAAGAAGTATGACGTCATCGCCGCGGCGGACCTCTTCAAGGTCCAGAGCGGTATACTCATGGACCTCCGTAAGAGCCTCAGGGGCCAACTTGAGATCAAGGCCGTCAAGAACACGCTGATGAGGATCAGCATGGAGAAGGCGGAGAAGCCGGCGACGAAGGAGTTCATGAAGGCGGTGGAGGGGCAGAACATGTTCCTCTTCACCAACGGTAACCCCTTCAAGCTGGCGATGAACCTCGAGAAGAGCAAGGTCGAGAGCTTCGCCAAGGCTGGGAACAAGGCGCTCAAGGAGCTGACCGTCCCCGCCGGTAACACGGGCATAAACCCGGGTCCCATGATCAGCAAGTTCGGCGCACTCGGTGTGAAGACGCGCATCGAGGCGGGTAACATCTGGGTCGTCGCCGACACGGTCATCGCTGAGAAGGACGACGAGATCACGGCGGACATGGCGGACCTCCTTCAGAGGCTAGGGATAAAGGCGGCTCAGAGCGGCCTCAGCCTCAAGGTTGTCTACGAGAGGGGCACCATCATCCCCGGCGCGTCGCTGATACTCGACGTGCCGAGCTACAGGAAGCGGCTCATGGATGCCCACGGTGGGGCGTTCAGCGTCGCCCTCAAGGGCGGCTATGTCAGCTTCTCGACGGCTCCGACGCTGCTCAGCATGGCTCAGCAGCAGGCGAAGATGGTCGCGGTCGAGGCCGGCTACGTCACCCCAGATACGGCTGCGGAGATCATCGCGAAGGCCAACGCCCAGGCGAAGAGCCTGCTGGGGAAGGTCGACGCGAAGAAGCCCGCCCAGTAAGCGTTTCCACGCCCCGGTTTTCGGGGCCGTTTTCTCTCTTCACCCTCAGAGCGCGTAGGGCTTATAACGTGCTACTGCTTATAACGAAAAAAAATTTTTTTTATTTACCGTGGGGGGGGCAGCGTTGGTCCGCGGATGGTTGATATAAGGCGGGGCATCGATCCGGGTTGTATGGACGTTCTCAAGGCCATAGAGACGCGCAGGAGCGTCAGGAAGTATAAGCCCGTCCCCGTACCAGACGGTGACCTAAAGAAGATTCTGGAGGCTGGGAGGCTCGCGCCCTCGGCGGGGAACAAGCAGCCGTGGGGATTCGTCGTCGTCCGCGACGCGGAGAGGAGGAAGATGCTCGCGGAGGCGGCGAGGAACCAGATGTGGACCGCCGACGCGGGTGCCATACTCGCCGTCTTCGCGGATCCCGTCAACTCCCCCGGTGGCTACAGTCGGTGGCTTGAGAGGGACCCGATGATCGCGGTGGAGAACATGATACTCGCGGCGTGGAGCCTAGGATACGGCACATGCTGGATAGGCGCCTTCGAGGAGGACAAGGTCAAGCCCCTCCTCGGGATACCCATGGACAAGACGGTGATCTGCCTCCTCCCACTGGGCGTCCCCGCGGAGACCCCCGACCCCAAGCCCCGCAGGGCATTCAAGGAGGTCTTCCACGCCGAAGCCTACGGGAAGCCCATGGAACTCTAAGCCTTCTTCTGGGCGGGCTCCACCGCGATGAACTTTAGGGTCTTAGCCCCCGTGTTCCTGATCTGGTGGAGCTCGTTGGGCTTTATGTAGATGATCTCCCATGGGCTTATAGGGCTCACGCCGGTGTCTTCCACGACCTCGCCCGTCCCCTCGAGGAAGAACATGGTGTGCTCGTAGGTGTGGGAGTGGCGCAGCGTGTTACCTCCGGGTTTGACCTCGACGAGCATCATCGAGACCGCTGCGCCCGACTCTTGGTCCACGAGCCATCGCCTCTTGGCGCCCTGCGCCTCGGCGCCGATCTCCACGAGTGGTGCATCGGTGTAGTAGAAGTGTTTCATGGGTAAACCTCCGGTTTAGGTGGGGATAAGCGTGGTGGCTCGGAACGGTTTAATGGCGCCGCGGGTGACTAGGTTGCATGCTCACCGGGATCAGGCTCATAATCTACGACCTCGATGGGACCCTCATCGACTCCACGGAGGCCATCGTGGAGACGTTCAATCGCGTCGTCGAGGAGCTGGGGGAGGACGCCTGCCCCGCCGAGTCCATCAGGGAGATGATTGGGCTCCCCCTCACCGAGATGTTCCGAAGGGTCCTGCCCGAGGAGAAGCACGACAGGCTCCAGGCTTGCTGGGACAGGTTCATTGCTATATACGCGGATGTGGGGCCCAGGAAGACCCGCGTCCTCCCCGGCGTCGAGGCGACCCTCAGGCACTTCGAGGACGCCGGCTACCTGCAGAGCATCGCCACGACGAAGCGCGGTGACGTAGCATCCAGACTCCTCGGCGCCCTCGGCCTCAGGGGCTACTTCGACCTAGTCCTCGGAATAAACGACGTCGCCGCCCCAAAGCCGGCACCGGACATAATCAACCTCACACTCGAACGCCTCCGCGTCGAGGCGCACCAGGCCGTCTTCGTCGAGGACACCACCATAGGGCTTGAGGCGGGTAAGAGGGCGGGGGTCCACACGGTCGGCGTCACCACGGGGACCCACGACAGGGACAAGCTGGCGCGCGCGTGCGTACGAAATTCGTCATCAGACCAAAAATATCAGACGAGAATTTAATGAATTTTTGTTGGAGAAACACGGGCGTTATTAGGGGTTCGCTTTAAATTTTGTAGGAGTATTAGCCAATAAACAAATTCCAGAATCTGGTCCAACGGATACCTCATTTGATTCCATTATAATGATCCCATCGTGAGGAGCGTATACTCTGTCTATTTCATTTCCTAAAAAGTCCATAATTCTACAGAGCAAATCTCCCTTTTTAACCTGTGTATTCATTTTTAAACATTGTTCAGGATAGATAATTCCTGAAGACTTACCACGGACATGTGTATAATAATCTGTTTTTCGCCAATATTCTGGAACTAAACTTTCTCCTTCAACCATTTCATAGTGTTTCATACAATTTAAAATACCATTTACTATGATATCGGAGTCACCTTTAATGGAATCATAATTACGATTGCTTGATCCTGATTCAATAAATACATTCGGGATTTTTGCTTCAGTACAAGCCCAATTAATTGTAGTTTCTTTAAGTCTTGTATGCTCTGATCTACTAGCTATAACCCAATTAGAGGTATATGCTATAGCTTTAGCCATTTCATAAGTTTCTGGCATTTCTTCATTATATACAACTCTTGGGATCTGAGCCTTTAGACACCCATGAAGATTTATTGTATAGTCGCATTTTTTGATGATTTCATTCCAAAAGGTATGAATCGCTCTTCGAGTGTGGGACATAGATTCTGGGTCGCCAGGAAATTGCCGATTCATGTCGATATACATTTTATCCGTTATGCTGCCGCGTGTCCCGCCCAATGTTAGAAAGCCAGGTACATTTAAAACGGGTACTCCAATAAAGGTGCCTTTCAATTTTTGGGGATCAATTCTTCTAGCAAGTTCTAAAACAGTGTATGCTCCTTCTTGTTCTTCCCCATGTATACATCCATCCACTTCAAATACTGGGCCTTTTTCGACTCCATTTATTATTATCACAGGTATATTCCAAAAATTATTTGTCCCATCTGGCATTTTGAGTCCTATTGATGGTAAAAACCCTGTAACTTTTGTACCTGGTTTTGCTTCAATATTTCCAACAGATATTTTATTCATAGAAATCATATTTTTAAACTTGATATATAAAACTTTATTGCACGCGTAAAAGGAGAATTGTGAATACAAGCTATGCTAGAGCACCCATTGGGTCCCACGGTGGCAACTCTACCGGTTTCTCCTCAAGAACCTTAAGAAGCGCCTTGCTAAGGTATTTCTTCGACACCATTACCTCGAAGATATACTCGTCCATCCACTTCTGGTTCATTACGTGGTAACCCTTGTCACCGACCTCAGTACCATAGCTGTTTTCAACCCTCCACTTGAGGGGCGTACCGGATTCATCAAGATCCACGCCAGTGAAGACCATGGCATGACCCATCTTACTATGACAATAGTCAAGCCTTCCAGCCTTATCGAGATTAATATCAGTCCCATAGACAAGTTCATAATCAAATAATTCTGTATCCCATACACCTAATTCACGGTCACCATACTTGCCGACGTCAGCCCCGAACCAGACGCCTCTCCCAGCTTTCACCATGGCGACAGCAGCGTCCCTTATTACCTCCGAAGGAACGTTCAGGTATTTTATAATTTGACCTCCAACGACGTTGCCAAGGTACTCCACCGTGTATATCTTTTCGAAGGGCTTGTCCTTCGTCGGTGCGTTGATGAGGCAGATCATGTCGTCGAGATCGAAGTCGCAGTACTTTTTATAGAAGCTAAGAGGCGTGAATATCTCACGGTGGAATTTACACTCCTTATCTTTCCAAGCATATGTGAAATTCATGGGCGGCTCTCCTAGGTGAATAGCGAGGATCCTGTAAAAATCCGCGCGCGCGTTTATTCACTTACGCTAGAAGATTTTTCAGTTGTTGTTGCTGCTACACTGATGTACTGCTAAGATTTCTGTTTGCATAACCCCTCTCTTGTATGAGTGATAAAATATATTTTTGTTACTTTATGCTCTGCTACCGCGCGCTAAGCTGTTTAGAAATTGAGTAATTAAAAGATCCCCTCTTCAATATCTGAGGATTCAATAACTAACCGTACTAAACTTCCTCTCATAGAATAGATAACCGGAAAAATTACCAATATTATTAGATTAAAGTGATGTGAAAACGGCGTATAGTAGGGACTTGTTTTACGCTGGTGAATTTCTAAACAGCCTTGCGCGCCATAAATTTAGTCCCTTTGATAAACTATTTTGCCATCTAGTATGGTAGTCAAAACTTTAGTATTGGCTATTTCAGAGGGATCGCATGTCAGAATATCGGTATCCAATATTACGATGTCAGCTAGTTTTCCTTCTTCTATGCTGCCCTTGATATCTTCCTCAGAGGTGATGTACGCTCCGTTCCACGTATAGACCTTGATGGCGTCCATTACACTGATGGCTTGGTTTTGGCCGAGATCTTGACCTGTCTCGCTTGTTCTGTTGACGCAGACATGAATTCCCTCAAATACATTCGCTGAGCAGATTGGCCAATCAGCATTTCCACTAGCAACTATACCCATTTCCTTGAACGATTTCATCGGCATATAACGCTTCATACGCTCCATTCCCATGTAACCCCTGTGCTGGTCACCAAATTCCCAACCGAAGCCAACACTAGTCGATGAATTTACACAAAGCCTCTTCATCCTTTCTAGTGCCCCCAAAGTAGGGAGACTGCAATGTTCAAGGCTATGCCTAGCATCCGGCTTTGGGTCCTTGTAATGGGCTGTCTCGATAGCATCTAGGAAGAAGTCTATTCCTCTATCACCTATTGCACCAATCCCACACCTCATACCTGCCTTTTGGAGCTTGATGACTAAAGGTGAGAACTCAGCTAGTGCCCTTCCATCTTTAAGCTCCTCGTTTGTATATCCGTGCACCACGCCGTAATTGTCAGGTGTAGGATAATTGAGGTACGGTTCATAAAGTGCACAGTTTCCCGCGCTCATACTTCCATCGTGACCTAACTTAATACCAGCAAACTTTAGGTGGTTATCCCCGAAATGGGTTGAATATCCAGCCTCTATGCTCAGGTTTACCGCTAAATTATACCCTTCATTTCGTCGATATGAACGTCCGATTCTTGGAGCTGCTATTAAAAAGCTGTTTCTTACTTGGAGCTTTCCCTCATTGATTAGCTCCTTATAAATGGGGAGGAAGTCCATAGGTGCTCCTGCTTCTTGGATGCTTGTTATTCCCCATGATAGTAATTGTTTATTGCCCTCTATCAGTCCCTGTTTCATTTCGTCACGTGTAGGACCGGGCTCTTTCGCGATAAGGTCGAAGACAGGTTTGGCTGCCTCTTCTCTCAGGTTACCGAGAGGTTCCCCAGTATCTCTTTCGCGTTCAATAAATGAAGGTGGATCTGGATCTGGAGTATCCTT
>Ga0315273_10009865_pt1 | contig 12146 bp, 4 predicted proteins | sample YL17G02_0_MG_FD_205753 | JGI IMG/M metagenome (GOLD analysis project Ga0315273, IMG submission 205753) | Sediment microbial communities from Yellowstone Lake, YNP, Wyoming, USA - YL17G02_0 | ecosystem: Environmental > Aquatic > Freshwater > Lake > Sediment | place: USA: Wyoming | collected... | reverse complement strand
GGTACCGACCCAGGAGGTCTTTCCAGGGAGCTCCCGTGCGAAGAATCCACAGGATGCCATCGAGCACGTCCCGTGGATCGCGCCATGGCCGCCCCCGGCCGTCCGGTCTTTGTCTCGGCTTCGGAAGCAGCGGTTCGACGAAGTCCCACTGCTCTTCGGTGAGGTCCACGCAATCCCCTTGCGCGGGGGGGAGGTCATCCCAGCGAGGGACTTCGAGCTGCTCGAATCAGACAATAGCGTGAACGGAATTGCTCAGCGCATTTATGAGATAGCTTCTAGAGAGATGCGGCAATAATCGCCGCAGTCGAGACGAACGCCGGCCCGATCGCAAAGCGGCCGAGAACTCGCGAAAAATCAGGCAGGGTCGGATAACCGTGCGCCAGCAAACGGGCCGAGAACGTGCCGTCCAGCGGTCGCAGGCTCACTTGGACGTCCCGAAACTCGAGGATCACGCCCGAGCGTGACGCGGCTCATTTTTGAACCGCCTCCTTCGCAGCGAAGAACACTTTGCCCCAGTCGGCGGCCGGCGGAGGAGGTGCGCCCTGCGTCCACCGGATTTCGGCTTCAGTACGCACCAAGCTCACAAGGTCGGCATCGATCGGGACGGCGGGCTTTACGTCGAATCGGGTCGCTTCGATTTGATCGGTTCGCGCGACCACCGCGCCGACGAACGCAGCGCAATGCGTGATGCTGCTGACAAACCCAACGGGCCACACCGACGAACGGTCTTCGCCGACGGGAATCGCCGTCGCGACTGCTCCAAACTGGGTGAGCGCTGCGCGCGCGCACGAACGTCCGAGTGCGAATTCGCGCTGGCGGGCGGGAACGGCGTGCGTCACGCTTCGGGCCTCCTGCTCAACGAGCGGAAGCGGCTCGTTGCTTGCGCCGCTGAACGCCGAGTACACGCCTGCAGGAAACAATGCGCGCATGGTCTCCCACGAGTTGCGCGTGGCGTCGTTCGGAAGGGGTGCTCTACCTGGGCCATGGCGTGAAGCTTATACTAGGCGGCGTTGTCTCACCTATGGCGGACTAGAAATGTTCTTCCTTCAGTGGAATGGAAAGCCACTCACACTCACGCGCGTTTTTCAGGCGGTGCAGGTACGCGTGCGCGATCGCCTGCAACCGATCAATGAGGTGCGAGGCGTGTACGCGACGTTTGCCGAAGCGGCCGCGGCGGCGCCACGGACCAAGCCGATGGGGTACGATTCCGCCGACGCGGGCAGGTGGTACGCTGACAAGCTCACTGGCGTCCAGTTGGAGGATTACCCAGTTCTCTACTGGCTGAAAAGCGCGTTAGCGGACAGCAGTTCGCTCTTCGAAATCGGTGGGCACGTGGGCGTGGCCTACTATGGATTCTCGCTAGTGCTCGAGTATCCACGCGAGTTCACTTGGACCATCTTGGACGTTCCCAGCGTCATGGCGGCTGGCGAGGCCCTTGCGCGCGAGCGTGGCCGAACAAACCTGCGATTCGCTCACGACGGTGCATCGGCGGCGCGCGGCGGCGACGTCGTGCTGGCTGCCGGTGCCCTGCAATACCTGGAGACCGATCTTGCCACGATTGTGGCCGGCTTTCAGTATCGGCCAAAGCACGTGCTCATCAACGTGACCCCTGTCTACGACGGACCGACGTTTGTGACCATTCAAAACGTGGGCAGCGTGTACTGCGCGTACCGAATCTTCAATCGAGGGGAGTTTGTGGGCAGCCTCGAATCAATTGGCTACCGGCTTGTCGATTCGTGGGCCAAGCCGCGGCGCTTTCGAGTGCCGGGACATCCTGACAAGGCCTTTGATCACTACAGCGGGTTCTACTTTCGGGCAGAGTAGGGCTGCCCCCCCCCCGGGGGGCCCGTTCGTGGCCCTCGCGACTTATCCCCTTCACAGACGAGCCGTAAGACCCAGCAGGTGTGCTCCGCGCTCGCCGGTTGGCGCGTTTTTTGCTATGATAACAGCCGTATATCATCACGAAGCGTAGCAGAGCGAGAAAATGCTTCGCGTGATGCCGACCACGGCGCAAAATGCGGAAACTCCAGTTGAGCCCTTGATGCAGCGTGGCAAAAACGAAATCGCTGCCCGTGACCTTGGTGCCGAAGTAGGCGGCTATTCCCGCCAGATATCGGTTCATGCCCTTTTTGCGGAGCAGGTCCGGGCGACACCAGGTGCCGTCGCGCTGGTGCTGCCTGCAGTCGCGCTGGAGAGCCGCGCAACCACGGTTACCTATGAACAGCTCGACGAGCACGCGAATGCGGTAGCGGCGCTGCTGCGCGCTCGCGGTGTGAAGCCGGGTGCGCTGGTGGCGGTGCTGATGGACCGCTCCATCGAACTGATCGCGGCGTTTCTCGGCATTTTGAAGACGGGCGCCGCCTATGTGCCGCTCGACCCGTCGTACCCGCGCGAGCGGCTCGATTTCATGCTTGCCGACACGCAGTCATCCGTTCTGCTGACCCAGCCGCACTTGATGGAGCGCGTCAACCCGGCCACCGTCGCGGTCGTAGTCGTTGATGAACAAGCACGCAAGCGATCGAGCCTGCCGTCCGCCGAGCCGTCGGTCATCCGGGAGGGTGATGCGCCGGCGTACGTGATTTACACGTCGGGATCAACAGGTCGGCCAAAGGGTGTAGTCGTGTCGCATCGCGGCATTGTCCGCCTTGTGCGCGGCACCGCGTACGCGCGACTCGATCGCTCGCGTGTGACGCTGCAGCTCGCGCCGACCTCGTTTGACGCGGCGACGTTCGAGATCTGGGGCGCGCTGTTGAATGGAGCGCAGTGTGTGCTGTACCCGGGGTCGGGCGTTCCCGATTTCGCGTTGCTGAAATCGATTATTGCCGACACCCGTGTCACGACGATGTGGTTGACGGCATCCCTGTTCAACATGATCGTTGACACCGCGCCGGCGACCCTCGAAGGTGTCGAGGAGCTTCTGGTCGGCGGAGAAGCGTTGTCGACTTCACACATTCGCAAGGCGTACGACCTGCTGCCGACCGTTCAGCTCATCAACGGTTACGGTCCAACCGAAAGCACAACGTTCGCTTGCTGCTACCGGATTCCGCGTGGCTTCCCCGCAGAGTGGCGCTCGATACCCATTGGCCCGCCGATCGCGCACACCACAATCGTGCTGCTGGGCGGTGACGGGAAGGCCGTTAGTCCCGGTGAGAGCGGTGATCTCTATATCGGCGGCGACGGCCTGGCCATTGGTTATCTGAATAGTCCCGAACTGACCGCAGAGCGGTTCGTTGCGAATCCCATCGCACGGGGCGGGGACCGGTTGTATCGAACCGGCGACCGGGCGCGCATGTTGCCTGATGGCGCACTCGAGTTTCTCGGCCGTCTCGACGATCAGATCAAGATCCGCGGGCATCGCGTTGAGCTTGGCGAGATCGAGGCGGTGTTGCGCGATCACCCCGCGGTGGGCGATGCCGTGGTGGTGCTCCGACAAGACGAAGCTGGAGAAAAGACACTCGTCGGCTACTACACCCCGCTGGCCGGCGATACTGCCCCCGGGGTGGCAGAGTTGCGCGCGCACGCCGCTGGCAAGCTCCCCGAATACATGATCCCTTCCCGCTTCATGCTCGTGGATCGAATACCGCTCACACCCAACGGGAAAGCCGATCGCGCGGCGCTACCTGCGCCCGGACGCGAGCGGCCCGCGTTGGAACGGCCGATGATCGCACCGCGCACGCCAGTCGAGCGATGGGTCGCCGATCACTGGCGTGACCTCCTTAATCTGGATGAGGTCGGCGTGCAAGATCGGTTTTTTGAACTTGGCGGCACGTCGATCATGGCGTTGCGCTTGTTCAGCCGACTCAGCAAGGACGCGGGCACCAACCTCCCGGCGTTACTGCTCTTTCGCGCGCCAACCGTTGCCGAAATGGCGACGATTCTTGAAGCCGAGTACCGCGACGTCCTTCCGATTGCAGCTGCGGATTCGCAGGATCGCACCGCGGCGAACTCGAGTCTGACGGCAGAGCGCACGTCTCAGCGGCGGAACGAGCTTCGCGATCGGCGGCTCCGTCGCCGCTTCGTTCGCTAGCGCGATGGCTGCAACGAATGGAGTTCCGCGCGCCATACGCGGAGACGAGATTGCCATCATCGGGATGGCAGGTCGTTTTCCGCGCGCGCGCGATATCCACGAATTCTGGGAACGCCTGCGAGACGGCGTCGAGTGTACGTCCGAAGTCACTGCCGACGACCTCCGAGGGGGTGGCATCGACCCGGCTGTGCTGGACGACCCCGACTACGTTCGCCAAATCTTTGCGCTCGAAGAGCCCGAAGGCTTTGACGCGGCGTATTTCGGGTTCAGTCCGGCCGAGGCCGAGATGATGGACCCCCAGCATCGCCTGTTTCTCGAGACCGCGAGTTCGGCGCTCGAGCATGCGGGCTACGATCCGGACCGTTATCTGGGTCTGATCGGTGTGTTCGGGGGGGTCGGCCGCAATTCGTATTACCTTAACGCGCTTGCGCACCGCCCCGAACTGTTGGAATCGGCGGGCGAGTATCACACGTTGATCGGGAACGAACGCGATTTTCCCACGACACAGGTTTCGTATCGTCTGAATCTTCGGGGGCCATCCGTCGACGTGCAGTCGGCCTGTTCGACTTCCGGCGTTGCGGTCCACCTCGCGTGCCAGAGCCTGCGGAGCGGCGATTGCGACATTGCGCTCGCGGGCGGGTGCAAAGTCATCATTCCGAACCGCCAGGGCTACTTCTACATCGAAGGTGGTCCGCTCGCACCCGAAGGCCATGTGCGGGCGTTCGACGCGGACGCGAAGGGCATGGTGCGCGGCAGTGGCGCGGCAATCATCGTGCTCAAGCGGCTCGACGATGCACTCGAAGATGGCGATTCCATCTATGGTCTCGTGATTGGTTCGGCGGTCAACAACGATGGCCGCGCCAAGGTCGGGTTCACGGCGCCGAGCGTCGATGGGCAGGCCGCCGTCATCTCGGAAGCGATCCGCAGCGCTGGCGTGACAGCCGATACGATCAGTTACGTCGAAACGCACGGCACCGGCACGGTTCTTGGCGATCCGATCGAGCTCGCAGGGCTGACTGAGGCGTTCCGGCGGAGCACCGACCGTACCGGTTTCTGCGCGATCGGCTCCGTCAAAACCAACATCGGTCACCTCGACGCGGCAGCGACGGTTGCTGGGGTGATCAAGACGCTGTTCTCGCTCAAGAACGAGCTCCTGCCGGCGTCGTTGAACTACAAGCGTGCCAATCCGCAGATCGCTTTTGCACAAAGTCCATTCCGGGTCAATGTGGAGCTAACGCCGTGGCCGCGTGGAGCAACTCCGCGGCGGGCGGGTGTCAGTTCGTTTGGCCTCGGCGGGACGAACGCGCACCTGGTGTTGGAAGAAGCGCCCGACTTTCGGGCGACGACGGCAGGCAAGCCGTTCCACTTGCTCGTCCTGTCGGCGCAGAACGCAGCGGCGCTCGAGGAATCGACGACGAACCTCGCGCGGTATCTGCGTCAGAATCCGGCGACCTCGCTTGCGGATGCGGCGTACACGCTTCAGCTGGGCAGGCGCGAGTGGGGGCACCGGCGGGCCATTGTCGTGCGCGATGTCGCCGATGCCGCGGCGACCCTGGCGGGTTGTGATACTGCGCGGGTCATGACGCAGGTGCGTGGGTCGGAGTCGCCGGCGTTGGTGTACATGTTTCCCGGCGGTGGTGCGCAGTACCCGGGGATGGCCGCCGGTCTGTACGAGGCCGAGCCGGTATTTCGCGCGGCGATCGACGAATGCCGCGCGCTGTTGCCATCGGAAGCACGTGCCGGGCTTGCCGCAATGCTTGATCCCGCGGCGGCAGGGGCGTCGCCCTCGGCGGATCTCGAGCGTCCGTCGATCGCGCTGCCGGCGCTGTTCACCGTCGAGTATGCGCTCACGCGCGTGTGGACCGAGTGGGGGCTGGCTCCGGCTGCGATGATCGGTCACAGCATGGGCGAGTACACGGCGGCGTGCGTGAGCGGGGTGCTGTCGCTCGAAGACGCCCTGCGATTGGTGCTGTGCCGGGGTCGTCTCTTTGAGCGCCTGCCTGCGGGCGGAATGGTCAGCGTCCCGATGTCGGAGGCTGAGCTGCGGCCTCTGATACGCGACACGCTTTCGATCGCGGCCATCAACCGGCCGGAGTCGTGCGTCGCATCCGGCTCCAACGAAGCCATCGACACGCTCGTCGCGCTGTTGGAGGCCCGCGACATTGAGTCCACGCGGATTCACATCTCCGTCGCGGCGCATTCCCAGTTCGTCGAGCCGATTCTCGAAGAGTTCGGCGCGTTCGTCGCCGGCATTCGACTGGGTGCGCCAACGATTCCGTTCGTTTCAAACGTCACCGGTTCATGGATTACCGACGCGGAAGCGCGCGATCCGGCATACTGGGTGCGGCATCTTCGGCACACGGTGCGGTTCGCCGATGGGCTCGCGACGCTTTACCAGGACCAGACACGGGTCGTTCTGGAAGTCGGTCCCGGTCAAACGTTGAGCACTTTCGCGCGCCAACATCCCGCGCGCGCCGCAACTCGGCCGGTGGTGGCGAGCCTGCGCCATCCGCACGAATCGGTGGAGGATCACCGTTTCCTCATGCAATCGCTTGGGCGGCTATGGCTCTCCGGACTGCCTGTCGATTGGGAGTCGGTACACCGGGATGAGAGCCGCCGACGGGTCGAGCTGCCGACGTATCCCTTTCAGCGGCAGCGTTACTCACTTATGGCCTCGCGGTCGGGGGCGTTCCCAACACACGCGGTCTCGGCGCCAGCGCCTTTGGCGAAACTGCCGTCTCAGTCGCCTCCCGGCGCAGTTGTCTCAATTCCGCTGGCTGTCATTCCGGTGCCAACCAGTGCGCCCGTTACGGCGGATGTATCAACGTCTCCCACTATGCCAACTGTTCTCCGCACCGACCGCATTCTCGCCGAATTGCGCAAGATTGTTCAGGAGCTCAGCGGAATGGATCCTGCGAGACTGGATCCGAACGCCACCTTTCTTGAGCTAGGTTTCGATTCGCTGTTCCTCGCACGCGCAAACGGCGCGTTCAAGAAGCGATTCAACGTTCGCCTAACCACGCGTCAGCTCATGGAAAAGACCCCAACTCTCAGTTCTCTCGCCGCGCACCTGGACAGGGAACTTCCCCCGACCGCGTTCGCGGAACAGGCGCCGGCCGCACCAGTCGCCGCGGTCGCCGCGGAAGCACCGGCGTCCGCCGCCGGAGCCGGCGCTGCACCGCAATCCATGGTTTTCGCCGCTGCGGTTGGTGGCAGCGCGATCGAGACGCTCATCGCGCAGCAATTGCAGATCATGCAGGCGCAGCTCGCGGCGCTGCGGGGTGGAGTCGTTGCGACTCCGGTCGCACCGGCGGCGATAGCGGCACCAGTCGCAGCGCCTGCGGCGACCGCCGCACCGCTCCCTGACAAAACGAGTCCGTGGCAGCCGGTGGTGAAAGGCGGTGGCAAGGACGGCGACCTCAACGGCGAGCAGCAGCGATTCCTGGCGGCGTTGATCGAGCGCGTGACCCGCAGAACGCCGACGTCGAAGACGATGACGCAGGCGAACCGCGCGCCACTCGCCGATCCGCGCACCGTGCAGGGCTTCCGCAAGCAGTGGAAGGAGATGGTCTACCCGATCGTCTCGGACCGTGCGAAGGGTTCGAAAATCTGGGATATTGACGGGAACGAATACATCGATCTCGTGAACGGCTACGGCGTGACGTTCTTCGGACACTCGCCGGATTTCGTTCTCGATGCCGTCCGGGAGCAGCTCGACAAGACGCTTGCAATTGGTCCGCAGACCGAGCTCGCCGGTGAAGTCGCCAAGCTCATGTGCGAGCTTACCGGCATGGAACGCGCGGCCTTCTGCAACACGGGATCAGAGGCAGTGCTCGCCGCGGTGCGCGTGGCGCGTACCGTCACGGGAAAGACGAAGCTCGCGACGTTCGCAGGCCACTATCACGGCGTTTTCGATGAAGTTCTTGTCAAGGGCGCGGGGACGGGCGCCGAGCGCCATCCGGTTCCGATCGCGCCTGGAATCCCCGAGAGCCATGTGCAGGATGTTGTCGTGCTTGACTACGGCAACATGGAATCGCTCGACGTGATTCGAAAATACGCCGACGACCTGGCGCTGGTGATGGTGGAGCCGGTGCGGAGCCGCAATCTCGACTTGCAACCCAGGGAATTTCTCCATGCGTTGCGCAAGCTCACGACTGAGCTGGGCATTCCGCTGCTCTTCGACGAAATGGTCACTGGCTTTCGCGCGCACCCCGGTGGCGCGCAGGCCATTTTCGGTGTGCAAGCAGACCTCGCCACGTACGGCAAGGTGGTCGGCGGTGAGTTCCCGATCGGTATCCTCACGGGGAGGAAGGAATACCTAGACGCGCTCGACGGCGGCATGTGGTCGTATGGCGACACCTCGACGCCGGAAGCCGACATGACGTGGTTTGCCGGCACGTTCGTGCGTCATCCGCTCGCGCTCGCCGCGGCACGCGCGGTCCTGACGCGCATCAAGGAAGGCGGCCCGCAAGTGCAGTTGGGGTTGAATGAACGCACGACGAGTTTTGTGAGGGATCTCAACGCGCACTTCCAGGCGACCAACGCCCCGATTCGGCTCGAGCACTTTGCGTCCGCGTTCATTCTCACGTTCACGAGCTTCCAGGAATACTCGCCGCTGTTGTTCTACGATTTGCACACGCGCGGCGTGTACACCTACGAAGGCCGTCCCGCGTTCTTCACGCTGGCGCACAGCGATGCGGATTTTGCGCACATCTTGACGTCGCTCAAGGAAGCCGTTGCCGACCTCCAGAACGTCGGGCTCTTCTCCGGCGGTCTTGTTCGACGTCCGGGAGAGGCGTTTGAGATCCAGTTGACGGCCGGCCAGCAGGAAATCTGGATTGGGACCCAATTCGGCGACGAAGCCTCGAGCGCGTTCAACCTTTCCATCAAACTTTCCGCACGCGGGGCGCTCGATGTGACGGCGATGCGGGCGGCGCTCCAGGCGCTTATCGATCGCCACGAGGCGCTGCGGGCGACGTTCACCGAGGACGGGGAGCGCCAGCGGATTCATCCGAAGATTGCACTGGACGTTCCGCTCGTCGATCTCACGGACTTGCCCGACGGCGACCGTGAGGCGCGCGCCACCGAACTTGAACTTGACGCGATCAAGGTCCCGTACGACCTCGTGAAGGGCCCGCTTGTGCGGGCCACGATTACGAAGCTCGGCGCCGACCGGTGGCGCGTTGTCTTTTTTGTGCACCACATCGTCGCGGACGGTTGGTCATGCGGCGTCCTGAGCCGCGACCTTGGCCGCCTCTACGAAGCGGCCAAGCGGGGTACGCCGCCCGATCTCAAGCCGCTCATGCAGCTTTCCGACTATGTGCGGCACCTCGCGGACGACGAACAGGTCGCGGCGCACGTCGCGTCGGAGGAGTTCTGGCTGAAGGAGTACGCCACGCTTCCACCGCCGCTTGCGATGCCGACCGATCGGCCTCGCCCAGCGCTGAAGACGTACCCGGCGGACCGCATCCATCTGCACCTGGAGCCCGCGTTCGTCAGCGAACTCAAACAGGCTGCCGCCAAGCAGGGCGCCACCTTGTTTGCCTTTTCGCTCGCGGCGTTCGACGCGTACCTCGCCAGACTGACGGGCCAAGGCGATATCGTCGTCGGTTTCGACCTTGCTGGGCAGGCGCTCATTTCGGGTCGCGATCTAGTGAGCCACTGCGTGAGCTTCCTGCCGATGCGGGCATCGGTCGATGCGGCAAGGCCGTTCGCCGCGTTGGTCAGCGACGTGCGCGGCAAGCTGCTCGACGTCTTGGAGAATCAGCACTACACGTACGGGTCGCTTCTCCAGAAGATTCGCGTGCCGATCGACCCGAGCCGAAAGCCGCTCGTGTCGGTATCCTTCAATCTGGATCCGTCTTCGCTGGGGCTGCACTTCGATGATCTCGACGTGATCTCGGCTTCGATTCCACGCCAGTTCGAGAACAACGAGTTGTTTGTGAACTTGGTGCAGCTGGACAATGGCGGCATCGAGCTGCAGTGTACGTACAACCACGACCTGTTCGATGCCGAGACCGCGCGGTTGCGAATGCACGAGTTTGTCGCGTTGCTGGGCGATGCGGCGAAGCACCCGGACAAGCCGGTTTCAGAACTGCAGGTGATGCCGGTCGAGGAACGCGAGCTTGTCGTCGAGAGGTGGAATGCGACGCGCACCGAGTTTCCGATCAACATTACCCTGCACGAACTCATCGAAGTGCAGACCGCAACTGCTTCCAAGCGCACCGCAGTCGTGGCCGAAACGGGCATCGCGCCGAAGCTGACATACGCCGATCTCCACAAGCGATCCGACGCGCTCGCGGCGCGCCTGCAGGCGCTGGGCGTTGGCCGCGATACTCCGGTTGCCATCTCGATGGAGCGGTCGGCCGAACTCGTCGTCTCGTTGCTTGGCGTCCTCAAGAGCGGCGGGGCGTATGTGCCGATCGACCCCGGTTATCCCGCGCTACGCCGGCAATTCATTATCGAAGACTGCGGCGCACGCGTCGTCCTCACGCAAGGTGCGTTGCGAGACACGCTGCCCGCCGGGCCCACCGTTGTCGCGGTCGACGAGATCTGGGGCGAGCTCACGGACGGCAAGCCGGAACGCCGCGCGGACGCCGGCAGCATCGCGTACATCATCTACACGTCGGGCTCGACCGGAACGCCAAAAGGGGTCATGGTCGAGCATCGCGCGATCGTGAACCGGCTTCTCTGGCAGCAGAGCTACCTCGGGCTCGGTCAGGACGATGTAGTCTTGCAGAAAACGCCGTACAGTTTCGACGTATCGGTCTGGGAGTTCTTCTCGCCACTGTTGGCCGGTGCCAAGCTGGTGATGGCGCGGCCCGCCGGCGACAGGGATCCGGCGTACTTGCTTGGCGCCTTGAAGCAGCATGGCATCACGACGGCACATTTCGTGCCCTCGATGCTGCAGGCCATTGTAGGCGAACCGAAGCTGGCGGGTTGCACCGCGCTGCGTCGCGTGGTGTGCAGCGGCGAATCGTTGAGTCCCGTGTTGCGCGACCGGTTCCTCGGCGTGCTCGACATCGAGTTGCACAACTTCTACGGCCCGACCGAAGCGGCCGTCGACGTCAGTGCGTCGCGATGCGTGCGCGGCGTTCCCTGGTGGACCGTGCCGGTTGGCCGTCCTGTCGCGAACACACAGTTGTACGTCCTCGACGCGGACCGAAGTCCGGTGCCGATTGGAGTCCCGGGAGAGTTGTACATCGGTGGCGTTCAAATCGCGCGGGGGTACCTCAATCGGCCCGAACTGACAGCCGAGCGATTCGTGCTCGATCCATTCAGCGGAGATGCCTCCTCGCGATTGTATCGAACGGGAGATCTCTGCCGGTTCCTCCCTGACGGGGAGATCGAGTATCTCGGCCGCCTCGACTATCAGGTGAAGGTGCGCGGCTTCCGCATTGAGCTCGGCGAAATCGAGATCGCGCTCGAGCAGCAGAAAGGCGTGCGCCAGGCGGTCGTCGTCGCCAGGGAGATGAGTCCCGGCGATCACGTTTTGGTTGCCTATATTTCCAGCAGCAATGGCGCGGCGCCTGACACCGCCGCGTTACAGGCGGCGCTCGCGGCGACACTTCCGGGCTACATGGTGCCGCAACATTGGGTGGTCCTCGCCGACATGCCGCTGACTTCCAGCGGCAAGGTGGACCGCAAGGCGCTCCCGGCGCCTCAACCCGGAGCGTCCTCACCGCGTGCGTTCGTCGAACCAGCCAATCAACTGCAGCGAAAGCTCGCGGCTATTTGGGCCGATGTGCTGGGTGTGCCGCGCGTAGGCGCTACCGACGACTTCTTCGATCTCGGTGGTCACTCGATTCTTGCAACGCGAGTCGTAAGTCGCATTCGTCGCGATTTCGGTGTGCAAGTACCTCTGCAGAAGATCTTCACTGCGCCGACTTTGTCGCAGCTGGGGGACGAAGTGGACGAGTTGCTCTCAGTAGCGGCGTTACCGGCCGCTGGTGGGGACGGCGCGTTCGAGGAGGAAGTCCTGATTTGAGCGTCACCGAGCTCGTCAGGGAGCTACGGAGTCGTGGCATCCGGGTTAGAGTGAAAGGCGATCAACTCGTAGTGCAGGCTGCAGCCGGTGCGCTCACTGCAGAGCTGAAAGGGCGCATCGCGCTGCACAAGC
>Ga0315273_10009864_pt1 | contig 12146 bp, 11 predicted proteins | sample YL17G02_0_MG_FD_205753 | JGI IMG/M metagenome (GOLD analysis project Ga0315273, IMG submission 205753) | Sediment microbial communities from Yellowstone Lake, YNP, Wyoming, USA - YL17G02_0 | ecosystem: Environmental > Aquatic > Freshwater > Lake > Sediment | place: USA: Wyoming | collected... | reverse complement strand
GGAGAGACGGACCTGCACTTCGAAGAGACGCGGAGGTTCCTGGCGGACCTGCCGGTCTCCTATCTTCATGTCTTCACGTACTCCGAACGTCCGAACACGCCCGCGGCGGGGAGTGCGCGGCATGTGGAGCCGAAGGTCCGTTCCCGCCGAAGCGCGATCCTCCGCGAGCTCGGCGGGAGGAAGAAGCGAGCGTTCCATGAACGAATGATCGGCAGGACCCTCCCCATCCTAGTTGAGTCGGAGGAGGGGGAAGGGTGCCGTTGCGGGTATACGGACAACTACGTCCGCGTCGCCGTTCCCGCCGACACGGCGCCCGCAAACACCATTGTCCCGGTGGTTATCGTCGGGGTGGCTGATGGCTGCTGCACCGGCGTCGTCCGCGACGGGAGGGAACCATGAAGATCACGACTGTCGAACCGACAAGCATCGCGGAGGAGATCGGCATCCGGCCGGGGGACGAGCTGCTGGAGGTTAACGGACGGCGTCTCCTGGACAACATTGACTACCGGTTTCACGAAGGCGATTCCGTGATCACGCTCAAGATCGCGCGGGACGGGGAGATTGTCGTGTACGACATCGAGAAGGAGGAGGGGGAGAGGGTCGGGGTCGATTTCGAGGAGATGAAGATCCTCTCGTGCGGCAACGACTGCATCTTCTGCTTTGTCGATCAGAATCCGCAGGGTCTGCGTGGCCAACTCTACTTCCGCGACGGAGACTACCGGCTGTCGTTCATGTACGGGAATTACACGACCATGACGAACGCAGGGCCGGCCATTCTCCGGCGGATCATCGATCAGCGCCTCTCGCCTCAGTACATCTCCGTCCATGTGACGGATCTCGCACTGCGCAAGACCCTGATGGGGCTGAAGAAGGACGACTTCATCCTTGACAAGATCAAACTTCTGCATGACAACGGGATCGACATGCATACGCAGATCGTCCTGTGTCCGGGGATCAACGACGGACCGGCGCTGGAAAAGACGGTGATGGACCTCTACCGGTACCATGCCCGCATCGTCTCGTTGGCGGTCGTGCCGGTGGGTCTTACGGATCATCGCGCCGGTCTGACTGAGCTGCAGAAGGTCGATCACGACTATGCCGCCGCGTTGCTTGACGCCGCCGGCCGCTGGCAGGCGCAATTTCACAGCGAGACCGGCCGCGCCTTCGTGTATCCCTCGGATGAGTTCTACATCGTGGCCGGCCGGACGATCCCCCCGGCCTCCTTCTATGACGGGTTTCCCCAGATCGAGAACGGGGTCGGGATCGTCCGGAACTTCATTCTCGGGTTCCGGCGACAGGCACGTGCCTTCCCGCAGCGTCTTCCCGCCCGCCGGAGGCTGACGCTGGTGACGGGAGAACTCGCAGGGGGATTCATCGCAGAGGCGGTGGTTCCCCGCCTCATGCGGATCAAGGGGCTGGAAGTGCGACTGGAGGTGGTGCCGAACGCGCTCTACGGACGCAGCGTGACGGTTGCTGGACTTCTTTCGGGGAAATGCCTATATTCTTCCTTAGAAGGGAGGGACTGCGGCGACCTGCTATTGCTCCCCCCCGACATACTGAATTCAGACGGGCTGCTGCTCGACGATGAGACGATCCCCCGCATCGAGGAACGTCTGAATGTCCCGGTGATGACGTTCGACGGCAGCTGGGCCGACGTCTTCAGGCGTCTGAAAATGAAGAGAGGGAATCCACGCACCCGTAACTTGTTACCATCGTTCAAGACTGGAGCATCCACGTCACGTCATTCCGGAGTCTGACAATGGCAACAATGCGTTGGTCCCTGATCGTGCTCCTCCTCATCGCGGTCCCCCTGCATGCGGACACTCCCCCCGGCCCGGTGCGCTCCACCGCCGGCATCCGTCTCGACCTGTTCGGCCCGGCTTCTATGACCCTGCAGGACACCACGGTGGCCGGGGCGGTACAGATCAGTGCCCATCCCCAGAAGAAGGCAGTCGGGCTCGCGGCCGTCTATTCGCTACTCCTGCCCGGCATGGGGGAACTCTATGCCGGTGATTTCTCCTCCGGCACGTACTTCCTTATCGCCGAGGGGGTTCTCTGGCTGACCTACGCGGCGTTCGAGGTCTCCGGGAATTCGCTCCGGGAGGATGCGCGCACTTATTCGGTCGCTCATGCGGGGGTGAACCAGCCCGGGAAGGATGATCAGTTCTTTGTCGACGTCGGCAATTTCAATTCAGTCGCCGACTACAACGACAAGAAGCTCCGTGACCGAGAGGTCTCGAAACTTTACGACCCCGCGCTGGGATACGCCTGGCAGTGGGATTCGGATGCCTCCCGGCTGACGTTCCGGGACCAGCGTGTACGGAGCGAGAATATGTACAATAACCGGAAGTTCGTCGGGGCGGCCATTCTGATCAACCATGTGGCCAGCGCGATCAACGCCGCGCGGGTGGCGATTGTTCACAACGCCGGTCTTGACCAGGCGCTCGGTGATCTCCGGATCAGCGGGGGGATCATGGAAGGGCCCCTGACGTCCCAGGGGGTTGTGCTGACGCTGTCCAAAGGATTTTGAGGGAACGGGGCATGCGCGACATCAGGTTGTTGATCGAGTACGACGGCACGAACTTCGTCGGCTGGCAATCGCAGGCCAACGGGCGGTCCGTTCAGGATGAGATCACGAAGGTTCTCGATCAGATTCTCCAGGAGCCGATCAATCTGATCGGCGCCGGCAGAACCGATTCGGGAGTCCACGCGCGGGGACAGGTCGGCAGTTTTCGGACAAACTCCCATCTCGGCGTGGGATCCATCCAGAGCGGGCTCAACGGCATTCTGCCCGAGGACATCTACATCCATGCCGTCGAGGAAGTCTCCGAGGGGTTCAACGCCCGGTACGATGCGAAAGAGCGCATGTACCGCTATTTCATCTCGATGAAGCCGACGTCGATCGGACGCCACTATCAGTGGTATGTCAAGTACGATCTCAACATCGTGTCGATGAATGCGGTCGCCTCCCAGCTCATCGGCGACCGCGATTTCGAATCATTCTGCAAATTTGAGGCGGATGTGCGCCATCACCGCTGCACGGTGGTGACCTCCGTATGGAAGGAGACGCCGGGCATGTACGTGTATGAGGTACGGGCCAACCGGTTTCTTCACGGCATGGTGCGGGCGCTTGTCGGGACGATGGTGGATGTCGGGCGGGGTTTTATTCCGGTCTCCGCGTTCCGTGACATCATGATGTCGAAGGATCGGCGGAAGGCCGGCATGGCCGCGCCTCCTCAGGGGCTCTTCCTTGAGGAAGTGACGTACTGACGCTGCGGCAACGGGCATTTCCACATTCACACCACTCCGGATCCATGAAAGGGCTGACAGACATCTTCGGCAGTCTCTTCGGCGAGTCATCGTCGTCGTCCCGCATTCACTCCCGCCTCCCCGCGGGCATGAAGGTGCATGTAAAACCCGATCATCCGGGCGCAGCCTATAAGAAGGGGGATTGGATAGAAACCTCGTACGAGGTTCTGGGTGTCCTCGGCGTCGGGGGGTTCAGCGTGGTGTACCTTGTCTACTCCCCCGACACGAAAACCCTGTACGCTCTGAAGACGCTCCGCGATGAATTCCTTGAAGACAGCGAGACCCGCAGCCAGTTCCGGAAGGAAGCAAAGGTGTGGGTGGATCTCGAACGTCACCCGTATGTCGTCCGGGCGCATTTCATCGAAGAACTCGCCGGCCGTCTCTACATCGGGATGGAGTACATCGAGCCCAACGACGAAGGGATCAACTCCCTCGAAGGCTTTCTTGCGCGTCGTCCCCCCGACTTCACGCAGACGCTCCGCTGGGCGGTTCAGTTCTGCCTCGGGATGGAACATGCTCACGCGTGCGGCATCCGATGTCATCGGGATGTGAAGCCCGCCAACCTCATGATCACCCGGGACAGAGTGGTGAAGATCACCGATTTCGGATTCGCCGACGTCATTGACAGGACACGTGCGAAAGCGGCCACCGATCCCCTGTTGCGGCGCAAGCGCCGGCAGTCCGACTACTCGGGGTTCGGGACGCCGACGTATATGCCGCCCGAGCAGTTTCAGAACGCCGAGCGGTGCGATGAGCGGAGCGATGTTTACAGTTTTGGCGTCGTCCTCTACCAGATGGCCTCGCGCGGGCGTCTCCCCTACGAGACGAATCTCCGCACGGCCGGAGTGCAAAACGACGCTGCGGCGGTGTGGCGTGAAATGCATCGGCTCCACGCGGAGGCGGGCGTCGTGCCCCTCACCTCGCCGTTGTTTCATGTCATTCAGCGCTGCCTCCAGAAGGACCCGAGCGCACGCTACCAGTCGTTCAAGGATTTGCGCACCGACATCGAGGCACTTCTGAAGAAGACGTCGGGGGAGACTGTCGATCCGCACCCTGTGGCAAACCTGGAGGCATGGGAGCTGTACAACAAAGCTTTTTCCCTCAGCAGCCTCGGTCATCTGGATGAAGCCGTGGCACACTATACGCGGGTCCTGGAGATCCAGCCGGAGAACACCGACGCGTGGAACAACAAGGGTGTCTGTTTGCGCAAGCTCGGAAAGCTCGTGGAAGCGCTTGCCTGTTACGAACGGGCGACGGAGGTCGACAGACACAACGCCTCGGCGTGGAGCAACAAGGGGAACTGTCTGTACGCGCTCGGCAGATTTTCAGAGGCGCTGGCCACTCTGGTGCGTGCGATCGACGAGGATGCGAAGAACGAGTCGGCGTGGCTCAACAAAGCGCTGGTGGAAGAGCGCCTGGGAAGGCCGCGCGAGGCGGTCGAATCGTACCGGCGATTTCTGGCCCTGCATCCCGTGCAGTACGCGGCACACATCCCCTTTGCCCGGAAGCGTCTCGCAGAGATCGGCCAGGTCTGAGCGCGTCCGGGCTGTCAGGAAGAGCCACTCATGAGTTCGACACGATTCGGTGTTTCAATGGAGCTGCGGCTGGTCCGCGCATTCGACCGGCTGATCAGAGAAAAAGGGTACGCCAACAGGTCGGAAGCCATCCGCGATCTTGTTCGTGACGCGCTTGTGCAGCAGGAGTGGGGGGCAGGCGACGAGGAAACGATGGCGACCGTCAGTCTCGTCTATGACCATCACCACGGCGACATCACAGGCACGTTGAACGGCATCGAGCATGAGAATCTCGGGCTGATCGTCTCCACGCTTCATGTCCATCTGGATCATCATAACTGTCTGGAAGTGATGGTTTTGCGCGGCAAGCCGGCGGCGATCAGGGCCGTCTCCGACCGTCTGATCAGCACCAAGGGGGTGAAGCACGGCAAGCTGAGCGTCGCCACAACCGGGAAATCCATCGTCTGACCGATCATTGCCCACCGTTTCTCCTTGCAGGAAATGCCGTTGTTGCGCCTGTGAGCTCGGCCAAGGAGGGCCGAGCGACTGCAGTGAAGACCTTATCTTCCTAGCCCTCCGTGAAAGAGACGAAGCTTCTATGTCAGAAGGACTTGGCAAAAGAATCCAAGCCAATCTAGAAATAACATTTCAAATCCAGTGGGTAAGAATGAGGGCCACGACCAACAGAGAAACGAGGTGGTAGCCTCCATTTATGGCAAGAAGTTTCCAGGATTTCTTCTCCCATACAATAGCATTTAGATGAACCGGGAAATAGAATCCGACCCAGAGAAAAAAAGCGGAATTTATGGCATTTGCCAAAGGTCCCGCTTCTTTTACACCAGGTATATATTGCCACCCTGCTAAGTTGTAGGCCAGTACCCAGGCAAATAAGAAATTACCTGCAACCATGAAGATCATTCCTTTTGCCATCACCTTGCCATCGGGCTTCATATCAGGGTCATAACCCATTTCTTTTCCCCATATTTTTCCGAAAAGCAGTGTATACCAAATATATCCAAGAACAAAATTCACAACGACCGCCACCACTATGGCGCCACTATTGATCCTTAATTCCATCGTAGTCTCCCCTTTGTTATGTGATAATACCCTCAAGCAGCAGAGTCAAAACAATTGGAGCGAGCACAACTGATCTTCTTTGTCGGGACTACACATCGTTTCGAATAAACGAGCGAGCGTCGTCATGCCTGCTGCTCTCGGGCAGTGCTACCTATTCTTCTTGCTTGATTTAGCCTTCTTGTTGAAGTCCAACGCAAGGTCTATCCAGTAGTCAAAATCCTTTTTTGCTTTCATTCCCCTCGCGTCAATCATCACATACCCTCTCATTGGTCGTTTGGTAAAGTCCATTGTCCGGCAACCTGTTTTTTCGATTGCTGTTTCATGAAAGCCGGGTTCTATTCGGCACATCATCTCATCTTTGATGATACCGACGCACATCTTGTCGTTAAACATGAAAGTCAGTCCTCCCATCATTTCCTTTTCTTCGACGTGTGGAAGGTCTGCCAGTCGTTTACGAATTCTGTCCGCCAGCTTTTCGTTGTATGCCATGGGTGGAAGTGAGTGCGTGTTGGCGTAGGATTTATTCCGTGCAAAGAATTTCTTTATGACGCTGTCCGACTGTTTACGTATCATGACACTCTCAAGCAACTTCCCGGAGATACCACATAGTACAGCGTATTCCACTGCTTGGGTACTATCCCAGAGTGAGGGAAAAGTGAAAATCGGGTGACCTTCCCGTGCATCAGATTTGGCCAACCAAACCGTACAGGAGGAAACACCAGATGTTACAGTGAGAGAAACGTAGCAATAATATCGACGAAAGGAAAGTCCCCTCGGCCTCTGAGCTCCGAAGCCAGACCTGGCAATCGATCGAGGGTGGTGTTGGCGTGCGGAGGAAGATCAGCTTCGAGATCTTGCTTGATCGCGCTGCCACAGAACAGAGTGAGGCAGGATCCTGTTGAGGACGATCGCGGATCTTGCCGGCGCGCGCACGATCCGGCCCAAACACGTCAGCGAAGCCATCGGGTACCGCACGCTGGACAGGAATATTTTCGACGACGCGCGCGTTTGATACTGCATCCGCTATTGCGTACCTTATGACATTTCCACCACCCGGGGGATTTCATGCACAAGGTTACGCTCATTCCCGGCGACGGCATTGGGCCGAGTATCGCCGAGGTCGCCGTGAAGGTGATCGAAGCGGCGGGAGCAAAGATCCAGTGGGAGAGGGTAGAGGCCGGTCTCGCGGCGATCGACACGCACAAGGATCCTCTGCCGCAATACGTCCTGGACTCGATCAAGGAAACGCACGTCGCGCTGAAGGGACCCCTGACGACGCCGGTCGGTTCGGGATTCCGCAGCGTCAACGTCGCCTTGCGGAAGGAATTCGATCTCTACGCGAACATCCGGCCCGCGCGATCATTCGCCGGCGTCACCTCCCGCTATGCGGACGTCGACCTCGTCATCGTCCGGGAGAACACTGAGGAGTTTTACGCAGGCATCGAGCACTATATTGATCCGTCGCGCAGCGCCGCGGAGACGATCGGCGTCGTCACCCGCGCTGGCTCCGAACGCATTGTACGCTACGCCTACGAGTTTGCGCGCAAGCACGGAAGGAAGAAAGTGACGACCGTGCACAAAGCCAACATCCTCAAATACACGGGGGGCCTTTTCCTTGAGGTCGCCCGCAAGGTCGCCACCGAGTATCCGGAGATCACCAGCAACGACAAGATCGTCGACAACATGGCGATGCAGATGGTGATGGACCCCCATCAGTTCGACGTCATCGTCACGACCAACCTTTTCGGCGACATTCTCTCGGACCTTGCCTCAGGACTGGTGGGAGGGCTCGGTCTGGCTCCCGGGGCGAACCTGGGCTACAGCGCGGCGATTTTCGAGGCGGTCCACGGGAGTGCCCCTGATATTGCGGGGAAAAACATCGCAAATCCGTCGGCGATGCTGCTGGCGGGAGTGATGCTCCTGCGGCATCTCAACGAGAGTTCCGCCGCCGACCGGATCGAGAGGGCGGTCGAAGACGTGGTCAACGAGGGGAAGCACGTCACGCGCGACCTGAACCCGGCATCGCCGGTGGGAACTATCGAGATGGGAGAAGAGATCCTTCGGAAGCTCTCGTAGACACCGACGCAGGATCACGGGGGTCCGACCCCTCCCCCGTTTGTCACCGTACGAGGTTTCCTTCGGTGTCGAGCATCACCGTTTCACCCAGCCCCAGCTTGACGAGTCCATCCTTCACCGTCTTCACGTCGCCGACCACGAGCACCGCCATCCTCGAAGGATCGAGGTAGTCCTTCGCGACCCGGCGGACGTCCGCGAGCGATACACCGTCGATCTTCTGCAGATAACTCTCGTAGTAATCGTCGGGGAGGGAATAGACCACGATGCTTTGCAGGGCGCCCGCGATCTGGGAGGGCGTTTCAAAGCCGAGAGCGAAGCCCCCCGTCAGGCCTTTCTTGGAAAAGTCCAGTTCCCCCTGCGTGATCCCCTCCCGGTTCATCCTGTCAAGTTCTTCGATGAACTGCTCGACCGCGCTGTCCGTCCTCGCGCTGACGAATCCGCCGCTGGCCATGAACGGGCCTGGTTGCCTCAGGAACATGAACGACGTGCGGGCGCCATAGGTGTAGCCCCGTTTTTCGCGAAGGTTCATGTTAACGCGGCTGGAGAATTGTCCCCCCAGGACGCGGTTCATCACCGCCACGGGGAAGAAGTCGGGAGTCGAACGGGCCAGTGCGGGATAACCGATGCGGATCTCCGACTGGGGGGCGCCGGGCTTGTCGATCAGATAGACCCGCCGCGCGGCGACCGGCGGCGGATTGGGCACCGGACGGAGAACAACGCCGGCCGGCTCCCAGGCACCCAGGGCCTTCTCCAGGCGGGGGAGCAGATCCTGCATGGAGGCATCGCCGACGACGATGAGCGTCGCGTTGCCCGGGCGGTAGTTCGCGGCGTAGAATGCGGTCAGGTCTTCCCGCGTCATCGCGTTGAGCGACTGCTCGGTCCCCGATGCATCATTGCCGTACGGATGCCCGATCCCGTACAGGACGTGCATGAACGCGATCGTCGCGATCGTCGCTGCCCGGTCCTTCTGCTGAAGGAGAGCGGTCAGGCGTTGTTTGCGGATCCGTTCAAATTCCCCCGGGGGGAAGACGGGATCGGTCAGCACGTCGGCATACAGTGCGAGACTCCGGTCGAGGTGTTTCGTCAACGTCACCAGATTTCCGAAGCTTGCGTCGGTGCCGGAGCGGAAGCTCATGCTGCCGCCAAGGAATTCGAGTTCTTCCGCGATCTGCAGCACGTCGCGTGATTTCGTCCCCGCGTCCAGCAACTCCGCCGTCATCGTCGCGACGCCGGGTTTGCCGGTGGGATCCTGATCGGCGCCGCTCTGCACGACCAGGCTGAAGGCGACATGGGGAAGCTTGTGCTGCTCAACCAGCCATACCGCCAGACCGTTCTGCAGCCTGGCTTTCTGGATGGTGGGGAGCACGATGCGGGGAACCGGCCCGGGCTCCGGCCGTTTTGAACGATCGAGCTGCTGGGCTGCTGAGGCTGAGAGGGTCATGGACGCTCCGAGTAAAAGAGTGACGGCGAAAAAGGGGGCGTTCTTCATTTCGGTGTCTCCTTCTGCTGGATCGTCGTCGGTTCCGCGGCAAGCGCCGTTTTTCCTGCCGGGACGACGCTGAGAGCGACTTTGTGGGCGCCGAATATCTTACGGCCGACGGTCTGGACTTCTGCGGGTGTGATGTCCCTGAAGCGGTCGAGCTCTTTATTGAAGAGGGCCGCGTCGCCGTTCAGCGCATGGTAGGTCGCCAGACCGTTCGCCTTTCCGAACACCGTGGAGAGCCGGTTGACGAGCTGGGCCTCTTTCCCGTTGATGGCCGCCTGAATCTCGCGCTCGGTCACGCCTTTGGTCAGAATGTCGTCCAGCACCGCATTGACCCCCGTCTCCATCTCGGTCAGGGTCTTGCCGGGCTTCGCCGTCACTTCGATGGCGGTGGTGCCGGCAATCTCCGCGCCGTCGACGTAGGCATGCGCGCTCTGGGCGATCTGTTGCTCAAGCACGAGCGCTTTGTAGAGCCGCGAACTCTTGCCGGAGCTCAGGATGCTGGTCAGCACATCTGCCACCGCGTTTTCACGGGTGCCGCGTGGCGCGGTGTGCCAGCTGAGGTAAAGCCGGGGGAGCTGGACCTTGTCCTCGAACACCAGCCGCTTCTCTTCCTGAAGCACGGGAACGCCCGGCTCCGGACGGACGATCGGCTTTCCTTTCGGAATCGGGCCGAAGTACTTCGCGACCCAGCCTTTCGTCACGGACGGGTCGATGTCACCGGCGACGACGAGGACCGCGTTGTTGGGGGCGTAGTACATGCGGAAGAATCCCAGAACGTCTTCCAGCGACGCAGCGGAGAGATCCTCCATATAACCGATCACGGGCCAGCTGTAAGGGTGCTCGGGGGGATAGAGCGCCTTTGCGATCTTCTCCGAAGCGGTGCCGTACGGCTGGTTGTCCACGACCTGGCGCCGTTCGTTCTTTACCACATCGCGCTGGTTGTCCAGCTTGGCCTGATTGACAGCCGGGAGCAGGTATCCCATCCGGTCGGACTCCATGGAGAGTGCGAGCTCGACACAGTTGGCCGGGACGATCTCGTAGTAGTTCGTCCTGTCCTCGGAGGTCGACCCGTTGATGTTCGCACCTATCTCCTGAAGGAGCTTGAAGTGCTCGCCGTCGGCGATATGTTCCGAGCCTTTGAACATTATATGCTCGAAAAGGTGCGCAAAGCCGGTCCGGCCGGGCTTTTCATTTTTCGAACCAACATGGTACATGACGACCACCGCCGCGACCGGCGCCGCGTGGTCTTCGTGCAGGATGACAGTCAGGCCGTTGTCGAGCGTGTACTGTTCGAAGGGGATGACCGGTTGCTGGGCGTGTGCTGCGATCGCGACAAGCATCAGCAGCGCTCCCGAAGTGGAGTTGAGGATGCGCATGGAGACAGGCCCCTGAGGTTCATGGAATGATGTGATGGATAGTGTCGGGTCGACGAGGAATACAATCCGAATATGCGGATTTCCGGGGGGAAAATCCACCGCGCGGCATCCTTCCTCCGATTGAATCTCCCGCCCCTTTTTGGTATCTTGAAGAAATGAAGATCGGGGATCTTGACATACAGCAGGGCGTTCTCCTCGCCCCTATGGAGGACGTGACGGATCTCCCCTTCCGCCTTATCTGCAAGCGGATGGGGGCCGATGTGGTGTACACGGAATTCGTCAACGCGGACGGGTTGGTGCGGGGCTCGAAGAAGACGAAGCAGAAGATGTTCTTCACGGACGAAGAGCGCCCGGTTGGCATCCAGATCTACGGAGGTGATGTCGAGGCGATGCGCGGTGCGGCGGAGATGGCCGAGAGTTTCGCCCCTGACCTCATCGACATCAACTGCGGATGCTGGGTGCGGGATGTCGCGATGCGTGGGGCGGGGGCAGGCCTGTTACGTGACCTCCCGAAGATGGAACGGCTTGCCTCCGCGGTCGTCAAGGCGGTCAGGACACCTGTCACGTTGAAAACCCGGCTGGGCTGGGATGCCGGCAGCATCAGAATTGTCGACGTGGCAAAGATGTGCGAACAAGTCGGCATCGCGGCTCTGACCGTACACTGCCGGACGAGGGAGCAGGGGCACAGGGGGGCGGTCGATTACAGCTGGATCCCGAGGATCAAGGAAGCGGTCTCCATCCCGGTCATTGTCAACGGCGACATTGTGAGTCCGGAGAACGTCAAGACCGTCTTCGAGACGACCGGCTGCGACGCGGTCATGATTGGCCGGGGAGCGGTGCTCAACCCGTGGATCTTCAGGCAGGTCCGGCATTATCTCGCGACCGGGGATCTTCTCCCCGACGCAAGCATCGAGGAACGGGTGGACTTGCTCAGGGAGCACCTCCGTCTCTCTGTTGAATACAAGGGGGAGAGGGCCGGGGTGATCGAGCTCAGGAAACACTACGCCGGCTTCCTGCGGGGCCTCCCGCACGTCTCGAAGATCCGGATGGAATTGATGCAGTTCACCGAAGCGGCCCCGATCCTGGAGCATCTGACCAAGTTCCTCGAGCTGTATTCCCCCCGTCCCGAGCCTGTCTGAACATACCCGCGGAATTTTCTCTTCGTCCCCTGTGTTGAAGGATGTGACACCCTCACCCGCCCGGGGAGAGTGGATTCCATCCCCGATATCAGGAGAGCGCATGTCATCACATCCCCGCATCATGGGCATCGGAACCGCCAATCCCGCCCGCCGGTACACTCAGCGCGAA
>Ga0315273_10009863_pt1 | contig 12146 bp, 5 predicted proteins | sample YL17G02_0_MG_FD_205753 | JGI IMG/M metagenome (GOLD analysis project Ga0315273, IMG submission 205753) | Sediment microbial communities from Yellowstone Lake, YNP, Wyoming, USA - YL17G02_0 | ecosystem: Environmental > Aquatic > Freshwater > Lake > Sediment | place: USA: Wyoming | collected... | reverse complement strand
GATCACCGCGCGAAGCTGCGCAGTTTCGGCTCCGAGCTGCTCGCTTCGGGCGTCGATCGCCGCGATCTCGCTCTCGAGCCGCTCCTGCGCCTCCAGCACCACGAGCTCAGCGTCTTCGCGCTCGCCGAGGCGGCGCTTGCACTCCTTCAGCTCGGCCTGGAGCCCCTCGAGCTCGCGGATCACCTTGACCTTGCCGGAGTAGAGCGTGCTCTCGACCTCACGCGCGCGTGACTCGAGGTCGGTCACGAGGCTCGCGGCCTCGCGCTCGTCGCGCGCGAGCGCGGCGCGGCGATCGGCCGCCGCAGTCCGGTCGACCACGAGCGCGGCGATCGCGTCTTCGCTTTGCTGGAGCAGCGCCCGCTCCGGCATCCCGGTCCGGCGGGCGCGCAAGTCGTCTGCGCTCGAATCGAGGCGTTGGAGATCGAGCAGGAGGTGGGTCAACACGGTGTCCTTGCGCTGGCGAGTCCCTGTGTGGTCATGACCCCGGGCGGATTGACCGGGATCGGAGCCGCAGCTCCAGTTTCGATCTCGTGGCCGAACGATCACTCCGTCGCTTGGCCCGTCTCCCTACCGGGAGAACGCCGCCCTAGCGCTTCGCGTCGAGTTTCTCCTTGGCGTCGTCGACCGTCTTGTCGAGCTTCCGCCCGGCCTCCTCGAGCGGCCCCTTGTCCTTCCGACAACCGAGCGCGCCGGATGCCGCACCAAGCCTCCACGTGGTCGCAATGAGCGCCTTGATCGGCTTCATGTTGCTTTCTTCATGAGGGAAGCAGGCCGGCCTCGCGGCAAGCAAGAATGTACGTGCGGCGCGCAGAAATCTCCATTCGGAGCGCGCGGATGAAGAACGGCGATGCCACCCGATCCGCTCGCGACACGCAGGCAGGGATCCGGTTCATGAGGGGCCGCGGGAGCGAAGGAACGCGAGATACTTGAGGAGCTCTTCCTCTTCCTCGGCGGTGAGGTCGTCGATCGCGAAAGCCGCCAACCGTCTGCGCCGCCCGCCTGCTTTGCCGTGGGTGGGCAGCAGGTATCCGGCCTTCTCCATCAACGTCTCGTAAGGCACGGCGTAGACGTCCGCCAGGCCATGGAGCACGTGGGGCGACGGCTTCTGGATCTTCCCGTTCTCGAGCTGGCTCAGGTAGGCGTTCGAGACGGCCTTGCCCGTGGCCTCTTCGACCTCCCGGAGTGAGAGACCCTTGGCCTTGCGCAGATCGGCCAGCAGCGCGCCGAGCTCGTTGGGTCGCGTCACGAGCTCGGTGCGCTCGCGTCCGGCTCGTTTGGCGCTATTTCGCGGCATGCGCCGCAGTATCGGCCAGACTGCTTGATCGATCAAGCGATTGGCATGAGTGCTTGAAGAACTTTGCAGTTTGCCTATCTTTAGCGGCTCGGAACCTGGTCCACGCGATTCCGACGATGGTGGCCATCCGGTGTCAACGCCGCCGCGTGCAAGATCTCGAACGTTCGGGGGTCGAGCTGACATGTGGGAACGTCTGCAGCACGCGTTGCAGCGCCTCTGGCGACGGTCGCAGAAGGGTCGGAACGAGCGCCGGACGGTCGAAGCCCGCGGTCGTTTCTGGGCCGAGGTGCGTGATGGCCAGCGTGAAGCAGAAGCCCAGCGTGGGCCCGCGTCCACGGATTCACGAGGACCGTCCGAGAACTGAGAGCCGCGAGGACGGGGGGGCACCTCGACCCTTCGGGCAACCGCTGGACCTGCGATCCGGGCTACCGGCGGCGGGGCGACGGTCGCACCGGCGACAGCGGGTCGGAGCAGATGAACCGATTGCGAGCCGGCTTGCTGCGTCCGGCTGCGCGGGTCCGGCGCTACCGGTGCCGTGGACGCGCGCCGATCTGCGAGAGAAGATGCGCCCGTCTGGTCTCGTAGTACGATCGGTTCCACCGCTCACCGTCGATCTCGAGCGCCGCCAGGGCTTCGGCGGGATGCAGGTCGTCGTACACGGCCAACGCTGCGGTCGTGTCGGCGAACTTCTTCGAGAGGACTTCCGACCCGGAGGGGGAGGAGCGCTCCCGGTCGAGGTCGTATCGCGCAAGCGCGACGACGCGCGATAGCTGCTTTCGACTCGTCTCTTGCAAGGGGAAGCCGCCGTTCGTCGAGTGCGGGGATGCGCTCGAATCGGTCATCCTACCGCGCTCCGCCTACGCCCGCCCGCGCATCCGCGTCCGGGCGAGACGAATGATTGGTTGAAACGCTCGAGAGAGGATCCGTGAAGCTGTCCATCCTGCGATCTATCTGGGATCCGTCGACGGCTTCTCGTCGGGAAAGAGAAGATCCGATTCGCGCGGAGCTCTTCAGTGTCGAGCGGCTCGAGCAGCACGCGGAGAGCCTTGCAGCTGCCCAGCATGTGACGAGCAGACCAACTCGCGGTCGGCCGCTGGTGGCACGGCTCCGGGACAATGGCCGGGTGCTGCTCGGCGCGTATCGCGCCATTGCCGTCGCGATCGGCGAGGAGCGTGCCATCACGCCGGCAGCGGAGTGGCTGGTCGACAACTTCCATGTCGTCGAAGATCAGATCCGCGAGATTCGCGACGATCTCCCGCGCGGCTTCTACCGCCAGTTGCCAAAGCTCTCGGAGGGGCCCCTCGAGGGCTATCCGCGCGTCCTGGGGCTGGCCTGGGCTTTCGTCGCGCACACCGACAGCCGCTTCGACCCGCAGACGCTCTGCCGATTCGTGCGCGCGTACCAGCGCGTGCAGCCCCTTACGATCGGCGAGCTCTGGGCTGTGGCGATCACGCTGCGGATCGTGCTCGTGGAGAACCTGCGGCGCGCTGCCGAGATCATCGTCAGCAGCCGAGCAGCGCGCGGGGAGGCCGACGCCTTGGCCGACCGCGTGCTGGAAGCCGGCGACTGGGAAGGCTTACTCCCGGGCACGGCCCTGCGACGCCTCGAGCAGGGTTCCCTGTCGAGGGAGTTCGCGGTGCAGCTGGTCCAGCGGCTGCGCGATCACGATCCAAGGGTGACGCCCGCCGTCCAGTGGCTGGACGCGCGCCTCGCCGCCGAGGGGACGACCGCCGACGAGCTCGTCCGACACGAGCATCAGCGGCAGGGCGCGATGAACGTGACGGTCCGGAATGCGATCACCAGCATGCGTCTCATGTCTGACGTCGATTGGTCGGAGCTCTTCGAGAGCGTCAGTCTCGTCGACGCGGCGCTCCGTGCCGACAGCGACTTCGCGGACATGGATTTTCCGACGCGCGATCACTATCGCCACGCAATCGAGGAGCTCGCGCGCGGCTCAAAGCACTCGGAGCTCGAGGTGGCCAGACGCGCGATCCTGGCGACGAAGCGCGACACGGGCGTGCCGCACAACGACGGCGAGAAGAACGCGCGCCGCGAGCAGGACCCAGGCTACTTCCTCATTTCGAGCGGACGCCGGCAGTTCGAGCGAGAGCTTGAATTCCGCGTCGCCATGAGGCATCGGCCCGTCCGGGCCGCCGCGCGCGCGGGGCTGCCCGGCTATCTCGGAACGATCGCGATCCTCACCGCGCTGATGCTGGCAGCGCCGCTCGTCGCGATGGCGCAATCCGGCGTCGGTGAAGCCACGCTCTTGATGCTCGCGCTGCTGGCGCTCGTTCCCGCGTCGGATGCGGCGCTGGCGCTCGTGAACCGTGTCGTCACGACCCGCGTCGGTCCGCGGGTGTTGCCGGGCCTGGAGCTGCGCGAGGGCGTGCCCTCGAGCCTGCGCACGATGGTCGTCGTGCCCACACTCTTGACGACGCGAGCCGCGCTCGAGGAACAGATCGAGCGCTTGGAAGTGCACGCGCTGGCGAGCCCCGACGACGATCTCCGCTTCGCTCTGCTCTCGGACTGGACGGACGCCGACACGGAGAGCGCGCCAGGAGACGACGAGCTCCTCGGCGCGGCCGCCGAGGCGATCACGCAGATGAACCTTCGGCATGGACCCGCGCCGGATGGCGACCGATTCCTCCTGCTCCATCGACGGCGGAGCTGGAACGGGGCCGAAGCGAAGTGGATGGGCTGGGAGCGCAAGCGCGGGAAGCTCCACGAGCTGAATCGCCTGCTTCGCGGCGCACGGGACACGACGTTCCTGGCGGCCGGCGGTCATCCGCCCGTCGTGCCCGCCGGGGTCCGCTACGTCATCACGCTCGACAGCGATACCCGGCTCCCGCGCGGAGCTGCGAGACGGCTCGTCGGAAAGATGGCCCACCCGCTCAACCGTCCGAGGCTCGATGACCGCACAGGCCGTGTGGTCGAGGGTCACGCGGTGCTTCAGCCGCGTGTCACGCCGTCGCTACCGACCGGCCGCGAGGGATCGGTCTTCCAGCGCGTCTTCTCGGGCCCAGGCGGGATGGACCCCTACGCGTTTGCCGTCTCCGACGTGTACCAGGATCTCTTCGGGGAAGGCTCCTACAGCGGGAAGGGGAGCTACGACATCGACGCATTCACGACTGCGCTCGAAGGGCGCATTCCAGAAAACGCTCTCTTGAGTCACGACCTCCTCGAGGGGATCTTCGCCCGGGCCGGACTCGTCTCGGACATCGAGGTCGTCGAGGACTATCCCTCACGCTACGACGTCGCCGCGGCCCGACAGCACCGCTGGGCACGCGGCGACTGGCAGCTGCTTCCGTGGATACTCGGCTACGGGCCATCCTCGAGCGGCGTGCTCGGCCGCGACGCGATCCCGATGATCGGCCGCTGGAAGATGCTCGACAATCTGCGCCGCACGCTGCTCGCGCCGTCCGCGTTGCTGGCCCTCGTGGCGAGCTGGACGCTGCCTCTCGCCGCCGCTGCGGTGTGGAGCGGGTTCGTGCTCGCAACGATCGCAATTCCCACGCTCCTGCCCTTCCTCGCGGGAATCGTGCCGCGACGCTTCGGGATCTCGAAGCGGAGCCACCTGCGCGCCGTCGGCACCGATCTCGGTCTCGCGCTCTCGCAGATCGGGTTCGCTATCACGCTCCTCGCGCACCAGGCCTGGCTCATGAGCGACGCCATGACGCGAACGCTCTTCCGGCTGTTCGTGAGCCGGCGGCGAATGCTCGAATGGGCGACCGCCGCGCAAGCGACTCTCGGTCCGCGCCTCGATCTCCGCGGTTTCTACCGGCGGATGGCCGGCGGCGTTGCGCTGGCCGGAGCAGTGGCGGCCCTCGTCGCGTGCGCAGGACAGGCGTCTTGGGGCATCGCGCTTCCGTTCGTGACGCTGTGGATGTTGTCACCCGCGATCGCACGCTGGGCGAGCCTCCCGCCGCCCGTGGCGGGCCGGAGACCGGTCTCCGCAGCGGATGCTGACGCGCTGCGATCGATCGCGCGCCGCACGTGGCGGTTCTTCGAGACCTTCGTCACCCCGGAGGATCACATGCTTCCTCCGGACAACTTCCAAGAGGACCCGAAGCCGGTGGTGGCCCACCGGACATCGCCTACGAACCTCGGGCTCTACCTTCTGTCCGTGGTCGCCGCCCGCGATTTCGGGTGGCTCGGGCTGCTCGACACCGTCGAACGGCTCGACACGACGCTCGAGAGCATGCACGCGCTCGAGCGTTTCCGGGGACACTTCTACAACTGGTACGACACGCACGACCTGCGCCCGCTGGAGCCGAAGTACATCTCGTCGGTCGATAGCGGAAATCTTGCGGGTCACCTGATCGCTCTCGAGAGCGCCTGTCGGGAGATGGTCGGGAGACCCGTCGTGACGGAGGAGTGGCTCGCCGGAATCGGGGACACGCTCGCGCTCACCCGAGAATCACTGCGGACGCTCTCCGATGACCGGCGGACTCAAACGGTGACCCGGAAGCAGCTGGACGAGGCGCTCGAGTCTGTCTCCGCTTTGCTCTCACCGACTCTCGCGACACCGGGGCGCGTCGCCAGCCAGCTCGCGGAGATGGCCGTTCATGCCGATACGGTCATCGACATCGCGCGAACGCTGACCGTCGAGCAAGGCGATGGTGACGCCGAGGACGTGCTGACCTGGGCCGAGGCGCTTCGAGCAGCGATCCGGGCCCACGGCCGCGACGCAGAGGTGCTGATGCCGTTCGCGCCGATGGTCGCCGACGCGGATGCGCTCGGGCCCCTCTTCGATTCGATCCCGACCCTGGCGGATCTGCCTGACCGCTGCGAGGCGGCCATCAGCCTCCTCGCGCGACGAGGGGACTCGCACGTACCTGTCGACGCGCTGGTCGACGCCCTCGAGCGCTCCGGCGCGGCTGCCCGGTCGCTCGAACGACGTCTCTCGGCGCTCGCCGAGCGGGCACGAAGCATGCTCGTGGCGATGGAGTTCGGATTCCTGTTCGACACCGGACGACAGCTGCTCTCGATCGGGTACCGGGTGGCCGACGGCGAGCTCGATCCCAGCTGCTACGACCTGCTGGCCTCCGAAGCGCGTCTCGCGAGCTTCGTCGCGATCGCGAAAGGCGACGTCCCGGTGCGGCATTGGTTCCGCCTCGGACGCGCCTTGACGCCGGTCGACCACGGCTCGGCCCTGATCTCGTGGTCGGGATCGATGTTCGAGTACCTCATGCCGTCGCTGGTGATGCGTGCGCCGGCGGGGAGCCTGCTCGAGCAGACGAACCGCTTCATCGTTCGCCGGCAAATCAAGTACGGGGCCAAGCTCCGCGTGCCCTGGGGTGTTTCGGAATCGGCGTACAACGCGCGAGACATCGAGCTCACCTATCAGTACTCGAACTTCGGCGTCCCCGGCCTCGGGTTGAAGCGCGGTCTCAGCGAGGACGCCGTCGTCGCTCCCTACGCGACGGCGCTGGCGGCGATGGTGGATCCGCAAGCCGCAGCTCAAAATTTCGCCTACCTGGCCGCGGCCGGTGGCCGGGGCCGATACGGCTGGTACGAGTCCTTGGACTACACACCGGCACGTCTTCCCGAAGGAGAGTCGGTCGCGATCGTCCGCGCCTACATGGCGCACCACCAGGGGATGACCCTGGTTTCGATCGCGAACGCTCTCCAGGACGGAAGGATGCGCGCGCGCTTCCACGCCGACCCGATCGTACAGGCCACCGAGCTCTTGTTGCAGGAGCGCACGCCGCGGGACGTCGCGGTCGCGCGCCCGCGGGCCGAAGAGGTGAACGCCGCCGCCAACGTGCGCGAGCTCGTGCCGACCACGCTGCGCCGATTCCATTCTCCGCACGAGCCGAGACCCCGCACGCACCTTCTGTCCAACGGTAGATATGCAGTGATGCTCACCGCCGCCGGATCCGGGTACAGTCGCTGGCGCGACCTCGCGATCACGCGTTGGCAGGAGGACGTCACCTGCGACTCGTGGGGTTCGTACGTCTTCCTGCGCGACGTGACCAGCGGCGAAGTCTGGTCGGCGGGATATCAGCCGAGCGGTTCGGAGCCCGACAGCTACGAGGTGGCGTTCTCCGAGGACCGCGCGGAGATCGTCCGCCGCGATGGGTCGCTCACGACGACGATCGCGGTGGCCGTCTCGCCCGAAGACGATGCCGAGGTTCGTCGCGTGTCGCTCTCGAATCTCGGCACCCGCACGCGCGAGATCGAGCTGACGTCGTACGCCGAGCTCGTGCTAGTGCCTCCCCTCGCAGACGCGGCTCATCCGGCCTTCGTGAAGCTGTTCGTCCAGACGGAGTTCGTGGCCGACGTCGGCGCCCTGCTGGCCACGCGGCGGAGACGGTCTCAGGGCGATCGGGAGATCTGGGCGGCGCACCTCGCCGTCGTGGAAGGTGAGAGCGTCGGCGACGTGCAGTTCGAGACCGATCGCGCGCGCTTCCTCGGTCGCGGGCGCACGATCCGGACGCCCATCTCGGTGATCGACGGACGGCCGCTCTCGGGGACCGTCGGCACCGTGCTGGATCCGATCTTCAGCCTTCGCCACTGCGTCCGGATTCCGCCGGGCGCCACGGTCCGCGTCGCGTTCTGGACGCTGGTGGCAAAGTCCCGCAACGAAGCGCTCGACCTGGCCGACAAGCACCATGACGCGACGGCATTCGAGCGGGCGGTCACCCTCGCGTGGACCCAGGCGCAGGTGCAGCTCCATCATCTTGGTGTCGGGCCGGACGAAGCGCAGCTCTTCCAACGTCTCGCGAATCGCGTCCTCTACTCCGACCCGACGCTCCGCCCGGCTTCTGAAGTGCTGAGCCGAAGCCAGGGCGGACCGGCGACGCTGTGGGCGCACGGGATCTCGGGCGACCTGCCCATCGTCCTGGTTCGGATCGACGACATCGAGGATTTGGAGATCGTCCGTCAGCTGCTGCGCGCCCACGAGTACTGGCGGATGAAGCAGTTGGCCGTCGATCTCGTGATCTTGAACGAACGGCATGCGTCCTACGCGCAGGATCTCCAAATCTCTCTCGAGGCACTGGTGCGGGCGAGCCCGGCGCCGACGGAGACGGAAGGAGAAGGCGCGCGCGGAGGGCTCTTCGTCCTGCGGAGCGACCTGCTCTCGGCCGAGGTGCGCGCTGTAGTGCGGACCGCAGCGCGAGCGGTGCTGCTCAGCCGTCGCGGGAGCCTGGCCGAGCAGGTCAGGCAGCTGGACGAATCCGAGCTCGCGCTCGAGCCGCGCTCGAGACGCGTGCCGGCAAGTGGGACGCCGGAGACGCCGCTGCCGCGGCCGCCGCTCGAGTTCTTCAACGGCCTCGGCGGTTTCGCCTCCGAAGGCCGGGAGTACGTCACGATCCTCAGCGAGGGGCAGTGGACGCCCGCGCCCTGGATCAACGTCATCACCAATCCCGGCTTCGGCTTCCAGGTGTCGGCGGAGGGCGGGGGCTACACGTGGTCGAGTAATAGCCGCGAGAACCAGCTCACCCGCTGGTCGAACGACCCCGTCGGCGACCGGCCGGGCGAGGTGTTCTACGTGCGCGACGAAGACCTCGGTACGCTCTTCAGCCCGACGGCCCTCCCCATTCGCCGGGAGGCCGGGCAATACGTCGCCCGGCACGGCCAGGGCTACAGCCGCTTCGAGCACACCTCCGACGGGATCTCGCTCGAGCTCTTGCAATTCGTGCCGCCGGCCGATCCGATCAAGCTCTCTCGACTTGGAATCGTGAATCGATCCCCACGCACCCGACGCCTCTCGGTTACGGCGTACATCGAGTGGGCGCTCGCCGCCGTCGGCCAATCCGCCGCACCGTTCATCGTGAGCGAGATCGATCCGGAGACCGGAGCTTTGTTCGTCCGAAACCCGTGGAGCGACGCGTTCGGGGAGCACGTGGCCTTCCTGGACCTCGCCGGGCGACAGCTCGCGTGGACAGGCGACCGGACGGAATTCGTCGGCCGCAACGGCGCGCTCGATCGCCCCGCCGCGCTCACCGGCGGCCCGCCGCTCTCGAATCGAGTCGGCGCTGCGCTCGATCCCTGTGGCGTCCTGCAAGCCCAGCTCGAGCTCCGGCCGAACGAGCGGACGGAGATCGTCTGCTTCCTCGGGCAGGCGTCCACGATCGACGAGGCGCGCTCGCTGATCACGCGCTACCGGGCGGCCGATCTCGACGGGATCTTCCGCACCGTGGTGAGGCGCTGGGACGACGTTCTCGACACGGTGCAGGTGAAGACGCCGGATCGGTCCATGGACATCCTGATGAACCGCTGGCTGCTCTATCAGACGCTCGCCTGCCGGGTGTGGGCGCGGTCGGCCTTCTACCAGGCGGGGGGAGCCTATGGCTTCCGCGACCAGCTCCAGGATGGGATGGCGCTCACGGTGTCGCAGCCGGGCCTGACGCGAGAGCATCTGCTTCGAGCCGCGGCGCGGCAGTTCGCCGCGGGCGACGTGCAGCACTGGTGGCACCCCCCTTTGGGCCAGGGGGTTCGCACGCGGATCTCCGACGATGCGCTGTGGCTACCGTATGCGGCTGCCCACTACGTCGAGGTCACGGGCGATCGCGCGATCCTCGACTGTGACCTTCCCTTTGTCGAGGGGCCTGCCCTCGGCAGTGGCGAGCACGACGCGTACTTCCGGCCCACTCTCTCCAACGAGCACGCGACGCTGTTCGAGCACTGCGCTCGGGCGATCGACGGCTGCCTCTCGATCGGCAGCCACGGCCTGCCGCTGTTCGGCTCGGGCGACTGGAACGACGGCATGAACCGCGTTGGCGACGAAGGGAAGGGGGAGAGCGTCTGGCTGGGCTGGTTCCTGTACGCCACACTTTCGGGTTTCGCTCCACTGGCCGAGAGTCGTGGCGAGCACGCGCGCGCCACGGCCTGGCGACGCCATGCCGACGGCCTCCGGCAATCGCTCGAACGAGAGGCCTGGGACGGCGACTGGTATCGGCGGGGCTACTTCGACGACGGAACACCGCTCGGCTCGGCTTCGAGCGACGAATGCAAGATCGATTCGATCGCGCAGTCGTGGGGCGTGATCTCCGGAGCCGCCGACCCGGTCCGCGGTGCGCGCGCGCTGGCGGCGGTGGACGAGCACCTCGTCCGTCGAGGCAGCGGCCTGGTCCTGCTCTTCGCGCCGCCCTTCGATCGCACGTCGCTCGATCCGGGTTACGTGAAGGGCTATCCGCCGGGCATCCGGGAGAACGGCGGCCAGTACACACAAGCCGCGATCTGGTCGGTGATCGCGTTCGCGATGCTCGGCGAAGGAGACCGGGCGGGGGAGCTGTTCTCGATGCTGAACCCGATCCAGCACTCGAGCACGCGCGCCGCCGTCCACCGATACAAAGTGGAGCCATACGTCGCCTGTGCCGACGTCTACTCCGAGCCGCCGCACGTCGGACGCGGCGGCTGGACCTGGTACACGGGCTCGGCCGGATGGATGTATCGGACGGGCCTCGAGTGGATCCTGGGGTTCCGCCTCCGCGGCGAGTCGCTCATCCTCGATCCATGCGTGCCGCGGGCGTGGCGGGGGTTCTCGATCGTCTTTCGCTACCGCTCCGCGCGCTACGACATCGCGGTCGAGAATCCGCACGGGGTCTGCCGAGGCGTCACGTGCGTGGAGCTCGACGGCGAAGCGCTGCCCCAAGCTCGCACGGAGATCCCCCTGGCGGACGACGGTCAGACGCATCGGGTGCGCGTCGTCCTCGGACCGTAGGCATCACCCCCGGGGCGGAACCGGCGCAGGCCGGAGCGAGCGGGGCGGGCGGGAGCCGGTCGAAGCTCGCACAGAGTGTCGAGTCGCTGCGTCGTCTCACTATGAAGTGTAGATGGCACATCATCCGCCGGCGCGAAGGCCCACGCCGGAATTCCCCTTGACAGCCGGAGCGAGAGGGCGCCTCATGCGCCGGCCGCGGCACGGTGTCGCCCCGAGAGTCGGGCGAGCGCCCCGGTGCTTCCCTCCCCCAATTCACAGGAGTGAGAACCATGACCAAAGTCCGGACCCTTTGGGCCGTCGCCCTGGCGACCTTCGTGCTCTGCGCGCTGCCTTTGCCCGCTCCGGCCGCGGACGCGCCTGCGAAGGTGCTCGTGGTCTTGAGCGTGACGGTCAAGGGCGACCGTCAGGTCTATCTCGACAAGCTCAAGACGTTCCAGGCGATCACGAAGCGGCTCGGCGTGCCGGCGTTCCGCGTCTGGCGGGCGACGCTGGCCGGCGAGAACACGGACGTGCTCTATATCGCCACCGAGTACGCGAGCCACGAAGCATGGGCCGAGGCCAACACGAAGCTCACCGCCGACCCCGAAGCCGCGAAGTTCTCACGCGATCTCGACGCGAGCGGAACGCGGACGGTGATCGACCGGAGCCTCATGGTGGACGCGACGCCCTAACCAGCGCCCTGATGGGAGCGGCCGTCGGTGGGTTTTCCCATCGACGGCCGCTTCAATTTAAGCTCGGCGCCGCGATGTGGCATGCTGTGCGGCCTCGGAGCCTCGGAATGGATCGAACAGGAGGAGTCGCCGGTGATGGAACGAGCTCGACTGGATCGCGCGTGTCTCGCGGTGACCGTGCGGATCGCCATGCTTCTGGTGGCAGTCGCGGTGTCGACGGTGACGCTGCCGGCGCACGCGCAGCAGGTGTCGCCGCCGCCGGCGTCCGCGAAGAAGCCGAACATCATCGTGATCATGGGCGACGACATCGGCTGGTTCAACCTCGGCGCCTATCACCAGGGGGTCATGTCCGGGCGGACACCGAACCTCGACAAGGTCGCCGCCGAGGGGATGCGATTCACCGATTACTACGCCGAGGCGAGCTGCACGGCAGGCCGCGCCAACTTCATCACCGGCCAGCTGCCGATCCGAACCGGTCTCACCACGGTCGGACAGGCCGGCTCACCGATCG
>Ga0315273_10009862_pt1 | contig 12147 bp, 17 predicted proteins | sample YL17G02_0_MG_FD_205753 | JGI IMG/M metagenome (GOLD analysis project Ga0315273, IMG submission 205753) | Sediment microbial communities from Yellowstone Lake, YNP, Wyoming, USA - YL17G02_0 | ecosystem: Environmental > Aquatic > Freshwater > Lake > Sediment | place: USA: Wyoming | collected... | reverse complement strand
ATCGTCCGCAACGTCGAGGCGTACGGCACCTTTGCGGTGAACGCCCGGCGGATTCCAATGCCGGCCCCGACGATCACCATGCCCAAGAGCCTGACCGAGTTGACGGTGTACTACCCGGAGGAAAACGCCAATATCACCGAGAGCAATCCGACTTTCGGCGATCTGTCGCTGACCGCTCGGCTGTACGCCACGCTGTCCAAGTGGTCGAACACGCTGACCGAGGACTGCGCGATCGAGTTCGGCGCGTTCATGGCCGAGTTGATCGCCTACGCCCACGCCAAAGCGGTCGATACCAACGGGTATCTGGGCGACGGCACGTCGACTTACGCTCGTGTGATCGGCATTCTGAACGCCACGGGTATCGTGTCGCACATCCTGGGCAACGCGACCAGTGTGGCGGCCACGAACACGACCAAGACCACATTTGGGTCGGTAGCCTACGCCGATCTTGTGTCGATGCAGGCCCTCTTGCCGACTGCTGCTCGGGCCGGTGCGAAGTGGTACATGCACCGCTACGTGTCGGGCATCCTGCGGTCATTGGTCGATTCCAACGGCAAGCCGATCTTCGCCCAGGACTACGTAAACGGCCAGCGCGTGACCTCGCTGCTGGGCGATCCGATCGTCGAGTCCGACGTGTTGCCGTCCACTACGGCCGTCACCACGAAGTTCATGCTGTATGGCAACATGCAGAAGGCGATGGGCTACGGCGAACGTCGGTCGCTGACAATCGCCAGCAGCCAGGAGGCCGGGTTTGCTGCCGATCAGACGTGGATTCGCTCGACCGCGCGTCGGGCAATTGCTCCGATCGACGGCACTCAGATGGTCGTGGCGGTAACTGCGTCCACGTAAACCGCCGTGGTCATTGCGTGAATGGTTTAATTTTGGGAGTTCAAGAGGGTACACCCTCTTTGGGAGAATGAATCATGGGTAGACTTGCTCATCGCAAGATCAAGGTGGTGTCGATCATGCCGCCGGCAGTCAATACCACTGCAACCGACGGCAACAACGTGGCCGTCGATACCAAGGGGTTCGAGGAAATGCTGCTGCTCTGTGTTGGCGGGGCCGCGACGGCCACGAAAACACTCAACATCGACTGCCAGCATTCCGACGCAGCTACGTCGGGATTCGCCACGATCTCGGCTGCGTCGGCATTGGGCACGGGCGTCAACCCGCGCCTGGTGACGCTGTTGTCGGCCACGATTGACAACGCAACTTGTGTTGCTTACTTCGACCTGAGCAACATGAAGCGGTATTTCAAGCCGGTCGATACGCTCAACGGAAACTCGATCGCGTACGGCCTGGTCGCCGTGCTGTTTGGCCCCGAGGATTCGGCCCAGACGAACAACACGAACCAGGCGTTGCAGGTTGACGTGACGTAACCGCTTGCGTCTTGGAGGCCAGCCGCCGGGCTGGCTTGAACATGGCCAGCCCGGCGGCATTTATGAAGTCTGAGGTGGTTCGATGTCTAGCGTAATCACTGATGGAACACAAACGATTGCTGCCGCCGGGACACGGATAGCCTTGTCGGCTACTTCACTTAAAGTGCTGAGTATCGCTATACGGGCGGGAAGCAGTAACACTGGTGTGATCGTGGTCGGTGGGGCAACTGTAATTGCCAGCTACGCCACGAGACGCGGGTACCCACTTGCGGTAAACGAATCATTAGCTTTGAACGCTGGTCATTCGGGCGATGGCGGGGCACTGGACTTAGCAGACGTGTACATTGACGGCACGGTCACGAGCGACAAGGTTACGTGGATGGTCCTTAAAAAGTAGCGTGCCGTCTTGGGATTTACGGAGGTGTCATTATGTCAATGCTGGGCTTTAGCCATCTTGCTTTAGGGTTTTCTTTCCCTGGTGAAAGTAGCGTCAGCCAACAATTCGTGACCCGTGTGACTGATGTTGTACCCAAGGATGCCAGTGCTCTTACAACGCTGTTCACGATCACGGGCACTGTCCTATTGCGAATTGTCGCGGCTTGCGTCGAGGCACCAACCGCAGAAGGTGCTATCACCCTGGCGTGCAAGGGGTACACTGCTTCGTCGGCTGGTTCCGCCGTACTGACGGCCCTGGGCGATGCCAAGCTGCTTCTCATCAATACGATCTGGACCGACGATACCCTGGCCAGCCACAAGGCCGTGGCTTCGACCGATCCGATTATAGGTGGGTTCCTGTTCGGCAACGGCACGACAATCAAGCTGGTTCCGACCGGGACATTCACGGCCGGCAAGATCAGCTTTTTCTGTATCTGGACGCCGCTGTCCACTGACGGCTGCGTGGCCGTTGCGTAAGGTGCAATGTGGACCTGCAAGGCTGGTTCAGCTACGACTGGCTGTACGATTGGGCCGCTCGCAACGCCGGGCGGGACAGTCGTATACCCACGTTCGTCGAGGTCGGCGTGTGGAAGGGCGCATCGATTTCGCATCTGTGCAATCGGCTCCTCGTCGAAGAACGCCGGCCGTTCCGACTGTGCGCTGTTGACACCTGGAGCATGGAACCGGCAGGCAAGGCAAACATTGCTCAGAACCAATACCTCGCCGACTTGCGGGCCGACAATCGTACGCTTTACGGCGTGTACAACGAGAACATGGCAACGCTCGGTATCCGCCATTTCATCACCGACTACCGGATGACCTCGATGCAGGCGGTGAACCTCATCAAGCAAGCTGACTTTGTTTTCATCGACGGCGACCACTCGACGGACGCCGTTGCGGCAGACGTCGAAGCATGGCGTCCGAAAGCGGCCATCTTGGCCGGGCATGATGCCAATGAATCGTCGGTAGCCGCCGGGCTGGATCGTGCCCTTGGCCCCGGCAACTGGTACTTCTTGCAGTTTCTTCGCTGTTGGACCACGAGCCGGGAATTGTCCGAGGCATGGAATCCGCATTCGGCCCACGGCCGCGCTCTTTACTGGGCTGAAGTTGCGAAACTCGAAAGGTGGGCTGAGGAATATGCCGCAGCGTGAGCTATGGCCAGTACCGAACCCGGACGGCTCCGGCCGATGGTCGGTTTACGATCCAGAGACGCGAAAATATCTGCTCGGCCTCGTGAACGTGTCGGAAGTCCAGGCGTATCGTGCCCTTAACCAGATAGCTCCCGCAGGGACGGGGGCAAGCCACCAAGACAGGAGTTCAAAAGGTGATTCAGACGGACGAAACAACGCTCGCAAGGCTGAAGCCAAGGGACGGCAAGCCGCTGGTGTTCTTGGCGATCCCGACCTATGACCGCCGGATGGACATTGGCACGGCGGACGCCGTTGTAAGAGCGACTTCGACTACCCGCTGCGTAGTCCGCCGGCACAACGCGCCGCTACTGGCCTACAACTTCAACATCTGCTGGTGTGACGCGCTGAACCTGCGCGAAAGTCTGGGCGTGACCCACTTCTGCATGTTGCACGCCGATCTCATTCCGTCCGGCGACTGGCTGAACGACCTGATGGCCGAACTGGAGCGGTCCGGCCTGGACGCCCTTTCCGTCGTCTCGCCGATCAAGGATCTGCGCGGGCTGACTTCGACCGGTCTGGACGTGTCCGGCCTGGCCGGCAAGTCGCCCTGGGCGGTCCGCCGGATCACGATGTCCGAGTTGTTCATGCTGCCTGAGACGTTCGAGGGAGCCGACGCGGCGGCGATCCTGCCCGGCTGGCCGAAAAACTGGCCGGTGACGCTTTGCGTGAACACGGGCCTGTTGCTGATCGACCTTCGCAAGCCGTGGGTCGAGCAGGTCCACTTCGAGATCCGCGATTGCATCCATCGCGATCCGGTGAGCGGCTTGTTCGAGGCGTTCTGCGAGCCCGAAGATTGGGGCTTCTCGCGGCAGATGGCGGCGTTGGGCGTCCGGTACGGTGCAACCCGCAAGATTCTGTTGAACCATATCGGCAGTATGGCGTACGACAACGCTTCCGCGTGGGGCACGGAAAAGTCCGACTCGGTTGGCGTTGTTTCCGAGGTCGTTGAGGTGGTTGTACCCGATGGTGTACTTGTAGGTGTCTGATGAACGGTTTGCTTGCTGAAATCGTGAACGTCTCTGGCAGCGACGCCATGCTCGTCGGGGCAGTAATCGCTTTGGCTAATGTTGTCGTAAGACTGGCCGAAGCGGGCCTGAACATTATGAGGAAGCATCGTGATAACGGCCAGCCGCCGATACTGGTTCCTACCTCTCCTTCCTGCCGGACTTGCCAGACTCAAGTATGCAGTATCCATGAGATCATAGGCCGCGTTGACGCCAGTGGGATGCCGCTCGTGTACGGCTCCCGCGAACTCGCCGACCGCGTGTACGATACGGTTACTGAACTCCGGGCCGTTTGCAAGTCGAACGATCGGCTCGTTTCTTCTATCGACAAGCTGGTGGAACGACACCAGCAGGGAGGCTGACGTGAATACGTTATCTGACACACTCAAGGTGCCCGATCTCCAAGTCGGCACCGGGGCCAACCCGGCCAATGTCACCGGGGCCACCGGGGCGATGGTGACAACGAACAAGCCCAACGGCTCGCTGCATCTTCGGCAGGACGCCGATACCCTGCCTGAGATCATCCACAACAGCGCTGTCTCGAAGTTGGGCTTGGGCGAGGCCGCTATCGAGTGCCGGCTGTCCACGCTGACGGCCAACACGGCGAATACCTACATCACGTACCTGCCGCGCGGGGCGAAGATTACCGGTGTCGGCCGGCGGTACACCTCGGTCCCGGCTTCCGCGTCCGGTACGGTCAAAGTGGGTATCACCCTGGCCGGCAACCCGGTTCTGGCCAGTGCGTCCGAGGAGGAGGAGGGCCTGACCAACGACACGATGGCGGCCCACGCCCTGACCGGGACGCCCGCGAACCTCATAGCCGCTGTTGCTGCCAAGGTCATCATCACGATCACCAGCAACAACGGGGATATGACCGGCGGGACCGGCGGAATGTACTACATCTACTACGATCACAATTAGGGGTGTACCCCTAAGACCCCGGAAAAGGGGGCTTGACGTGCTCGACTACGGATTTGCGACACTGGCGGACCTGAAACTTCGGCTCGGCGTGACCGACACGACCGACGACGCTCTGCTCGCGGCCATCCTCGATCAGACGGCCGGGATGATCGAGGGCGTTGCCGGACGCACCCTCCGCCGCGACCATGCCCGCGTCGAGGTGTGTAACGGCAACTCGGACCTCCTGCGGGTGAACGTGTCGCCGATCGCCAAGGTGCATAGCGTCCGCGAGAGCGAGACCGGCGACTTTGTGACCGCCGCGAACTACGCAGAGCTTGTCGAGGGCACCGACTTCTTCATCGAGGGCGGGCAAGGAGGCGACAGCGGGCGTCCAGGCGAGCCGGCCTTGATTCGTCGGCTGGGCAACAAGAAGTGGATGGGGGCCTGGGCTGGCGTGGCGGCGAGAACGCGTGTTGTGTACACCGGTGGGTTCAAGACGGACGAGGAGCTAAGCCTTGAAAACCAGTCGGTGGTCATATCTGCTCCTACGGACATTCTTGACTATCGTGTAGTTTATTCTGGTGTAGCAGATGACCTCTATTTTGTACAAAACGTCCTTGATACTGAAATTACGTTCAACAATAATTCTGGCTACGACCGTCGCGTTGTGATCAGATTCGCAGTTGGCAAGAGCGCTATCGTGCTCCCTTGCTGGACCATCAATAAGATTTACATTCAGTTTAGCGCCAAGGTCGACAGGCTCTTTGCTGCGAAGTTTTACGTTTTCGCCATTGATATCGACCCGTTGTTGCAAGGGTCGCCCGCTTTGGTATATGGGGCCGTTCCTTCGATCTCGAATGGTGGTCCTAATTGCCGAATTATTGATATAGGTTGGGTGCCAGCAACAGTCAACACGTACGAAGCATACGATTTTGAGACAACTTCGGGAATGTCGATCTTCTATAAGTCTCTTTTGAATAAGTTTCTTGCGTTCATGCTCATAGAAGATAAAGCGGGGTGTGTCTGGACGTATAGCGCAGTCGAAGCTGCTTCATTGCGCCCCAAGCTTACCGTTACTCATGGCATGGCGTTTACGGACGAGTTCGGTATTCCCGACGATCTCCGCAACGCGAACATCATCCAGGCGATTCACGAGTACCAGACCCGCAAGACGCCGGGCATGATCTCCCAGGCGATGCGGGGCGTGTCGATCGCCAGCGGCGCGTCGTACATGAAGACCTTGGCTGCTCTTCTACCAGAGGTTGAAGCGGTGGCAATGCACTACCGCCGTTTGTACTGAGTCGAGTCTTTCCTCCCCTCCCCCAGGGGTTTAAGGGGGCGGAGCCCCATTATGGCAGACTTCCGATCCAAGCTCTCAACCGCGTGGACTGCCTTCTACGCTCACCTGAAGCAGTTGGAAAACACGGCCGGCAACGGCAGTGTGCTCAAAATTCGCAAGGTGGCCGAAGGCGAAGCAACGTTTGACGCATGGCCGATACCCTTCCTGGTCGTCCAGTTGATTTCGGGCAAGACAGTTTCCTCGATCGACGCCGACGCACTGTGGACGGGCCAGGTCAAGATCCGGGTCGTGTCCCTCATCGCCGCCGCCAACACAGCGACCTCGGAAATTCTGTCGAAGATCGCCCAGGTCGAGGACAAGATCACGGCCTTTGTCCGCCCGGACGGCGTCAACGGCTTCAACGCGGGCGACTGGTCGATTACGTTTGAGTACAAATCGTCACAAGGCAGTCTGGTTGTCGCCGACTGCTTGCGGGACTTCACGGTTGCGGTGGCCAAGGGGGCCAACTGACGATGCCGGTACTCCAGCCTACGCGCGGGGTGTTTATCCAGCCGACCGCCGGAGGTGTGCTGACACAGATCGCGAGTGTGAGATACGTCAAGTATCGAATCACGCGTGCCGTTATCTTGGATGGTCAGAGCCAGTTTTTCAAGGCCGGTCTTGCCAAATGCTTCGGAGTCATTTACTTCTCAGACCCCGACCTGGCCGAGTACTTGGTGAGCCTTGTTCAATACAGTCAAGTCGGCAACTACGATTTGATTTTGCGATATGCTGTCGACAAGACCAACAAAGCCAAACGGTTCAAGAGTTGCATTTTCGGGGGCGATCAGTACGGCATGGGATCGTTTTTCACTACGCCGTTTTCACTGAACAACAACGACGTACCGTATCAGAGCATCCCTTTTGTCCTTGGAAACACCTGGAATCTGAGCATTGGGGATTACATCATCACAACTGTGGGGAATGGATGACCCATGCCGGTCCTTCAACCATTGCGTGGCCTTTTCATTCAGCCGTCAGGCGGCGGGGCACTGGTTCAAATTGATGGTGCAGTCGAGCTCATGTACAGTATCATTCGCAACCTTGCCGACGCGGGTTACGTGTACTACGCCAACGGCGTGTACTGTTTCGGACGCATAGCCATTTCCAACCCCGAAATGGTCGAGTATCTTTTCGGGTTAGTAGCATACGGCTTCTATGGCAACTACGACCTGATTGCTCGATACGCTGTCGACAAGACCAACAAAGCCAAACGGTTCAAGGGCTGTATTTTTGGGGGCGACCAGTACGGGATCGCGGGTTACGAAGGAAAATCCGGCGCAACCAGTTTGGGCGCGTATGTCTCCACGCCCAGGCTTGTCAATGAGGATACGGTTGCCTTGCAGTACGTGCCTTTCGTGCTTGGCAATATCCCTACTCTGAATGTCGCGAATTACATCATTACAACTATCGGAGACGGCTAAATGGACGCCCAAGGGTTACTGTCGCTGCTTGTGCCCAAGGCTGCACGGGCACTAGGTGCCAACGTCATATCCTGGACGTTCGGCCCTGAGTTTGCGAGCTATTTCCATCTGGCCTTTGCCCGCGTCCATTTCGTCGGCACCGGCTCCCTGGCCGATCTGACGATCAAGTTGGACTCGGCAGCCGGCGAGCAGTGGGACGTGCTGCTGTACACCGCCGCGGACTGCGGCCCCGGTGCCGACCTGAATCTGGTCATGCCCAATGTGCTGCCTTGGTCGTTCCAGCCCGGCGACCGGCTGCTATTCGAGTGGGCAGGCACGGCGTCCGGCGGCTGGGGTATCGAGGTTGGTTATCTTGAAGGGTAGGGAGTTTCATGGCTAATTGGTATGTAGTCCCTGCTGGAGCTGGAGCGACCGACGGCAACGACCTCAACAGCGGCTCAAGCGAATCGCTGGTCGCGACAACGGCCGTCAGCATAGAAGATGTCGGCGCGACTCTCGTTCTTGCTTCAGGCACCTGGGCCGCTCTCGGTGTGACGGTCGGGATGAAGGTCATGGTGCATGAGGATCTCGTTCTAGCGAATTACGAGTTAATGATCATTGGCTCGATTGATGGCGCGGAGGCGTCTTTGACTGAACCCCTGTCCAGGGAGTACACCACTCCCATTGCCCGTGTCGGCGGGCCTTTTGCTACCATAGGTCGGGCGACATACGCCGTGAGCGGCGGCGACACCATCTACATCAAGCCGGGCACGTACGACGTCCAGGTAGTGGTCACGGGTGCTGTTTTCCCGGACGAGGCAAATGTCGAGGTCGCCGAAACTGCTTACGGCCCGACCGGGGCCGAGTATGCCGGCGAGTTGGACCTGGCGGCCGAAGAGGCTGCCGCCGCTGCCGCGCAACTTGTGACCGATAAAGCCGCAGTCGATGCCGAGAAGGCCAACATCAAAACCGGTACGACAATCCTGACGAAAGCAGGTTCCTATCCGACAACCGAGACTTCTAAAGCGGCCCAGCTTGCCGACGACAAGAACATCGTGCTGGCCGCTGCCGCTGACATTCGGGACGGGGCCACAATCCTGGATCAAGAGGGCACGCTCGATCTACCAGCCGTCGCAGACGTGCGGGATACCGTGGAGTTCGACGGCGGGACGAAAACGGGCATCTACGACCCGACAGCCGCCGCAGTATTCCCCGATGTATCCGATGTCTGGTATGGTTCGGGCCTGTACGGGCCATCTGGGGAAGATTTAACGCCCACGAAAAGAGCCTCATCGATCGTGAACTGCGAAGAGGCGAACATAGCGTCCGGCGTAACTATCGACGACGTGACCGGGACATTCACCACCGAAATCGCCTCGCAAAAAATCTGCGATGCAATTCGTGATTTGAAGTCGGGCTTTGCTGCTGTCCGTTTGTGACCTGCCCTGCGGGGCGGGCAGAAAGGAGTCTGCTATGTTTGCTGCGATTATCGCAATTCTTCAGGGGTTCCTCGGGGTATTGAGCGGTGCGTCACTGCTCAACTTCTTCAAGGCTATTTTCGGGGGCTTGGCCTGTCTGGGGCTGTTCGTACTGGTCACGGGTTGCCAGCCGAACACGGAACCGATCGAACGGACGGCGAACACAATGATGGTGTCAGTCATTAAGCCGGCTGTCGATAAAGCGGTATCCGAGCTGTCGACCCGGACCAGCCAGCTTCAAGGTCAAGGTTCGCTCATCAATCCCGGTTATGTGATCGACGGGTTCGCGAACTTCGGTCCGGGTGTCGCTTGGCGATTCTCCATGCGAACCGACGGCGTAAGTGCAAACATCGCCGGTGCTACCCAAGCCGATCAGGGGCAAGCAACCACGGACCTACGGCCGCCAGGCGACCGAACGCCGGCAACTCAACCGAGTCAATAATGCGGACGCCGCTGCTTGTACTGCTGCTGCTCTCCGGCTGTATCGCCGCCGGCCACGATCAAGCCGCCGTGCAACAGTCGGCCGACGCGGCCCTGGCCGGAGCCACGGTTGAGCGCGTCGAGGCGGCGGCAGTCAAAGTCGAGGCGTCCGTTACCGGACTGGCCGCGACGACTCAGCGCATCGACGCCGCCGCCGTGAAGGTCGAGGCGAACGTGAAGGTCGGCGGCGGCGGCGACTCGATCACCGCCTGGATATACGCGGCCATCGCGGGTGCCGCCCTGCTGTACCCGCTCGTGATCCGCCCGACCCGGCAATACCTGGAGCATCGTCGCTCGCAAGTGGGTTCTCGTAGGCTTTCCAAACGTCAGCCCCCTATTCGATCACCGCCTGTCGCTCGCGAATTGTCTGCGTGAGCGACGTACTGCTGGACGGCCGGGTTGCATGGAAGCGGCCCGGCCGTTTTTCTTGGAGGCTTCCGCGATGATCGAGGATCCCGGCGTAATGAGAGTTGCCCTGCGCGACACCCTGGTCGACTTGGGCCTGTTGCGATGTGACGACCTTGACGACCTCCGCGTCTACTCGTACACCGACCGCTGCGTGTTCAAGCGAGCATGGAATGACCTCACCCTAAACAGCCGAGGCATCATCTTCAACCGAGTTACCGGCGAGTGCGTAGCCCAGCCGTTCCCCAAGTTCTTCATGGTCGGCGAGACGCCAGACCTCGATGAGTCCGTGCTGCCTTGGGATCGGGTCGAGCGAATCACTGAAAAGCTCGATGGCTTCCTGGGTATCCTGTACCGCCCGCCCGGCGGCGGGTTTGCGGTGGCGACGCGCGGCTCGTTCCACACTGAAGCGGCGGTATGGGCAACAGAGAGCGTCCAGGGCCACGGCCTGGCTGGCCTGCCGGACGCCGTTACCCTCTGCTTTGAACTCGTCCACCCGATGACCCGCGTGGTGGTCGACTACCACGGCCGGCAAGACCTCGTGCTCCTGGCGGCGTTCAACCGGCATACCGGGCTCGAATACCCCTGGTCGCAAGTCCAGGCCTGGGCAGAGTCCTTTGGGTTCCCGCTGCCACGTGAGTACCCCGCGGATATGGCTAACCTTTGCCAAACACTGGCCACCGCTGACGGCTCCGAGTTCGAGGGCTTCGTGGTGTCGTTTGCCGGTGAGCCCGGGGACGGTGGCCCTTTCCGGGCCAAGCTCAAGACCGCCGACTACCTGGCCCGGTTCCGGGCACTGTCGGCTTCCCGTCGCGGCTTGGTATGTTTTTCTTGACACATACCGGGAATTGTAGTACACTTGTCGCATGAGCCCTAAACCGCCTCCGCCAGCGTTCGACCCGGAACTGAAAATGCTCATTGTGCCCGGCAAGACCCATACTGCCGAGTCCTTGGCGATCCTGCTCGGCCGGAAGATCAAGGAGCGGGGCATCACCCGGTATCGGATCATGCGGACCACTGGCCTGACCATGGGCGCGGTAAACCACTTCTTCCAGGGCTACAAGAGCACCACCGAGGCCAAGGAGGGCACGGTCAAGGACCCGCTCGTGGCCGGCCGTGTCACCCTGGCCACTTTCCTGAAGATCGTCCAGGGCCTCGGGTACGACGTTGAAATCGTGGCCAGGGAAAAGCCGGGGCGGGAAAAACTGTGACCCCATCGTGACCAGACCAGAGGTGAAAGTGCCATAAGTCCTTTTGACGCCGATGTAGCTCAATGGTAGAGCACGGCTTTCGTAAAGCAGCGACCGCCCCCCACCCAGAAGCCTGCCCGCGTTGTTCCACGTGAAACCGCACATTCGGACACAGGCCCACCCGCCCGGCACGGCTGGCATCGTGACCCCATCGTGACCGGCCTACGGCGTTTGACGTACTGCGCCAGACCCCTCAAATTGTGGCGGAAGCGGCCCGCCCTTGCGTTTTGGGCGACCGGCCCGGCCTCTGACACCCCCCAAACGCGCCACGGGGCTCCTGAGCGTTTTCGGGCCTTGACTCCCCGGCCCTGCCGGGCGTATGTTCCCGCCCCGGCGGTACCATGTCGGACACCCTTCGATGGCGGCAGGTCTGGATAACCGCCCGCCCTGGCCGGCGGTCCTTGGCCGCGACGCCGCCACTCGGCCAGTGTGTTCACGTGGACGCGCAACATGGCAGCGGCCTCGCCGGGCTTCAGCATTTCGCGAGTTTCAGTGTACATTTTCGCTTGTCCGCGCTCGCCTTGATCGTGGTCGTGGTCTGAATGTAGATGGCGTCCTTGCCGTAGAACGTCGCGAGTTTGGCTTCCGCCTTCTCCATCTGCTGTGTTGACTCCGCGTTGGCCCGTAGTCGTTTCAGGGACAATACGACCGTTGAATGATCGCGGTCCAGAATGTGGGCTACCATCGGCGTCGAGATCGGCATCGAGTCTACAGACTGCGGAAATGGGTTCTCGCCGTTGAACGTAATGGCCATCCCCAAGCGTTGCTTGCCCGGCCGGCAGCCGCGCGGCTTGCCCTGAAGCCAGATGTGCCGACGCAGCAGGGCGATGGCGATTTCCCTGGCTCGGACGATCGGAAGCGTGCTATGGTGTCCGAGAATCTGG
>Ga0315273_10009860_pt1 | contig 12148 bp, 8 predicted proteins | sample YL17G02_0_MG_FD_205753 | JGI IMG/M metagenome (GOLD analysis project Ga0315273, IMG submission 205753) | Sediment microbial communities from Yellowstone Lake, YNP, Wyoming, USA - YL17G02_0 | ecosystem: Environmental > Aquatic > Freshwater > Lake > Sediment | place: USA: Wyoming | collected... | reverse complement strand
GTGTCCAGGTAGGCGATTCCCAGGGCCTTGGCAAGCTCCCGCGCGACGGTGCTCTTGCCGCTACCGGCCGGTCCGTCGATCGTGATCATCATGGCGGAGAGTCTAACGGAAGGAACCTTCAGGCGGTAGGGGGCCTGGCGTGTTGCCTGGGCTACTCCCTTGTCGGCGTCCAGCCGAAACTCTGGAGGGTCTTCATGTAATTGGCCCGCTCGAAGGCCGCCGGTTCCGGGCAGTTCCGCAACGAAAGCACCCCTTTCATCTGCTCGATGGACTCGTATTCCTTGGCTTCCATGATCTCCACCAACCCGGCCCGGACCGTTGCCAGGTGATCGATGCCCTTTTCCAGCAAGGCCGAGCACATCATCGTCGCATCCGCCCCCGCCAGGATCATCTTGGCCACGTCCGCGGCCGTGTGGATGCCCGTGGTCGCCGCCAGGGACGCCCTGACCCTGCCGTGCAATATGGCGATCCATCGCAGCGGCAGGCGCATCTCGGCGGATGTGCTGAGCACGAGCGCCGGGCGGGCCTGGAGGTTCTCGATGTCGATATCCGGCTGGTAGAAGCGGTTGAAAAGCACCAGCGCGTCGGCCCCGGCCGAGGCCAACCGCCCGGCCATGGAGGCGATGGACGAAAAGAACGGCGAAAGCTTCATGGCCACGGGGATCGATACGGACGACCGGACCGCCTGCAATGCCGCCAGGTGGGCCTCTTCCACGCGAGGTCCGCTGACGTTGGGGTCGGTGGGGATGAAGTAGACGTTCAGCTCGATGGCGTCCGCGCCGGCCTGTTGGATCTTCTTGGCGTAGGATATCCACCCGCCGCCGGACAGCCCGTTGAGCGAGGCGATCAGGGGAATGCCCAGGGCCTTCTTGGCGGCGGCGATATGGTCGAGGTACTCTTCCGGTCCGAGCTTGTAGTCCTGCTGGCGGGGGAAGTAGGTCAGCGATTCCGCCCAGCGATCGGCGCCATATTGCAGGTAGAACTCCAGCTCCCCTGCCTCGTGGCTGACCTGCTCTTCAAACAGCGACCCAAGCACCACGGCCGCGGCGCCGCTGTCTTCCATCTTTCGCAGCGAGTCCAGGTCCATGCTCATGGGGCTTGCAGAGACGACCAGTGGGTTGGCCAGCTTCATCCGCATGTACGTGGTGGACAAATCCATAGGAAGCTCCTTTGCGCACTCGCCCGTGAGGCCCTTGCCAAGGCGGCACAAGCCGCCCGTATCACTATAGTAGCGGCAGGGGCGGCGAAATCCGCCCCGCGGAAGGATTGACTTATTCTGTCGGATGCGTAGAGTATTCCTTCCGGCGGGCGGGGAATTCGCCCGAGGCCGCGGCCGTGGCGGAATTGGCAGACGCGCAGGCTTCAGGTGCCTGTGCCCGTAAGGGCGTGAAGGTTCAATTCCTTTCGGCCGCAGTCGCCGCAACCCGGCGGCCAGTCGCGGAGAAAACAAGCCCTCAGGCGTCCACCGCCTGAGGGCCTGTAATTTATCTCATCCAGCCGAGGGGTTTGGATTTCGCCTTGGAGCGCCTATTTCTGTTCCTGATCCTGGGGCTGGTCTGCCGGCTGCTCTTGAGGCTGGTCTTGCCCCTGCGGTTGCTCTTGCGGCTGGTCCTGCTCCTGGGGCTGCGGCTGCTCTTCCTGCACTACTGGCAGGCCCTCATTGGATGCCGGGCTGGCCGGGGCGGGCTGTTCCTCTGCCGTGGCGGCCTTTGGCTTCTGGTCCTCCTCCGCCGGGGCCGCCGCGGGATACTGCCTCGGTCGTATTATTGGTTTTGGGGGGGCAGTTATCTGGCCGGAGGCATCGACCACGACAATCTCTTCGGCCTCCACCACGTATCGCACAAGCTGGCGGTCCAGATGACGCTGCCCGAAGATGCCGATGCTCATGCCCGCGTACCGAGCCAGGTCCACCGCACCGCTGCTGCACTGGACGTAGGCGACCACCTGGCGGGTCTGCGGGTCTACCAGGATGTATCGCTTAGGCCCCACAGCGCCGCCGGTGAACACATCGCTCTCCGCCAGCACGCCCTTGGCGGCGAAGGTTCGCACGGGTTCTGCCGGCGGGGCCAACTTCTGAAGTTCCACAAGGCGGGCGCCATAGTCTTTCTGTTGCTCGGCGGTGAGCTTGGCCTGTTCGTGGATAGCCTGGAGTTCCTCCATCTCGGCAACCCCATCCTGAAGGAACTTGACACGGACGGCGACGTACTTCTCCAGCGGGCTGCCCGCCGGCGCGTGGATGGCCTGGTAGCGGGCCAGCAGCCCCTTAAGGTCGCGCTGCTCCAGCGGCTTGGCGTACTCCTGGCGAAGCACCTTTTCCAGCGCGCGGAAGGAGGCCGTTGCCGAGGGTTCCGTCACCTTGGGCAGGTCGGTGGGGACTGTTGTGGGCAGCTTGCCCTTTTGGGGCACCGCGGTCAGTTCCACCGGTTTGGTCGTGGCGGCGGGGCGGTTGGCGGTCCCGGCCGCTTCCATCTCCGTCGGTTGGGCTTCGTCGGCCGGCCTTACGAAACGGGCGGAGATCCAGTAGAAGGCCCCCTCGGGCGGGACGATCTTGTAATACTCCTCCGCCTCGCCGAGGATTTCGACCTTGTCGCCGTTGGCGGTGCGGCATTGGACGGCCCAGAAGTCCTTGGGCCTCAGGTCGCCGCCGGCGCGGACGTAAATGTTGTCGGTGTTGACCAGGCCGGTCTTACCATCGCTGTCGACCTGGACGTAGTCCTTGCGGATGGCGCTGAAGCAGCCCTTGGGGGGCAGAATCTTCAGCCAGCCCTCGGACTTTCCCACCACGGTGACCTTCTGGGGCGCCGAAACCTGGGTGCAGGGGTAGGCGGTCTCGCCAGGCCCGGAGCGGACGTATACATTTGCGCCACTCACCACGCCGACCCACTTGGGTGAGGCGGCCTCGCCGGAGGGCTGGGTGGCGACTTCCGCCTGTCCAAAGGCGCTAGCGGCGATAGTGACCAGACAGATTGAGCCAAGCAGTCTTGCCATCATGACATGCTCCTTCCCGATGGAAGCATTTGCCGGTACGGTTAGACAACCGCCGGGACGTTAGCATGTCGGGGGAGGGCTGTCAACTATCGGGAGGACTTTGGCGCCAACCGGCGAGGCACCGCGGGGGCGGGTCAGCCGGGCAGGAGGATGCGGAACGTCGTGCCTTCGCCGGGGGTGCTTTCGACGGATATCTCCCCACCGAGGGCCTCGACGGCCTGGCGGCAGAAGGCCAGCCCCAGCCCATGCCCGTCGGAGGCTCCGTTGTCGCCGGTCTTGGTGGTGAAAAACGGCTCGAAGATGCTGTCGATATGCTCGGGGGCAATGCCCACACCGTTGTCGGCGACGGAGATTTCCACGGTCCCGTTGCGGCGGCGCGCGGAAATGTCGATGTGGCGGGGGCCGGACTTTTCCAGCACGGCCGCTCGGGCGTTGAGCAGCAGGTTCAGCAGCACCTGCTGAAGCTCGGCGCGGCGGGTGTTCAGCGTCAGGTCGGCGGGAACGCGGACACGCAGGTCGATGCAGTCGCGCTTGGGGTCGCGGACCATCGCCTCCAGCATGTCGGTCACCACGTCGGCCAGGCCCAGGCGGTTTGGCCCGTCGGCGTCTTCCCGTGTCAGGCCCAGGATGGCCTTGCAGATGCTGGCGGCCCGCTGGCCGCCCTCGGCGGCGCGGGAGATGGCCTTGGCCACCAGCGCGGGGTTCTTCTGGGCCATCTGGGCGTAGCTGATGATCGGCGTGAGGATGTTGTTCAGCTCGTGGCTGACGATGGCGGTCATCGTGCCGACCGTGGCGAGGCGCTGGGCCGCCCGAAGCTGGCGGCGGAGCGCCGAGACCTCGGCGGTGAGGCGGTGAAGCTTTTCCTGCGGAGTCTCGGCCTTCTTGGCAGCCAGGGTGGTCACGTGGGTGTATCCTATTGTCAGCGCGGCGGTAATGGGCTATGAAAAGACACGGGTTCCGTCCATGGGAATCATCGGTCCGCCGGGGCGATAACTTGAGGCCGCCTGGCGGCGATACGCGGCGATTGGAGACGGCGCCCAGGACACATGACCGTCATAGCACACGGTATCGATATGGTGGACTGCGCCCGCCTGCGCGAGGCGGTCGATCGCCACGGGAAGCGTTTCCTGAAGCGGGTTTTCACGCCCCTGGAACTGGGCTATTGCCTGGGCAAGAAGCGCGAACTGGAACACCTGGCCGGGCGGTTCGCCGCCAAGGAGGCCGTGTTGAAGCTCCTGGGAACCGGCTGGCGGAGCGGCATCGCCTGGACGGACATCGAGGTCCGCAACGCCCCCTCCGGGCAGCCCAGCGTCCGTCTCACCGGCCGGTGCCGCGAAATCGCCGACCAACTCGGCCTGGCGACCATCCTGGTCTCCATAAGCCACATCGGAACCCACGCCATCGCCTCGGTCATCGGGTCAAAGGAACCGCCCAGGCGCCGCGCGGCGAGGTCCGCCAAGCGCACTTGACAGGGTATCGGGGTAACCGTTCCGTCCTCCGCGGGGCCAATCACGGTGTTTCGGCGCGACGGGAGAAGCTTGACGGCATGACGATTCTCGATTCGCACCTGGCGAGTCGGGATTCCGCACAAGGCCGCTATTCCCATTCAATCGTCGCCGGGGGTTTGGAGGAGATGTCGTAAACGACGCGGTTGACGCCGCGGACCTCGTTGATGATGCGGTTGGAGATGACGGCCAGCACGTCGTAGGGGATTCGCGACCAGTCAGCCGTCATGAAGTCGCTGGTGTCCACGGAACGCACCGCGACGACGTTCTCGTAGGTTCGCCCGTCGCCCATGACGCCGACGCTGCGCACCGGCAGCAGGACGACAAAGGTCTGGGCGGTCTTGCGATACAATCCCGCGGCGCGAATTTCTTCCAGCAGGATGTTGTCGGCCTTGCGGAGCACCTCCAGCCGCTGGGGGGTAACCTCCCCGACGCATCGCACGGCCAGGCCGGGACCGGGGAAGGGATGCCGCCAGACGATCGCCTCCGGAAGGCCCAGCAACTCGCCCAGGCGGCGGACCTCGTCCTTGAACAAGTCACGCAGCGGTTCGATCAGATCGAAACCCAGCTCCGCGGGCAGTCCGCCGACGTTGTGGTGCAGCTTGATGCTGGCGGCCTGCCCGGCCAGCGACTGGCCGGACTCGATCACGTCGGGATACAGCGTCCCCTGGGCCAGGTACCGGGCGTTGGGGATGGAGGCGGCGGCGGATTGGAAGACCTCGATGAACACATTGCCGATGACGCGGCGCTTCTCCTGCGGATCGACCACGCCGGCCAGGCGGGAAAGAAACTGCTTCCCGGCAGAAACCACGCGCAGGTCGATCTTGAAGTGCTCGGCGAAGGTGTTTCGGACCAGCTCGGCCTCGTGGAGGCGCAGCAGGCCGTTGTCCACAAAGATGCACGCCAGGCGATCGCCGACGGCACGGTACAGCAGGCTGGCCAGCACGGAGGAATCCACCCCGCCGGACAGCCCGCAGATCACCCGCTCGTCGCGACCGACGCGGCGGCGAATCTCCTCCACCGAGGAATCGATGAAAGACCCCATGCTCCACAGCCCCCGGCAGCCGCAGATGTCGTAAAGGAAATTGTGGAACACCTCGTTGCCGCAGGGGGTGTGCTCGACCTCCGGGTGGAACTGCACACCGTAGACGGGGCGGTCCTTGTGCCGCACCGCCGCCACGGGACAGGTGGGCGTGGAGGCCAGGGCGATCATGTCGCCGCCGGATGCCTGGACCTGGTCCCCGTGGCTCATCCAGACGGGGGTCTCGGCGGGGATGTTGCGGAGCAGCGGGTCGTCCCGCAGCACCGTCAGCGTGGCCCGGCCGTACTCACGCGAGGCCGCCGGGGCAATCCCCGCCCCAAGCATCTGGCAGGCAAGCTGCATCCCATAGCAGATGCCCAGGACGGGCAGGCCCATGTCGAACAATTCCTTTCGGCAGCGGGGAGCGGCGGCTTCATAGACGCTGGCAGGCCCGCCGGTGAAGATCAGCCCCTTGGGGTTCAGCCCCGCCAGCTCCGCCGGTGTAACGTCAGGCCGGGCCAGCACCGAGTACACGCTGTTGTCCCGCACCCGCCGGGCGATGAGCTGGGCGTACTGGCTGCCGAAATCGAGGATTACGATCGTTTCTGAGGTCCCGGTGGTCATATGGATCGGCGCGAATAGGGCAGGCGGCGAGTGAATACGTCTATCTTCACTGGGTCATTCGATTGGCGGCAAAGTCCACCCGCCATCATTCTTCTTCCTTGGGCGGGCTGGCTTGTTTTTTCAGGCCCGTCTTGGCCATTGAGTCGATCTGGTCGGCGATCCACGCCTCCCTGGCCAGCAGCAGGCTGGCATGTCCGGCCCAGGGCACTACCACAAGCTGCTTGGGGTCCTTGGCGGCTGCGTAAAGCGCCTCGCTGTGTTCCAGCGGGACGGTGGTGTCCAGCAGGCCGTGGACCAGCAGGATCGGGCAGTGGAGCTTGCCGATGGCCTGGAGGGCGGAGGCGTCATTGGGGTCGAAGTGACCGATCTTTCCCGCACGGGCGAGGGTCCGCTCGAAGTCGGTGTTGCTCATCATCGGCGCGCGGAAGGCGATGATCCGGCGGGTGATGCTGCGTGCGTCCTTGAAGGGCGCCATCGCCATCACACCCTTGCACTTCGGTTCGATGGCGGCGTACTGAATGGCCGTGGCCGCTCCCAGCGAGACGCCGAAGGCATAGATGGGCGCGTGGACTTTGCCCCCCGCCAGCAGCGCATCCACGACCGCCTTGGCGTCCTGCCGTTCCAGCGAACCATAGGTGACGTAGCGTCCGCCGCTTCGGCCGTGCGCCCGCAGGTCGGTCAGGACGACATCATAGCCCATCTTCGCCAGACGCTCGCCCAGCGGCAGATAGGTGGCCTTGCTGTCCAGCAGCCCGTGGAGGAGCAGGACGGTTCCCGAGGGTCCGGGCTGGTCCGCCGCCGGCCGGGCTGACAGCACCCAGACGTCGATGGGCGTCTTGTCGGCGCCTTCGATGCCCAGGCAACCGTCGATCCGCTTCTGTCCGACGAGTTGGTCGCCCGTACCCGTCAACGTCAGCGCCAGTTTGCCGTAGGTGGTGTCGTACTCGACAAGCCCCCGGGCATAGTAGTCGCTCTGACAACCGGCGCCGAAAGCGCCGACCAGGAGGATCGCAACAATGGCAGCCAGCCGATTCATGGGGTGTCCCCTGATCGCTTGTGGGACCGTTCTGCCGCAAACCGGGCGATTCCACGCACCCGTGGCATACCGTGGCAATCCAAGCTTACCGGGACCACGTTGAAAAACACTCGCCGCGCTACCAGCATAAACACTTGCCGCGGCAATGCAAGCCGGACCATTTCACCTAGGCGCGCCGGAATTGTTTTTCGAGGTCTTTCAGCGTCAGCTTGAGGGTGGTGGGCCTCCCATGCGGGCAGGCGGAGGCGTTTTCGGCCTCCTGGCGGCGGGCCAGCAGGGCGGTGATCTCCTCCGGCGCCAGCGGTTGTCCGGCCTTGACGGCGGCGTGGCAGGCGAGCACCGCCATCACCTCCGCCAGCAGCCCTTCCGGCCGGGCGACCTGTTCATCGGAGAGCTTCTCGACGATCTCGCGCATGAACGGGACGGCCTCCACGCCGCGCTGGATGAGCAGGGAGGGGAACTGCTGGACCGCCCAGGTCGAAGGACCGAAGGGGGCAACCTCGATACCGAGACTGGCCAGAAGCTCCGCGTGGCGGGCCAGGCAGTCGGCCTCGGCGTGCGTCACGGGGAACCCTTGCGGGATCAGCAGGCGTTGGCCCGACAGCCCGCCAGCCTCCAGGCTGCGGCGAAGATCGTTGTAAAGGAGCCGCTCGTGCAGCGCGTGCTGGTCGATGATCAGCAGTCCGTCCTGGCACGAGCTGACGATGTAGGTGTTGTGGACCTGTATCGCCGCCGCCGAAACCGCCGGCGCCGCGGCGGGGGGCGTAAGGGCCGGGAGCGCCAATTCCGGCTGCCACGATTGCACATGCGCCAATTCGCGCTGGGCCACAGCCTGCCAGTTGGTCGCCTGCGATGCCTTGCCACCCGCCTCCGGTGATTGGCTGGCTGCGCGTGGCGATGGGGGCAAGGCCAGGTACGGAGGCGGTTGCTTCTTGGCCTCGGCTGAGAAGAAGTCCGCTAGTGCCTGGCGCAGCGAGGCATGTCGGTCCGGCTCCCCAGACGGGGATCCTGGTGGTTCGGCATCCTGCCCGAGCCGAACGGCCGGGGCAAGCTCCGCCTTGTTCAGTGTCTCCCGCAATGCTGCCAGCACCTCGCCATAGACGGCCTGGCCGTCGCGGAAGCGGACCTCGATCTTGGTCGGATGCACGTTGACGTCCACCTCCGGGGCGGGAAGCTCCAGGAAGATCAACGCCACCGGCGACAGGGAGGGAGCCAGCAGCCCGCGATACGCCTCCCGAAGGGCATGGGCGAGCAGCCGGTCGCGGATGAACCGCTTGTTGAGGAAGAAGAACTGCCATTTTGTCGACCCCCTCGCCGCCGCCGGTTTGCCCAGCAGTCCGCCGACCCGCACCGGCCCCCGCCTGGGAGTGATGGGCAGCAGCCCGGCCGCCAGGTCCGCTCCGAACAGGTCCCCGACACGCTGGGCGAGGGACTCCACCGCGGGCAGCTCCTGGACGCACTTGCCGTTGTGGTAAAGACTGAAGGCGACGTCCGGGCGAGCCAGGGCCAGCCGGGCCAGATGGTCCGTGACGTGGCCCAGCTCGGTGGCGGGCGATCGAAGGAACTTCCGCCTCGCGGGGGTGTTGAAGAACAGGTCCCGGACGGTAACGGTCGTCCCTTCGGAGGCAGCGGCGCAAGGCCGCACGGGGCCGATATCCCCCCCCGAGGCCTCGAGCTCCTGTCCCCCCGGCTCGGCGGAACCGCCTTGCCGCGTGCGGATGTGCGCGTGGGAGATCGACGCGATCGAGGCCAGGGCCTCACCGCGAAAACCCATCGTCTGGATATTGTACAGGTCGTCCTCGCCCGCGATCTTGCTAGTGGCGTGGGAGGCGAAGGCAAGGGCCAGGTCCGCCTGGCTCATCCCGCTGCCGCTGTCGCGGACCGATATCAGCCGCCGCCCACCGTCCTCCAGGCGGATGTCGATCCGCGTGGCGCCGGCGTCGAGGGCGTTCTCCACCAGCTCCTTGACGACGCTGGCGGGGCGTTCGATGACTTCCCCGGCGGCGATCTTATTGATCAGGTGAATGGGCAGGACGTTGATGGCCATGCACAACTCCGTTGATAAGGTTTCTCAAACAGGCATTATACCGATCCCGTGATGACGGGGCACGAGGAAGAGACGCCGGCCAAAACCGCCTATGTGGCTCCGTGACCCTTGGGGCCACGGGCAGTGAGAAACCTGGAGGCCAAGGTTACTCGCTCAGCCCGTACTCCTTGATCTTGCGGTAGAGGGTGCGCTCGCCGATGCCGAGGATACCGGCGGCCTGCTCGCGGTTGCCGGCGACCATCTTCAAGGTATTTCGTATCAACTCCTTTTCGGCGTCTTGGAGGCTCATCCCGGCCAACTGTTCCAATGGCTCACCGGCCTGTTCGCCGGGTCGGCGGAGGATCTCCGCCGGCAGGTCCTCCACGGTGATCTTGTCTCCCTGGGCCAGGATCACCATGTTCTCCACCGCGTTGCGAAGCTGCCGGACGTTACCTGGCCAGGGATAGGCCACCAGCACGCGCCGGACCTCGGCGGCGAGGCCCTTGACCTTGCTTCCCAGCGATGCGTTGGCCTGGCGGATGAAGTGGTCCACCAGCAGGGGGATGTCCTCGCGCCGTTGGCGCAGGGCGGGGACTTCCAGCGTGGCGCCCTTGATGCGGAAGTAGAGGTCCTCGCGGAACCGCTTGTCCTTGACCCGTTCGGCCAGGTCGCTGTTGGTGGCGCTGATGACCCGGACGTTGACGCGGATCGGCTCATTGGACCCCACGCGGACGACCTCGCCGTTTTCCAGAACCCGCAGCAGTTTGGCCTGCATGGCCAGGGGCATGTCGCCGACCTCGTCGAGGAACATGGTCCCGCCGTCGGCGTGCTCGAAGCGCCCGGGGCGGTCGGCGGTCGCGCCTGTGTAGGCGCCCTTGACGTGCCCGAACAGCTCATCCTCCAGGAGCGTTTCGCTGAGTCCGGCGCAGTTGATGGGGACGAATCTCCGTTCGCTCCGCCGGCTGTTGGCGTGGATAGCTCCGGCCAGCAGCTCCTTGCCCGTGCCCGACTCGCCCAGGATCAACACGGGGATGTCGCTGGGGGCGATCCGCCGCAGCGCCTCCAGCACCCGCAGCATGACGGGGGAATGGGCGATGATGTTCTCGAAACCGCACTTCTCGTCGAGGCGCTGCTTCAGTTCGGCGATGATTCGCTTTTGGGCCGTGTCCTCGGCCGCGCGGGATACCACCGCCCTCAGCTCGTCGAGGTCCAGGGGTTTTTCGATGTAGTCGAAGGCCCCCTGTTGAAGGGCGGTGCGGCAGGTCGCCACGGAGGAATGGGCGGTGATGAGGATCACCTTGGCGGCGGGCTGTTCCTTTCCGGCAGTCGCCAGCACGGCCAGCCCGTCGCCGCCGTCGCCCAGCACTAGGTCCGTCACCACGATGTCGAAACTGCGTTCGCGCAGCAGGGCAGCCGCCGTGGGCGCGTCGTGGACGACGGTGCAGCGATGCCCCAGCCGGGAGAGGCCCTCGCTGATGGCCTCGGCGTGGGCCGACTCATCCTCGACGATAAGTATGTCCGCCACGGCCTTGTAGATGGACTCCATACCGTCCAAGGGTAAGCCCTTGCGGCCTGCTTGTCAAAGGCCCCTGTGGCCAGGGCCGGGCATGGGCTTGAGGCGATTGATAGGCCCCGGTGGCCACGCCGCCCGCCGAATTAGCTGAATAGGAGATGAGCGTTCAGCAGGGCTCATGGCAGACGCGGCTGGCAAACCAGATGATCCAACTGTCAGCGAGCGCGAGGAAGTAGGCGTTCTGCCAAGTAGCCCGATTGCGCTTGCTGAAGCGTCTGGCCGGGATTAGAAATGCGCAAAGCACAGTCCACGATCGCCGTGAGCAGCATGTGCGCGTGGAATCCCGGCAAGGAGAGTTACATGGAGCGATGCCAACTTGTGAATCTACACACACGGCCAAAGTGCGCGGTCCAGGCGATTCTCGGCGGTTGGTTCGTCCCGGCCGCCAAAGGCGTGTCGGTCGAGATCGCCGACAGCGCCGAGGCCGTGATCGGCCGCGTCACACCCGGCCCGGACGCGGACGTGGTGCAACTGGGCATCGGTGACGCTACCAGTCGGCTGTGCAACGCCGTCTTCCTTCCCCGCCGCGACGAGGCCATGGTCTTCCAGGCCGACGGTCTCAAACTTAGCAAGTGCGACGGATCGGCCCGGGTCGAGTGTTCGGGGCCTTTGCGCGTGACCGTGCTGCGCGACTACATGAAGGCGCACCGCAACCTCCCGTGGTATCAGCCGATGGACCGCCGAGCGTTCCCCACGCCGCCCGCGGGTTGGTGCTCATGGTATTACTACCTCAATCGCATCACGGAAAAGGAGGCAGTCCGCAACACCGACTGGCTGGCGGAGCATCTGCGGCAATTCGGTTGCCAGTGGGTGCAGATCGACGACACCTGGCAGGGACGTGGGGACGGCTGGGGCAATAACCGCGACTGGTTCGTCACGTGCAAGAGGGACTTCCCGCATGGCATGAAATTCCTGGCCGACTACATTCGCGCCAAGGGGTTCCGCCCGGGTATTTGGTGCATCCCCTTCTCCCAGAGCGACACGAAACTCTACAAGCGCCAACCGGGCCTGTTCGTGCACCGACCCGACGGTGGCAGTCCGGGAGAGCGCAGCACGCCGCTGCCCTATGAGTGGATGCACCCAGTCAGTGAGCGCATGTTCGAATGGTCCGGCCGCTATGTTATCGACCCGACGGGCCGGGCCGGCGATCGCTACCTCCGCAAGCTCTTTGAGATGCTCTGCAACGAGTGGGGCTACCAGTACGTCAAGATCGACGCGCAGTCGGCCATGCCAGGCATCTATGCCGATCATCGCCAGCGATTGGCCGACAGCTCCCTCGATGGAGAGCAGGTGTATCGCAGGGGCCTGGACATCATCAAGGGCGTGATGGGACGCGATAAGTTCCTGCTCAATTGTGGCGCGGCGTGGGCGTCGG
>Ga0315273_10009859_pt1 | contig 12148 bp, 12 predicted proteins | sample YL17G02_0_MG_FD_205753 | JGI IMG/M metagenome (GOLD analysis project Ga0315273, IMG submission 205753) | Sediment microbial communities from Yellowstone Lake, YNP, Wyoming, USA - YL17G02_0 | ecosystem: Environmental > Aquatic > Freshwater > Lake > Sediment | place: USA: Wyoming | collected... | reverse complement strand
TAAGCGCGTACATGCCCCACATCCACCAGCGCTCGGTGTCCGTACCGGAGAACACGCCGTGGGCGAGCGCGAGCGTGAAGGCGGGGACGGCGAGCAGGTGGATACCGCGCCACACCTTCGTGCTCAGCTTCTTGCGTATCCACGAGGAGACGGTGACGGCCACGACCGCGTACATCGCGATCACGCCAGCGGTGGTCGCGATCGGACGGAAGGTCGAGCGCATCGGCACCAGCAGGTCGAGCACCTGGAACGGCATGTAGGCGTCGATCAGCAGGATCCCGAGGTGGACGGCGAGCAGCACCAGCCCGGTCGTCGCCGTGAACTGGTGGAACATGTTCGCGGCCGGCTTCGACACCCGCTTGGTAACGACCGAGGTCGTCGCGATGAGCCCCCAGGCCACCGACATGAACAGCATCAGATACGCGCCGATGCCGGCGGCGCGCAGCAGGATCCAGGTCGTCACGCCGCCACCTCCTCTTCGAGACTCATCAGCAGATCGCCCTCCGGCGTGAGGAAGGCCCCTGGCACCGAGGCGGCCGCCTCGGGTCCGGTCAATAGCGCCCAGGTCGCGAGGACCTCGGCCTCGGCGCAGGTCGGCGCCCAGACGGTGGCCTGCACGAGCGGTGCGTCGGCCGGGGTGCCGGTCATCGGGTCGATCACGTGGTGCAGTCCGTCTCCCCAGGCTCGCCGGACGGTCGTCGAGGTCGCGAGCGCCCCCGAGGACAGCCGGAGCGTCGCGAGCGGCGCGCCGCGCCGGTACGGGTCTTCGACCATGAGGTCCAGCGCCGGCGCGTCGCCCGCGATCCGCAGGTCGCCGCCGGCCGACACGAGCGCCCACGTGAGTCCCGCCTCGACGGCCGCCTCGGCGGCCAGGTCGGCGGTCCATCCCTTGGCGATGCCGCCCAGGTCCAGGCCGACCCCGTCGGGGAGCAGGATCTCGCCTTCGCGGACCTCGATCTCGCGCCAGCGGCCGCACGGGCGCGCCGGGTGGAGCGCGCCCCGCGCTCCCGCGATCACCTCGTCGAAGTCACGGTCGTAGCCCGCGGCCACGATCGCGTCGAGTACCGCGGGGTCGAAACGACCGTCGGTGGCTTCGGCGTGCCGGAGCGCCTGGGTCACGAGCTCCTCGAACCCGCGTGATACCCGCGTCCAGCGGCCCGCGGCCTCGTTCACCTGCGTGAGCTCGCTGTCGCCGCGGAACCGCGAGAAGCGCTGCTCCTCCCGCTCGAACACCGACCGGGCCGCCGCGAGCGCGGCGTCCGTCCGGTCGGTGTTCGAAGCGTAGAGGGAGATCTCGCTCCCCATCGCACGGAAGTCGTGACGGACCTGCATCGACTAGGACCCACTCGTGGGCGGAGGAGGAGGAGGAGGCGGTGGTGCGGTCGTGCCGCCGCCTCCCGAACTCGAGACCGTCCCGCCCGACGATGTGGACCCGCCCGTGTACCCGCCCGAGACGTAGGTGACCGGTGCGCTCGCGACCGGGTCCACGATCACGACCCTGCGGATCACGTGCCGGATGATCACCTTCTGTCGTTCGGGCTTGCGGCGGTGGCGGGCCGCCTCCGTGCCCTGGGCGGGCTTGGGGGAGACCCCCAAGACGCCCAGGACCGTGAGGAAGGTCGCCCCACCGGTGATCCAGGCGACCGCGCGCACGCGGCCCTTGGACCAGCGGGTCCGACGGGGGGCGTCAGTCGTCTTCGACACCTGAGCCCCCGCCGTCGGTCGAAGATCCGTCCTCGGAGCCCGGGTCTTCGCTGTCTTCGCTGTCTTCGCTGTCTTCGCTGTCTTCGTCACCGTACGAGTCACCACTCGTGGTGCTGTCGTCGTACGAGCTGCCCGAACCGGAGTCCGAGCTCGACGACGCGGTGCCGCTGGAGGTGCCGGGCAGGGTCACGACGGTGCCGGCCTGCGCCTGGCCCTTCTTGTGGACCGTGACCGTCTTCTTCGTGGTCTTGATGATCGGCTTGTTCTTCTTGTGGGTCAGCTTCGGCTGTGCCGCGCTGGCCTCCGGGCCGGTCATGCCAACTGCGACAGCGACGCCGCCCACCACCAGGGTGAGCACGAGGCCCGCTGCCACCATCATCGCGGAGCGCTTGTTCATGGTGCCTCCTCCTTCCGAGGAATCGTCCCGTCCTGGATGACAAGGTAGAGGGGAGGGCGCAAGGGGCCGGAAAACCATGGGCCAAGGAGAGGTAAAGACTGCCGAGCAACCGCGATGGGTTTCGGGGGCCCCTACGCGACGTCGAGGGGGGCCGTGAGCACAGGGTCACCGGTCGGCGAGCCCGGGCAGCTCGCGGGCTCCACGGTCACCGCCATCAGGTCGGCCGAGCCGACGTCGGCGTCCACGAAGGCGGCGAGGTTCCCGTCGGCGCCCGGCGTCACGCAGCCGCCCGAGACGGGCGTCTCGCCCTGGATCATCCAGATCTCGTAGACGTGATCGGCGCCGGGATCCGGCAGGTCGGATCCCCAGAAGATCACGCCGGATTCCCCGGGGCTGTAGGCCATCGCGAGCGAGCCGGCTTCACCTTCGAAGCGCACGATCGTCTGCGCGGGCTGCGCGCTCACTGCGGTGATCCGGCCCGGCCGCGGGGCCGCAGCGATCGCTACCACAGCGAGGATCGCGAACGCCGCCGCGACCGCGACGAACGTGCGCCAGCCGCGCCCTGGCCGACGGGAGGCCAGCTCATCCCCGGCGACCGCGGGTGCCGCAGTGTCGGTCCGCCCGGTCGCGAGGATCCGGTCGGCCATGCCGGGGTCAACCGCCACGGGATCGAGGGCGAACGCGAACAGGCCGGCCGTCTCTGCGAACTCGCGCTCGATCCGGCGGCACTCTTCGCAGTCGCCGTGCGTGGCCATCTCGGCCTCGAGGGTCGCCGCATCGTCCTCTCCGAGGCCGCCGAGGGTCCGGACCGCCAGCAGCTCCTCGATGCGAGCGTGGTTCATCGCTCGATCCCCTCGAGGGCGGCGCGCATGCGGCGCATGCCGAGCAGCGCGCGGGACTTCACGGTGCCGAGCGGGAGGCCGGTCGCCTCGGCGATCTGCGTCTGGGACCGGCCGTCGAAATACATCATCTCGAGGACCCGGCGCTGTTCGTCGGGGAGATCCGCCATCGCGGCGCGCACGATCCGCCGCTCCTCGGGCAAGCCGAGCGCCTCGACGACCTCGTCGGCGTGGTCGACCTGCTCCTCGAACGCCTCGGGGATCGAATCCTCGGCCCTGCGCCGGTAGGCCTCCTCGCGGCGCACGAGGTCGACCGCACGGTGGTGCACCGTGCCCATCAGCCAGGACTTCACCGAGCCCCGGTCCTCGTCGTAGCCGCCCGGGTTCCTCCAGACAGCCATGAATGCCTCCTGCACGATCTCCTCCGCGAGGTGCGCTTGACGGACCACCCGAAGGGCGAGGGCCTTCGCCGAGGGCGCATAGCGGTCGAACAGACCGCGGAACGCGTCCTCGTCGCCGTGCTGCAGCCGCGCCAGGAGGTCGCGGTCGCGTGCCTCGGACAGGTCAATCGCGTCCATCGGCACGCTCCGGGAGGGCTCCAGCGTTGCGAGCAGCACGATCGAGGGCATCTCCTGCCGAGCGGGCATCTTCCGGCAGGTATTCGCAGTCCATCAGGTCTCGGATGTCTCTGGATGGCCGAGCCGGCGACCGGCGGTCTGCAGGATCGACTCGAGGGAGTCGGGGTGCTCCGGGTCGTACAGGGCGCTGCCCACCGCCAGGGAGAGCTGGCGCGGCGTCTCCCGCTTCGCGTCGTGCACGGCGATCGCCTCGACGAGCCGGGAAAGCACGAGCGTTTCGGCTCCGGCGGCCTCGCCCGTGAGCAGTACGCAGAACGTGTCGGGCGAGATCCGTGCGGGTACGTCGGAGTCGCGCACGGCCTCGAGCAGGACCTCGGCGGCGTCGCGCGCCATCGCGTCGGCCTCGTCGGGCGCGCCGGCGGCCATCGCGGCGACCACGCCCTCGAGCCGCACGAACAGGAAGACGACGGGGGCCTTCGCGCGGTCGGCCATCTTAAGGTGGTGCTCGGCGATCGGCGCGAACCCGCGGAGGTTCAGCAGGCCCGTGACCGGGTCCTCCGTGGCCAGTTCGCGGTGCAGGCGCCGATGGGCGATCGCGTATCGGACGGCCCGGGGGAGGAGTCCCTCTGGGATCGCGCCCGCGACCAGGTGGTCCTCGGCGCCGGCGTGGAGCGCGATCGAGCCGTCGGCCTCGTGATCGGCGTCGGTCACGACGAGCACCGCCACGTCGGGCGCGCCTGCGCGCAGGCGACCCAGCAACTCGAGCGGGGCGTTGCCGCCGAGCGCCACCACCACGGCGTCGACGCGGTCCGGGAGGTCGCCCAGGGCGTCGGCGCGCTCCACCGTGAAGCCGTCTTCGCCGGCCAGCTCGTCACCCAGGGAGCCCTCGAGCCCCACGAGCAGCACCGTTACGTCGTCTCGCAGCATCTGTCCTCCAGGTCGGTTGCGGGATTATGCCATCCCAGGAGACGCGGCCCGCCGCGCCCAGGCATCACGTCGCGCGCCACGGCGCCGCCACAGGAACGCCACGCGACGGGGGCCTATCGTCTGCGGTCGGGTCGGTAGGCTGTGAGGCGATGTCCGACCAGAAGCCCTCCGCCCCCCACGCCCACGGCCGCGCGACGCGCTGGTTCGTTGTGGTGTCGGCCTTCCTGTCGATCGCGATCGCCGCCGGGAGCGCCTTCGCGTTCACGCAATACATGGCCGCGAAGGACGAAGGGAAGTGCGACTGGGCGGGCTGCAAGCCCGGCGGCGCCGAGCCGAGCCAGGACCCGCAGGCCCGGCGCGCCGTGGGCCCCTGCGCCGACGACGTCTGCAACTACCTGCTGCTCGGGAGTGACTCCCGCAAGGGCCTCACCCAGGCCGAGATCGATCAGTTCGGCACCGACGCCGCGATCGGCGGTGAGAACCGCGCCGACACGATCATGCTGGTCCACACCGATCCCAACCTGCAGAAGGCGATCATCGTCTCGTTCCCGCGCGACCTGTGGGTGAACATCCCCGGCCACGGCTACGACAAGATCAACGCCGCGTTCGAGGGCGGGATCGAGGGCGGCGGGCCGCTCCTGGTCGCGAAGACGATCCATGCGCTCACGGGGCTGAAGGTCAACCACTACCTCTTCGTGGACCTCGCCGGGTTCCAGGGCGTGGTCGACGCGCTGGGCGGCGTCGACATGTGCATCTCGGGCGAGAACGTGAACACTCCCGGCTACGTGCAGGGCGAGTCGGGGACGGTCTACTACCCCGAGCCCGGCTACATCGCGGACCCCTACACCGGCCTGCACATCAAGCCGGGGTGCCAGACCCTGCCGCCGGACCAGGCGCTCGCCTACGTGCGTGCCCGCCACTTACAGTGCGACGCGGCCGCCCCCGACTTCTACCGGATCGCGCGCCAGCAGCAGTTCATGCGCTCGCTGATCACGAAGCTCCTCCAGCCAGACGAGCTGCTGAAGCTCCCCGGCCGGATCCGCCCGATCCTCTCCAACATGAAGCGCGACCCCGCGCTGAACCCGGCCGACCTGGCGTACCTCGTGGGGCAGCTGCGGGGGATCAGCACCGGCGCGGCCGAGTTCCGGGCGGTGCCCGGGTACGCCGCGTACGAAGGCGGGCTCTCGATCGTGAAGATGGACCCGGCCGCGAACCAGATCTTCCGCGCGATCCGCCAGGGCCAGCCGCTCGGGGACGCGGGCACGGTGCTCGCGAACACCCCGCCGTCTGAGGCGAACATCGTCGTGCCGGTCGTCGATCACGCGTCGGGCGGCAAGGCGAACGGCGTCGACCAGATCCTCGCCGACGCAGGATTCGACGTGTCGCCGGGGATCGTGACCTACGAGGCGTACGGTGCAACCGTGAACGGCAGCGTGATCGCGTACGCCCCCGGCCACCAGGTCGAGGCCGAGGTCGTGAAGAAGTACTTCCCGACGCTCGAGCTGAAGGAGGTCAAGGGCCTGCCCGACGACGTGGCCGTATTCGTGACCTCGACCTACAAGCCGGCCCCCGTCGGCGGCGGCGGGGCGCCGTCCGACTGCGTGGACCCGAACGCCTGACATGCGCGCGCTGGTCCTGGCCGGGGGAGAGGGATCGAGGCTCCGGCCGATCACGCATACGAGCGCCAAGCAGCTGATCCCGATCGCGGGCACGCCGATCCTGTTCCATGCGTTGCAGGCGATCGCCGCCGCGGGGATCCGCGAGGTCGGCATCGTCGTCGGGAGCACCGCCGACGAGGTGCGTGCGGCAGTGGGCGACGGGCGGCGCTGGGACCTCGAGGTGACGTACATCCAGCAGGAGGCGCCGCTCGGACTCGCGCACGCCGTGATGACGGCCGCCGACTTCGTGCGCGGCGAGCCGTTCCTGATGTACCTGGGCGACAACGTGCTGCTCGAGGGCGTCGCGCGGTTCGTCGCGGAGTTCGAGCGCGCGCGGCCCGACGCGCAGATCCTGCTCACCCAGGTGGCCGAGCCCGAGCACTTCGGCGTGGCGGTGCTCGAGGGCGACCGCGTCGTGCGCCTGGTCGAGAAGCCGAAGCAGTTCGTCTCCGACATCGCGCTCGTGGGCGTCTACCTGTTCGACGACTCGATCCTCGAGGCGTGCGCGACGCTCACGCCGTCGTGGCGCGGCGAGTACGAGATCACCGAGGCGATCCAGTGGCTGATCGACAACGGCAAGACGGTCCGCGCCGAGATGGTCGGCGGCTACTGGAAGGACACGGGCCGACCCGAGGACCTCCTCGAGGCGAACCGCATGATGCTCGCGACCCTGGAGCCCTCGGTCCTGGGCGAGGTCGACGACGCCACCACGATCGAGGGGGTGGCGGTCGTCGCCGAGGGCGCCCGCGTCACCGGCAGCGTGCTGCGCGGCCCGGTCGTGATCGGCCCGAGCACCACGGTGACCTCGTCGACGATCGGGCCGGACGTCTCGGTGGAAGAGGACTGCGTGATCGCGGGCAGCACGATCGAGGACTCGATCGTGATGGAGCGCTGCCGTATCGAGGGCGTGCGCGGCCTCACGGGATCGATCCTGGGGCGCGACGTGATCGTCCGCCACTCGGGCGCCCAGGGCGAGCGCCGGCTCACGGTGGGCGACCAGAGCCGCGTCGACCTGGACTGAGCTCCGACCCGCGGTCGACGCCTCTCGGGTAGGGTCGGCGCCATGCGAGCCGTCATCGACGCGCGCCCCGCGCTCGACCCGCGTCGGACGGGCGTCGGCGTCTACACGCAGCAGCTGATCCGCCACCTCCCCCACGAGGATCCCGAGGGCGAGTACGTGGCGTGGTACCTGCACGCCAAGGGGCTGTTCCGGCACAAGTCGTTCTTCGCGGGCGTGGCGGCCTCGAACCTGACCGAGAAGGCCGCGCGGTTCCCGGCGCGGGTCTTCGGCCCGATGTCGTCGCGGTTGGGCGTGCCGCGGATCGAGTGGTCGGTCTCGTTCGACGTGCTGCTCGCCACGAACTTCCTGCCGCCCGCCACCCACCGGCCCGGCGTCGTGATGGTGGTGCACGACCTCGCGTACGAGCACCTGCCCGACACCGCCCCCCACATGAACGACCGATGGCGCCGCGCCTTCGATCGGTGGCTCGGGAAGGCCGCCGGCGTGATCGTGCCGTCGTCGTCCACGAAGCAGGACCTGATCGCACGGCACCCAGTGGATCCCGATCGGGTGTGGGTGACGCCGCTCGGCGTCGACGCGGCGCAGTTCGCGCCGGCCCCCGACGACGCGGTCGTGGCCGCACGGCGACGGTTCGGGGTCGACGGCCCGTACGCGCTCTTCGTCGGCGGGATCGAGCCCCGCAAGAACCTCGACGCACTCGTGCAGGCGTTCGCGATGCTCGAACCGGGGACGCGGCTCGTGATCGCGGGCGGACCGGTACGATGGGACCCCGGGGCGAGCGATCGGCTCGACGCGACGATCGCGGACCTCGACCCTGCGGCCCGCGCGCGGATCATCCGCACGGGGTACGTCAGCGATAAGGACAAGGTCGCCTTGCTGACCGGGGCTACGCTCCTCGCGTACCCGTCGCTGTATGAGGGGTTCGGGTTCCCGGTGCTGGAGGCGTTCGCGGCGGGGATACCGGTGCTCACGTCGAACGTCTCGTCGCTCCCGGAGGTGGCGGGCGAGGCGGCGCTCACGGTCGACCCCAGCGACGCGAAGGCGATCGCCGACGGGCTCGCGCAGCTCTTCGACGACGACGACCTGCGCGCGATGCTCGCCGCGAAGGGCGTCACGCGCGCGGCGAAGTTCACCTGGGAGGCCACCGCGCGCGCGACCGCGAACGCCCTGCACCGGGCTCACGACCTGGCCGCCGGGTAGACTTCGGCCCGTCCCCGGTCCCGCGCGAGGTTCCGTCATGGCCACCCACACGCACGTGCTCGTCACCGGCGGCGCCGGCTTCATCGGCTCGCACCTGGTCGATGCGCTCCTCGCCGATCCCGGCACGCGCGTGACGGTCCTCGACAAGCTCACGTACGCGGGCTCGCGCGCCAATCTGGCCGCGCACGAGGGTGACGACCGGCTCCGGTTCGTGCAGGGCGACGTCGTCGACGAGGCCCTCGTCGGGCCGCTCGTGGCCGAGGCCGACCGCGTGGTGCACGCGGCCGCCGAGACGCACGTCGACCGCTCGATCAGCGGTCCTGCCGAGTTCGTGTTGACGAACGTCGTGGGCACCCAGGTCGTGCTCGACGCGTGCCGCGCGCACGGCCGTCCGCTGCTGCACGTCTCGACCGACGAGGTGTACGGCCAGAACGAACCCGGCGGACGGTTCGACGAGGACGACCCGATCCGGCCGCGCAGTCCCTACGCCGCGAGCAAGGCGGCCGCCGAGCTGCTGGCCCGCGCGTACGGCGTCACGTACGGCCTGCCCGTCTGGATCGTCCGCGGGACGAACGCCTACGGTCCGCGACAGAACCCCGAGAAGGCGATCCCGGTCTTCACGACGGCCGCCCTCGACGGCCGGCCGATCCCGGTCTACGCCGAGGGCCGTCAGTCGCGGGAATGGCTGTTCGTCACCGACTGGGCCGCCGCCTGCCTCGCCGCGCTGCGGCACGGCGAGCCGGGCGACGTCTTCAACATCGGTGACGGGTTCGAGTTGCCGAACGTCGAGCTCGCGCAGAGGATCTGCCGGCTCGCTGGTGCCGACGAGTCGCTCGTGACGTTCGTCGAGGACCGCCCGGGGCACGACCTTCGGTACGGGGTGTCGAGCGAGCGGCTCCGCGAGCTCGGGTGGGCGCCCGAGGTCCCGTTCGACGACGGCCTCTCGCGCACCGTCGAGTGGTACCGCGCGCACCGCGACTGGGTCGAGACGATGCGCGCCGGGGTCGCGCGGTGAGGCTCGTCGTCACTGGGGCCGGCGGCGGCCTCGGGCGTGTGTTCGTCGCGCAGATCCCGAGCCACCACGAGGTATTCGCGTTCGATCGTGCGGCGCTCGACATCGGCGACCACGACGCGGTGCGACAGACCGTGGAGCCGCTCGCCCCCGACGCGATCGTGAACTGCGCGGCGTTCACCCAGGTGGACGGGAACGAGACCGACCCGGCCCGCGCGGCGCGCGACAACGCGATGGGCCCGCAGCACCTGGCGCTCGCGGCGCGCGCCTGCGGCGCCGCCCTGCTGCACATCTCGTCCGACTACGTCTTCGATGGCGCCAAGGGCGAGCCCTACGACGAGCTCGACGAGCCCGCCCCGATCTCGGCCTACGGCCGCGCGAAGCTCGCGGCGGAGCGGCATGTCGCCACGCTCTGCCCCGACCATCTGATCGTCCGCGTCGGGTACGTGTACGGCGGGGGGGCGGACTACCTGACCCGCGCCGTGCGTGCGCTCGCCGATGGTCGCGAGGCCGGCGGCCTCACCGACCGCGTCGGCACGCCCACCTACGTCGGGCACGTCGCCGAGCGGCTGCTCCCGCTGCTCCTGACACGCCGGTGGGGGACCTACCACCTGGCCGCACCCGAGCCGGCCACGTGGTTCGAGGTGCTCACCCGGGCGAAGGTGCTCGCCGGCCTGCCCGGCGGGGTGCGCCCGCAGACGGCCGACGAGCTGGGGCTCCCGGCGCCGCGGCCTGCGTATTCGGCGCTCACGAGCCTGTACCTGCCTCACGTGGACGGCATCACCCCGGTGCCCGGGCTCGACGAAGGCTTGGCGGCCTTCATTGCTACCCTTGACGCACTTCCATGAGATCTGCCCGATCGCGCATCGTCGCGCTCCTCGCCGCCCTTACCGCGTTCGCGCTGGTTGCGGTCGCCTGCACGAAGGACGACACCAGCAGCCGGTCGACTACCCCCGTCGCCAGACAGGCGCTCGACGTGTCCGGCACGCCCACGGTCGTCACGGATCCGCTTCCCGGCGCGGTCGACGTCTCCACGATCCACACGAAGACGCCCATCAAGCATGTGGTCTTCCTGATCATGGAGAACCGCAGCTACGACAACATCTTCGGGCGGTTCCCCGGGGCGAACGGCGCGACGACGGGCATGGACCGCGGGGTCGAGCGCCCGCTCACGCGCGCGCCGTCGGGGCGCGCCCACGACATCCCGCACTGCTATAACTGCAACGTCGCGTCGATCGATGGCGGCCTGATGGACGGCTTCAATCAGACCGAGTACGCCGACAGGTACGCGTACACGCAGTTCCACAAGGACCAGATCACCGCCTACTGGAACTGGGCGCAGCAGTACGCGATCTCGGACAACTTCTTCGCGTCGGCGACCGGGCCGTCGTTCCCGAACCACCTCTACACGATCGCGGCTCAGTCGGGCGGGGCGCTCGACAACCCGACCCAGCCGTTCTCGTCGCTCCGCGACCAGCAGGAGCAGGGCTTCGCGAAGTCGTGGGGCTGTGACATCGCGCAGCCGGGCGGCTACGTCGAGATCGTGGATCCCGAGGGCGACCTCGTGAAAGTGGATCCGTGCTTCGACTTCGCGACCGAGGGCGACCTGCTGCGCAAGAAAGACATCCCGTGGGCCTACTACTCGGCCACGAACACCCAGCTCGGCTACATCTGGTCGGCCTACTCGGCGATCGGGCGCTACCGCAACGACGAGAAGCTGTGGACCCAGTACATGCGCCCTGTCGACGACGTCGTGCGCGACATCGAGGCCGACCGGCTCCCGGCCGTCACGTGGATCACGCCGCGCTTCCAGCTCTCTCAGCACCCCGAGTACAACTTCTGCTACGGACAGAACTGGACCATCTCGGTGATCGACTCGATCATGAAGAGCCCGATGTGGAAGGACACCGCGATCTTCCTCACGTGGGACGACTTCGGCGGGTTCTATGACCACGTGCCGCCGGTGCGCCTCGACAAGTTCGGGCTCGGGATCCGGGTGCCGATGGTCACGATAAGCCCCTACGCGAGGCAGGGGTACGTCGACGGCACACTCGGGGAGTTCTCGAGCGTGCTGCGGTTCATCGAGAACAACTGGGGTCTCTCGCAGCTGACGCGCCGCGACCGCATCGCGAACGACATGTCCTACAACTTCGACTTCACACAGGCGCCCCGCGAGCCCACCCCGCAGCCGCTTCGGACCGACTGCAAGGGCCCGATCTGGGACGCTCCGCCGCCCGAGTGACGCGCCGCGGCCCGCTCGTCGCCGCGAGCGTGGCGATCCTGGCCGTGCTCGTGGCGACCGCGTGCACGAGCGCGCCCGCCGAGCCGATCACGCCGTCGGCGCCGGCCTCGGTCATGGTCTCGCCGACACGCACGAGCTCGGCGTCCGACGCCACCGTCGTCGACGCGTCCGCCATCCCGACCCGCTGGCCGATCAAGCACGTGGTCTTCTTGATCAAGGAGAACCGCACCTTCGATCAGATGTTCGGGACGTTCCCGGGGGCGAACGGGGTGACCACGGGCATGGACCACGGCGTGGAGCGCCCGCTGATCCGGGGCAACGACCAGCTGATCTCGGACATCCCGCACTGCTACGACTGCTCGCTGCTGGCCTGGGACCAGGGGCGGATGGACGGGTTCGACCAGGGCGGCGCGTCCTCGGCGTGGGCCTACTCCCAGCTCCACGAGACCCAGCTCCCGAACTACTGGTCCTGGGCCCGGTCGAGCGTCCTGTTCGATCGGTTCTTCTCCTCCGCGCAGGGGCCGTCCTACCCGAACCACCTCTACGCGATCGCGGCGTCGTCGGCGGGCA
>Ga0315273_10009858_pt1 | contig 12148 bp, 9 predicted proteins | sample YL17G02_0_MG_FD_205753 | JGI IMG/M metagenome (GOLD analysis project Ga0315273, IMG submission 205753) | Sediment microbial communities from Yellowstone Lake, YNP, Wyoming, USA - YL17G02_0 | ecosystem: Environmental > Aquatic > Freshwater > Lake > Sediment | place: USA: Wyoming | collected... | reverse complement strand
TCACGCGCTTGCGCATCTTGTCGACCATCTCGCGGTCGTGGGTGACCATGAGGATCGTCGTGCCGGCGGTGTTGATTCGGTGGAGGAGCTGCATGATCCCGACGGAGGTGTCGGGGTCGAGGTTGCCCGTCGGCTCGTCGCAGATCAGGAGCGGCGGGTGATTGACCACGGCGCGCGCGATCGAGACGCGCTGCTGCTCGCCGCCGGAGAGCTCCTCGGGCTTGGAGCCCATCTTGTGGGCAAGGCCGACCAGATTGAGGACCTCGGGCACCTTGCGCCGGATCGACGCAGTCGGCTCGCCCTGTACGCGAAGCGCGTACGCGACATTCTCGGACGCGGTGCGGTTCGGCAGGAGCTTGAAGTCCTGGAACACGCAGCCGACGTTGCGGCGCAGCATCGGCACCTTCGAGTGCTTGAGCCGGCCCAGATCACGCCCGCCGACGAGGATGCGCCCCGACGTCGGCTCGAGCTCCTTGAGGAGCAGGCGGATGATCGTCGACTTGCCCGACCCCGACGCGCCGACGACGAACACGAACTCGCCCTTGTCGATCACGAACGAGACGCCGTCGAGCGCCGTCACGTTCGGCTCGTAGACCTTGCGAACGTCCTCCAGGACGATCATCGAAGCACCGCTCACGGCGGCCGCTCCGCTCGCCCCGTCCGCGTAGGCAGGTGAGGGATCGGCGAGGGCCGTCGAGGGGGCTGTCAGCTGAGAATCGTCGTCCTGCACCGGATGGAGTGAAGAAGAGGGCCGCAAGGGCCGCTCCGGGTCGGATTGTCTGCCCAGTGTAGCGGACACGGTCTAGACGACCTTTCCGGCGGCCTTCGCCAGGAGGTAGGCGCGCACGAACCCGTCGAGCGCGCCGTCGAGCACGCCCTGGGCGTTTCCCGCCTCGAAATCGGTGCGGTGGTCCTTCACCATCTGATACGGATGCAGCACGTAGGAGCGGATTTGACTTCCGAACCCGATGTCCTGCGTCGCCCCCCGCTCGCGCGCGATCTCGGCCTCGCGCTCCTCCTCCTGTAGCTCCGCGAGGCGCGACTTGAGGATCCGCATCGCCGTCGCCTTGTTCGACGTCTGCGAGCGCTCGTTCTGGCACTGCACGACGATTCCCGAGGGGAGATGCGTGATCCGCACCGCCGAGTCGGTCTTGTTCACGTGCTGGCCGCCGGCGCCGCTCGCCCGGTAGGTGTCGATCCGGAGGTCACCTTCGTCGATCTCCACGTCCACGTCATCGGGCAGGAGAGGTGCGACGACGACCTGGGCGAACGCTGTGTGGCGCCGGTGGGCGGAGTCGAAGGGCGACTGGCGCACGAGCCGGTGGACGCCGCGCTCGGCCTTGTAGGCGCCGTACGCGTTCTCGCCCTTGACCGTCATCGTCGCCGACTTGAGCCCGGCCTCCTCCCCCGGGCTCGCCTCGACGAGCTCGGTCTGGTAGCCGCGGTCGGACGACCAGCGCAGGTACATGCGGAGCATCATCTCGGCCCAGTCCTGAGCGTCGGTCCCACCCGTACCGGCGTTGATCGAGACGACCGCATCACCGCTGTCGTACTTGCCGTCGAAGAGCGCGTCCTCCTGGAGCCGCGAGAGCTCGGCCGAGACGGGGGCGAGCTGGGCGCGCAACTCGTCCTCGAGGGACGGATCGAGCTCGAAGAGCTCCGCTGCCTCTTCGACCTCGCCGTTCAGCCGCGCGTAGCGGTCGAGCCGCCGGGTGACGCGAGAGTGCTCCGTCGAGATGCGGGCGGCCTGCTGCTGGTCGTCCCAGAATCCGGGAGCGCCCATGGCGGCTTCGAGCTCTTCCTGGCGGGCCGTCAGCTGAACGGGGTCAAAGGTACTCACGAACCCAGTCGAGCTGGGCTCCGAGCTCCTCGAGCAGCTGCGCGAGAGGTTGGTTCTCCTGGTCGGCCACGGGTGGATGCTAGCTGGACGAACCTCGGTGAGTGGCTGAAGCCTCTCCCCGCGCGGTGAGGATATCCCTGACGATCGCGCAGCAGCAGAGCCAGGCGAGGCCGACCGCGAAGCCGGCGGCAACGTCGCTGACGAAGTGGACGTTCAGCAGGATGCGGCTCGCTCCGATCGCGAGCGAGACGACTGCGACGGCAGCGAGCCACCCGGCGCCACGCAGCCGCGAGCTCGCCCGCTCGGCGAGAAGCAGCCCGAGTGCTCCGTAGAGCACGACCGCGGTCGCAGCGTGTCCGCTCGGGAACGAGTAGGAGTGCGGCAGGCGGATGGGGCTGCCGCCCTCGGGCCGGGCGCGCTCGTAGACGGGCTTCAGCACCGCCACGAGCACGGTGATCCCGATCACGGAGAGGCCCACGAACGCCGCATCGACGTGGCGTGCGGCCCGCCAGAGCACGATCACGGCGGCCCCTGCAACGACCGCGGTCCCGACGGCGCCGCCGAGCCACGTGAAGAGACGCGCAACCCATTCGACGGCGCCGGGGACGCTGTCGGCGACCCAGCGCGAGACGTCGTCGTCGATCGCGACGACCTGCCCGCCGTCGACGAACGCCTGTGCGAGCAGGACGAAGACGACCGCTGCGAGAGCTGCCAGCGCCGCCTCGACGACGAGGGACGTCCGACGAGTTACAGGTCTACGCTCCGTGACAGCGCTTGAACTTCTTCCCCGAGCCGCACCAGCATGGGTCGTTGCGGCCGACGTCGCGCTCGTCGTCCTTCACGACCTGACGCTGAACGGGTGGCTGCGCAACAGCCGTCGTCCCGGTGGCGAGCCCACCCGCGGCGGCGATCGCGTCGGCACCGGCCGAGGTCTCGTGCTCGTAGGAGAGCGCCTGCGGCGCCTCGACGGGCTGGAGTGCCTGCTGCGCCTCGTCCTGCTGTACCTCGACGTGGAACAGGGTCGCGACGACCTCTTCACGGATGATCCTGCTCAGCTCCTCGAACATGGTATGGCCCTCGCCCCGGTACTCGACGAGTGGGTCCTTCTGCGCCATCGCGCGGAGATGAACGCCCTCGCGCAGGTAGTCCATCGACTCGAGGTGCTCGCGCCAGCGCGTATCGACGACCTGCAGGATTACGAACCGCTCGATCTCGCGCATCAGCTCCGGGCCGAAGCCGACCTCGCGATCGTTGTAGGCGTCGAGTGCATCGTCGGCGAACTCCTGGACGAGCGACTCGCGCGAGAGATCGACCTCCTCGCTGAGCTCCTCCACCGTGATGTCACTGCCGTAGAGGGCGGTCATCTGGAGGACGAGACCGTCGAGGTCCCATTCGTCGGGAGCGTCCGCGGCGGTCATCATGAGAACGTTCTGGCGGATCACCTCCTCGATCCACTCGCGGATCTCGTCGGAGGTGTCGTCACCGTTGAGCACGCTGCGACGCTGTTCGTAGATCACCATGCGCTGCGTGTTCATCACGTCGTCGTACTTGAGGACGTTCTTGCGGGCGACGAAGTTCTGCTCCTCGACCTTCTTCTGGGCGCCCTCGATCTGACGCGAGAGGATCGACGCCTCCATCGGCTGGTCGTCGGGAATCTTGAAGCGCTCCATGATCCCGTGGATCCGATCGCCGGCGAAGAGCCGCACGAGGTCGTCCTGCGCCGAGAGATAGAACCGCGTCTCGCCCGGGTCACCCTGGCGGCCCGAGCGGCCACGGAGCTGATTGTCGATCCGGCGTGACTCGTGGCGCTCGGTGCCCAGCACGTAGAGGCCGCCGAGCCCGCGCACCTCGTCGTCGATCTTGATGTCGACGCCGCGGCCGGCCATGTTCGTCGCGATCGTGACTGCGCCCTTCAATCCCGCGTCGACGATGATCTCGCTCTCGCGCTCGTGCTCCTTGGCATTGAGCACGTTGTGCGTGATGCCGCGGCGCGTCAGGAGCTCGGAGAGGTACTCGGACGTCTCGACAGCGATCGTGCCGACGAGCACGGGCTGGCCCTTCTCGTGCCGTTCCACGAGATCCTCGGCCACGGCGTGCCACTTGGCTTCCTTGGTCTTGAAGATGTAGTCGTTCTCGTCGTTGCGCATGACGTCGACGTTGGTGGGGATCTCGACGACGTGGAGGTTGTAGATCTCGACGAACTCCTTCTCCTCCGTCTTCGCGGTGCCGGTCATGCCGCCGAGCTTCTCGTAGAGGCGGAAGTAGTTCTGGAGGGTGATCGTCGCGAGCGTGACGTTCTCCTCGCGGATCTCGACGCCCTCTTTTGCCTCGATCGCCTGATGCAGGCCTTCGCTCCAGCGGCGGCCCTCCATGATCCGTCCCGTGTACTCGTCGACGATCTTCACCTCGCCGTCCTCGATCACGTAGTCGACGTCGCGCTTGTAGAGCGACTCGGCCTTCAGCGCCTGGCTGAGATGGTTGACGAGTTGCACATGGCGCGGGTCGTAGAGGTTCTCGATGCCGAGCACGCGCTCGACCGCATCGAGGGCGGTCTGTGCCGGCGACACGGTCTTGTGCTTCTCGTCGTAGAGGTAGTCGGCGCCGGACAGCTCGGTCTCGTCCTCACCCTTTGCGGTCTTGCGGGTCGCCGGCTCACCGTGGAGATCACGTGCGATCCGCGCGAAGTCGTGGTAGGTGCTCGCCGCCGTCTCCGGCTCTCCGGAGATGATCAGGGGCGTCCGCGCCTCGTCGATCAGGATCGAGTCGACCTCGTCCACGATCGCGAACGCGTGGCTGCGCTGCACGATGTTGTCGAGCGAGACCGCCATGTTGTCGCGGAGGTAGTCGAAGCCGAACTCGGAGTTCGTGCCGTAGGTGACGTCGGCCTCGTACGCGCGCTTGCGGATGTCGAACGGCATCATGTTCTGGATGAAGCCGACCGTCATCCCGAGGCGCTCGAAGACGCCGCGGTTCCACTCGGCATCGCGCTTGGCGAGGTAGTCGTTCACGGTCACGAGGTGAACGCCGGTCGCCGGGAGCGCGTTCAGGAAGAGCGCGGTCGAGGCGACGAAGGTCTTGCCCTCACCGGTCTTCATCTCGGCGATGTCGCCCTCGTGGAGGACGATGCCGCCCATCATCTGAACATCGAACATCCGCTGCTGCGACTCGCGCCAGCGCGCCTCCCGCACCGCGGCGAACGCCTCGAACAGCAGTTCCTCGAGCGATTCGCCGTTGGCCAGGCGCTCGCGGAACTCCGTCGTCTTCGCCTGCAACTCCTCGTCCGAGAGCGACTGGAAGTCCGGCTCGAGCGTCGCGATGTACTCGGCTTGCTGCTTGAGCCTCTTCAGGCGCCGCCCCTCGCCGAAGCGAAGGACCTTCTCGAACTTGCCGAATTCAGTGGTGGACATGTGGGAGAGAGCGTACCGGCCGGACCGCAGGCCCTGATTGGTTCTTCACACATGCCGACTCCCCTGCGGAGGCGATACCGCCTCCGGCGAGACCGCGGCCTCTACACTGCCGTCTCGTCCCGAGGAAGCCCCGCCGGATCTTCGGGGGCGGGCACCGGGCTTCCGTTCGGGGAGCGTCGACGTGTCTCGACGGTGCGCTTCTCCCGGTACCGCGCAACCTGACGCTGAAGCTTGTCCAGCAGCCTGTCTATCGCGGCCTCGTAGGTCGCCGCCGACTCACGGGCGACGAGGTTCGGGCCCTTCGTATGGACGACAGCCTCGACGACGTGATCGTCCGCGATCGAGGGGTTGCGCTCGCGCGAGAACGTGACTTCGACCAGCGTCAGGTCGTGGAGACGCCGATCGAGCTTCGACAGCTTCGCCTCCGCGTATTCCCGGGTGGCGTCGCTCGGGTTGTCGTGACGGGCGGTGAGCTTGAGTTGCATGGTGATCCTCCGTCTCCCTCCGTCGTATGAGCTCGATCTCATTCTACTATCGCAGCGCCCTGGCAAGGCAGACGACGTCGACCCTCCGGGCGCCCGCTCGACGGAGTGCTGTCGCGCAGGCAGTCGCGGTCGAGCCGGTCGTGTAGACGTCGTCCACGAGGCACACGCGAGCCGGCGACGCACCACAGGCCGTAAACACGCGGGCAACGTTTCCCCGCCGCTCGTTGCGCGGCAGGTCTCGTTGCCGCTTCACGCCCGGCCGCCGCCGCAGCAGGGTTGCCGCGGGGATCGACCAGGCGGCGGCGAGCTCCGAGGCGAGCGCCGCCGCCGGTACGTGTCCACGCGAGAGACCACGGTCGCGGTCTCCGGGGACGAAGGTAATCACGTCGGCCGCGGGCTTCGGCAGCACCGAAACGACGAGCTCGGCGGCGACGCCTGTGAGGTCGCGGCGGCCGCGCTCTTTCCATGACGCCACGAGCGCCCGCGCACCGTGCTCGTAGACGATCGCGGCCCGCGCAGTCGCAAACGCGAGCCGCCGACCGCTGCACTCGACACAACGACGAACGGGCCAGGGGCCTGGCGCACCGCACCGCTCACAGCAGGGCGGCCCGCAGGGGACGAGGCGCGCGAGGCACGGAGGGCACACCGACGCGCCGACACGGTCGCAGACGCCGCACCGGCGCGGGAGCACGAGGTCGAGGAGGTGCACACGACGGACAGTAAGGACCGATCCGGGCCCGGTTCGTGCCGTCTTCGTGCCGAGACAGTGCCGGATGTTCCGCCGGTCGAGCGCCGAAGATCCCCCGGAAGGGTGAGCGCAGAGCAGCCGGCCGACCCGAAAATACGAAGGTGACCTGTCACCCCCGTGGCGCAGGAGTTCCTCACCCAACATGACCAGCGCCCCCTTGCCCATGCGGCGTCTCGCACGCCTCCTTGCCGTCCGTACCCCCCGTGGGGGCACGACCGCCGCTGCCCATGCTCTTCGACGCGCCCGGGCGCGCGTCGCAGAGGAGCATGGAATCAGCTTCGTCGAGCTGCTCGTCACGATGGCGATCACGGTCATCATGGTCACCGCTCTGACCTCGGTGATAGTCGAGGCATCGAAGGCCGAGGTCAGGACCAGCCGCACGACCCAGGCCCAGGATCAAGGCCGCCTAGCGCTCGACACGCTCCGGCGCGAGCTGCACTGCGCCAACTCCGTCTCGGTCGTCAATGCGAGTGGCACTGCGGTCAGCGCCGGGACGGGCGGCAACCAGATCAGGATCACGCTCGGTGGCTACTGCCCGAGCAACGGCCTCACCACGAACGCCGCCACGACGGTCTACGTCACGTGGTGCACCTCGGCGAGCACGATGAAGACGGGCGACTACGCGTTGTGGCGCCGCGCCTCGACCTCGAGCCAACCAGCCTGCGCGGCGACGGGGCGCAAGTGGGCCGACTACCTGACGACCGCTGTCCCGTTCTGCCTGCCCTCGACGACGGCCGCGTGCGGCGGAGTCCTCAAGACAGCGCTGAGCCTGCCCACCGTGCGCGTCACCCTGCCGGTAAACCTGAACGGCCCCACCTCGACCACCCAGGCCTTCAGGCTCGTCGACGATATCGCGCTGCGGAACAGCGTGAGGGTATGAGGAGCTCGAAGCGATGAGAGGCACGAGGCTCTCAGCAGCACGGCTCCGCCAGGCCGCGGTCGGGCGCCGCTCGCGCGATGAGGGAGGCTTCGGCCTGGTCGAGCTCCTGATCGCGATGACCGTCCTCAACGTCGGCATCCTCACCGTGTTCGCCGGCTTCAGCTCGGGCTACACGGCCCTCCGGCATTCGAATTCGATCGCGAACGCGTCGGCTCTCGCCGACGCGCAGATGGAACGGTTCCGTGCGGTGAAGTTCGCGGGGATCTGCCTCTCGACGACGTCGACCAACACGGCGTACGTGGCGGGCAACCCCGGGGGAACGGCCGTCCCGACATGCGCCACGACCGACCCGGCCCTCGTCGCGCTCCGGGATCCGGTCACCGGGCCCGACAGCACGGCGTACCGGATCGACACGTACCTCGTCTGGCGGTGCTACCGGGGCACGCTGAGCACCAGCACCCCCTATTCGACAGCCGCTCCCGGCTGCGTCACCTCCGGCGTCTCGATGGCGAGCGCAGTCAAGCTCGTCCGGATCACGGTCCGCGAGCACAGCACCCCCGCCACGGTGTACATCAGCCAGGAATCCACCTTCGATGCGAGCACCGGCCGCTAGCGACGTGGCTCGCCCGGACACGCACGACACGAGCCTTCTGCCCGCCCCGGCTCGCGCCAATGCCTCGTTCGGGGGATCCACGATCCCGACCGCGCGCCGACACGAGAAGGTGATGGGTTTCCGGCCGTCAATCTCGCCCAACCCCGTGTCACCCGCACCTGTGCGCCACCGTCCCACGGCGGCCTGGTTCGCTACGCGGTTGGCAGGACGTCTCGCGGACGAGTGCGGCGTGGCGCTCGTGATCGCCATCGGGGTCATGCTCGTGCTCTCGATCACCGTCACGAGCGTGATCAGCTACACGAGCGCGGGCTCGCGGAGCACGAACGTCAGCACGGCCGGCCAGAAGGCGTCCGCGCTTGCCGAGGCAGGGATGAACAACGCCCTCTCCGTCCTCTCCTCCTCGGGCACCGACTCGACAGCGATGCGGCCCCAGCCGGCGTATGCGGGTGACACGAACGCGACCGTCACGTCGTACGTGGGCGGGGGCACCGCGACCTGGGGCGCGAACTACACGGCGGCAACGAGGACATGGGCGATCAAGTCGATCGGTAGCGTCCCGAACCCGACCGGCCCGACTGCGAGCGACGTCACCCGCACGCTCCGGGGGAACGCCGTGATCGCCGCGCCGCCGTACAGCTTCGTCTCCCTCGACTCGCTCTGCGACAAGCACACGCTGACCGTCAGGTCGAGCGGGCACCTCACGGTGACGAACGCCATGTACATCAACGCGTGCGACATGGGCCACGATGCCTTCGACGTCTTCGGCACCGGCGGCTGGATCAAGGCCCCCTCGATCCAGGTCGTCGGCGGCTGGGAAACGCACACCGGAAACGACGTCATCGTCAACGGGGTCACCTGCCCGCTCGTCAACGCAAACCCGCCCGCGCTCGGCACCCCCGGTACCCCGACCGCAGGCTGCCCCGTGATGGGGCAGCCCGTCCTCGCCGACCCGTTCGTCAACGTCGCCGCACCCGCGCTCGGCAGCCCCGCCTGCACGAGCACGGCCTACGGCACCGCCGCGAGCTACACCGCTCTGGCGACCAAGCCGAAGCTGAACGCCGCCATCACCACAACGTCGACGAGCTTCCCCGTCATCAACCCGTCGTGGATCGCAAACGGCGACGTGATCCAGATCGATACCGAGTGGATGGTGGTCACCGCCGGTGGCGGCACCTCCACCATCACCGTTACGCGCGCCTTCAACTCCACCGCAGCCGCCGCCCACACGAGCGGCAAGGAGATCAAGAAGGTTCCGGTCTCGACCCTCGGCAGCGCTGCGACGCCCGACCAGTGCAAGGTGTCGTCCGGCACGATCACGCTCGAGCCCGGCACCTACTACGGCGGCATCTGCATCGGGGCCCCGAGCGGCTCCGACTGCACAACCACCACCTGCGTCCCCACCAGCCCCTACAGTGCCGCCGCCTACAGCCCGGCCGAGACGGTGACCACCTCGTTCACCGCAACGGCGACCTCGACCGTCCTCAGCGGAGCCACGCCGATCGTCGTCGGCGACATGATCCAGATCGAGAGCGAGTGGCTGCTGGTGACAGGCGTTTCAATCGGGGGCAGCGGCAAGACCACCACCTCGACCGTGACTTTCACCCGCGCTCAGCTCGGCTCCACGGCGGCTTCGCACGCAGGCGGCACAGCCGTGCTCAAGGGCACACCCAAAGCGGCCACCCAGGTGACGCTGGCGCCGGGAACGTACATCATGGCCGGCGGCGGCTTTCACGTGTGCGGCGCGGCCGCGCTCTCGGCACCGAACGTCCTCATCTACAACACCCAGGATGCGACGAACACCGCGGGCGCCGGCGCAATCGACCAGGTGCTCCTGAACACGAACGGCAGCGTCAGCCTGGGACCGCAGACCGTCGGGACGTATGCCGGCCTCACGGCCTTCCAGGATCGCACCCTCAGTGTCACCCCGAGCACCACCAGCTGCGACACGAAGTCGAAGGATTGGACTACGGCCGACATGGTCCTGGCGTCGATGGCGAGCACGGGTGCCAACGGCAAGCTGGGATCGGTCTCGGGCACGATCTACATCCCCGCGAGCCGCGCGATCTTCTCGACCTATGTCGGAGGCACGGCGAACCTGGCCGTCATGTCCTCATGCATCCTGATCGACGGCGGCGACGCCACCTTCGACTTCCAGCTGTCGGGCCTGTTCGGCGTCGGCCTCCAGCTCACGCAGCAGTGGGGCTGACCCGCACGCGGGGTCGGCTCGACACGTAAACACCTCAGGGCGACCTTACGCGTCCACGCCGGCAGGGAGCGTCTCCAGCAGCGCCCGCAGGAGAGGCTGTACCTCGACGAGATCCGCCGGCTCCTTGACCGGCAGGAAGCGCGACCCGGCACCGTGGCGCGGCACGACGAGGTACGTCGTCGGCACGTGCGCCGAGAGCTCGTGGTAGAGCCGCTCGAACTGCACGACCGCCTGGCCGTCGACCCGTTTCTCGGCCACGAGCCAGGTGAGGTCGACGGGCTCCGCCAGCGCGTCGACGGTGATCAGCGAGGTGTTCGTGTTGAAGACCGAGATCCGGGACTGGTCGAAGCCAGGTGGGAATCTCATCGTCTCGACGAGCTGCAGCCGGCCGTCGACGCGCGCCGGCGCGCCACCGCTATCGCCGCCCTTGGCGACGACCTCGACGGTGAGTGGCGTGCCGGCGAGGACGTGCATGCCGACGATCCCTGGGTCGAGACGCGCGCCCAGGTTGTCGACGTTCGAGACGAAGATCGAATGCGCACCGCGGCGAGCGAGCGTGGCGAGGGTGCCGGACGAGCGAATCGTCGCGAGCAGGTCGCCGTGGCCCGGCCCGTAGAGCGACGTCCGGCCGTCGGCACCCACGAAGAGGCTGCCGTCGGGCCGCAGGCGCGGCGCGGCGGTCTGGCAGAAGTAGAGCGGCTCCCCGAGGCCTCGCTCGACGACGTGCGCCCGCACGACAGCGTCGGTCGCGAAGCTCGTCATCAGGGCAACCGGGATCTCGGCGTCGAGCGCGCGAGCGAGCCGCTGCGTCTCCCCGAGCTTCACCTCGAGGAAGCTGCGGCCGTCGACCGCCTCCGCAGCGGCCTTGACACCGCCGCCGAAACGGGTCGCCATACCCCCCGCCAGCACGACCATGGCGATCTCCCCCGCGCGCAGCGCCTCGGCCCCCGCCGCAACCGCCTCGTCGAAGCCGGGCTCCCCCGGGGCAGGCAACGTCGTCAGGTCGGAGGCCAGCGGGGGCTCGACGAGCCCCTGGATCACGTTCCCTCCCGCCACGCGGGTGCCGGCGGCGAGCCCGGCGCGGAGCCGCTCGAACTCCTCGGCCTCGAACCCGTAGCGCTCGAGAATCGCCCGTGCCTCGGGATCGACCTCGTCCAGGATCATCGCGAGCGCACCGGAGCGGGAAGCGAGTCGGCATACGGAGCGCGGTGAACTCCTTCCTCGGTCACGATCGCCGCGATCAGGCCGGCCGGGGTGACGTCGAATGCCGGGTTGCGCGCCGGGAAGCGGGCAGTCACCTCGGCTCCGTCACGTTCCTCGATCGGGATGTCCTCACCGCTCTGCGCACCCGGGTCGATCGTCGAGGTCGGCGCCACGATCACGAACGGGATCCCGTGGTGATGAGCCAGGACCGCGAGACCGTACGTGCCGATCTTGTTGGCGGTGTCGCCGTTCGCTGCTATCCGGTCGGCGCCGGTGATCACGATGTCGACCTCGCCTGCGGCCATTCGTGACGCTGCGGCGCCGTCGACGATCACCGCGTTCGGGATCTCGAGCGCCTCGAGCTCGAATGCGGTCAGTCGCGCCCCCTGGAGCAGCGGCCGGGTCTCGTCGACCCAGACGTGGGCCACCCCACCGCGCTCCGACGCCGCGCGGATCGCCCCGACGGCGGAGCCGTACCCGCCCGTGGCGAGACCTCCGGCGTTGCAGTGCGTGAGGATCCTGGCGTCTGCGGGCACGAGCTCCGCCGCGTGCGCACCCATCGCCCGGCAGCGCTCCACCTCGTCGGCGTGAATCCGCCGCGCGCGCTCCGGGGTCGGATCGGGGTGCATCTCATCGAGTGCCCAACGCAGGTTCACGGCCGTCGGCCGGGAGGCGGCAAGCGTGTCGTAGGCATTCACGAGGTCGTGGCCCTTCGCTCCCGCGAGAGCCATGCCGTACGCGGCGGCGACCCCGATCGCCGGGGCAC
>Ga0315273_10009856_pt1 | contig 12150 bp, 10 predicted proteins | sample YL17G02_0_MG_FD_205753 | JGI IMG/M metagenome (GOLD analysis project Ga0315273, IMG submission 205753) | Sediment microbial communities from Yellowstone Lake, YNP, Wyoming, USA - YL17G02_0 | ecosystem: Environmental > Aquatic > Freshwater > Lake > Sediment | place: USA: Wyoming | collected... | reverse complement strand
ACCGCGTACTGCTGCGCACCTATTGGCTGGCCGGCGTGGCCGCAGGTATTGCCGGGGTCATTTTCCTGGCCCGGACCAACTCGGCGAAACCCGACTACGGCTCGTCGTTCATCCTGCTCTCGGTGCTCATCGCCATCCTTGGCGGCGTCAGTTCCACAGGCGGCTTTGGCACGGTCTCCGGGATGGTCTTGGCGGTGTTTTGTATTCAGTTCCTCTCCACGGGCCTGAACCTCCTAATGTTGCAGTTGTTTCCATCCAGCGCCGCTATCTTCTTCCGCCAGTTCGCCTGGGGCGGGTTGCTGCTCCTGGTAATGGTGCTCAATTATTACGTCGAGCAGCGACGTAACCGGCGACTGAGTACCAGCGACTAGTGGAGCAAGCTCTACTTCAAGCATTATGCACCTCAGAAAGGAAAGTTCACGCTCGATGAAGAAGATTGCTTATCTTGGCATGGGTACCATGGGGCGCGGTATGGCCGCGAATCTGATCAAGGCGGGCTACCCGGTAACGGTCTGGAACCGCACCCCTGAGCGCTGCGCTCCGTTGGTCGCCGCCGGGGCCAGGCAGGCCGGCTCCCCCGCCGCTGCCGTGTCCGATGCAGATTTGATCATCTACTGCCTGAGCGACGACGCGGCCGTGGAAGATCTGCTGTTCGGCGCGGGAGGCCTCATGCCGGCCGTGCGAACTGGCCAAATCGCCATCGACATGAGCACGGTGTATCCCGACACCAGCCGCAAATCGGCAGCGGCCTATGCCACTAAAGGCGTGCGGTTCCTGGATGCGCCCGTCTTCGGCAGCAAGAATGACGCGGCTGCCGGCGGCCTGTGGATCGTAGTGGGTGGCGAGAGAGCCCTATATGAAGAGGTCAAGCCGGTCCTGGAGGTGCTCAGCGAAACCACGCATTACATGGGCGGCACGGCGCTTGGCACCTCCATGAAGCTGGTCGGTAATCTTGTCGTGGCTTCCCAGTTGGAGGCCTTGGGCGAGGCTATGGTGATGGCGATCAAGGCCGGCCTCGATCCCGACGATGTCCTCGGGGTACTCCACGTTACGGACTTCAAATCACCGATCTTCGATGGCGTGGGCCGGGCGTTGGTAGAGCGCGATTTCAGCACCCACTTTGCTTTGAAGCTGATGCTCAAAGATGCCAATCTGATTGCCCGGTTTGCCCAAGACTTGAACGTCCCGATTCCGGCTGCCGCAGCCACCCACCAGAACATCAAGGCTGCCGTGAACAAGGGCTGGGGCGATCAGAATGCTTCGGCCCTGATTCGCAACCTGGAAGACCAGGCCGGCATTGAGGTAAAGAAGTAGCCGCACTGCGCTCAGATCGTCGATAGATCATACCCTACTGCCCTCGCTGTCCCGATCGGGGTTGCGAGGGCGCTGACTTTGTGGCGCTACGGAGGCATCAGCCATGTCGGGTCCCTATGTTCTGGGCATCGATTTCGGCACAGAGAGCGTTCGGGTGGGGATCTTCGACCGTTCCGGCGTGCCGCTTGTCTTGGCCTCGCACATCTACCCGCTTTCCCATCCGCATCCGGGCTGGGCCGAGCAGCATCCGGATGATTGGTGGGCTGCTTTGGTTGCAGCCACGCGAAGCGCGCTCTCCGAGAGCGGCATTGCCAAAGAAGAGATCGTAGGGCTTGGGGCAGATTGCACCAGTTGCAGCGTGGTGGCCATGGACGTGCGCTTCCGGCCACTTCGTCCGGCTATCATATGGATGGATGTGCGCGCGGCCGGCCAGGCCCGGCGCATCGCTGCGAGCGGCCATCCGGCCCTGAAATACAACGGGTACGGCAATGTCTCAGCCGAATGGATGCCATGCAAGGCCCTCTGGCTCAAAGAGAACGAGCCCGACACCTACCGGCGCGCCAGCCACATCGGCGAGTTCATCGATTGGCTGACCTGCCGGCTGACTGGCCAGTGGGTCGGGAGCATCAACAACACCAGCATCCGCTGGTATTACGACCGGGCTGAGGGCGGCTGGCCGGCCGATTTCTACGACCAGATCGGTTTGGGTGACCTCCTCTCGCGTTTCCCCCAGCGCGTGTTGGACATGGGCGAGGTTGCCGGGACACTGTTGCCGGAGGCCGCGGAGGAATTGGGCCTGCCGGCCGGCATTCCCGTGGCTGAAGGCGGCGCGGATGCTTTCGTGGCAATGATCGGGTTGAACGTGCTGAGCCCGGGGAAGCTGGCCTTCATCACCGGTTCTTCCCATTTGCTCCTCGGGCAAAGCGCTGCTCCACTCCATGCGCAGGGCATCTTCGGCGCCTACACCGACGCGGTGCTGCCGGGCCAGTACACTGTCGAAGGCGGTCAAGTCTCTACCGGCTCGGTGGTCAAATGGTTCAGGGACAACTTCTGCAGCAGGGAGGTGGCGCTGGCTGCATCACGAGGGGTCGACGTGTACGCGATCCTGACCGAGTTGGCCCAGCCGCTTCCCCCCGGTTCAGAGGGGCTCATCGTCTTGGACTATTGGCAGGGCAACCGCACGCCCTACGTGGACCCCGAAGCCCGGGGCATCATCCGCGGCCTGTCGCTGAAACACACCACCGGCCATCTGTTCCGAGCCATCCTCGAGGGGGTCGCGTATGGCACCGAGCACATCCTGCGCACTTTTCGCCGGAACGGCTTCGCGGTAAACGAGGTTGTGGCCGCCGGCGGGCCAACCAGGAGCCCGCTTTGGATGCAGATCCACGCCGACGTCAGCAATGTGCCCATCGTTTTGACTGCGGTGCCCGATGGGCCCGCCCTGGGTTCGGCCATCCTGGGCGCCGTTGCCGCCGGGCTCTTCCCCAACATCCGAAGCGCCGCCGCGCAGATGGTTCACGCCCGAGCCCGCATCGAGCCGGATCCCGTCATGCACGAAGCCTACGAATTCTTCGTGGATCAATACATCAGGACTTACCCGCCGCTCCAGACGCTGATCCAGGAGACCGTTCGCCACATCGCATAACTGACCTGCGTTTTGGCATCTGAACGAGCCCCAAAGCCGCCGGCTGCAAACCGGTTGCGCCTGCCGGACGGCCGGCCTGCTCGAGGACTTGGAACGAGCTTGTTCTTCCCGAAAACAACCTGGAGCTTGTCCGGCGAGCGCTTTGCCGTGCTCTATCGCATCTACGCCGGTGGCGAGACGCGGGCAATGGGGGTGCCCGCGGCATCTGTCTCGATCAGACAGAGGAGACGCCCGACGATCTGCTTGCGAACAAGACATCCGCTTCCAAGTGGTCGGGCATGTGGAGGCCCTGGAAGCCACCGAGTCTGGCCGCTACGATGTTACCATGAGCTACGCCATCGAGGCCGCGGCCGGCGAACTCACGCAGCTGCTCAACGTGATCTTCGGCAACTCGGCGATGCACGCGGGGATCAGAGTCCTGCATTTCGGCCTGCCGGCCTGCCTTTGGCAGCAATACTAGGGCCCGCGCTTCGGCCGCGACGGACTTCGGGCCCTGTTGGGAATCACCGGCCGGCCGCTGCTCGGCACAGCGCTTAAGCCCATGGGCTTGCCGGCCTCAGATCTGCCGAACCTTTCTTGTCAACTGGCGTTGGGCGGCGTCGACATCATCAAAGAAGATCACGGCTTGACCGACCAGCCTTTCGCCCCTTTCGCCGAGCGCGTCCCCCGCTGCGCGGAAGCCGTTGCCAGAGCAAATCGTCAAACCGGTTACCGCTGCCTCTACGTGCCCAACGTGACCGCGCCGGCCGACCAGATCGAGCATCGCGCCAGGCGGGCCAGGGAATGGGGTGCAGGCGGCATGATGCTGGCGCCCGGCCTGACCGGTTGGGACTGCATGCGCGTCCTGTCCGAGAACGATTCGATAGCCCTGCCCATCCTCAGCCATCCGGCCTGGCTGGGGTCTTTCGTCATCGACCCCGAGCACGGCCTGGCGCACAGCGCCATCTCTGCCAGTTGCCAAGGCTGGCCGGCGCCGACGCGACTGTCTTCGTGAACCATGGCGGCCGCTTCTCCTTCAGCCGTGCTGATTGCCGTGGCATCGTCCAGGCGACGGAAGAGCCCATGGGCCATTTTAAACCCATCTTCCCCGTCCCTGCCGGCGGCATGGCGATAACCAGGCTGCCGGAGATGGCCGAATTCTATGGTCAAGAGGCCGTGCTCACGATCGCAGGCGGGCTGTATAGCCACGGCCCCGACCTGGCGGAGAGCAGCCGCGAGTTCCGCCGTCCGGTGGAACGAACCTGGTCCAGGGTTTAGCCCCACGAGTGATCGAGCCGAGGCTCTCCCGAACTCCGTTGTGGCCCATACGTAGCCTTGGCTGCGGCAACTTCGTACCCACTGCAATTTGAGGACTCAGTTCTACTGGCCCGCCATCGGTGTGCTATAATGCGGCCGCGGAAGCAGCGTGGTGCAGGACCGGGGGTCGGTGCAGGCTCCTGCTGCCAGCGGATATCGCGATCGCCTGCCATAGCTGAGGGAGATGATCCGCGCCGTCCTTTGGTCGCAGTCTGTCGATCAGACCGCTGATTCGGCGCTTGGGGGATTCCTAATGCCCTTGCAGTGTCCGCGCGCCAGCGGCGCCCTCTCCGACTTCGCCGCCGAATAGCTGGTGCTGGAGTCTGCGGCTCATGTCTGAACGCCTTGCCATTCGAGATCATTTTATCGCGCTCTATGGCCCCGACGCGGGCGTCGCAGCGTCAGAGCGGCTGGCAGCTCGCCTCGCGCAGTTTCCCTTGCGCCGTGGCAAGGGAATGCTCACCCAGCGCGACGCCATCCTGATCACCTACGCCGACCAGGTGCAGCAAACGGCCGCGGCGCCGTTGAGCGTCCTCACCCAATTCTGCCGGAGGCACCTGACGGGCATCGTCTCGGGCATTCACATCCTCCCTTTCTTTCCCTCCTCCTCCGACGATGGTTTCTCAGTGATTGACTATCGGGCCGTGGATCCGGCATTGGGCGTCTGGGAGGACTTGGACCGTCTGGGACGGGACTTCCGGCTGATGTTCGACGCAGTGATCAACCACGCCTCGCGACGCAGTGCATGGTTCGAGGGCTTCCTGCGGGACGAGCCTAGATATCGGCGGTACTTCATCGCGGTTGAGGGCGATCCCGATCTGTCGGCGGCGGTCCGGCCGCGGGCCCTGCCGCTGCTGACCGAGGTGCAGACTTCCTCCGGCTCGAAACGGGTGTGGACGACCTTCAGCGATGACCAGATCGACTTGAACTATGCCAACCCCGACGTCCTGCTTGAATTACTGGACATCCTCTTGTTCTACGTCGCTCGGGGCGCCGAATTCATCCGTCTGGACGCCATCGCGTTCTTGTGGAAGGAGATCGGCACAGCGTGCTTGCATCTGCCGAATACGCATCGAGTGGTACAGCTCGTTCGCGCAGTGCTGGACGAAGTGGCTCCCTATGTCCGGCTGATCACCGAGACGAACGTGGTGCATGGCGACAACGTCTCGTATTTTGGCGACGGTCGCAACGAAGCGCACATGGTCTACAATTTTGCCTTGCCCCCCTTGACCCTTCACGCGCTCCAGACCGGTGACGCCCGCGTGTTGTCGCAATGGGCTTCAAGCCTCACGGTGCCGTCGGAACAGACCATGTTTTTCAACTTCCTGGCGTCGCACGATGGCATCGGGCTGAACCCTGCGATGGGCATTCTCTCGCAGGCGGAGATTTCCGCACTGGTGGCTAGCGTCAGGGCGCACGGTGGACTCGTTTCACACAAGATCAACAGCGATGGCTCCCGCAGTCCCTACGAGCTGAACATCAATTACTTCGACGCCCTATCTGACCCGCGCGGAATCGAACGTCAGGGAATCCAGGTGGATCGGTTCATGGCCAGCCAGGCGATCCTGCTGGCAATGCCCGGTGTGCCGGGCATCTACTTTCACAGCTTGTTTGGTTCGCGCGGTTGGCCCGAGGGGGTGCTCCAGACCGGGCGCAGCCGCACGATCAACCGGGAGAGGCTCGATTCCTCTGCGCTGGAGGCCGAGCTGGCGGACCCAGGCTCGCTGCGGGCTCAGGTCTTCAACAGGTATGCAGGGCTGCTGCATGCACGCGCGGCGTCACCCGCGTTCCACCCGAATGGCGGTCAGCGGGTGCTTGACTGCGACCACCATGTCTTCGCCCTGCTGCGCACCGCGCCCGATCGTAGTGCGGCGGTCTTGTGTCTGCAAAACGTCTCGAGCCGGATACATGCTGCCCGGCGCGTTGCCGAAACCTTCCGGGCGGGCAAGTTCCGTGATCTGGTCACCAGCCGCACTTTTATGGTCAAAGGGGATGAGGCCATCGAGCTGGAACCCTACCAGACCTTATGGCTGGCAAGGGAGACTGAAAACCCCAGCCTCGACGGGAGCTACTCATGACCCTGAATTCGCCCTATCTCACGCTGCTCAAAGACCGCATCAACCTGCGGGAGATCCCGTTCAGCGAGAGGGGGGCGCGCCTCCTGGTCTTTCGCCCAAACGACTGTTTCGCGGTTCGCCTGGCCGAGCGGTGGTACAAGCGGACCGGCGAGCTGTCGGCCTATCGCCTCCGTCCTCCCATTCTGGAGGAGCTCTGCTTTACCGACGAAGAGGGCCGGCCTCTGGCGTTGACGTTGACGACCTATCCGCACTGCCTGGAGTGTTTCTCACCATCCGGGACGTTCACCATCGCGTTCCTGGATACGGAGACGTTGCTAGTAGCCCTGCCCGCGGCGCGCTGCGGGATCCGCTTTCACTCTCACCTGGATCAAGCCTATCCAGACCGTCGCGGCGGCGTCCTCCGACTGACCGGTGACATCCGCCGCAGCGTGGCGTACACAACCAATGCGCATGTCCTGATAAACGAGACCACCGCGGGCGGTTCCGACACCCAGGATGTGCGGCTCACCTTTGACGCCAGGGAGGGTGGGAAGGCCCTACTGATCAATGTCACACCGCGCCTGGGCTTCAATCGTTGGGTGCCGCAGCCGGAGGAAGCGATCGAAGCCGCGGCGCAGCGCTGGCATGCCTGGTTTGCCATGGCGCCGGCCGTGGCCGACGAGTATCGGACGCAGTACTATTACGCCTGGTGGATCATGCGCGCCGGGCTGATCTCGACTCGCTATTACACAACGCGGGAGGCAATGACCCCCTCCAAGATCCACTATATCGGCGTGTGGCAGTGGGACAACTTCTTCCACGCACTCGCCTACCGCCATGTCGATCTGCGGCTGGCCGAGGACCAACTGCGCATCTTGCTCGACCACCAGCGCGAGGACGGCATGATCCCCGACGCTGTCCACGACGAGGGAACCGTGACGCACCTGACCTTCCCGGTGGAGGCCGACGTGACTAAGCCCCCGCTGATCGCCTGGGCGGCATGGAAGATCTACGAAATCAGCCGCGATACTGAATTCCTGAGCGAGATATATGCGCCTATGGTGCGTTGGAACCGCTGGTGGTTCGAGTACAATGACCCTGACGGCGACGGACTCTGCGAATACCGGCACCCGTTCTCATCCGGCCTCGATGATAGCCCGCTATGGGACGACGGCATGCCGGCGACCTCGCCCGATCTGAACACATATCTCTGTTTGCAGCAGGAGTCGCTTTCGAAGATCGCGCACGCCATCGGCGAAGAGGACGATGCCGCAATGTGGGCGCAGCGGGCCAATGAGATCGTCGAGCGGATGATGGCCAAGCTCTGGGAGGAGAGAACGGGATTATTCCGCGCGCGGCACAATGGGTTAGCCATCGAAACCCGCACCCCATTCAATCTGTTCCCCCTGCTGTCCGGCCGTCTGCCGCGCGCAGTGGCCGACCGGCTGGTGGCCCACCTGATCGACCCGAACGAGTTCTGGTCGCCATACCCGGTGCCCACCGTGGCGCTGGACGACCCGAAGTTCAATCCGTGGCAAATGTGGCGCGGGCCGACGTGGGTGAACGTAAACTATCTGCTCATTGAGGGCCTAGCGCGATCGGGGTATTCCGAGTTGGCGCGCGAATTGCGCCGCCGCACACTGGCCCTCATCGCGGGCCATGACGACATCTACGAGTACTACAACCCGGTGAGCGGCGAAAGGCCACCAAAAGCGGCGTCACTCTTCGGCTGGTCGGCTGCGGTGTACATTGACTTGGCGATCCAGGCCAGTCAGGAGCGCCGGTAAGGAGGGTCCGGTGAAGATAGCTTTGCTGCACTACTCGGTGCCGCCCGTAGTCGGTGGGGTTGAAAGTGTCCTGGCGCAGCAATCGCGCCTGATGGCGGAATCTGGGCACACCGTGCAAGTCATCGCCGGCCGCGGAGGACAATTCGATCCCCGCATCGCGTTCACCTCGATGCCTCTGGCCGATTCACTTCATCCTGAGGTGCTCTCCGTTAAGTCGGAGCTGGATGCCGGCCGGATACCGTCTGCGTTTGCGGCCCTGGCTGGCACACTGGGGGCCGAGCTTGCGCGCGCGCTTGAGGGCGTGGAGGTACTGATCGCGCACAATGTGTGCTCACTCAACAAGAACCTGGCGCTCACCGTCGCGCTGCACGATCTTCTCGCCAAAGCGGGCGCGCTTCGCGTGATCCTCTGGCATCACGACCTCGCGTGGACGACACCACGCTACCGGTCCGAGTTGCACGAGGGGTGGCCATGGGATCTGCTCCGCACGGACTGGAGCTCGGCAGCCCAGGTGGTCGTCTCGAGACTGCGCCAACGAGAACTGGCGAAGTTGCTGCGCGTCCCCCTCGAGCGCATCCGGGTGGTGCCCAACGGGATCGACGTGGCCGCGTTCATGAAGATAGAGCCCGGGACGATGGATCTCGCGCGTCGTCTGGATCTACTGGCGTGCGAGCCGCTGTTGCTCCTGCCGGTTCGCATCACCCCGCGAAAGAACATCGAGCTGGCGGTGCGCGTCGTGGCTGCACTTCGGTCCCGATTCTCAAATCCGGCGCTCGTCGTGACCGGCCCACCTGGGCCACACAATCCGAGCAATGCCGCGTACTTTGCGCGGCTGAAGGAACTGCGCGCCACCTTGGGTTTGCAAAGTTCAGTTCATTACCTTGCCGAGCTGATAGAAGGCTATCTGCCCGATGTCACCATCACCGACTTGTATCGCCTGGCAGACGCGCTCTTCATGCCCAGCCGCGAGGAGGGGTTTGGGATCCCGGTAATCGAGGCAGGGCTTTCGCGGCTGCCGATCTTCTGCGCCGATATCCCCTCTCTACGCGAATTAGCAGGAGATCGGGCAACTTACTTCTCGCCGGATGCCCCGCCCGAACAGGTCGCCGCCCAGGTCGCGACCCGGCTGAAAGCCGACCCAAACTACGCCATAAACATCCACGTCCGGAAGGAGTTTGCCTGGGAAAGGGTGTATGCCCAACATATTGCGCCGCTGCTGGCGGAGGGGAGGGTCGTGTGAGCAAGGGAAGGCAGTTTATCCCTTTCAGGAGCGTGCTGGTACCGGTCGTATACGGCTGCGACCCAGGCCCTGCACTGGCTGCCGCACGGGCGATCACCGGGGACGTTTACATCATTCTTGCGGGCCTTATGCGCGTGGAAGCCGATGAGTCGTTGTCGGCGGGAGCCCTGGGGGCGCGGAAGACGCGGGCACGGATCAACGACCTCGTAGCCGGAACAGAGCTGCGCCGCCGGGGGCACGTGCTGGTCTCGCACAGACCTTGGGATGAGTTGATCGGTCTCATTCGCGCGATCCGGCCGGACCTGCTGGTGCTGGCCTGGCCCAACACCCTTACGGCATTGGGAGTGGAAGCCAGCGAGATCCTCGCGAGCCCTCCTTGTGACGTCGCCATGGTGCGCGGGTGTCTACCGCAATTGCCGGAGCACATTCTCATGTCGGTGCGAGGCGGCCCACAGGCTGGTCTTGCATTGCAGCTGGCCCTGGCCCTCGGAAAGTTGTCTCGAGCCAAGGTGACGGCATTGCACACCCGGCCGCCTGCCACGACCGTTGAAGAAGCGCGTCGAGCGCGCCCATTCCTCGCCCTCGATCGAGTATTGGCAGGTCTACCTGAGGTGAAGCGGCTGGAAATCGAGTCGAACGATCCGGCCGCGACGCTGGTGGAGATCGCGGCCGGCCATGACCTGGTGATTGTGGGCGCCACCGGCCAGAGTGCTGGCGCCCCGTCGTCGTTGGGAAGCGTGGCAGACCGCTTGTTGGCACAGACCTCCGCCAGCGCCATAGCGGTCAAAGCCAAGCTGGGCATGCCCGCCGAACCGGACTCCGACAGGACCCTGGGCCAGGAAACTATTTCGGTGCTGGTTGACAAGTGGTTCGCGCAGAACACGTATCATGCCGACGAATTCGCCGACCTGACTGCGTTGCTGGAGCTGAAGCGCCTGCGCGGGCTGACGATCAGCCTTGCGCTGCCCGCTCTTAACGAAGAGGCAACGGTCGGCAAGGTGATCCGATCGATCAAAGGCCCGTTGATGGATGAGATCCCGCTGATCGATGAGATTGTACTCATCGATTCGAGGTCCACGGATCGAACGGTCGAAATCGCCAGGGACCTCGCCGTTCCGGTGTTCGTGCACCAGGAGATCCTGTCTCAATACGGCGACTATCGCGGCAAGGGCGAGGCCCTCTGGAAGAGCCTGCATGTCACCCGTGGCGATCTGGTGCTCTGGATCGATACGGATATCGTCAATATCCACCCGCGCTTCGTCTACGGCCTGATCGGTCCGCTCCTCCTGAGCCCCGACATTCAGTTCGTCAAAGGCTTCTACCGGCGCCCCCTGCGAGTTGAGGGCACGATAGAACGCGAAGGCGGCGGCCGCGTGACTGAGCTGACGGCCCGACCACTCCTCAACCTGTTCTTTCCGGAGCTATCGGGCGTGATTCAGCCGTTGTCCGGCGAGTATGGAGGGCGGCGCAGCCTGCTGGAACAACTGCCGTTCTATACCGGCTACGGGGTCGAGACCGGCATGCTGATAGATGTGCTGGAGAAAGCCGGGCTATCAAGCATCGCACAGGTTGATTTGAAGGAGCGCATCCACCGCAACCAGCCGCTCCAGGCATTGAGCAAGATGTCGTTTGCGATCATCCAGGTGGTGATCAACAAGCTGGAGCGCCGCTTCGGCCCTGACCTGCTGGAAGACGTGAACACGAGCATGAAACTGATCCGGCAGGAGCCCAGGCGGTTCTATCTCGAGGTGCAGGAGATCATCGAATACCAGCGGCCGCCGATGGCCGAGATTCCCGAATATGCTGCGGAACGGCGCGCGGCGTGACGCAACTGGTATTGGTCCGCCACGGGCAGACTCAGTGGAACCGCGAAGGGCGCTGGCAAGGCCAGGCCGATCCCCCGCTCAACGCGACCGGCCGGCGACAGGCGCGGCAGGTCGCGCTGGCGCTAAGCGGAGCACGCCCGGAGCAACTGTACAGCAGCGATCTGCGTCGTGCCCTGGAGACCGCGACTATCATCGGGTCGGAGCTCGGCCTCACGGTCATCCCCGAGCCGCGCCTCCGCGAGATCGACCTTGGGCGATGGCAAGGCATGCTCGCGGCGGACATCAAGGCACAAGGCCCCGACGAGTTCCAACGCTGGCACGACTCGCCCCTTACTACGCGGCCGCCGGACGGCGAGGACGTTCGGACGATGGCAGAGCGCGTCCTGCAAGCGGTCTCCGAAATAGCGTTGCGCCACCCCGGCCAGCGTGTCGCCATCGTCGCGCATGAACTGCCGATCGCGGTCGTGTTGGCGCACGTGCGAAGTGTAGATCTGGCACAATTACGGGATCTATCGCCGGCCACAGGGACATGGCAGGAGGCAACCTGGTAGGGGGTACAGGGTGAGCTTCCGCGAAGATCCGCGAACCATGCCAAATCTCGGCCCCCCTGCCCGACGCTCTCACGGAGCAGATCGGAGTTCGCGCGTCGGGCAGGGGGGCCGAGGAATGCCAAACCGTCCCTTGAGCGCGGTTTCAGCGGGTATTATGCTTGCTCTAGTGCCGACGGGGGGATTTGAACCCCCACGCCCTAAGGGCAACAGATCTTAAGGTTGTTAGGATCAAAGCACCCCAAAACGGCCAATATGCGTAGAAGACTCGGCGATTTTGCCGCGATTCAGAACCGAGTCTGCTGCATCGACTGATACGCATTTTCCACCTGACACCAAGTCGGCGAATGCGGCGACACCCCGCCGATCCCCAGGGTATAGGTGCATGACCGGCACGCACGGATCATTATGAGTGGCGCCAGCATACCTGTGGGCAG
>Ga0315273_10009855_pt1 | contig 12150 bp, 15 predicted proteins | sample YL17G02_0_MG_FD_205753 | JGI IMG/M metagenome (GOLD analysis project Ga0315273, IMG submission 205753) | Sediment microbial communities from Yellowstone Lake, YNP, Wyoming, USA - YL17G02_0 | ecosystem: Environmental > Aquatic > Freshwater > Lake > Sediment | place: USA: Wyoming | collected... | reverse complement strand
AGAAGAATGTACGATAAAAACTCCGCCGTTTACCGTAATAAATACTATGGCACCTTATGAGTTGATGGGAAAGGGAGCGCCAGTAGTAGGCGTAAGCGGGACACGGACGCTAAATCCAGAAGATGCAGTGATTGTGAAACAGAAGTAATTATTTACTCTACCGGTTCTGCGCGGGCGACGAAGCGGAGGCTATCGAATAATCCCGTGCAGGTATACAACGTGACGACTTCGTGAGTTGTGGGGGCTAAGAGGAAAGTTTGGGATGGGTCGACAACGCGCGTTTCCGTGATTCGGTACGTATAGAGATTAGCGTTGTTGGTGACAATGCTCACGTAATCACCCACGCGTACGTCCACGAGGTAACCAAAGACGGAATTCAGGTTATGGCCGTAGATAATGATATTTCCGGCTTCTCCGGGGAGAGCCGAATTGTGGACGTGGTTGGCGGCCGTTGGGGACACAGACCACGTGCCTTCAATTTTTCCGGCTTCTACCACCCGCAGATTCATACGATTACCGATCGTGATTCGGACCGGCGTGGCCGTTTCGGTGTGCGTGGCTTTATATGAGGCAATCAGGGCATCGGAGAGGCTGATAGAACGGTTGTAGAAAAACCGGTGTACTCCCCAGAGACTAAGGAGAATAAGCCCGATTATGATGAGGGGAGTGGCATACGGCGAATATGTGTTGATTTTCTTCTTCCGTTTGGGCATAGATGTATTATACTCCATCAAAAAACCCCGCCGCAGCGGGGTTTTTTGGTCTTACTGCAAAAGCAGCATTTATTTAGTATTTCGTTTCTTAAGAATCATGCCTGCGGCGGTGGATAGTCCACCAATCGCGCCGACGACGTTCATGATTATATGTTCCATGACACCTGTACCGGCAAAGTCAGTTGTGGCTCCAAGCACTTGCCCCGACGTCTTCGGAGGGGCTGTACATTCCGGGCAGCTTGAGCGGCCATCACTTCGGCCGTCAGACAGTCCGTCTCCCGGTCCACCGATGTTGTTACCCGGGTTACTCGGCGCCTCTGTGGGCGTCGGCGTTGCAGTTGGGCATGCTTTTTCACCTTCGCCGTGACAATCTTCCGGTGTCGGTGTCGGTGTCGGTGTTGCAGTTGCCGTCGGTGACGGTGTACCTGAATGCTGTTGGCACCAGATACCATCGGCATTATCCTGATTATCCGGATGACCGTTTGATTTATACGGTCCCTGATAAAGAAAATCACCATTTGCTATGTGTGATTGTACTTCGTTCGCATTGACTGACTGGACTACCCACGGATTGCTTCCTGAGCCTGTATTATGGCAAAGGTCTGTTTTGTCACCTGCTGAAACATTTAAGGATGGACGCACAAACGCAAGACCGAAAAGAACTGCGAGTATAGAGACGCCGACAATGAGTTTTTTCATACGAATAATTCCTTTTTTGGCAGGAAACGATTAATGTTTGGGGAGTATATCACACCAATAGTAAGTGTGTCAATAGGTGCTATAAGTAGTTCACTTTGTACCGATAACCAGCAGGGTGTCGGCGAGGCGGGGGATGGCGCGCATGAGGGCATAATTGGCATGTTTTGCGGCTTTGAGCATCGGGTGATCGGATTTGTTTTTCTTTCTAAATGGCGTGTAGCTAACGAAGTGTATGGCACGCGTGACGTGCCATCCCGCATGAGAAACAAGTTTTTTCAGTTCTCCAAGTGTATATTCATGATTGTGCCGGTGATACACATTTTCGCCGGGAGTAATCGGTGGAATAGGCGATTTTCCCAGAAGCATTTTCCCTTGGTTAATGGACCGGGTGATATTGGGAGTGGTGAGGAGGACATGGCCGCCTTGTTTCGTGACTCGGTACATTTCTGTGAGAGCCGGCACGGGTGAATGGGGGAGGTGCTCGATGACTTCGGAGCAAAGCACTCCGTCAAAAAAATTGTCTTTATACGGAAATTTGTCGGTCTCAATATTGAGGATCGCGATTTTTTTATTCTTGATCGGCTCATGGGAGCTGGCTATACCGTAGACTTCTGCGCCCATCATTTCAAGAGCCGCCCCGAGGTGGTATGGGTAACAGCCTACGTCCAAAATACGAAATTTTTGAGCATTTTGGCCCTGAGCTTGCCGAAGGGCGACGATTTCTTCCAATATTGTTTTATACCGACTCTCATGCACCAGAAAATACGTTCGCTCTGCCGGATCGGTGATTTTTGATTCAACAGCATGTAATACATCATCTACTTGCATAAAAATAAGTATATCATGTACAATCTGCGTATTATGGCACAACCTGAAATTCATCTCGCTGGATCTCTTGACGCTATTAATGAAGAACTTGCACGATTGGTACAGGAAGGAATGTCTCCTGAAGAAGCAGAACAACGGTTAGATAAACATATTTATTTACAGAATTATCGTACAGGTTCGGCGTGTCATACGTCAGGAATACGTGTTAGTGAGGAAAATGGTGGGAGAGTGCAAATCGTTGTATCTGGCCGCAGTCTTCCCGTCCGCGGAGCGGAATAACTTTCCTTTTTTATTTCCCAAAAAACGTGGCGAATAGGGCGACGATCGAGGCTATGGCGATCACCACCGTTGCCCCGATGGCGGCCCAGGTTTGCAGGCGGGAGTTTACATAATCTCCCATCCGCTCTTTACTGCTGGTGAATTTAATAAGGTAATAAAATACCGGCGGCAGGAGCATGGCATTGAGGACCTGGCTTGCTACGGCGATGGTAAAGAGATTTGCCCCCGGCAACAGTACCACGCCGAAGGCGATTAACAATTGCGTGAGGAAAATAACATAAAACGTCCGGCTTTGCGTAAAACTCGTATCCAGCCCGCCGGAGAGGCCAAAAAATTCGGAAAACGCATAGGCCGTCGACAGCCCCACGATCGATATACCCATAAATCCCGCGTTCATAATGCCCCAGGCAAATAAGACACCGGCCAGTTCCCCGGCAATCGGCTTGATAGCAAGGGCAGCATCTGTCCCGCTTTCAAGCGGGATGCCGTACACAAACAGGGTGGCGGCTGTCGCGACAATCATAAAAAACGAGAAAAAATTGGTGAGGAGCGCGCCGCCGTAGGTTTCTGCGCGCGCATAACGGATCCGCGACAGATCAATTTTTTTATCCAGTTCAAACGAGCTGATGAAAAATTGGCCCCACGGGGTGATCGTCGTTCCCAACACCCCGAGTCCGATAATAAGATAATTTTTCCAATACTCCGGAGTAAATGCAACGCCGTGAGGAATAATAAGATTTGAAACAGCTAAGCCCCAATCGGGATGCGCCTGGAATGCAGAAAAAACGTATGCTAAATAAAAGAGCGAAGATAATAGCATGATGTTTTGGGTGAGCTTGTAATTTCCTTTCGTGACAATTACGAAGGTCGCGCCGATAAGGATCATGGTGATGGGAATGGCAGGAAGATGTACAAGCTCGGCGGTCGTTTTAAAGGCCGCAACATCCACGATAATCGTCCCCATATTGGCAATGACGAGACACAAAAACACAAACACCGACGCGCGAATGCCGTAATATTCGCGGATCACGTCGCCCAGGCCCTTGCGGGTGACCAGGGACAGGCGCATGCCCATTTCCTGGGTGAGACCAAGAAAAGGAGTAATGAGCAGTAAGACAAGAAGAATAGGGTACCCCAGGACTGCCCCTGCAATCGCGTATGTCGCTACTCCGGCCGCGTCGTTATCGGCCATCGCGGTAATGGTCGCCGGGCCAAATATCGCAAAAAATGTTTTTATTCTCCGAAGCATCGTACTCACATCCTTTCCGCCATCCAGTCGCTCAGTTCATTTATGGATACCACGCCCAAAATATGTTTATTGTCGTCAATAACCGGCAGTGCCTCCAGCTGATATTTGAGCATTTTCCGGGCGGCTATGGCAACCGGCGTAGTGAGATGAAGGACGATGAGGGACGGATTCATAAAACGGTAGAGCGGGGTATCGTTGGTTTGTAACAGAAGCTCATGCAGGCTTGCTGCGCCGACGAGCTGGTGGTCGCGGTTCTGTGCATAAATATAAAACAGCGATGAAAATTCATCGGTTTCTTTTTGGATGCGGCTGCGGATTTTTTGAACGGTTTCATCCGTGTGTGCTGTGAAAAATTTATTATTAATCAGTCCGCCGATCGGGGTTGCGGAAAGAGAAAGGAGCGCGTGGATTTCTTTTTGTTTCTCCGGGGAAAGTAATTCCATGATATCGGCACGCCGCCGCGGAGTAAGGGACAAAAGAATATCCACGGCCTCATCCGTTTCCATGCGGCAGATGAGTTTTGCCGACCGCTGGGGCGTAAACACTTTAAAGAGATTCTGCTGGTAGGAGAGATTGAGGTTTTCGACCACATCCGCCGCAAGCGATTCATCCATGAGGTCCAGCATGCGGGTTGCGTTTCGCATGCTCATGGTTTCCAGATGGTCTGCAAGATCCTCGGGCCGGAGTTTGTCAAGTTTATGTTCTTCTTTTTTCAATACCACCTGTCCGCGGGCAAGCTCCAGGGGCTGGATATCCGCCCAGGAGAGAAACTGGCTCGTGATGGTTTTGCCTAAAATCCGCAGGAGCCGGCCGAAGGTTTCGTCTGCGCCAAACCACCGCAGCGCCCCGATAATACCGATGTCCACGCCGGCAACCACAAGAATTGGCTTGTCTTGAATAGCTACATCATTCACGCGCACCACTTTGTTTCCTTTGATATCAATAATCTGTTGGTCCAGCACATTTTTGTTGATATAGAGTTCGTTTTCGGCTAAGGGCTCAATGGTAAAGCTGTCTGCAATCGTGATGGCGGCGTTGATTTTTTTTAGGTGAGAGATGGGGATAAGGTAGGGGGCGTCTGTTTTTCCTTTCACCACGAGTTTGGTGACGGTGGGCGTAGCCGCGGCAAGGAAAATAAGGTCAGTCATCCGCCCGAGCGCCGTCCCGTTCTCCGTCACCACCCGTTTGCCTTTGAGATCAGAAAAATACAACATGATTTAACTATTGTACTCTTTGTGCCTAAAGTCAATAAGAAATCATGTAACTATTCACGAACTAGCATAACGGTGTCATCGCGAGTCCCGGCGGACGCCGGGACGTGGCGATCCCGATGGGGATTGCTTCGCTCTCGCTCGCAATGACATTTTCTGTGTTAACATTGTAAATGTTTACTACATCAGAACTATGTAATTTCAGAGTCTCGGCAGGGACTCTGGTTTTACATTATTTTCCCGGCGTGAGAAATCAGCGAGTAGGAAGCAGTTGAATATTTTTTATTTGTGATGTGCGGCCAGCAACCGGTCCGAATCCTTCCGTCTGTGGTTGTGGTTTCGCATATTTAGGTAAATAAGAATCTAACTCTAGCCATTCATCAGGAGTTAGTTCGCGTACGGTAGCAAGCGCCCGAAGTACTTCTTCTCTTGTGAGTTGTTTTATTATTTCAGCCATAAAAACTAATTTATATACTAAAATATGAATATTGTCAACCATCCGGGGTTCAGTTGATTAGCGGCCGAGGGCTTGAGTAACCACGAAGCGGAGAGTTTTTTCAATGACGTCGATCGTTTTTGGCCCAATGCCGGAAACGGGTTTTGTCGGATTTGGTGCATAGAGACCCCGCCCGTGCATGAGTTGATCGGGTGTATACGCTAAAAGATCGTTTGCATCAATTATTTTTGCATCTATTGGTGCAAATCCGTGGCGGACAAGAGCATTAAATATGTCTGTGGGAAGTTGGCCATCATTGTATCCTTTCTCTATCGCTAATACACGATTGGATATAGTGGCATTCTCCGCTTCATTCAGTTGCAGAATATGGACAAATTGCACCTGTTCTTTCGGAATGACACTTGTTTCATTCATTACCATACCCGCAGGATTATACCACAGCCTCTCTTGTGTAATTATGTAATTTCAGAGTCTCGGCCGGGACTCTGGTTTTACATTATTAAAATACGCTTATGTGATCAACGGGTAATGCGGATCCGATAACCGATTCTGGGATAAATCCGTAGGCAACCAATATCATGCCTGCTCCGATTCTATGTGCGATAGGCAATCTGCTTAATTTTCTTACTTTTATAATGCCGCCACTATAAATGTTTCTTGGTGAAAATATCGAAACGTCGAGAGAGCGGGCGATTGTATTGTTGTCGATTTCACCGGAGAGCAGGAGTGAAAATGCTTCAATTTCCTTGTGAGTAAAAGCGCCGAATTTTTGTAGTGGAGTAAATCTGGGTCCTTGAATGATTCCTTCCCGGCACGCCCAAACAGCTTGTAGTTCGATACTATTGAGCGTCATGCCGGTAATTTCATGTATTGTATCCTTTATCGACTTGCCGCTTGAGGAAGAAGCCACCATATTCCCTATACGTTGGTAGAATACTATTGGGCTTATCTGTTGTTCCGAATAACCTTGTAAATACAGCGAAAGTATGGAAAGATGAACCGGTTTAAACTCTGCGCGCAGCAATGCAACAGTAATTTCTTCACGTAAAGAAGCGTGTAAATCTGCCGGATACGCGATTTCAGCGGGCATAGGTATAGAAAGAGTAAATTGTACAGGAAATCTCCGGGGAAAACAATGAACAGATAGGTTCAGACGCGATTGGGATGTGAGCAACTATGTAATTTCAGAGTCTCGGCCGAGACTCCAGTTTTACATCAAATTTTCCTGTATAATAGGCTCCATGTCATCCTTCGAAAATCAGGATAAACAATCTCACATTCGAAATTTTTGTGTTATCGCGCACATCGATCATGGGAAATCCACGCTTGCGGATCGGCTCATGGAGATGACCGGGACGGTGGCTAAGCGGGATATGCAGGAGCAGCTCTTGGACAGTAATCCCATCGAACGCGAGCGGGGGATCACCATAACACTTGCTCCGGTGAGGATGGACTATAAAGTCGAAAGTCGAAAGTCGAAAGTCGAAAGCAATACGCATTTACAGACTTTAGACTCAGAACTTTGGACTTTGAACTTAATAGATACTCCTGGCCATGTGGATTTTGGGTACGAAGTGTCGCGTTCGCTTGCCGCATGTGAAGGGGCACTTCTGGTTGTCGATGCGACTCAAGGCGTACAGGCACAGACCTTGGCAAACCTTCATCTGGCCCGCGAGCACAACCTAACTATTATTCCTATCATCAATAAAATCGATATGCCCACGGCGCGGATTGAAGAGACGGAAAGAGAACTCGAGGGTTTAGGGTTCAGGGTACAGGAAATAATAAAAATTTCTGCTAAAACCGGAGAAAACGTCACACAGGTTTTGGAGGCGATAGTAGATAGGATACCTTCTCCAAAAGGGGATAGTATAAAATCAACGAGAGCTCTTATATTTTCATCTCAGTATGATGCACATAAAGGAGTCGTGGTGTTTGTGAGAGTGGTGGATGGAGAGGTTCCGTTATCTAAACTCGTATTTATGGCCTCCGGCGCCTCAGTGCAACCTATTGAGATGGGATATTTTAGTCCTCAAATGTCTCCGATCAGCGACTCTTTAAAAACGGGGGAAGTAGGGTATATTGCAACGGGACTCAAAGATGTCCGGTTTGCAAAAGTGGGCGACACAATTTCCCTGTACCCTGTACCCTCTACCCTGATCCCTCTTTCTGGTTATCGTGAACCCAAGCCCATGGTATTTTTAAGTCTATTTCCTCTGAACGCCGATGAGACGACCCTCGCCCGCGAGGCGATGGAAAAACTCAGGCTTTCGGATAGCGCATTTACGTTTCGCCCCATTGCTTCGCTTGCCCTGGGGAACGGATTCCATTGCGGATTTTTGGGGCTACTCCACGCCGAAATCGTGCAGGAGCGGTTAAGCCGCGAATTTAATTTAAACATGATTGCAACCGCGCCATCGGTGGAGTACAAATTGAAAGTCAAAAGTCAAAAGTCAAAAGTCGAAGAAGATGGATATATGCATATACAGTCAGCAAATGAATTTCCTGACCCCACCTTTATAGAGGAAACACTAGAGCCGGTGATGCGTGTCACGATATACAGCCCGAAGCGCTACGTCGGCCCCATCATGCAGCTATCTCAGGAAAAGCGGGGCACGTATATCGACACAAAATACCAAGCAGACCAGGTTGAGATGACCTACCTCATTCCGCTTTCGGAAATGATTATCGACTTTTTTGACCGGTTAAAAAGTGTGACGGAAGGCTATGCGAGTTTGGATTACGAATTTTTCGAGTACCAGCCTGTGGATGTTGCAAAAATAGATATTCTCGTAAACCATGAACCGGTCGACGCACTCTCATTTTTAGTCGTCCGCGAACAGGCCCATAGCCGCAGTATCCAGATTACCGAGCGATTAGCGAGCGTTATCCCACGGCAGCAATTTGAGGTGCCCATACAGGCCGCTATCGGTGGCAAAGTCGCCGCGCGGAGCGATGTCAAAGCATTCCGCAAAGACGTCATTGCAAAGCTCTACGGCGGCGACCGCACGCGCAAAGACAAACTCCTCAAAAAACAGGCAAAAGGCAAGGCCAGGATGAAATTAATTGGAAGAGTCCAGATTCCTCAATCGGCGTTTTTCGAAGTCCTCAAGCGGGAGTAATTTATTTGCGGATAATGCGGATTGCTCCTTTTGTTAAAATCAGTCCCGCGAGATTTATCCCCACCACCAGCCCCAGACTTTTGGTGAGCGCAGTGAGGATTTTTTCCGTAACGGAAAGCGCCGGGCCGGTGAGGCCGATGCGCAGTCCCGCAAAATACGCCGCGCCGATCATGATAGCCAGGGTGACGGCAAAGGGGATAAAGCCCTTGAGGTCTTCTTTGGAGGAAAACATAGAACTGGAGACAGAAAACAATATATAGAGTATTCCCACATTTCCCCAAACACCCCAAAATCCCCAACCGAGTGAGAGCGTCGTCACCGCCACCAATCCTGCTACCACCGGCGCCAGGCCGATGAGATACCTGCGGAACGGGTCTGAGCGGGCTATCATCACCGAGCCTGCTTTAATTTCTTCTTCACGGATATTTTCGGGGACGAGGGTGAGCTTTCCCGTTTTTACTCCCAAAATCTCGGCAGTAAACAGGTGCGAAAGCTCATGGATAACCGTCCCGGGAAATACAATCAATGTAACGGCCGTTACTGCGATTGTACGGGAGCGGGTGAGGCGCAGGAGTAGCTCAAACCCCGCCTGCGTAAGCGCGCCGGAAAGAATATAGAGCGCGGCCAGCTCGCCGAAAAGAAGCAATAAGAGCATCATGAGTGTAGTATCGTTAATTTACTGCGAAGAAGCAAGATCAAATTTGTCCGTTACATGTGTAAGCAGGTTGGTTAATGTTCCCTGCGCATCCACGTCGGTGGGAATGTTAAAGGATAAATTGGTCGTATTTCCGCGATAGGTCCACTCAACATACGATGGATCATCAACCCTCAGTCGAAATGATTGTGTTTCTTTTTTATTTTTATTCAATGCGATCACCACGACATGCTGGTCGCTCAAGCGAGTACTAAAGACGACGCATCCGGAATTTTCCAGTCCGATTATGATGGATGTCGTGCCCGCTGGAAGTTTTTCATCGTCAGAAACAATCGGTAGCTCAAATCCATGAAATCTCTCGTTTTGAAATATATAATCGGCCCGTCTGGTTATTTTGGCATACCCGGGATGTTCATGGGGAATGTATGAACTGAGAAGTTGTACTGCCGTGGCAGCATTATGTTGAGAGCCGAGATCAAATTCGTTTTTTGCCAGAAACTCTTCTATGATTGCGCTGGCTGATCTTAGTTGTTTTGCTTGTTCGTATATATTCATAGGCGGTGACGGTTCCCGTCAATACACTGGGATAATAGTGAACGCTTAGCGTATTGTCAAGCCAGAGGTCCGATGGTGTATGATAAAAGAATGAAGCGTGTATGGTGGGGAATTTTCATTTGTTCTCTTCTTTTTAACTTCGTTTTTCTCGTCCAAAACTACAATCGTACCCGTGTGGTGGCGGTGCCGGATGGGGATAGTATTCAACTTTCCGATGGCCGGCGCGTGCGGCTTCTGGGCATCGACGCGCCGGAAAAGGGGAGGTGCATGGCGGATGAAGCACGGGAAAAATTAAAAAGCCTCATTTTTGGGAAACATGTGAGGTTGAAAGATACAGTAACTGATGATTATGGGAGAGTTTTAGCTATTGTTATTGTCGAAGATTTCCCGACCTGGATTTCGTATCTCACCAAAAAAACCGATCCGCTCGTCAACCGCGTTATGCTTGCGTCGGGACTTGCAAAAAACACGTTTTCTGCATCAACAGATTATGCCCCGACTCTCAAAAAAGCATCCGATTTAGCAAAAGCGCGAAACATCGGTATTTATACTTGCCGCACCCAACCCACGGGTGATTGCACGATCAAAGGAAACGTGCGCGACGGGGAAAAGAAGTATTACCTGTCAGAGTGTCAGAGTTACCGTCAGGTTATCGTTGACGAGGCCTACGGCGACCACTGGTTTTGTACGGAGGCGGAGGCAATAGCCGCCGGGTTTACGAAAGCTGCGGGGTGCAGAAAGTGATTTGACATTTGTAACGCATTGCGTTACACTAAATATTCTTAACGTGTCATTCCCGCGAAGGCGGGAATCCAGTCTATAGAGACTTGGAGAGTAATATTATGAAACAAAAAAAACAACATCGTGACCCTATGCCGGGAAAAAATGCCAGCCGTGAAGAAGTGGCTGATTTTTGGGATACGCATAGTATTGCAGATTATTTGGATGTATTAAAGCCAGTGCGGGTCCGTGTCGCCAAAAATCTTTCGCAGGGCATTACCATTCGTTTTAATGATAAAACCCTTTCAAAATTACGCGTGCGAGCCCAAAAGAAAGGTATTGGCCCCACCACGCTCGCGCGGATGTGGATTTTAGATCGGCTGGCCGCGTAGTCCTAAGTTTTTTGTCGGCGAGGGAAAGAGATCGATCGAGCTTACTGCTCGGGCATGTTCGGCCTGTACCGCATGGGAACTCAACATAGACAGCAGTGTGTTCGTGTACGCATGGAAAAAATAGCCGATTGCCTGGGAGAGTTTGGGATGGGCAGACAGGGCGGGCGTCGTTAAAAAAATGAGGACCGTACGTTTGCCCGCAAGACGAAAGAAGAGGATGATGATCGGCGTAAAGATGGGTGTTATCATTCGGCCAAAAAGACCGGGATGGTACAGTATGCAGATGGTAGAGACTTGATAATTGTAAATGAGCCGGTGCCAGAGATGCCGGAGTGAGAAAGGCCGGACGCGGTTCCAGCAGGTGCGGATAATGAGCCGGGCATGTTTTTTGGTGTCCGGCGCGTCGGTAAGAAGGAGTATTTTTTTATCGCGCAGGCGCGCGGCAATCGTTTGGATAAGGATTTTGGATAGCTCCTGCGGCGTGCTTTGCCTGCCGCGGCGCACGCGCCGGGTGCTTGCGGGGTAATTGGCAATGATAATCAAATCCGGGTGGATACGAAAATATTTCATATAATCTCTAAAAGCTGTGGCCAGAATAGTATGTATATTATATCACCGGTATTGAAATTTCCCGTCCAACCGTTAGCCCATGCGTTGATTTGCGAATGAGTAAGTATTGTTTTTTTTGTGCTGTTGTAGGCGATCCAGCCTTGTTCAAATGATTGGTGTAATACAAGCGTTTTGGTTGGTGACGTTATTTTGACGCGGTAGAGGATAGAGAGAAGCTGTGTGACGTTTTCTTGTATAGACTGTTTGGCACCTTGTGCGGCTATCGGCGCGTCTTCGAGCTCTGATACCCGAATCGATTGTATTTCGTTTATAGATGTCATCCCTTGAATCGTAAAATTATTAAAATTTAGGTTGTATCCCATCCCTAAATCAGAAAGATTCGGAAGTAAAAACCGTTCCGTCATAAACCGCGATTGTGTCCCCAGATGGACTGATAGATCGCAGTGCGACGTGAGACTGTTACTCACACAAAGCTGGAGCGGAAAGCCCGACGTGTGTTTACTGGTTATTTCCAACACATAATTACTGTTGTGATCAAGCGTCGGGATATCGATGTGGTCGGTGTCCGGTGTATTGGTTGAACGATATTCCCGACCCTTTCCTTCTGCAACAACTTTTCCTGAAATTGGTTTAATAATCCGTTGGTTTGTGTTCACCAGGGAGAAATACGGATTGTGTAATCCTGATTCAGGTGCATTTA
>Ga0315273_10009854_pt1 | contig 12150 bp, 8 predicted proteins | sample YL17G02_0_MG_FD_205753 | JGI IMG/M metagenome (GOLD analysis project Ga0315273, IMG submission 205753) | Sediment microbial communities from Yellowstone Lake, YNP, Wyoming, USA - YL17G02_0 | ecosystem: Environmental > Aquatic > Freshwater > Lake > Sediment | place: USA: Wyoming | collected... | reverse complement strand
GCGAGCGCCGCGTCGGCCAGCACGGCGAGCGCGGCGCGGGGCGCGGGCCCTGGGTCTCCCGCCCACGTGCGCTTGAGCCAGCAGGTGTCGGGGTCGACCGCGACGAGGGCTGAGGTGGGGAGGAGGAGGGTTATTGGGCGAGGGTTGGGCGAGCGCGGGTCGTTGCGCGCGGGGCGGCCGCCGGCGCCGCCGCCCGCCGCGCTGGAGCGGAGAGGGGGTCCCGAAAGGCCGCAGCCACCGCCACACGCCGCCCCTCTCTCTCTCCTCTCACCTGCCCACGGCATCCCCGCCGCTCCCGCTCCCGCCGCCGCCAGCGCCCTCAGCTCGCCGTCTTCACCGTCCGCCGCGGCCGCGGCGGCCAGCGCCGCCAGCGCGCGGGGCACCGGGCGGCGACTCGCGGGCGCGCATGGGCAGCCGCACCCACAGCGCAACCCTGCCAGCGCGGGGCAGCGGTCACCGCAGCCGCAGTCGCCGGGCGCGGTGGGGCGCATGGATTTCATGGTGGGGCGGCCGCGCGGGGGCGCGCGGACTGACACGGCGCGCCGGCGTCGGTCTCACTCCGCTCTGCGCGCGCCGCGGCCCGCCCAGCGCTGCGCCACCGCCCAACTCGCCCGCCATGGCGCCCGACGCGGTCAAGGGTGCGCTCGGGAGTCGCGGCCGGGGGTGGGCGGGCGCGGCGCGGTGGCGCGGGCGCCGCATTCGACGCCCCCTCGCTCCCTCTCGTCCTCCCCCCAACCCTCCTCCTCCCCCCCCCAACCCCAGCCACTTTCTCCTTCAACGGTACCACGCACACCGCGCCCGACGCGTCCCAAACGCTGTCGGCATACCTGCGCCAGCACACGCGGGTGACGTCGGTGAAGACCGGGTGCGGGGAGGGAGGCTGTGGCGCGTGCGCAGTCCTCGTGCGCCGCCCCGGGGAGGCTGACGTGTCGACGTTGAACGCGTGCCTGACCCCGTGCGGCGCCCTGCACGGCGCGGCCGTCCTCGCGTCCGACGGCCTGAAACCGGGCGCGCGCGCGTTCCACGCGGTGCATGACGCGCTGGCGACGCTGCACGCGACCCAGTGCGGCTTCTGCACGCCCGGCGTCGCGATCGCGTGCGCGGCGGCGGCTGCCAAACGGGCCAAGGAGGGGCCGGGGGCCGGCGACGCGGTCGCGCGCGGGTTGGACGGCAACCTGTGCCGTTGCACCGGGTACCGGCCGATCATCGACGCCGCGCGGTCGCTCACCGCGGCCGACGTCGAGGACCTCGCCGCGCGCTGCGCGCCGCCGGCCGCGGGGGCTGCCGCCGCCGCTGACGGCGCGCTCGCCTGCGGCGGCGGCGTCGCGTGGGCCGCCCCGGCGACGCTGGCCGCCGCGCGCGCCGCGCTTGCCGCCTCGCCCCTCCCCGTTCTTGTCGCGGGCAACACCGGGTCGGGCGTGTACAAGGGCACGTGGCCGCCCGCCCCGGGGTCGACCGTCGTCTCGCTCGCGGCCGTCACGGAGCTCAAAGAGGTCGCGCCGACCGCCGCCGGCGGCCTGACCCTCGGCGGCGCCGTCACGCTCGCGTCCCTGGTCGACGCGTGCGCGGCCAAGTCGGGCGACGGCGAGCGCTGGGGCGCGCTCGCCGCGCACGGCGGCCGTATCGCGGGCGCGCACGTTCGTGCTGCCGCCACGCTCGGTGGCAACCTGTCCCTCGCCGCGGGCGCGGGCCTCGAGTCGGACGTCGTCACCATGCTGGCGGCGGCCGGGGCGACGGTCACGGTCGACGGGAAAGAAGAGGGGGTGCTGGCGGTGGCGGCCGGCGGCCCGCTCGCCGCCACGTCCCTCGTCGAGCGCATGTCCATCCCGCCGGCCCCGCCCGGCGAGCGCTTCTGGACGACGCGCGTCGCGCCCCGGTACAGCCACGCGGTGGCCACTTTCCAGGCAGGCGTGTCGGTCGTGGCGCGGGGCGAGACGCTGACGGCCCCCGTCGTCGTGCTCGCGTTCAAGCGCGCCGACGGCCGCTGGGCGGCGGCGCGCGCCGCGTCGGTCGAGGCCGCCCTGGACGGCGCGTCCGCCACCGACCTCAGTGCGCTCGCGGCCGCGCTGGCGGCCGCGCGCAGCGCGGGAGCCAGCGCGGCCGACGCGGGGCTCATCAGCGGCTTCTGCGAAGGCGCTCTGGCCTCTGCCCTCGCCCCCCTGTTTGCCGGCGCCTCCGCGGGCGCCGGCCCCAAAGCGCGCGCCGTCCTCACGGCCGCCTCGCTGCCGCCGCCCGCCGTGGCCAAGGGCGAGCGCACCTGGGGCCCGCCCCTCCCCGGCGCCGCGCCGGTCGGCGACCCTGTCGCCAAAGACCGCGCGTGCCTGCAAGCGTCGGGCGAAGCCGTCTACACGTCCGACGTGCCCCTGCCCCCCGGCGGCCTGCACGCGGCGCCCGTGCTGTCCACAGTGGCGGCCGGCACGCTGAAACGCGTCGACCCGGCGCCCGCGCTCGTGCTCCCCGGCGTCGTCTCCTTCATTTCCGTCGCCGACGTCCCCGGCAGCAACGACATTATCGGGGACACCATATTTGCGGATGGATCCGTGTGCCACGTTGGCGAACGCATCGGGCTCATTCTCGCCGAGACGGACGCGGCGGCGCGCGCGGGCGCGGCGGCGGTCGTCGTCGAGTACGGGCCGCCGCCGGAACCCCCCATCCTGACCATCGCGGAAGCCGTCGCGCGCGACTCGTTCTACGACCTGGAGGCGGAAATCGGGCCGGCCACCAAGGCGTATGGCGCGGACGTCGACGCCGCGCTCGCCGCCGCGCCCTGCGTTTTGCGCGGCGTCAAGGTGTCCATGCCCTCGCAGCTGCACATGTATCTCGAGACCCAGGCCGCGGTGGCGGCCATGGACGAGGACGGGATCAAAATTGTGTCGGGGACCCAGTGTGTCGACATGGTCCAAGCCGCCGTCGTGACCGCCCTCGGCCTCCCCGCGCACGCGGTGTGCGTGAGTACGCGCCGCCTCGGCGGCGGCTTTGGCGGCAAGAGTGCGCGCAGCCAGCCCACCGCGGCGGCCGCGGCTGTCGCCGCCTTCACCACCGGCCGCCCCGTGCGCCTCGTCCTCACCCGCGCCGAGGACATGGCCACGATCGGCGGCCGGTGCGAGCTGGAGGCCGAGTACGACGTCGGGTTCGACGCCGGCGGCCGCGTCGTCGCGCTCGCGGTGCGCGCCGTGCTCCTCGGGGGGGCGCGCAAAGAGATTTCCAACTTCATCCCGCTGCTGGTGGGTGGAGGAGAGGGGGAGGAGGGAGGGAGGGAGGGGCGCGCGCGCTCGACCCGCCGACCACCCCCTCCTCCTTTTCCCTCTTCCCTTGTAGATGGCCAACACGATCGACCAGAACTACGCGTTCGGCACCGCGCTGCGCGTGACGACCCGCCTGGCGCGCACCAACCTGCCGCCGCGCACGATCATGCGCGCGCCCGGCACGCTGCAAGCGGTCGTCGTCGCCGAACACGTCATCGCGTCGGTCGCCGCCGCGCTCGGCTTGGACCCCACGGCCGTGCGCGAGACCAACCTCCTGTCGCACGCGGCCCTGCCCGACGTGCGCCGCCCTTGCGCGGGCGTGCTCGCTGAGGGCGTGACCGCCGGCGGCGCCGCGGGCGTCGCCGACCCCGGCCTCTTCGCCGCCGACGGCACGTCCGACGTGGTGGTGGCCACTGCGCTCGGCGGCGAGATCCCGATTGATCAAATGACGGTTCCGCGCATGTGGCGCGAACTTGCGGAACGCGCGGACATCGACGCGCGCGCCAAATCGATCGCCGAATTCAACGCCGCCAACCCTTTCACCAAGCGCGGTCTGTCCATGGCGTCCGCCCGTTTCGTGATGCAGGTCGACGCCAAGCCGGCGGCCGTGCACATCCACCACGACGGCTCCGTCCTCGTCACGTCCCCGGGTCATGAAATGGGCCAAGGCCTGCACACGAAACTGCTGCAGTCCTGCTGCGCCTCGCTGTCGACCGCCTTCCCGCCGGGCTCGCCGCACCTGCCGCTCTCCCTCTTCCGCGTCGCGGACACTTCCACGGACGCGCTGCCCAACTCCGGGCCATCGTGGGGGTCTACCACGTCGGAGGCGTCGTGCGAGGCGGTGAAAATGGCGGCGGGCCAGCTGGCTGGCGCCTTGAAAGAAAAGGTGGCGGCGGCGCTCGCGGACGGGAAAACTGGCGTCGCTGCCTGGACCAGTGCCGTCCGCCTGGCCCACCCCGCCGTCGGCTTCTCCGCGTCCACCATGCCGCTCTCGGCGATCGCCTTTTACGACGGGTCGCAGCGCGCGGGCGCCAAGGGCAAAGCGCTCACGTACAACGGGTGCGGCGTCGCGGTGACCGAAGTGACCCTCGACGCCCTCACCGGCGAGGTGCGCGTCGACCGCGCCGACCTCCTGCTCGACGCCGGGCACTCGCTCAACCCGGCGCTGGATGTCGGGCAGGCAGAGGGGGGGTACGTCCAGGGGCTCGGCCTCATGCTCTCGGAGGACGTGGCGGTCGACCCCCGCACCGGCGCCTCCCCCGTCTCCACCTGGGACTACAAAATCCCCACCGCGGACGTCGCGCCGCGCGACTTCCGCGTGCACCTCCTCGCGGGCGCGCCGCACGCGCGCGGCGTGCTCTCGTCCAAGGCGGTCGGGGAGCCGCCCCTGCTGCTGGCGGTCACCGCGCTGCATGCGGTGCAGGCCGCGATCGACGCGGCGCGCGAGACGCTGGGCGGCGACGCGGAGCCGGCCGAGGCCAACGGGGCGGCGACGGGCCCCTGCCGCGCGCCGCGCGCCACGCTCGCGCCGCCCGCGACGCCGGCCGCGGTGCGGGCGGCGATCGGGCGCCTGCCGCTGGCGGAGTGGGCGGCGAGCAAGGACTGAGGTGGTGAGGGGGGGCGGGAGTTGGGCGCACGCGGGGTGTGAGAGGGTCGGCCGGCCGGCTAAGCGTGGCGCGCTCTCTCCGCCCCGCCCGCACACCGTCGACGCCAGTGCCCCGAGCCCTGCATGGCGCGGCCCTAAGTGACGCATCCGCCCGCCACAAGCGTCCCCATGCGGGGCACTGCGCTCCGCGCGCGGCCCGCCGCGCGGCCGCCCGCCCTCGCCCCAGTGCCCTCCCGCCGCCTGCCGCCCGTGCTGGCGGCCCGCCGGCGGCCGAGACCTGCTCCCGCGGCGGCGGCGGCCGCGGCAGTGGCGGCATCCCCTGCGCCGCCGCCGGGCTCGCCGTCGTGGTGGTCGCTCGACGAGGGCGGCCCGCCACCTCCACCCTTGCGCCCCGCGCGCCAGCTGGCCGCTCGCCTGTGGCGCGTCATGGCGCCCGACCCTGGGCTGTTGGCCGCGGCGTCCCTGTTCCTCGCGGCGGCGGCGGCGGCAGAGCTCGCGGTGCCGCACCTGACCGCGGCCGCCGTCGCGTCCGCCGCCGCGCATGGAGCGGGGCCGGAACTGACCCGGGACGCCGCGAGGCTGGCGGGCGCCGCGCTCGCGTTCGGCGTCTGCGCCGCGCTGCGCGGTTTCCTCTTCTCCCTCCTCAACACGCGCCTGCTGCACCACCTGCGCGGGCAGCTGTTTGACGCCCTAGTCTCGGCGCCGGCCGGCGCGCACGACGGCGGCAGCGCCGACGGCTCGGCCGCGTCTCGCCTGGGCGCCGACTGCCACGCGGTCGCGCGCTGCGTCTCGACGAACCTCAACGTCGCCGCCCGCAACGCGCTGGCGGCGACAGGAGGGGCGGTGTATCTGATCGCGGCCTCCCCGGACGCCGCCGCCGCGTGCGGCGCAGTCGGCGCGGGGCTCGCGCTCGCCGCGCTCATCTACGGGCGCTACTCGCGCGCCGCGTCGCGCGCGTACCAAGATAGGCTGGCGGACGCGTCCGCGGTGGCGGAAGACGCGCTGGCCCGGGCGGCGACCGTGCGCGCGCTGGGCGGTGAAGCGGCCGAGAGGGCGCGCTACGGCGCCGTGCTAGACCGCCTGCGCGCCGTCGCCCACCGCCAGTCGGCCGCGTACTTGGGGTACGTCGCGACAAACGCGACTCTGTTCAACCTGTCCAAGGCGGCCGCGTTGCTTGCCGCGGGCGGCGCGGTCGCGTCGCGCGCGGGCGGCGGCACCACTGTGGCCGCCCTGACGGCCACCTTGCTCTACGTGGACGCGACAGCTTCCTCCTTATTGTCCCTGTGCGACCAGTGGGGCGCCGTGTCCGAAGCTTTGGGCGCCGCCGACCGCGTCGCCGCCTACCTCGACCAACCGCGCGCCCCCCAGCTCGACGCCGGCGCCGTCCCCGCGTCCGGTGTGGCCGACGGCATCGTGCTGGAGGACGTGTGGTACACCTACCCGTCCCGCCCCGACGCCCCTGCGCTGCGCGGCGTGTCGCTCACGCTCCCGCGCGGCAAGCGCGTCGCGCTCGTCGGGGGGTCCGGATCCGGCAAGTCGACCCTGGTGCAGTGCGTGCTGCGCATGCGGGACCCGGATGAAGGGCGCGTGCTCGTCGGCGAGCTCGACGCGCGCGCGGTCGACGCGGCGTGGTTTCGGTCGCGCATCGCGCTCGTCGAGCAAGAGCCCAAGCTCTTTGCCGGCACCGTCGCGGACAACATCGCGTACGCGATCGACGTGCCGCGCGAGAGCGTGGTGGCCGCGGCGCGGGCGGCCAACGCGCACTCGTTCATTCGGATGCTCCCCCAGGGCTACGACACGCGGGTGACGGACCGTTTGCTCTCCGGCGGGCAACGCCAGCGCATCGCGCTGGCGCGCGCCTTTGCGCGCGACCCCGACCTGCTGGTGCTCGATGAAGCGACGTCCGCGCTCGACGCCGAGTCGGAAGCCGCGGTGCAGGCAGGCCTCGCCGCCATCCTCGCCGACACGTCCCGCCCGCGGTCCGTCCTCGTCATCGCGCACCGCCTCGCCACGGTGCGGGGCGCGGACGAGATCGTGGTGATGGACCACGGGCGCGTCGCGGAGAGGGGGAGCCACGACGAGTTGGTCGCGCGCCGCGGCGCGTACGCCTCCCTCGTCGCGCGCCAAATGGGCGGCGACGCTTCTTCCTTGGACCTCGCCCCGCACCAGAAGGACTCCACCCGGCGGCGCGAGCCGGTCAAGGCGGCCGCGGCGGGCAAGCCGGCCGACCGCGCGGCGCCCGACGCGCCGGAGACGCCCGGGGGCGGCGGCGACCTGCTCCCGTCCTCGGGCGCGGGCGGCGGCGCGTCCACGTTTGACGCCAAGGCCAAGCGGTGAGAAAGGGCGGGGGCGGGGGCGCCTGAAATTCTGTTGCAGCTCCATCCCTCTCTCCCCTCTCTCACCGCTCTACCACGCGCTCCTCGACCGCGATGCCCGTGTGCCTCCCGGCCGCGCCCCGGCGCACATAGATGGTGTCGCCGGGCTGGAGGTCGGCCACGCTCACGGTGCGCCACGAGGGAGGAGGGGAGTGCGCGGGCGCGGCCGCCGCCGCGACCCCGCCGCTGCGCGGCCGAAGCAACCAATCCAGCGCCGCCCGCGCCGCGCCCGCCTTGGGCGCGACCGCGGGCGGCGGCGGCGGGGCGGCCGGTGTGGGCGGCACGCCCCGCCGAAACTCGGCGGGCCCAGGGCCGAGCGCCCACGCGAGCGCAGCGCCGCCGTCGGCCGACAGCGGCGCCGCGGGCGGTGGAGGGTCGCCGTCGCTGTCCGAGTCGTCCGACGGGTTCATGACCCACTCGAGCGAGGCGGAGCCGGCGCGGCTCAGTTTGGCAGGCGGGGGGGTGGCGACCGCCCCTCCTCCCATCCCCTGCGGCGCCACCAGCCGCACCGTCTCCGCGTTTTGCAGCATGACCGACACCCGCACCCCGTCGACCGCGACCGCGTCCACGCGGAGCAGGGGGCGGGCCTCCACCTTGGCCCGGCCGACGACGGCGGCGTGGGAAGAACCGGTCGGGCCGACGACAAGCACCTCGGCGCCCGCCCCCAGCTCAGCCAGGTAGGCCGTTTTACCGCCCGGCGCGTCCACGTAGCAGTGCACGGCGCCGGCGTTGACGCGAAAGGGGCGCGGGGCGACGTAGCCGCAGGGGTCGCGCTCGGACGCGACGAGGACCGCGCCCGTCGCAAACGACCCCACCAACAGGCCCTCGCCCGGCCCCAACAAACTTGTCATGTCGACGCACACGCGGTCGCCCATGCCGGCGGGGGTGACGGCGACGATGGTGGCGAGCGTGAGTTCCACCGCGGCCGGCGCCTGCCTCGCCAGCGCGGCCGCCAGCGCCCGCACCTCGCCCGCGGCGCCCGTGCGCAGCACGACGCCGTCAGCGCCACCGTCCAGGGCGCCCAGGGCGACGAGGGCGGAGGCGCAGGTGGAGGCGGTCACGAGGAGGTCTGCGCCCGCGCCGTTTTGAAACGCGGCCACCAGGTTCTCCACCGGGATCACCGCCCAGTCGGTCGGATCCACGAGCACCACGCCGTCGGCGCGGGCCGCGTCGCGGGCGGCGGCGGCAGCGTCGGCGGGGGTGGCCAGCGTGCGCGCGACGCCGAGAGGGTTTCCCGCGGCGTCGGTCAGCGCGTCGCCGTCCCGGAACACGGCGTCAAAGCGGGCCAGGGAGGCGCATTCCTCGGCCAGGGCGGCGCCCTTTGGAAAGAGGAGCGCCCCGGCCCCGGCCTCGAGCGCGGCCGTCGCGGCCGCGGCCGTCGTCGGCTCCACCCAAAACAGCTTGGCCTCGCGCCGGCCCGCGACCGCGGCGACGGCGGCGTGCCGCCGCGCGGGGCGGGTGGGCGGGCGGGGCCGGCGGGCGAGCCGCATGCCGGCAAGAGTGGCGCCGGCGCTGGCACACACCGCGAGCCAGGCCGCCACCGCCCCCGTTTGAGCACGATCGTCGTCGCCTTCAGAGCGCCGGCTCCGCTCCTAGTACGGCCGAGAGCGACGCGCGCAGGCGCCTTGGTGCTGCCCTCCTTGCACTGCCGCCGCCCGGGCGCAGGTGCGCCGGTGTGGTGGGTCCCAACGCTCCCGGTCGCGCCCTCGACCATCCTCAACTCCCGGCGGCACAAAAGAGTGGGGGCGCGCCCCCACCCCAGGCGCGCCCCCTAGACTGCCGTCGCACAGCGACCTCCCGGCCCCCCCGCGGGCCCACGCGTCGACCGGCCCTGGCTTGGGTGCCGAGGCGTGGCGGGCGCGCCGGTTGGGGCGGCGTTTTGCCGCCCCGAGCCTGTGCGCGCGCCGCGCCGGCCGGTCCCTGCGCCGCAGGTGGGCCGCCCGAGCCGCGCCGGCGTGCGGGCGGCGCCTGGAGCTTGCTCCAGGCGTGCACTCCGCGCGCGCCGGCGCGGCGGCGGGCGACAGTGTTTTTTTGCGGCGTCGAGCCTCCACCCACGCGCCCCTCCACCCCCCTCGACACACGCAGGGCGGTCGGCGGTCGACCGCATCTTTGCGCATCACGCCCGGCGGCGTCACACGTGTCGCGGTCGCGTGCCGGCGCAGCTTCGCCCTGACGCGAGTCGCGGCGGCGCCCCAACCACCTCCCGCCCCCGCCCACTGCCCCAATGCCCGCCCCCACCCCCATTCCCGCCGCCCCGCTGCCCATGGCGGCCGGCCTGTACAACGACCACTCGGACCTGCAGCGCGGCATGAACGAGGCGGGGAGAGAGGCGCTCACGGCGGCCGCCGCGGCGGTCGCGACCCTGGGAGCGGCCGCCGCCTTTGCCGACTTTGGTTGCTCCGAAGGCCGCAACAGCGTTTCGTCCCTGGCGGCCGCGGCCGACGCCGCGCTGGCCGCCGGCGCGTCGTCCGTGGCCGTGACGCACGTCGACCTCCCCTCGAACAACTGGGCCGCCTTTGACGCCGCGGTCGCGGGCGCGGGAGGGGTATACGCTCGACCGCCGACCGTCACGGTGCGCAGCCTGCCCAAGGGCGCGGGGTTTTACGAGGCGTGCTTCCCCGCCGGCTCGCTCGACCTGGCTTTTGGCGCGGTCACCTTTCACTGGGCGTCCGGGGCCGGGTTGCCCGCGAGGCTGGCGGACAGCGCCATCGTGGCGGCGCGCGGGAGCGAGCGAGAGCGCGCGGCCGCTTCCGCCGCCGCGACCGCCGACTGGCTCTCCATCCTGCGCCTGCGCGCCGGCGAGCTCCGCCCCCGCGGCCGCCTCGTCGCGTGCAACGTGGTGGACGACGGCTGCATGGACGGCGCGTGGGCGTGTTTGGTCGACGCGTGGGGCGCTGCGGTGGAGAGTGGGGACGTGTCGCGGGCCGACGCCGACGCCGCGGTCATGCGCGTCCACCTGCGGACCGAGGCGATGTGGATGGAGCCGCTGCGCGAGGGCGGCGCCGCTTGCCCCCTGTTCCGCGTCGTGCGCGCGCGCGTCGTGCGGACGCCGCCCGCCGCGCTCACCGCGCTGCGCGCGGGGACGGGGACCGCCGCGGCGTACGGCACCTGGCTCGCCGGCTTTTGGGAGGCGGTGTCGCGGCCCGTGTTTGAGGCGGCGGCGCGGGCGAGCGCCGGGGAGAGGACCGCGGCGGTCGTCGACGCGCTGTTTGCGCGCGTCGCGGCGCTCGCCGCCGACCGCGCCCCGGACTTTGACATGGGCACGCTCGTCCTCGACCTGGAGCGGCTGTGATCGACCAACGGGGCGGAGAGAAAAGGTCGCAGTGGCCCTCGCATGAACGCCGCGCCGGGCTCCCCTCTCTCGCTCGCCCTCACGCCGCGCGCGCCGCCACCGTGCCCCCCCCCCCCCCGGGCACATACCCCTCCATCCCCAGCCCCTCGAGAAGCGCCCGCCACCGCGCGGGCTCCTCGTCAAAGATGTAGGTCATGGGCTGGACGAGCACGCCCGAACCGCCGACCGAGCGCAGCGCCTTGACCGATTCGTACAGCTGCTTCTTGGGCACGCACACGACCGCGGCCCAGAGGTCGGTCGTCTCGGACACGCGGCCGTCGGGGCCCGGGGCGAAGACGGGGGAGACGGTCGGCCCTTCAAGGCCGCGGAGGCGCGCGTCGGCGAGGATGCGGTCGGCGACGGCGGCGGCCGACGCGCCGCGCATGTTGGCGATGACCGAGTAGAAGCCGTCCGCCTTCAGGTGCGCTTCCAGCCGTTCGATGAGCTCGTGCACGACGTCGAGGAGGGCGGGCGACGCGAGGAGCGACGCCCGGTTGGCGACGAGCACGCCCTGCGAGCGCAGCACCGTCCCGCCCTCGACCTGCTTCAAATTGTTCTCCCGCAGCGTGACCCCGGTCGACACCAGGTCCAGGATGATGTCGGCGGTGCCCATGAGGGGGGCGGCCTCCAGCGCGCCGTCGGCGCCGAGGAGGGCGACGTGCGGGAAGCCGGCGCGCGCGAAAAAGTCTTTTGCCACGTTGGCGTACCCCGTGACGACGCGCAGGGGCGTCGCGGCCGTCCAGTCGGGCATCGCCCTCAGCGCGTCGATCGAGTCGACGCCCGCAAACCGGCCCGTCGTCGGCACGCCGAGGCCGAGGTGGCACCCGCCAAACCCGAGGGCGTCGTGCAGGACGACGAGGTCGCCCTGGGTCCCGTTGGCGGTCACCTCGGCAAACATGTCGTAGCTGGAGAAAGAGGGGAGAGGTGGGGGGGGGGGGGCGGAGGAGGAAGCGCCGCCGCGCCGCGCGCCCTTACCGACCTCCATCTCTCTCCCCCTTCCTCTCAATCTCTCCCTCCACCCCGTCCATTCTCACCCGACGATGCCCAGGTCGACGTCGCCGTACGCTAGCTTGCGCACGACGTCGGACGCGCGCTGGAACCACACCTCCACCGCCGGCAGCGCGGGAATGGTCGCCACATACTGCCGCGGGTTGGGCTTGTATACGTTGAGCTGGCAGTCGCGCAGGAGTTGGAGCGTGTCCTCGGCCATGCGGCCTTTCGACGGGATCGCGAGCCGCGGCGCGTCGGTCGTGCGGCGGGCGCGGGCGGTGGGGGGTGCGGATCCCGTGGTTTTGACGTTGTTCAGGCTGCAAGGAGGGGAAGGACCGCGCGGCGGGGCGGCGGGGCGGGGACCGACGGCGCGGCGAGCGGCGGCGGCCGGCCTCGCAGCGGCCGGGCGGGCCAGCGCCCGCGCTGGGAGGGAGGCGCGCGTGACGCCCGCCATGGCGCGCGGTGGAGGGGGTCGCAGAGTGGTGGCGCTGGCAGCGGCGGCGCGAGACCGCCGGCGGCACACATCCGAGCGCTGGCCACCAGAGGCCGCCCCAGCGAGCGCCCGCGCACGACCGCGCCTCTGCGGGACTGGCGACGCCGTCA
>Ga0315273_10009853_pt1 | contig 12151 bp, 12 predicted proteins | sample YL17G02_0_MG_FD_205753 | JGI IMG/M metagenome (GOLD analysis project Ga0315273, IMG submission 205753) | Sediment microbial communities from Yellowstone Lake, YNP, Wyoming, USA - YL17G02_0 | ecosystem: Environmental > Aquatic > Freshwater > Lake > Sediment | place: USA: Wyoming | collected... | reverse complement strand
TTCTTCTCCGTGAGCTATCAGAAGGGCTCACGGGCTCCGCTCTTCTCCGCCCGTGTCATAGAAATTGTAGGGTGGAGAGGCATGACGAACACCTCTTTTGTGTAAAAGTTGTGGGTGGTTCGAAATTCTGGAGGAAATGGCGAGGTGTGTTGGTGATGCCTCTCCATGTTGGAGTTGTCAGCGTCCCCTTTGCTGACGGATGGCTATTAGCGGACCTATCTTTAATGCTTTTCGGTATGACTGCACTATACGTAGTACAGACTTTAAACGATGTTATCCGTGTCATCCGGGCGACGCCCCCTCCCCCGCACTGCGGATTTGCCAAAGACGTTCGAGGCGTGACTTGCATAAGCATCGGGCAGAGTTACCCGCGATGCTCTTCTGCTGTCGAGAGGATTTAATATCCGCCGCCGCTTAACGAGGTCCAAGCGAGGGTAGCCAAGCCCGGTCAAAGGCGACAGACTCAAGATCTGTTCTCGCAGGGGTTCCCCGGTTCAAATCCGGGCCCTCGCACATTTTAATGCTGTCATATGGATTTATATTCAAACAGGAACCTACCCAGAATCATCAAGTTCCATTCTATGAACACTGGCATATTCAGAATCGGTAGCCGCGCGCTCCTTGTCAGGCCCGCTGATGTTTTGCCATCGGATTCCGTCTTCACAGACAGCATCTGTCGCCGTGCTATCGTGGTTGCCTGAAGGCTCATCATCTGACAACATGATGTGCGTTACGGAGTAGAGTGTCGTCCCAGAGATGGCCAAGACCTATGAATCAGAGCCGGAACGAATTCACCCCTTCCGTCAATCCTCTCTTCACCGAATGCCGCAGTTTCTCGGTCACCTCTTCGTACTCACGTTCAACAGCAGCGTCGTTGGATCCGATGTCGTTCCAGGACCCCATTCCTCCGAACACCCAACCATAACTGGCCCCGGCAATCAACTGTCTAGCAGGTAGTCCGTAGCCGAACGGTTGGATTATCTCCGGGTAGTACGGCGGGACTGGCATATCTGAATCTAGGGCTGCTAGTCCCTTGTGGAAACGGGTCGCGAAATCATCCACTTCCATCTTGCCCGCCACATCGATTGCAGCCTTGAGCGCATCTCTGAGGTCTATCTTCGCCGCCTCCAGGTCCACCCGCGATGGTGGCATGGGACAGGTCACCTCCGCCCCGTTCACCGTTACTCGCCATATGCGCTGTTGCCAGAAGTGGCCTTGCGCGCTCCAATCAGGGACCCAGAACTCACCACGGGACTCGTAGTCTACTTGGATTCCTAAGAATCTAGAGCCTAGCCCCTCAATAGTGTGTCTCTGTTCTGCCCCAACTTCCTCACCGAACATCAGCCGCAGCCGTCTAGCACCTTCAGCCCGAAGATGATCAAACCACCCTTCGATTGTTTTCGCTACGGACCCACTTCTCTTCATCGAGAACGAGCGTTTGACCCGCACGAAGTTCACTCCATCAACGTACTTGAGCGTCGGTAGGTCGCCTGGAATACTCAGAGCAATTGGACTTGACCTGCCTGATAGGTGCAGGTTACCATGCGAGACAAGCAGTATTGCGAACGCCACTTCTCCGTCCATGCCACTCACTCCTCCTCATTCTGAACCGCACGGTCCGCAATGCAGCCGTTGACCACGCCTTCGATTCCTTCCCATGCGCTCGACAGCCTCTCCTCCTGGTTCCTGCCGGAAATGACGACATAGTGCCGTCCTCTGAGTGTCAACTCCATCTTGAATATCTCAAGGAACTCCTGACGTCGGTCGGGACAGTCCCTCCAGAGGCTCTCAATCCAAGGGACGTCTATGTCTGTCAGGAGATAGAGATCGTACTTCCGTGAAAACGACTCCTCAACAATCCACTCAGGACAGCTGCCGAAGTAATGCTTGCTCCAGATAGCCGTGGTCATCATGTCGGTGTCGCATATCAGGACTCTGTTCGCGAGCCGGGCAGCTGTGTCCTCCGATTTAATCTGCCCTCTCGCGATTCTCTCGATGTCATCGAGCGACTTCAGGTCGCTGTTCCCGTTCTTCAGGTACTCGACCGCGTACTCCGGCACCCATACGGTTTTTAGCTGCTTGGCAAGTGCGGCTGCCAGTGTCGTCTTGCCCGTAGATTCCGGCCCGACGATGCAGATCCTCTTCACGTAGTATGCCTTCACTGGCGGTGGGATGAAATCCCACCACTTGTACGGGTCCGCCCGGACCTTCTCCCCTGAGATGTGGTACCTCTCCCTGCGCGGGTCGACGCAGACGTGCACGCACCCGAGGGCCTCCGCGAGCTTGTACCCGTAGTCCTCGGACGAGAAAATCGCATCCGGCTTCGGGGCGTATTTCAGGATCGCCCTCCTCCAGATGTCCCAGAAGTCCGGGTGCTCTTCCGGCTGTGACGGCAGCTCCTCGCTGACCCAGACGACGTTCACGTCCGGGTTCATTTCCTTGACCCACTCGTACCTCTTCTCCCCGGGGATGGGCTCCCAGTAGTGGGAGCAGACAAGGACAGTCAGCCGTTCCACCCTCGCCCTCCCAGTGTCTATGAGGTGCTGGTGCCCGGCGTGGATCGGCATGAACTTGCCGATGATCAGACCTTCCTTGAAGCGATCCATGATTTCCTCCATTCCAGGTATCCCACCGTCGCCAGGACCAGGAACACCGCGTACAGCGCGCTCATCAGATACAGGTCCTTGTAGAGGTATATGCCCGTGTCCACGACGTCCGCGGCTATCCAGAGGTACCAGTTCTCGAGCTTCTTGAGGGACATCAGGTACTGGGCGATTATGCTCATTACCGTCGTCGACGAGTCCCAGTACGGGACCGACGCGTCTGTGTAGGCCGCGAGCGCCGCCCCCATGACGACGGTCCCGATCCCCCATGTGGCTGCGGTTCCCGCCCCGGACCTCCACGACAGAGTGGTCACGGGGACAGTGTCCTCGCCCTTCTTAGGGTGGACCCAGTAGTACCAGCCGTAGAACGACAGGATGAGGAAGACCACCTGCAGGCCGAGGTCGGCGTAGAGCTTGACCTGGTAGAACAAGACCATGAAGAGCAGGATGTTGACTATCCCGATGGGCCAGCAGAGCATCTTCTGCTTCACGGTAAGCCAGACGGTCCACAGGCCGGTTGCGACCCCAAGGATCTCTATGATGTTCATCCTCACCCTCGCTCGAACCTGGTCCTCTTGAACGTGGACGAAGGCTTCGCGTCCTTGAACTGGTAGAGCATCGCTGGCCTGTGCCCTCCCTTCCTGTAGCCTTTGGTCGGCTGTAGGATGCCCATTGACAGCGTCTTCTTCCGGAAGTTGCGCTTGTCTAGCTTCTCGCCCAGTATCGTCTCGTAAAGGCTCTGGAGCTCTGACAGGGTGAACTGGTCCGGGAGGAGTTCCAGGCCGACCGCGGTGTACTCGAGCTTGTTCCTGAGCCTCTTGACAGCATATTCGAGGATGGTCCTGTGATCGAACGCCATGTCCTTCGGTAGCTCGCGCACGGAGAACCACCGCACGTCGCTGATCTCCTCCTGGCCCGTGACCTTCGGCGTGATTGCCGACGAGTCGACGAGGGCGAAGTACGCCACCGTGATGACCCTGGTCCTCGGGTCCCTGCCCGGGTCGCCGAACGTGTAGAGCTGCTCCAGGTACACGCCCTCGGCGCTCACGCCCGTCTCCTGCTCGAGCTCCCTCGCGGCGGCCTCCTCTAGGGTCTCCTCCATCTCGACGAAACCCCCGGGTAGCGCCCAGCTCCCCGAGAACGGCTGCTGCCCGCGCCTGATTAGCAGCACCTTGAGTGAACGGTCCATGGCCGTGAACATCACGAGGTCCACCGTGACCGAGGGCCTCTCGAACTCCGAAGCGTCGTATCCCTCGAGGAACTCCTTCTGGCTCTGCCTCCTCATCCGCGCCCCCCCTTGCCCGATCCCCCGAAAGAGACGACCCTGACCGGGAGCGCGGAAGCCCTTACCCTGAGGACGTCCCCCCTCCCGAACTCGAACATGCGCTTGCCGAAGTCCCCGTCGAAGCTGACGCACCCGTCCACGTTCATCTTCGAGCGAACCGTCATGACCTCGCCCTTCCTGATGGTCCCCTTGGTCATGGCGTAGCGGCAAGCGACGTTGTGCTCCCTGACTATGAACCTCAGTTCCTTCGAGGTCCTCGGGAAGCCCCCGTCCGATCCTGGTATGTTGGCATACCACCCCGTGGAGCCCGCCCCGGTCGTTATGACGATCCCGCTCGACATCTGCGTTTCCCTCTTGCCCCCGAACACGATCTCGTACCTGGCCATGGACGGGTTGTGCCTGGCCCCGACGAACACCTCGTTGAGGGCGAACAGCCTCCTCGACCCGAACCGTCCCTCTACCCTGGTCCATTCCTGAACCTCGTAATCGTCCCTGACAATCCTCTCGAGGGCCTGCTCGAAGTCCTGCGCGTCGATCTCGCAGAGCACTCCGAGGCTCCTCCGGTCCGACCTCACCGCGAGCATTGGGGTCCTGTCTATGATGTACTGCGACGAGTTCAGGACCGTTCCGTCCCCTCCTACTGATATGATCAGGTCCTTACCCCGGAAGTCCTCGTACTCGGAGTAGGGCATGTACGACCTGGAGAACTGGATTCCTCTGTCGGTGAGCACTCTCCTTATTTTATCTAGCGAAGCATAGTGCGCGTCGTGGCGCGCCCTTATATCGGTCAACTCCCTCTTGGGTAGCGCATCCTCGAGGAAGTCGGTGTGCTCCTTGAAGTACTCGAGGGCCGTCTTCTTCGTGGAGAGTAGCACTCTCTGGACCTTCACGTCGTTCACCTCCCTCCCGGGTCGTTCCCGTTGAACCAGTGCAGGAACTCCTCGGTGGTCGTGTACTCCACCCCGACGTCCCTGCACACGCGCATGGCCGCATCCCTCGACTGCTCAGGGGTCTCGAATCCGAGGCCTATGCCCGCGAGCGGGGTCGTGGCGTCCGTCAGGTTGACGATCCTGCTGGTCTTGAACATCTGCCTGAGGCCGATAGAAGTGTGGAGCCTGCATATCCCTTCCACGACTCCGGTGTTCACGAAGACCAGGTCGCAGGTGTCGGAGGGATACCTCTCCCTCAGCAGAGAGAAGACATTGTAGTTCATGTTGGGGACCTTCCCGGCCACCCTTCTGGGAAGAGTGTAGTCGCTCTCCAGCCTCGTGGCGTCGAAGGTGTGCTTCGGGGCGACGATGTAGTTGAAGTCGCCTTCCCTGAAGTCGTAGGGTTCGATGATGTCAGCCGCGAAGCTCCGCTCTATGTCCATCGGGGAGAACCACGGTTCCTTCGCGCCGTCCTGGTAGTAGACCTCCTTGGGGACTATCATCCCGCGGGTGCGTCCCGCCAGATGCTTCCCGATATCCTCCGTCAGCGCCGGGCTCATCGTCCTCCTGCCGAGCTTGACGTGCTCGTCCTTCGGCGACACGAAGTACTCGAACTCCGGCCCCACATCGGATTGCAGGACAACGTTGTGGGCAGGGTATAGTCCCTTGTTGATTGCGAACTCGCTCGACTGGATGGGGTGCGCGTCCGAGCTGAATATGACCAGGTCCGCGTGCTTCACCACCTTGCCTGCGTTCTCCTTCTGGTCGCGGGTGGTCCCGCAGTAGAACGAGCCGTCCTCGTCCACGAACGACCTTGACCAGTCGATCAAGTTGACGATAAGAACTCGCTCCTTCATGCGGTCACCCCCTTGATCCGAGAGACCGTCTCGCATGTGAGCGCGTCGAGCTCGCCCGATATCGTCACATCGTAGCCCCCCGAGGCTTCGATGGCTCTCAGGCTCGGGGGTAGCGCCGTCCTGTTGCGGGTCGCACGGGCCCGGACCTCCTCGAGGGTAGGCGTGTCGGTCAGCAGCTTGCCCCCGCCGATGACCTGGACCAGCAGGGGTTCGAGGTCCCCGTCGAACTCTCCACGCATCCCGAGGACGTCCCTGACCGGGGTGTCCCCTTCCAGGAGCCTGTACACCTGCTTCCTCCCGGGGAAGGTGCTCTTGTCCTTTGACAGCTTGAGCTTTGGGGTCGCCCGTCCATCCTTATCTATCTCGGCGAGCTTGTAGACCCCTCCTATCGAGGGGGAGTCCGCCGAAAGGACAAGCTCGGTCCCCACGCCGAAGATGTCGATGGCCGCCCCAGCGTCCAACAGCTCCGCGATCTTGTACTCGTTCAGGTCGTTGGTGGCGAATATCCTGCCATCCTTCTTGCCTGCGGCGTCGAGTATAACGCGCACGTCCTTGCTCAGGGCAGCGATGTCCCCGGAGTCCAGCCTGATGCCCTTGATACTACCTGGCAGCCTCGCTGCCGCCTCAGCTCCTTGGACCGTGTCGTAGGTATCGATAAGGGCGAGTGTGTCCTCTCCGTAGACCTGGAAGTACGCCTTGAACGCCTCCTCTTCGGTGTCGAAGCTCATGATCCACGAGTGCGCATGGGTCCCGTACGATGGGATTCCGAAGATCGCCTCGGCGAGGACATTCGAGGTCCCAATGGCACCACCTATGTATGCCGCTCTCGCGGCTCTGAGCGCTGCCCCGACATCCGTCCTTCTCATCCCGAACTCGATTATTGAGCGTCCCTTGGCGGCCTCGACGCACCGGGCCGCCTTGGTGGCGATTTTGGTCTGGTGATTGTAGCACATCAGCAGGTATGTTTCGGCGATCTGAGCCTCGATGATCGGCGCTTCCACCGTCATCAGGGGTTCGTTTCCGAACGCTATCGTTCCTTCGGGCATTGCCCAGACATCGCCAGTAAATCTGAAATCTGCGAGATAGTCCCAAAAAGAATCCTTTGCGGTTCTGAATGTTGCCTTGTTCCTCAGGAGCTCTATATCTTCCTCTGTGAATCTGACATTGGTCAGATAGTGCAGGGCCTGCTCAAGTCCAGAGACCATCATGTAGGATCGGTTCTTGGGAAGCTTCCTGACGAATAGGTCGAAGACGGCAATCTCATCTGCCTTATCCATTGCGTGATAGCCATTTGCCATGGTCAGCTGGTACAGGTCTGTGGCAATTCCCAGCCTCCCTTCGGGAACCAGGCCAGATTCTGGTGAGCGCATTTCTTCACCCCAATTAGTGTGCTTGACACACTAACTTAGTGTAGTAATTACACTAATAGTATATCAACGTTTGTCGCGATCTTGTCTAATGGTGGAGCCTGCATTTGAGCCCGGGTGCGGTCGGACACCTTGTGCGGTCTTTCTTTACCCGTAAAGAATCCGCATTTCAGCGCTCTGCAGAGTGACATGAAGATTATAGCTGGCAGTTTTAATTGGGGGTAAATTCCGGGCGATAATCCGGGCCCTCGCACATTTTAATGTCTGTAATTAGATTTATATGCGCACCGGAATGTCAGAGAAAAGGCCATAGGGGCGGAGAAGCATACAGTGAAAAGAGGAAATGGCTACGAAGGGTTGTCGAGACATCGTGAAGAGATTTCTCCGAGTATTCACGAGGCGTATGGCTCTGATGGCGATCTCTGTCTTCATTGTCGTCGCCGTGATACTGTCAGTTCTTTGGCTTGCAGGTCGGGAAGACAGACTAGTAGGCGACCTGGACGAGCTATTCTCACTCAGCCAAGTCGAGGACGGCATTCAATGCACTATTTTGCTGGACATGCAGTCCAGCTGGGAAGACTTCAACGTACATATTAACCAAGAAGGGCTGAACGCAGCCTGGTGGGGTTTCCGTTCCACGAACCTCAGCACAGGCGTTCCGGTGGTGGAAGACTGCGGAAATCAGTCACTCGGTGATGTAATCCTGCGCCTCTATGTATTTGACATCCAAGGTGACGATAGGCCGGGGCGGGGAGACTCAATCACAGTCACGACGCTTGACTCTACTGAGTTCTTATCGGATACAATCTACAGCTTTGCGATAATGCGCGGACCGGTGTACATTTCGGGGACTCTATGGAGTATGGACTTCTGGTTCGATGACGACCAGCTAGTCACTGGCCCAATGGTGACAATCTTCGCTGAGGAGTGACGAAGATCAGAGGGATCCTGCTTGGTTCGTGCAGGGTCCATGGCTAGGCGGTCGCATCCCACATATCCTTAAGGGGAGGGCATGGGGCGGTAGGGCAGAAGGGCTGGATGCGTGTTATCTGCCGGCAAAGAATTCCACCTTGAATCTTCTAGCTCAGAGCTTTAAACACCGGTAGATTCCGGGTCAATATTCCGAGCCCGCACCCTATTCACACCTGTCGGGAACATTCACTGAAATGTGTTCTAGGATGCCTTTGTAGGTCTCGCACCTGACCTACGGTACGCGTCCAGATATACAATCGTCAGCAGAATGTGAGCCACCACGAAATAGGACTCGATGCCGGAAACCGAGGAGCTGACTGGTCTGAAATTGAAAGTGTGCTCCTGGATGGCTAGGACGATCGTCCCGAGCTGCTTAGCAAGAGCTTGTCCGAGGAAGATGGAAACGACACCAGCCCAAGCGAGAGCGATGAGGAGAAGGACTTTGCCGAACACCTCCGTTAGATCAAAGGCAACTAGAGCATAGATCACGAAGTTTAGGACCAGTATGGCAACAATCGCAGCCCCGAATTCCCATTCCACGAACGAAGGGATCGTTGTGGCGGGACGTAAACCGTAGTAGAGCACCGTAAGGCCGGCCAGCGCAACGGCGATAAGGCTGAGGCCAAACGCCCTTTCGGCGAGTCGGAACCGTCGACTGGTGCGTTCATCCCACTCAGAGCGGCCGAACCAGAGTATGGCAAGCCCGGTCAGTGTAACGAAAGGGCCGATGATGAAGACGGAGGACGCAAAAGGCAATGGATAGGTGTGGTTGATGGCGTTGTACGACTCGACTGTACCGTCGATTACGAACCCGATCAAGAGGATTGCAAGTGTGAGCCGAAGTCTGCCGAACTTCCGCTCAAGTTTGTGAATCGGTTCCTGAATCCTAGATGCCATGAAAGCTAGCCTGCATCTGTTTTGGCCATATTAACTAAACCTCCGTAATAATCGGCGGAGGGCCCCAGGCCCTCTCACCCTCCAATTTCAGTAGTTCGTAAAGTCGGCCTTTGACATAGCTGGCTTCTCCCGTCAACTTTGTCTTTTCAGAAACGGTTAGGAGCCATCCCTCCCGTGCCAGTGTTTGTGCGAACCATGACGCCGTACCACGGCAAGCCCAAGAGGAAGAAGGACGAGGTCGTCAGGGGCAAACCTAAGTCAGGCACCACCTGGTTCCATGCCTACGCCACTGCCTACACAATCCTCTCCGGGAGGAGGGTGACGGTCGCCCTAGCCTTCGTCAAGAGCTCGGACCGGAAGGTGGCCGTCGTCAAAGAGATCGTCCGCCTCGTGGAGACACAGGGCCTCGAGTCGAGCTATCGGCTGCTGTCCAGCAGCCGGATACGCACCTCGACGAAGGACCCGAAGCTCCGGGTCCTGTATGTGGCCGCCAGCCTCCTGCTAATGAACGCATGGGTGGGAAAGAAGTGGACCAACCTTTCGACCACGAGGCGAGGACCGGGGGGAGGACGGTCCACGAGGACCTCCTCCCGTACGCCAGGTTCCTGGCCATGCTCCAGTTCATCCTGGAGCGGAAGTACGAGTTCATCCCGGATGTTGAAGTGCCCGAGAAGAGATCACGCGCTGGCTCGGTGGGGAGGTGATTTACGAACTACTGGAACTCAGACTTTCATCATGTCCCTCAGGTCCTCGTCCACGTCCCCGATCGCCTTCCATCCGAACTTGTCCTGGATCAGCTTCCAGTTGTTCGGGGTGATGAACGCAGGGAGGGTCGGACCGACCCGCACATCCTTGATCCCCAGGGCGAGAAGGGTCAGCACGATGGCCACCGCCTTCTGCTCGAACCACGAGAGGACTATGCTGAGCGGTAGCTCGTTGACATCGACCTTGAACGCCTTCGCCAGCTCCACCGCGAGGACTATCGCGGAATAGGAGTCGTTGCACTGCCCGAGGTCCAGGAAGCGGGGGATGCCGTCGATGTCGCCGAATTCCTTCGTGTTGAAGCGGTACTTGCCGCAGGCGAGGGTCATGACCACGCTGTCGGTCGGGATCTTCTCGGCCAGCTTGGTGTAGTAGTCCCTGCCGAGGGCCGCCCCGTCGCAGCCGCCGACGAGGAAGAAGTGCTTGATCTTGCCCGCCTTGACGGCTTCGATTATCTGGGGTGCCAGGGACAGCACGGCCTTGTGGTGGGCGCCGGTCCACATGTCCGGGCCCTTCCTCTCCCGTAGGTCGCCGATCTCCTGCGCGTGTCTGATGATCGCGCTGAAGTCTTTGCGATCCGCTATGTGCTTGACGCCCGGGACTGAGGTCACATTCGTCGTGTATAGACGGTCCCTGTAGGTCTCCGGGGGGATGAGGACGCAGTTGGTGGTGACCATGACCGGACCCCCGAACTCCTCGAATTCCTTCTTCTGGTTCTGCCATGCCCCGCCGTAGTTGCCTATGAGGTTCTTGTACGCCTTGAGCTTGGGGTAGGCGTTGGCTGGGAGCATCTCGCCATGGGTGTAGACATTCACTCCGGTCCCCTGCGTCTGCTTCAGGAGCGCCTCGAGGTCCAGGAGGTCGTGCCCGGTAACCAGGATGCCCGGTCCCTTGACCGTGCCGGTCTGGACCTTCGTCGGTGACGGGAGCCCGAAGTGCTCGGTGTTCCCCGCGTCCAGCATCTGCATGACCTTGAGGTTGACCATGCCTGCCTTCATCAGGGTGTTCCACATGTCCTCGAGCGAGAAGTCGACGTTCGTGAGGGTCTTGAAGAGCGCCTCCTCGATGAACGCGTCGACCTCCGGGTCCGTCTTGCCGAGCGCCCGTGCATGGTAGGCATACGCGGCAATCCCCTTGAGCCCGTGAATCAAAGTCTCCTGAAGGCTGTGGACGTCCTCGTCCTTCCCACATGCTCCACGGGTGGTGCATGCGATCCCCTTGACGGTCTGCTGGCATTGATTACAGTACATGGTCAATTCAACTCAATGGACCAGCACCTACTCGATAATATATAATCATAAGTGCTATCAAATATAGGGTGTGCATTGCTTGGGCCTATCGACAATCGTCATAATCTCGATAGTATGCTGATGAACATGCCCGCCAGACTAGATGAAAAGGACAAGGCCATCATCTCGATGTACTCCGCTGATCCAGACGTCTCCCAGGACGCAATAGCCAAAGTCATAAAGCTCTCCCAGCCGTCGGTGGCGGCCCGCGTCGCCCGCCTCAAGGCGAACGGCGCGTTGGAGGCGAGTGTGGGGATAAACCCCCTGAAGATGGGCCTCTACCTCGCCAAGGTCGACCTGGCCTCGACCCGGCCGAACGAGATAATCGACATGTTCCTCGGCTGCCCGTACTTCGCTAATGGTTTCAGTGTCTCCGGCCGTCACAACCTCTGCTTGTTCTTCTTCAGTGAGAGTGTGACCACGCTTGAATCGATAGTGAACGGGCACATCCGTTCCCATCCTTCCGTCTCGGACGTGGACTTTGACATCGTCATCGCCTCGGTCAAGGACTTCATAATCCCCGTGACGCTGAAGCCGAAGCACAGCACCAAGCCACCATGTGGCGTCAGCCTCAAGTGCTCCGCCTGCTCAGAATTCAAGACCCACAAGTGCATGGGCTGTCCTGTGACCGGCGAATACCAGGGCGTGTTCTATTGATCATACCGGTCTCGCCATCGATAACCATGGACGGCAGCGCCGCTCTCCTCGGTCCTCTGTTCGAGAATGCCTCTTTCTACCCTTACATATTGAATTAAATCGAAAGTAATATGCATATGTAAGGGTATGACGTGTCATGGTCGTCGTCAGGAAGAAGGTGGTGGACGGCCGGGAATACTTCTATCTCCAGCACACCGTTCGGACCTCCAATGGCATTCAGACCCGTGAGAAGTACCTCGGAGTGAAGCTGCCACGGAACATCGAAGGAGTGAAGAGGGACTTCCTCACGGAGATCTACAGAGAGCGATGGTACCCCCTCCTGGACGAGGTCCGTTCCAACTACCAGGATGAGAAACGTGCGCTTCCACCGAGCGCCTTTCTGAAGCAAGGTCGTTCGTTCTCCGTCAAGTTCACTTATGACACTAACCGCATCGAGGGCTCAAAGCTCACGTACCGCGAAACGGCCGACCTGCTGGAAAGAGGTCTCAGTCCCAGGCAGAAACCGATCGGGGACATCAAGGAGGCCGAAGCAC
>Ga0315273_10009852_pt1 | contig 12152 bp, 14 predicted proteins | sample YL17G02_0_MG_FD_205753 | JGI IMG/M metagenome (GOLD analysis project Ga0315273, IMG submission 205753) | Sediment microbial communities from Yellowstone Lake, YNP, Wyoming, USA - YL17G02_0 | ecosystem: Environmental > Aquatic > Freshwater > Lake > Sediment | place: USA: Wyoming | collected... | reverse complement strand
GTGTTGCAGCCTCAAAGACAAAATTTCCGGCAGCAGTGTTAAAACCAGCCCAGGCATATCCTGAGAAGAAATTTGTAAGAATCAAAAAAGGAAATTTGAATGGTTCAGGAATAGCATAAGCAGCCACAGGCCATAAGAAACAGCCAATAGGAACCAAGAGTGAAGTAATTTTCAGCGTTTGTATATTTCCATGCTTGTCTGCAAACTTTCCCCATTTCGAGATAAATAAGAAAGTAGAAATAGCTGAAGAAACCCCTATAAGCATTAATTGAATATAAGACAACTTCAAATCTTTAAGCATGTAAATTGTATAATAGGGAGCAGCTATGTTTGTTGCCAGAACAATTAAAGCAACATAGAGAGAAAATTTACCGAAATTGCTCTTTGGAATTTTTTTTATGAATTGGAAGAAGGAAAAATAATGATCTTTTGAAAATCTGAAATGAGGTTCATATTGTTTCAGAACAAAATGTCTTGACAAAAGGCGGAAAACCATTGCCAAAAAGAAAATTACCCCAAAGCCAATGAATGCGATGTAAACTTTTGAAGTCAAATCTGCCTGCTGCTTGAACAAGTCCAGAATAATTCCCCCCAAAACCATTGAAATTAATGCAGTTATTCCGCCTATTCTGTTTCTCAAACCAAGGAATTTCCCAGCTTCATTTGGGTCTATTATATCCCCCATCCAGCTTACCCATGCAGGAGCTGCAAAATTTGCAAATAAAGCATATACTGTATAAAAAATTACCAAAAGTATTGGCACTAGTTTTATATTTTTTAAGAATAAGAGGGAAAGAAGAATTAGCGGAAGCCAAAGAAGAGACTGAATCAAAATTGCTCTTGAATATATCTGTTTTCTGGATTTCTTCTCCATTGATTTTGATGTAGCAAGCTGTGCTAAAGGGGCAATAAGATTTGGGATTGAGGTAAGCAAACCAATGAATACTGGCGATGCGTTCAGCGCAACAGCATAAGCAGAAATATAGTTATCACCAAAACCAACTGTTGCATTAACAGAAGCAGAATCTTTCAGGCTGTATTGCCGGGAACGCTCAGTATGTTCCTTTATTCTTGTCTGCTCAATAATCTTTTTCTTAGACTCATGCTGCTTTTCTATCTTCTTCTCAACTTCGCTTACAAGCCTTTCGGCATCATCTTTAGCAATTTTCCCACTTTTGTCCATCTCGTTCCTTTTTTCTTTTTCACCTTGGATTATAAATCAGGAAGTTTGTTTAAATATTTTATTCTAGGGGTTAATAAATAAATTTATATATATATTTCATATCTAATTATATGAAGAGAGGTATGATTGGATTATTTCTCTTGGTATTTGTTCTTTTTTCAGCAATGATTGTTTTTGCGGAAAATAATTCTATTTCTGCTTCTAACTCAATAAGCTGCATAGATTCTGATAATGGGAGTAATTATTATGCAAAAGGATACAGGATAAATAATAATCCTACTTATTACGACTATAATATAACCAAATGGGATTATTGCATCAAAAATCCAGTTATATCTGAAGGGTATGTTATCTCAGATATGGAAAAAAAGGTAGATAACTGTTCAGGAAGCAGTTGTTACCTTATTGAATACATCTGTAAGAGCGATTTATCAGACGATCATATAGGTTATAACTGCCCTAATGGATGTCAAGATGGAGCATGTATCAGTAGCCCTGAAACAAATATTAGTAATTCTTCTGTAGAAAACAAACTCGATTTTGAATATCTAGTTCAGAATGGAAATTTTAGTAAAAAATTGGACATTTTATTTATACCCTTGAATATTAGCAACGAGACTTTCAATGCTGCAATACAAAATATGCTATATTCTAAAGGAAAACCAGTGAATAATAGCTATGGAAATATTACATCAAGAGGACTATTTAAGGTTGAGCCCTTCAAATCAAATATCCCGAAGTTTAATATAGAATTTTCAAAAAAGGAGATGAATTTCAGTTTTTTTAACTGTAATTATGGTAGTTGGACTCCGGGTTTAGGAGATAAACCTCCATTAACTTGCGATTGGGACAAACTAAAACAAAATATTGGGTTTGAACCAGACGTTATCGTCATAGTTGGGAAAGATTTTTCTACACAAGCATCAGGGCGCATAGTTTTAATGGGAGACCCACAGTCTGGGTCTACAGACCCGGGAGCAGATTATTCTGATAGTTTTGTACATGAATTTGCTCATGCTTTTGGTGGTTTAACCGATGAATATGGTGCTCCTTTTTCATATAATTGCAATAATGGAAATTGTTATTACATTTTCTCTCCAGATCCGTGTGTTAATTCTGAGAATCCCTCTTGCTTTTCTAATGTTGAAAAAAATATAGAGATAACTCCTAATGAAGATACTTTAGGCTGTCCTTCCTGGTGTGAAAGTTATAATAGGACTAAATTGGCAGAGATTTCTGAAGTTTATACTAAGTGGGATAATATGAGCAGTTGTTTACAGAATGGAGGTATATGGTTTAAACAAAAACATCCTTGGTTTGATGCAAACTGCATTCCTAGCAAATTATTTGATGACATTGGAATAAATTGCTCGGCTTCATGTGTCTTTAGCAGACACTATAGTCATGTTGCGTTTTCTCCAGGAGGAGAATTTGGAGGAATGATGCTAAATCAGATAGGCGATTTCAATCCTCCCTCTTTTAATCATCTTTCCATGGCTTTAGAATGCTGTTTTCCCAAAAATTCATCTAGCGATTGCAAACAATTTTCAGAGAAATTTAAAAATCTTCCAGCAGATGTTAATCCTTACTTTAAGGTTTCTTATGATCAGTCCTCACAATGTTATAACGGAGAAACAACAGAAGTTCCGGCAAATACCTCTGAGATAAATATCTCGCCTTGCAATGGATGTGAACAGGACAATAAATGCTATCCCATTGGATACATAAAATCAGGGAGCTATTGTTCAGATTCAGGGCAATTTGTCAGCCAGATAGGAATAGGCTCCTGCAAGAATAATTTTGAATGCTCTTCAAATCTTTGCATTAACAGCAAATGTATAAGCCAGAGTTTTTGGCAGAAGGTTCTTGATTTCTTAAGGAATTTATTAGGAGGATAATTATCTGCTAACAATCTCCAAAGCATCACGGTTCTTCAGCTTGTAATCTTTTCCAAGTGTCTTTTTGCTTCTTGCATCAATTGCTCTTATAAAATTCTTTCCAAAATCGGTATGAAGGTAGTAAGCAAAGTCCAAAGCAGTGCTTTCAGGAGGCAATAAGAAACAATCAGGAAGAATTCTTCCCTTGCTGTCTTTTAATTTTGTTGCACCTGCAGGAAAGATTGCAAGGTATCGCAATATTTCGAAAACAGCTTTGTTCAAAATTGCCTGAACGCCTGTTCCAGTATCGTAAGCATGAAGAACATCTTTTTTTATCTTTCTTAATGCTTGTTCTTGCCCTTCGTTTAAATTTCCGATTATCTTGAAATCGTTATCTCCTGGAATATATTCTATCAATCCTGCTTTTGCAGCCTCTCTCAGTGCTAATTCAGAATCAGCAGAACATGGAATAATTATCAAATTTGGAAATTTCTTCTTTAATTTTTCATAATTCTCTTTTCCTTTAAAAGTATCGACTTTGTTTGCAGCTATAATCATGGGCTTGCTTTCTTTTCTTAGCTCAGAAGTGAATTTCTTTATCTCTGCTTCATTCCATTGGCTTGGTCTTGAATTAAAATTAAGATTTCTTATGACTTTCTTAATCTGTTCTTCATCTACTTTTAATCCGGAAAACTGCTTCACAACTGCTTTTGCGAAATTAACATCCTCAATTTCAGATTTCCTGACAAAGCTTTTCCATACTTTCAGGAATATATTATGATACCATTTGTCAAGTTCATCATCAAGGAATAATATGTCCTTTGAAACATCATAGTTTTCTGTTTCTTTTCCCTCTTCATCAGTTGTTCCCGATGCATCAATAATATGGATGAACATGTCTGCTTCTCTCAAATCATCAAGGAATTGGTTTCCAAGCCCTTTTCCTTCGCTTGCACCGGGAACCAATCCAGCTACATCAAGCAAATCAATAGGAACAAACCTTTGATGATTTATGCAAAATCCATGGTTGGGCATGCATTGCGTATTAAATTCCTTGTCAATGCAGTCAACTCTTACATAACCCACTCCATGATTTGGTTTTATGGTTGTAAAAGGATAAGAGGCAATTTCAACCTCTGCAAGCGTTGCTGCCTTGAAGAAAGTGCTTTTTCCAACGCTTGGCTTTCCTAACAGTCCTATGAGCATGATATTACTTAAATTAGATTTATTTAAAATTATCTATCATAAGTTCTAAAAAGCAATTTATGCATCGATTTTTATGAAAATGATGAAGAAAATCGCACCAGTTGCATTAGCTCTTGCCTTAGGTTCTCGAGCCCTATTTGGAAATCCATTAGAGAGCACCATCATAAAAGAAGATACACAAAAAGAACTTGATATAACTGGGGGCATTGATAATAAAAGTTTTAGTCTTGATGCCTCTTTGCCAATGCCAAATGATTGGAGTATCAATTTTGCTTCTGATGTAAGTCTCGCGGACATGGAAAATCCAGGTCCTCCCAGGATAAATAATTTGGAATTAGTTCTTGGAAGAGAAAATTTTTATTTTGGTGCATCATATGGAGATTTATCAACGGAAACTCTGCTTCAGGGTTCAAATATACTCAAAGTTCAATGGGGGATGAAACCAGCTGATTGGATTGATTTTTCTGTTACAGGAGCAACAGTGAATCTTCCAGGCATGAGTACGGATATTACAGCACAAAGGAGTAGAAAATTTGACACTCCATTTAAACTTTATGCGGGCGGATTGAATTTGAATATCGGAAAAGAATTTGCATTGGATTCTTTTTCAGGTTTGTTTCCGTGGCTTTCTACTACAGGAAGTTTTTATTTTGCTGAACCAAAATTCACTGATGATTATTGGCAACTTAACTCAATAACAGGATATGATTCTGAATTAATGGCTTATCCTTTTCATCACTTGAATATAAGAGCTGGTTTGGATTTTAAAACTAAATATCTTGATTGGGGTTATCAAGGAACTTTTGATGGATTAGCTTGTTTTAATTTTACTAATGGGATTGGATTAACCTTGCATGATGAAAAGAAAGAAAATTTTAATCTAGAATATGATGTAAGCTTAATTACAAAACCTTCTTCCTTTTTTGATAGGATTCTTGCTCCAACAAGAAATGAACTGCAGTTTGACCTGAAGGCTTTTTCTCTTTTTAAGAATGGGATTTATTTGAAAGGGCAAGCTTCAGCACTTATAGATTTTTTGACTCCAAATAAATTTAATGTTACTGCAGCAGTAGGGAAGAAATTCAACTGGGGAAATCTTGAACTTTATTTTAGTTCACAGAGTAATCCTGAAACTGCTTCACAAAATAATGTTCTTGGACTTAAATATTCTGCCCAATTGGACAAAAGCACAGACAAAGAAAGCAGAACAAGAAATTCATTCAAAACTTCCCTTGGTGTAGAAAATCCGAATATAGCCGGGTTATATGATTCTGCATCGACTCTCCATTCAAAATTTGGAAATACATTAGAAGAAGCTGTTTCAAAAATTCATTCAGAACAGGATTTGTCTAATTTAGCTACTTATATTCTCTGGCAAGCTCATAAGGGAACTTTTTCTGCAAGAGAAGAATATGAAAAAGGCTTTGGTACATGCAGAGATACAAATGGAAACCTACTGCCTTATATTGAGAAGGCAGCATTTGATTACAAGAATGTTTATGCTGTTTCAATAAGAGGACCTTTCATTTCTCATGTAATAGTTGTTATTGAATCAAAAGAGAATAAATTCAATATAAGAAATTATGATAGTTATTATGAAACAAATGCTCCTACAGCTCAAGCAGCGATAGATAAAGTCTTTCCAGGAGCATGTATCTATGGTGATGGAACAACTTCCACTTCTGTCCAAACAATAAGAGATGCTGTTGAAAGGCCTTTATGGATATGGAATGCAAATTCAGATAATTCCGAGACAAACTTTATAAGTTCCAAATGATTTTATAGAGAATGAATCGGGGTGAAAGAGTTCTTCATCTTGTAAAGAAAATTGTAAGAGAAATAAAGCCATTTTGCTCAAGAATAGAGATTGCAGGAAGCATAAGAAGAAAAAAGCCAAATCCAGGCGACATTGATATAGTTCTCATTGCGAAAAAAGAGAGCGACAAGCAAAAAATAAAGGAAAAATTAATGAAACATGGAAAGTTCTTGCAGGGCGGTGATAAGGAAATGTTTTTCAGAACAGAAGGAATTGATTTTCAATTATTCTTTACTATTCCAAATGAATGGGGAGCAACACTTTTGGCTTATTCTGGAAAAAAAGGCTCTAATATTGGATTGAGAAGAGTTGCAATGAGAAAAGGACTGAAACTGACAAATCATGGATTATTTAATCGTAAAACAGGGAGAAGAATTGCAGGAAAAACCGAGACAGAAATTTATCATGCTTTGGGAAGACCATATAAAGAGCCCTGGAATAGATAATGTATGATTATTTATGTAAAAGTCAAGCCATCTTCAGAAAAACAAGAAATAATCAAAGGAGGAGGAATTTATACTATTTATTTAAAATCTCCTCCAGAAGATAACAAGGCGAATGTTGAACTTCTTAAGTTATTACATAATTATTTTAAAGCGCATGTTCGAATAAAATCAGGAATGACTTCAAGGAATAAAATTATAGAAATTTCAGAATAGAAAAGATGAAAGTTTTATCGCTAAAACAGCCTTTTGCTGAATTGATTCTGGAAGGAAAAAAGAAGATTGAATTAAGAAAATGGAATACTCATTTCAGGGGGGAATTTTTGATTCACGCATCAAAAAATCCTGATGAAGAAGCAATAAAAAGATTTGGTTTCGGATTCAATGAACTGCCTTTAGGATTTATTCTTGGAAAAGCTAACCTTGTGGATGTCAAGCACTATGCAAATGATGAAGAATTCAACAAGGACAAGGAATTGCATTTGGCTTCAAAAGATTGGGGTGATTTCGGATTTATTTTAAAAGATGCAAAAAGAATTGAACCGATTCCTGCAAGGGGGCAATTAAATTTCTGGGAGTTTGAGGGGAAAATAAAATGAATTATGCTGCATCATCATAATTAGAATTATCACTTCTATAAGGTTCAACGGGATTAACTGATGGATAGATAGGAGGATTATATCTTCTTATTTTTTCCCATACTTTTTCAAAGTTTTTTGATATCCTGTCTTTTTTCTTCTTTAAGGGTACTATTAATTTAATATCTTCTAGTCTTTTCATATATTTACCTTACGTTAATTATATAAATAATTTTTGGTTCTTAAATTCATGAAATATGAATTTGCCCCCGACTTGCAGAACAAAGCAGAAGAAATTTCAAGAATCATGTTTCCTCATGTAAAACTTGACAAAATAAAATGTTTTCGAAGCAAGGGAAGCTCTTCACGAGGAACAATTGCTCGGTGTCATGCATTGGGAAAGATTATGCAAAAAACAATCGGTGTTGATGCCCACTATGCCCTTGAGTTCCTGACAGAGAGATTTGACAGACTTGATGAAGAGGAAAAAATAAAAGTCATTATGCACGAGCTTATGCACATTCCAAAAACTTTCGGTGGCGGATTCAAGCATCATGATTTTGTATGTGAGAGAAATGTTAATCTTTATTATAAGGAATACAAAAAGCGAAGCGGAAATGGGGAGTATAATCAATTCAAATTGTTTAGAAAATGGTAATGTTAATGATAAAACCCAACTGCGTTTGTTCAGCGTTGACACATCCAGTTAATCAAAAAAGAGGTGATAAATCATGAAGGAAAAGAAAATCGTCTTGCGTTCTGGAAATAGGAAGGTCTCTCTGAAGGCTCATGTTGTAAAAGGCTTTCAGAGATGCATAGGGCTGATGTTTTCAAGAAGAGAAAAAGCCAAAATTCTGCTTTTCAAATTCAGAAAACCAGTAAGAATGGCAATTCATTCCCTTTTTGTTTTTTACCCCTTTCTAGCAATTTGGATAAACAGCAACGGTAAAATTATTGAAAAAAAGATAGTTTACCCCTTTTCATGGTATGTCTGCCCTAAAAAAAAGTTCATTTCCCTCGTGGAAATACCCCTCAATAGAAAATACAAAAGAATTACCGACGGTATAGAAAAGTTTAAATAGAAGTTCAATCTTTTTTACTTACATAATCAAAAGGAGGTGAAAAATGGGAACAGTACTTGTAAGAAATGTTGTTAAGAGGAAACCTGGATATCTTTATTATGTAGACGGCAAGGGGAATGTCTGCGAAGCTAAGATGTCCCGAGGTGGAAAGAAAAGAAAAAAGAAGAGATAAAACCTCTAAATCTTTTTGTTTTTAATATTTTTTAGTGGGGGTCTAATTTTTTTATTTTTAATTAATTTTATATACTCTATTTTTTTGAAAGGCTTATGAAATGCGTGATTTTATGCGCAGGTTATGCAACAAGGCTCTATCCATTGACGCTTAATACACCCAAGCCTCTTCTTGATGTCAGGGGGAAGCCGGTTATTAACTATCTAATTGAGGGAATTCTCAGGATTAAAGATATAGACGAAATCTTCGTTGCTACCAACGATAAATTTTACAATAATTTTGTTTCATGGAAAGATAAATTCTATCCTGCTCAAAGAATACATATTGTCAATGATAAAACAAAAAACAATGAAGACCGCCTAGGCGGGCTTGGAGACCTGAAATTAGTTCTTGATGAGGAAAGAATCTCAGATGACTTATTTGTCCTTGCAGGAGACAATTTTTTTAACTTTGATTTGAATAAATTTCTCGGCTTTTTCAGGGAAAAAAAGAGAAATACAATCGGGCTTTATAATTTAAAGGATATTTCAAAGGCAAAAGAATTCGGAATTTTGGAATTAGACAGAGATAACAGGATAATCTCATTTGAAGAAAAACCCCAGAAGCCAAAATCAACCTTGATATCCACGGCTCTTTATTTGTTCACTAAAGAAGAATTAAAAAAAATCCAGGAATATATGAAAACAAGCAGTCCGAAAGAGGGTCCTGGATATTTAATTCCTTATTTTCTCAAATCACAGGATGTCTATGGCTATGTTTTTGACGGTGAATGGTATGATATCGGCACCAAGGAAATTTATGAAGAAGTCAATAGGAGCAGAAAATAATGGTAGTAATTTTGGGTATTGAATCAACAGCACATACCTTCGGTGTGGGAATTGTCAAAGATGGAAAAATTCTTTCCAATGTCAAGGATACTTATACAACTGAAAAAGGCGGAATAATCCCCACTGAAGCTGCAAAACATCACAGAGAGAAAGCAGGGGAAATCTATGAACACTCCCTAAAGGAAGCAGGGATAATGGAAAATGAAATTGATGCAATTGCTTTTTCTCAAGGACCTGGGCTTCCGCCTTGCCTTAGAGAAGGAATGAAATTTGCAAAAGAATTGGCAAGCAGGATAAAAAAGCCAATTGTCCCAATCAATCATTGCATTGCCCATCTTGAAATCGGAAAAATAACCGGTTCAAAAGACCCCGTCATGCTTTATGTTTCTGGAGCAAATACACAAGTAATTGCTTATTCAACAGGGAAATACAGAATATTTGGGGAGACTTTGGATGTTGGCGTCGGTAATTTTATTGATAACTTTGCAAGATTTCTCGGAATTGGTTTTCCAGGAGGACCGAAAATACAAAAAATTGCAGAGACTGGAAAAAAATATATCGAACTTCCTTATACTGTCAAGGGAATGGATATAGCTCTTTCCGGAATTCTTACAAATTTGAAGCAGAAAGTTGATTCTAAATCTTTTTCCCAAGAAGACTTGGCTTATTCCATGCAGGAAACTGTTTTTGCAATGCTAATAGAAGTCGCAGAGAGAGCATTAGCTTATACAAATAAGAGTGAGCTTCTTTTAGGAGGCGGTGTTGCATGTAATTCAAGGCTTAGAGAAATGGCAAAAAAGATGTGTGATGAAAGACTGAAAAAAACAGAATTGTTTGTTCCTGAAAATTCCTTATTAGTTGACAATGGGGCGATGATAGCATATGCTGGAGAGATTTTATTCAAATCAGGAATAAAAATGGCATATAATAACCTGGAAAAATTGGATATAAAGCCAAGGCAAAGAACTGACGATGTTGAAGTGACTTGGAAATAATAATTCATAAGTTTTAAAAAGAAAAGTACAAATTCTGAGAATATACATGGACACAAAAAATGATAATATTATTGAATTAAAGAATGTAGGCAAATCTTACCGGATGGGAGATGCTGAAATAAAAGCCCTTAGTGATGTAAATTTGCAGATTAAGAGGGGAGATTTTCTTGCAATTGTTGGTCCTTCTGGTTCTGGAAAAAGCACGATGATGAATCTCGTTGGAGCGCTTGATATTTCAACTCAAGGAGACATTTTTCTTGATGGGCAGAATATAGAGCATCTGCCTGAATCAGATTTGGCGCAGATAAGAGGAAAGAAAATAGGATTTGTCTTTCAGACTTTCAATTTAATTCCAACCTTGAATGTAGTTGAGAACATTGCACTTCCGATGATTTTTCATGGAGTAAGCAAGAAAGAGAGGATGAAGAGAGCAGAAGAGATTGTAGCTGAAGTTAGCTTAACTCACAGAAAAAACCATCTTCCTAAAGAACTCTCTGGAGGAGAAAGACAAAGAGTTGCAATAGGAAGAGCACTGGCAAATGACCCTGAAGTTATTCTTGCAGATGAACCAACAGGAAATCTTGATTCAAAAACAGGAATGGAAATAATAAATTTGTTTATTGAATTGAACAAAAAAGGAAAGACAATAATCCTTGTAACTCATAATCTAGATTTAATAAAATATGCACAAAAAGCTTTAAGAATAGCAGATGGAAAGGTAGTAGAACAATGGAAGGTAAAACAGCAAAAAATAAAATGAAAATAAAATTTTTGGTTCTATTCGCAGCAATATTGGTTGCACAAGTCTATTTAGCTTCTGCTCTTACTATAAGCTCTTCAACAACCAATCCAAGTGAAATTCAGCCTGGAGACCATTTTAGCCTGAGCCTAAAGGTAGAAAATACTCTTAATGAGGATATAGAAAATATAATCGTAAGTTTGAATTTAAACGCACAGCTTCCATTAGCGCCATATCAGTCTTCAAATCAGGTGCAAATAGACAGAATAAATGCAGGCGATGATGAAACTGCAAATTTTGAATTAAGTGCTCTTTCAAATGGAATTTCAGGAACATATCTTGTTCCAGTTCAGATTAGTTATACGATTAGGAATGGAGCGAATAGAACTAATGTACCAAATGAAAATCTTGGAGTAGTAAGCATTGTAGTAAATGCAAAGCCCCAAATAGGCATCTCTTCTGAAAGTATTTTAATAAAGGGAGCTGAAGGAAAGGCATCACTAAAAATAGTGAATTCAGGATTAGGAAATGCTAAATTCTTAAGTGTTGGCTTAAGTGATATTTCTGCAATGCAGATAACAAGTTCAAATCAGGTTTATATTGGCAATATAGACAGCAATGATTTTGATACAGCTGATTTCAGCGTCTTTGTAAGTCCGACAGCATCTTCTTCAGTCAATATTCCTGTTCAATTGAATTACACCGATTCCGGAAATAACCAGATAACAGAAACCAGAATAATATCTATAAATGCTTATACTCGTGAAGAGGCGGTTAAGTTGGGCTTGGTTGCAAAAAATAATACTTTTGTAATTGTTATTTCTATTGTTGTAGTTCTGGCTTTATTTTTGATTTACCGAAGAATAAGAAAGAAAAACAGAAATAAAAAGAACGGGCAATAAATCTGCATCAAATGAAGGTTAATATTACATTACCCATCATTCGTCACAGGAGTGCCAAATGAAGGACCATTTTTTTCTTGCTTCATCTAACCTTAGGCGAAGGGGATTGAGAAGCTGGCTTACTATGATTGGAATTTTCATTGGAATAGCGGCTGTAGTCGGATTAATAAGTTTAGGACAAGGATTGCAAAATTCAATTAATCAGCAGTTTGAACAATTGGGAAAAAACACAATTGTTATCCAAAGTAAAACAGTTGGTCCTCCGGGAACAGCAACAGGAAATTTAATTCTCACTACAGAAGATTTAGACGCAATAATGAATGTCAGAGGAG
>Ga0315273_10009851_pt1 | contig 12152 bp, 11 predicted proteins | sample YL17G02_0_MG_FD_205753 | JGI IMG/M metagenome (GOLD analysis project Ga0315273, IMG submission 205753) | Sediment microbial communities from Yellowstone Lake, YNP, Wyoming, USA - YL17G02_0 | ecosystem: Environmental > Aquatic > Freshwater > Lake > Sediment | place: USA: Wyoming | collected... | reverse complement strand
GACATGCCACCTCGCCCGCACAGGTGGCCGGTGTCGCCCTGGTCGGTGCCGGCGTCCTGCTCGTCCGCGGGCTGAGGCGCCCGGCCGATCCGCACGCGCTCCCGTTCGCGCTCGGGATCGCGTGCGTGATCGCGTCCTACACGCTCCTCGACAAGCGCGGGATCACGCACGCGAGCCCGATCACGTACCTCGAGTTGAGCATGATCCCGGCGGCGCTCGGCTACGCGGGGGCGACGATCGCCGTCAAGGGCCGCCCGCGGGTGCGGGCCGAGCTCGGAGCCTCCGCCGTCCTTGCGGGTCTCCTGTCCTTTGCCGCCTACGCGCTCGTTCTCGCGGCACTCGAGCGCGCCTCGGCGGCATCGGTCGCCGCGGTGCGCGAGACGAGCGTCGTGATGGCGACCGCCTTCGCAGCAGTCGTGTTGCACGAGCGGGTGAGCCGGTCGAGGATCGCCGGCTCGGTGCTCGTCGTCTGCGGGATAGCGCTGCTCGGGCTTCGCTAGGAATGAGGGCCGAGTAGGATCGAGCGGCGATCGACACGGGAGGGTGGAGAGGATGGGGCAGGCGATCGGTGGGATGCTCGCGATGGCGGTCGGCGTCACCCTGAGCCCGATCCCGATCATCGCGGTCGTGCTGCTGCTCACCGGGCCCGGCGGCAAGCCGAAGGGGGTGGCCTACGTCGTCGGCACCGTCACGAGCACGGCGATCCTCGGCGGCATCCTCTTGGCGGTCGGAGTCGGCTCGGGCACGAGTGGCGACGGCGGGCCGTCCACCGGCACGTCCGTCCTCAAGCTCGCCCTCGGCGTGCTGCTGCTCGGCCTCGCCGCACGGCAGTGGCGAGGGAGGCCGCTCGAGGGCGAGGAGGCGGTGATGCCGAAGTGGATGGGCGCGCTCGACGGGTTCACCCCGGTCAAGGCGCTCGCTGCCGGCGTCGTCCTCAACGTCTTCAACCCGAAGAACCTGCTGCTCATCGTCGCCGGCGCCACGGCCGTCGCGAGCGCGGGGGCGACGGGAGGCCAGGAGGCCGTCGCGTGGGCGGTCTTCACCGTGATCGCGGCGATCGGGGTCACCACCCCGGTCGTGATCGCCTTCTCCATGGGCGACCGCTCCGATGAGCTGCTCGGCCGGCTCAAGGCCTGGATGGCCCACAACAGCGGCGTCATCATGGCCGTGATCCTGCTGCTGATCGGCGTCAAGCTCCTCGGCGACGGGATCGCGGGCCTGTAGAACGCTCGCTCAGAGCTTGGTGATCGCGTCGCCGACGCGCACAGCACCCGGCGTGACGACGCGCGTGTTGACTCCGCGCAACCGAAGCTCGCGCCCCGGTGATTTGTTCACGAATTTGACCGCCTCGGAGCCGAAGCGGGCGCTGAACTTGGCGCAACCCGTGTGGGGCTCTGCCGTCACCTCGATGACCGCTTCGCCGACCGCGAGCCGCGTTCCGGCCGGGAGGTTCTCGATGCTGAGATCGAGATCCACGTAGAGCTGGTCGCCTGCGAGGGGCCAGCGTTCGCGGCCGCCGGCGATCTGCGCCGCAGCCCGCGCATTCATCAGCGTCAGCTGGGCGTCGGGGTTTGCCGAGCCGTCCGGCATGCGACGGCTTCCGCGCCTACTCCACATGTCGCCGACGAGACCCTCCTCGAGGTCGAGCACCCCTTCGGCGAGTACGTCGCGCTCGTCCTCGGCGGGTCGTCGCACGATCAGCTCGAGGGTGCCCTGTGCGGCCGGCGATCTGAGGATGTCGTCGAGACCGGCGGCCAGCTCGTCTGCGCTGCGGTGGTCCATGCGTGGAATCTACACGGACGCCAAACCCGGGAGACAGGAGCGGGCGACGCTCTGCGTCGCAAGACGACGCGTCGCATCGCCCCTACGAGCCTGTCGCCGGCGGTCGCCGTCAGTCACAGCGCGCGCATCTGGTTGTTGCGCTTCTCGTGGGTCAGCTCGGCCAGGCCGAGCGCCTCGAGCAGCGGCGGCAGGTAGACGCCGAAACGGCCGCGGAGGCCCTTCTTGAGCCCGTACCAGCCGCCGACGGGGTTGTCGGCCGCGCGGCTCCACGCTTCGACCGTTCCCTCCGCGGCCGACTTCTGCTCGTCGGCGCCGCCGAGCGGCAGCCAGTCGCCGTGCGCCTTCAGCATCGCGTGCAGGTCGTCGATCGCGCTCAGGTGGTAGCGCAGCTGCGTCGAGCCCACCTGGCACACGAGCGCCGGCGGGTCGGCCGCCTCGTCGCGGTGCATCGTGTAGGCGGAGCTGCCGGGGGGTGTCGTGAGCTGCCACGGATCGTCTCCGGTCCCTGCGCCGATCGACTGTTCGGTCACGGCCGCACTCCCTTCGCTCGAGCATCCGGTAGTCCCCGAAGGCTACTCGTCTTCCCGGGTGACGGCAGCCGAGGCAGCATCCACCCGCGGGAGCCGTTACCGTCCCGCGCGTGGCCCGCTCCGCCGCCCGCACGATCATCGCCGTTCTCTGCCTGCTCGGGGCACTGGTCGCTACCGGCTCCGCGCTTGCCGGGCCCGAGGAGGATCTTGCGGCCCGGTACACCCCGGTCGTCCGCCTCGTAGACCAGCCGGAGGAGTGTGGTCCCGGGGAGCCGTACATCCCGACCGATGTCGACGTGCTCTTCGACGAGCCGACCGTCGCGTTCCGCGGGCCGTGGAATCGCACCGACCTCGTCAAGATCGGGCCGGCGGCGAGCGACCTCGTCAACCGCTACGAGTACCACCTCGACTACCCTGGCGACCCGCTCGACGCGGGGTGCAGCTACGAGCTCTGGGCCCGCCGCCTGACGGCGGGTACGTCGCCCACGGTTTACGCCCATGTCGCGACCGATCCGGGCTATCCCGGGAAGCTCGCGCTGCAGTACTGGTTCTTCTACCCGTTCAACGACTTCAACAACACCCACGAGGGCGACTGGGAGATGACCCAGCTCGTCTTCGACGCTGCCGACGCGAGCGAAGCGCTGACGGAGGATCCCGTCGAGGTCGGGTACAGCTCGCACGAGGGAGCCGAGCGCGCCGCGTGGGGAGACGAGAAGCTCGAGATCGTCGACGGCACGCACCCGGTCGTGTACCCGGCCGCCGGCTCGCACGCGAACAAGTTCACGTCCGCGCTCTACCTGGGCAGCTCCGCCGACGCGGGCGTCGGTTGCGACTACACGCTCGGGCCGCACCGTGAGTTCAGGCCGGCCGTGAAGACGATCCCGAGCGACCCGGCCGCGGCGCAGAGCGCGTTTCCCTGGATCGTGTTCGAGGGCCGCTGGGGCGAGCTGCAGAAGGCGTTCTTCAACGGGCCGACGGGCCCGAACATGAAGGATCAGTGGACCCATCCGATCGAGTGGTCGCGGGACTGGCGCGACCAGGGGTATGCGGTACCGGCGGGTGGCGTCTTCGGGACGGGCGCCACGGACCTGTTCTGCAGCGGCGTCGCGAAGGGCTCGAAGGCGCTCGTGCTCCTGCTGCGCAGCCCCACGTTGACGCTGCTCCTGATCGGCGCCTTCCTCGCCCTGGTCGTGTTCGCTGCGGTGCGCGCAACGTGGACGCCCGTCGCTCCGCTCCGGCTCGCGCGGCGGCGGGCCTGGGGACAGATCATCTCGGCCTCGGGGCGCATGTACGTCCACCGCGCCCGCCTCTTCCTCGGGATCGGGCTGCTCGTCTTCCCGTTCGTCGTCGTGATCACGTTGCTGCAGTGGCTCCTCTACCGGGCGGTCGACCTGGTCGGCGTGGTCCCGGGGCAGGGAGCCGGCGTCTTCGCCATGCTCGCGCTGCTGATCGGCACCACCCTGACGCTCCTCGTCCTCGGGCTCGTGCAGGCGGCGACCGCGTGTGCGCTCGTCGAGATCGACGCGGAGCGCTCGATCGGTGCGGTGACCTCCTACCGGATCGCGCTGCGGCGGGTTCGCCCGCTGCTTCGGACGATCGGGCTCTTCGTCCTCGCGTGGGTGCTCCTCACGGCGACCACGTTCCTGATTCCCGTGGCGCTCTGGCTCGCCGTTCGCTGGTGCCTGCTCGCGCCCGTCGTCGAGCTGGAGAACGGGGGCGGCATGTCGGCCCTGCGGCGAAGCGCGGGCCTCGTCCGGGGCCGGTGGATCCGGGTCGGCTCCCTCGTCGGCGTCAGCGCCGCCGTCGCCCTCATCGCCGGCCCCCTCCTAGGAGTTGTCCTGATCTTCCTCACGGACATGCCGTTTGCGCTGCTCAACATCGTCGCCGGGGTCGTCTACGCCCTGGCGCTCCCGTATGTCGCCCTCGTCACGTCGTATGTCTACTTCGACGCCCGCGCCCGCGGCGAGCTCGAGCCGGCGGACGAGCGCAGGGAGCTGCCTGCCGAGATCGAGCTCAGCCCTTCCTGATCGCGATCAGTCGTCGTTGCGCTCGATCAGCTCGATCCGGTAGCCGTCTGGGTCGGGGACGAAGCACAGTAACGAGCCTCCCTCGCGGATCGAGTACGGCGGCCGCTCCGGCTCGATCCCCTGCGCGGCGAGCTGCTCGAGCGTCTCGGCCATGTTCTCGACCGTCAGCGCGATGTGCCCGTACGCCGTGCCGAGCTCGTACGCGTCGACGCCGAAGTTGTAGGTCAGCTCGAGCTCCGGCACCGGCTTGCCGGGGACGCCGAAGAAATAGTTCATCGCCTCCTCGCGAATCGGCAGCTCACGCCGCTTCTCCAGGCCGAGCGCCTCGTAGAAGGCGGTCGAACGCTCCGGGTCGGTGATGCGGTAACAGGTATGGATCAGCTCCATGGTGCTCTCCTTTGCACTCGCCGTCACGTCCACGAGCCTAGTCTCGCTTGCTCTGCTCGCGCGTGCTCGATGATCGACGTCGTCCTCAGTCGGGTCTCGGCGCCGATGGTCGAGTTGCAGGGAACGACGGACCGGCCACGTACTCGACGCCCGGCCCTCGTTGCCCCTGGCCGCTCTTCGTCAGGATCCCCCGACCAACCAGGTCGGAGAGAATCTCTCTCGCCTTCTGGACATCGACGTCGAAGAGGTCGCGAGCAGTCTTGTTCTTGATGCGCCCGTACTCGCGGACGTGGCCGATGACCTTCCGATCGATGTCGTCCTCCGTACGTCGGTTGTAGGCGACCGCCGGGCCGAGCGCCTGGAGCGAGTCGGTCCGAAGCCGATACCTCGGGTGCGTGCTGCGATGCGTGCCGCGCGTCGGCTCGATGAATCCGGTCTGCTCGTCGGCAAGCCGGCGGAGCACCGTCTCGGTCGCGTCGACGGACTTCTGGACGATCGGCGCGAGCCTTCCTGCGTCGATCGTTCTCTGTGTCAGCAACGTGGCGAGAGTGAGCAACGTATCGACGTCCTGCTGCTCCTCGGCAGGGAGGTACTCGGCGACGAACGTCACAAGGCGACGATTCGGCGCCCCGCCGGCGAACGCAACGATGACCGAGTCGAGCCCGGAGCCGATCGTCGGGATCGTGCGGCCGGAGCTGATCGTGGCGCGATACATCCGGTCGACGCCCTGTCCGACCTCCTCGGCCAGTCTCATCAGCCGAGCCGCGTTGGCAAGCGCCGGGTTCCTCGGCTTCGAGCGGTGCGTCAGGATGTTCTCTCACTCGAGCACGTGGACGCGTTTGCTGAAAGACGACTGCTGGACAGCCGGTAGCCAAGGCAATCCGGGTTCCAGCACTGCTGCTTCCCGGTGCGGTGTACGACGAGCCGGGTCACGTCCGGATCGGGTTCGGGAGGGCGAACATGCCCGAGGCGCTCGAACGGTTCGAGCGGTGGATCGACACACGTTCTTAACGGTGTGATCTTGCCCGCGCAACTCGCGCGCAAGGTTTACGAACAACCTGCCGATACACCTTGCAGCAGAAACCAGGACACCCTCGAGGAGGGGCGCTGCAATGGGCGACGGACAGAGGCTCACAACGTGGATCGAGTGGTACCGCTTCGCGCGGCACGCCCTCGAACTGGGCCATGCCGAGGCATCTGCGTACGCCACCGCCCGTTACGTCGAGGAGCAGAATCGCGACCTCGCCCGAGAGTGGAGAGCAGCATGAGCGGCGATCCGACCGTCGGGGTGCTGCCCGCGGAGACCCTCGAAGACAGCGCTCCCGATCCTGCAGCCCGGGTTCTGGGCTGGCGGATCGAGCAGCTGATCCTGGTGGGCTTCGACAGCGACGCTGCCTTCGTGCTCGCGCTCGACCGTGAGGTCGACCTCCACGAGGCGACCGAGCTCGTCCGGCGCGGCTGCCCGCCGAACACGGCATTCCGCATCCTCATCTGACTCCGTTCTACGACGTTGGGCCCGAGGCCTTGATCGCCCGCCGAGCCCGGAGCTTCATCGCGCCGGAGCCGAGTGCGACGCCCAGAAGGATCAGCGCCAGCCCGATCAGTGAGGATGCCTTGATCTTCTCGTCGAGGATGAGCGCTCCGTAGCCGAGCGCGATGCCTGGCATCAGGTAGGTGACGAGGCTGAGGCGGCGGGCGCCGAACAGCGCGATCACCCGGAACAGGATCAGCTGCGCGAGGGCTGTGCCAACGAGCGATAGGAGCAGAAGAGACCCGATCGCACCTGCCGTGGGCATCGTTGTCGGAGGTTGGGCGATCGCAAGCGGCAGCAGGATGACGCCCCCCGCGAGCATCGAGCCGGTCGCGAGTACGGGCCCCGAGATCGTCCCGCTCAGGCGGAGTTGGCCGTAGATTCCGGCCGAGGCGTAAAAGACGGACGCGAGCACGACGGCCAGCGTGCCGGCAACAGCCCACCCGTTGCCGCCGGGCGCCACCCCGGCCACGAACGCCACGCCGACGAACCCGAGGCAGACGCCGAAGATCCTCGTTCGACTGATTCGCTCGTGCGGTAGGAACCGGAGCCCGATCAGCAGCGAGAAGATCGGCACAGTCGCCTGGGCGATCGCCGCGGGGCCCGAGTCGATGTGCGTCTCGCCCCAAGCAACGAGCCAGAACGGGAGTGCGGCATTGAACAGGCCGAGCACGAGCGACTCGCGCCAGGCGACGCGGAGCCGAAGCACAGCCGTCGTCCAGCCGAACGAGAGGGCGAGGTAGCCGAGGAGCACGAAGCCGGCGAGTAGTGCCCGCGCCGCCATCAGCGCCGCGGGGGAGAAACCTCCCTCAACCCCGACCTTGATGAACAGGTACGAAGCACCCCACGCGAAGGCGAGAGTGAGGATGAGCGGCCGGTACCTCCTTCTCACAGGCTGAGGCTGGCCGTCCTGGATGACCGTGCCAGGCCGGTCGCGAGGGCGGTGCCGGCGAGCACGAGCGCCAGGCCGGTCAGCGCTATCGCCGTGATCGCCTCATCGAGGAACACGGCGCCGTAGACGAGCGCGAACGCCGGTACGAGGTAGGTGACGAGAATTGCGCGCGACGCGCCGGCGCTCTCGATGATCGTGAAGTAGAGGAGGTAGGCGACACCCGTGCCCAACGCTCCGAGGGCGATCATCGCGAGCCACACCTTCGGAGCGGGCATTGTCTCGGGCAACTGGGCCAGGCCGAACGGCGCCATCAGCACAAGAGCACAGGCGAGCTGACCGAGTGAGACCTGCAGCGGCGGCACTTCGCGCACGGTGCGGCCCGCGTACAGCACCGAGAACGCGTAGCAGAGGGCGATGCCGATGACTGCGATCGCCGCGACGATATCGCCGCCACGCTGGACACCCACGAGCAGAGCGACGCCGGCGAACGCGACAAAGATCCCCATCAACCGCATCCCCGTGACGCGCTGACTAACGTCCATTCGCGAGGCGAGGATGACGGTAAAGATCGGCGCCGCCGCCTGGATCACCGCCGTCAGACCGGTGTCGAGGCGCGTCTCCGCGAAGCCGAGCAGCCAGTAGGGGACGGCGTTGTTGAGTGCGCCGAGTACGACGAGTGGCACGAGGTGGCCGCGCAATGGTCCGAGCCCGCCTCTTCCGGGGAGGAGTGCGAGGAGGAACAAGGCGCCGAAGACGAGTCGTCCGAGCACGACCACCGACGGCTCGAGCACGTCGACGCCGACCTTGATGAACAGGAACGACGCCCCCCAGATCGAGGAGAGCAGCAGCAGGAGGAGGGCGTCGCGGCGACTCAAAGCTCGTCGAGGGTAGACGCAGCGGGGGCTGTCGGTGTGAAGGGCGGTACGGCGGAGCGCCTCCGACGGCCAGGGGGGATGATTCCCCCGTGACCGAGCGCATCCTGCAGACGGCGCACGCCCTCGACCCAGACCGGATCGCTCTCGAGCTCGACACCGACCTGTTGCTCGGCCTCGCCTCCGGCGAGGCTGACGGGCGGCTCGAACGGGACGGGCCGAACGAGCTCGGGCGCGCCCGCGGTCCCGCCTACGGGCGCATCGCCGCCCGGCAGCTGATCGATCCCCTCGTCGGGTTGCTCGTCGCGGCAGCGCTCGTCTCGGCCGGGATCGGCGAGACGGTCGAGGCGGCGGCCATCGGGCTCATCGTCGTCCTCAACGCCGCTTTCGGCTTCACCCAGGAACTGGGGGCGGAACGTGCCGTCCTCGCCCTTCACGCCTCCCTCGAAACGACCGCCTTCGTGATTCGCGACGGCCGCGAGCGTGTCATCTCGGCGCGCGAGCTCGTCACCGGCGACATCGTCAGGATCCGCGAGGGCGATCGCGTTCCCGCGGATGCCCGCGTTCTCCACACGCACGGTCTCGAGATCGACGAGTCGCTCCTCACGGGCGAGTCGGCGACGGTTGCGAAGGGACCGGCCGCCGTTGCCGCTTCGGCACCGCTCGCGGAGCGCACCTCGATGGTGTACGCCGGCACCGGCGCGACGCGTGGGAGCGCGACGGCCGTGGTGGTGGCCACCGGGGCGCAGACCGAGCAGGGCGCGATAGCGCAGCTCACAGACGAGGCCGAGCCGCCTCCGACGCCGCTCCAGGCCCGGCTCGGCGGGCTGGCGCGGTGGATGGTGGTGCTCGGGATCGGGGTCACGGTCGTGCTCGGCGCCGCCATGCTCGCGCGCGGCGAGTCGCTGCGTGACGCGTTCCTGGTCGGGGTCTCCGTCGCGGTTGCCGCGGTGCCCGAGGGGCTCGCAGCGACCGTCACGATCGCGCTCGCGCTCGGCTCTCGCGAGATGGCGCGGCGTGGCGCGATCGTCCGGACACTCTCTGCGATCGAGACCATCGGCGAGGCGACCGTCATCTGCACCGACAAGACCGGGACGCTGACCGAGAACCGACTCCGGCTCGAGCGGGAGGAGCCGGCCGCGGGCTGCGGGGTGGACGACCTGCTGTGGGCGGCCGCCGCCGCGTCCGCGGCCGAGGTCGATCCAGTCGATCGCGCGCTGCTCGCCGCGTGTGCGGAGCGCGGGGTGGTGGCCGAGATCGCGACGCTGCACTCGCTTCCATTCGAGGCGGCGCGGAAGCGGGCGACGGTCGTCGTCAGCCGCGGCGGCGCTGCCGTCTCCGTCGTCAAGGGGGCTCCGGAGGTGGTGCTCGCTCGCTGCAACGCAGACGAGGCGGAGCTCGAGCGCCTGCACACCGTCGCGGAGCGATGGGCGTCAGAAGGGGTGCGCGTGCTGGCGGTCGCCTCCCGCGGCGTCGATCCTGCCGAGACCTCCGAGGAAGCACTCGAGTCGAACCTGCAGCCGCTCGGCCTCGTCGGCCTCACCGACCCGCTGCGTCCCATGGCAGCCTCGTCGGTGCGGGCGGCGCGCGAGCTCGGCCTCGAGGTGAAGATGCTCACGGGCGACCACGTGCTCACCGCGGCGGCGATCGCCCGCGAGCTCGAGCTCGAGCCACACGCCGTTCATGCGCGGTTCACCCCTGCCGACAAGCTCGAGCTCGTGGCGGCCCTGCAACGGGCCGGCGAGGTCGTCGCGGTCACCGGCGATGGAGTGAACGATGCGCCCGCGCTGCGCCAGGCGGACGTCGGCATCGCGATGGGAGCCTCCGGGACCGAGGCCGCGCGGGAGGCCTCCTCGCTCGTGATCACGGACGACGACTTCGCGACGATCGTGGCCGCGGTGGAGGAGGGGAGGCGCATCGCCGGCAACCTGCGCTCGTTCCTCGCCTTCCTGCTCTCCGCGAACCTGGGTGAGGTGCTGCTCTTCGCGGTCGCGATCGGCGTCGGCCTGGGCCCGCCGATGACGGTCGTGCAGGTGCTCGCGGTCAACCTGCTCACGGACGGCCCGCCGGCGATCGCTCTCGCCCGCGACCCCGCCGGGTCCCACGCCCGGCCCGAGCGAGGCAAGCTGTTCGGCAGGGGTTACGCCGCAGCGCTCATCGTGATGGGGATGCTCGTCGGGCTCGCTGCGCTCGTCGCCTTCCTCCTCATCCGCGAACTGCGGCCACAGGCGGCGCAGACGGCCGCCTTCGCCACGGTCGCCCTCGCCGAGCTCGCACTGGTCTTCTCCTGCCGCTCCGTACGACTCCCGTCGTGGCAGCTCCCGCCCAACCGCCACCTCCACCTCGCCGTAGCCTTCTCGCTCGCCGTCGTCGCCGCGCTCGTGTACGTGCCCTTTCTGCAGGAGCCGCTGGGGACCGTTGCGCTGACCGCTTCGGAGGTCGCTCTGATCGTCGGGCTCGCGTTCGCACCGGCTGTCCTGACCGAGGCGGCGAAGGCCGTCAGGAGGCGCGGCTAGACTGGCGTTCTGAGCTTCGTCGCGGAACAGCCACTCCATCGCCAGCTCGGCCTCACGGACGGGGAGCACATCCGTATCCAGGAGCTGATGGAGCGGGAGCCGAACCACTTCGAGCTCGCCGTCTTCTCGCTCCTCTGGTCTGAGCACTGCGGCTACAAGCACTCGGCCCTGTTGCTCAAGCGACTTCCGAGCAGCGGTCCGCGGGTGCTGCAGGGGCCGGGCGAGAACGCAGGCGTGCTCGATCTCGGCGACGGGCTTGCCGTCACGTTCAAGGCCGAGAGCCACAACCACCCCTCGGCGGTCGAGCCGTTCCAGGGCGCTGCCACGGGCGTCGGCGGCATCCTCCGTGACATCATCGCGATGGGCGCGCGGCCGATCGCACTCCTCGACGGCCTGCGTTTTGGCGCTCCCGACGACCACTTCTCCCGCGCCGTCGGCGGCATCGGCGCCTACGGCAACTCGGTTGGCGTCCCGAACGTCGGCGGCGAGGTCGTTTTCGACGAGGTCTACGCCTCGAACTGCCTCGTCAACGCGATGTGCGTCGGCCTCCTGCCTTCCGACACCGTGATGAGCGCCAGGGCCGACACGGCCGGCGCGTTGCTCGTCCTCTACGGCGCCACCACCGGCCGCGACGGTATCGGCGGCGCCTCCGTGCTCGCGAGCCAGGAGCTCGCCGACGAGGCAGCCGACAAGCGACCGTCCGTTCAGGTTGGTGACCCGTTCACCGGCAAGCGCCTGATCGAGGTGTCGGTCGAGCTCGTCGAGCGCGGGCTCGTGCTCTCGCTCCAGGACTGCGGCGCAGCCGGCCTTGCCTCGTCGCTCTCCGAGATGGCCGCCGACTACGGCATCGACGTCCACCTCGACTGTGTCCCCCAGCGCGAGGATGGGATGGAGCCGTGGGAAATCATGATCTCCGAGTCGCAGGAGCGGATGGTGGCGATCGTCGCGCCCGAGCGGCTTGCCGAGGTGGAGGCGGTGATCGACCGCTGGGAACTGCACCGCGCCGTGATCGGCGAGGTGACCGAGACCGGTGAGCTGCGGTCGCTGTGGCACGGTGACGTGGCCGGTGCCATTCCCGCACGGTTCCTCACAGAGGACTGTCCCCGCTACGTCGTCGACCGCGAGCCAAGGCAGCCGACGTCCGAGGTCGCGCTCGTGGAGCTTCCTGCCGCGTCCGACGTTCTGCTCGACCTGCTCGGTTCCGACGCGCTCCGATCGCGCGCGTTCGTGACACGCCGTTACGACCAGCTCGTCCAGTCGCGCACGGTCCGCCGCCCCGGCCTCGACGCCGCCGTGCTGCGGCTGCGGCCGTCCTATCGCGGCCTAGCCCTCACCCTCGACGGCACCGGCCGCCTCGGCTCGCTCGATCCGTTTACGGGTGGCGCGACGGCGGTCTTCGAGGCGGCGCGCAACGTCGCCTGTGCGGGTGGAGAGCCGCTCGGGTTCACCGACTGCCTCAACTTCGGCAACCCGGAGAAGCCCGAGATCGCGTGGGAGCTCGCCGAGTCGATCGAGGGGCTGGCGCAGGCCTGCGAGGCGCTCGGCCTGCCGATCGTCTCCGGCAACGTCTCGCTCTACAACGACACCGACGGCCGTTCGATCTATCCCACGCCTG
>Ga0315273_10009850_pt1 | contig 12153 bp, 8 predicted proteins | sample YL17G02_0_MG_FD_205753 | JGI IMG/M metagenome (GOLD analysis project Ga0315273, IMG submission 205753) | Sediment microbial communities from Yellowstone Lake, YNP, Wyoming, USA - YL17G02_0 | ecosystem: Environmental > Aquatic > Freshwater > Lake > Sediment | place: USA: Wyoming | collected... | reverse complement strand
TCCATCACGCCCTGCGTCTGCGGATGGATGTGCGGCAGGTGATAGGTCTCGTAGAACGCGTCGACGCCGGTCTTCCAGTTCGCCTGCCACTCGGTGCGCACGTGGCGCACGACGTGCATCTTGTCGATCTGGTAGTTCTCGATGTAGCCGTCCGGCAGGCCGATCCACTCACGCAGCGGCGGCGCCTTGCCGTCCATGTTGATGAAGATCAGGCCGCCGATCTGGTCGCAGCGTGCCTCGGTGAGCCCGGGGCGATGCTCGACGAGCTGCGGCTCGAAGCTGTGCTCGTCGGTGATGCAGTCGAGCTTGCCGTCGATGCAGAAGCGCCAGGCGTGGAACGCGCAGGTGAACTTGGCGACGCTGCCGCGTTCGTTGAGCGCGATCGGGTTCGCGCGGTGCGGGCACGCGTTGTAGAAGGCGCGGATGCCGCCGTCCTCCTGGCGTACGATCACGAAGCTCTCGTGGCCGTGGTTGAATACGGTGTAGTCGCCTTCCTCGGGAATGTCCGACGTCACGCCGGCCAGCAGCCACACGCGCGGCCACAGGAATTTCCATTCCTTTGCCATGAACTCGCGTGAGTAGTAGCGCGCCGGATCCGGCACGTCGAGGCCGTCGTCAGCCTCCGCTTGCTTGGCTTCGAGCGACCCGGCCGGGGCACTTAGATTCATGGGCCAGACGGCCTTCAGGTTCGCAGCCATGACGGTAACCTCGAATCGGATTGGGCGGGACCGGCCGAATATAGCAAAGGGGTCCAGAAAAGAAACAGACCTGACTGTTTTCCTACGGTGTCGATCGTCCAAATACTGTTGTATAAATGTTACATATGTCGTGAGATAGTGCTCAAAGCACTTTTTTCAAAGCATTCTGCGACCTGGGCAATCACCTTTTGCGTAGCACAAATGAAAAACAGTCATGATTGCTTTTTTTTCGCCACTGCTTTAAAAAGCGAGCCATGCAGGTATTTGTACTGACTCTGATCGCCTGACATCTATCGAGCCGCAGGTGCGGCCTCACTGACCGGGGGAAAGTTTCATGACCGTGTTCCGTTCACGTTCGACGCCGATTGCCCGTATCGTTTCGGCGGTACTCGCCGCCGCCGCCGTTGCTCCCGCCGCGATGGCGCAGGATGCAGTGGGTCTGGAAGAAGTGCTCGTCACTGCGACGCGCGCCGGCATCACCAACCTGCAGCAGACACCGGTCTCCGTGTCGGCCGTCACCGCGGAAGACATCGACCGCATGGTCGCCCGCGACATTTCGGGCATCGCCTCGTCGGTGCCGGGTTTCTCTGCCTCGCGCATCACCGCCTTCAACGCCGCGTCGTTCGCCATGCGCGGCGTGGGTCTCACCGACATCATCGTCTACCAGGACTCGCCGGTCGGCGTGACGATGGACGACTTCGTGCTGCCGAGCGTGCAGACGCAGTTGCTCGACACCTTCGACATTGAAAGCATCGAAGTCCTGCGCGGCCCGCAGGGCACGCTGTTCGGCAAGAACACGACGGGCGGCGCGGTCAACATCCGCAGCAAGCGCCCGGACATGGATGAGTTGGGCGCCGATTTCCGCCTCGGGTACGGCAGCTTCAACGCGGTGCGCGCGCAGGGCTCGATCGACGTGCCGGTCATCGACGACGTCCTCGCGCTGCGCTTCGTCGGTGCGTACTCGAAGTCCGACGGTTACTACAAGCTCGGCGCCGACTACGGCCCGATCAACACGCTGAACATCTTCGCCGGCACCTTTGCGCCGTTCAACATCCCGGGCGTCACTGGCACGACGGGCAAGGGCAGCCCGAACAAGAGCACAGGCGGTGACGACAACCTGAACGGGCGCGTCAAGGCCGAGTGGAAGCCGATGGACGGCCTGATGTTCCTCGCGCAGTACGAAATCATGCGTGACCGCTCGGATGCCGTGCCGGCCTACAACGACACGCCACCGAATGGTCCTTACCTCTGGAATGCGCTCGGTTTCACGCGGCCGAAGGGCGATCCCCTCGACAACGTGGGTTCCACGCAGCGCCATGATTCGCTGCTCAAGATGGACGAAGGCCAGGTCATCGACGTCGACGGCATCTACCTGAACATGGAGTGGGACGTCGGCTACGGCACGATCTACGCCAACGCTGGCAAGCGCACGCAGGACGAACACCTGCCGAACACGTACACGGGCGCTGCGCCTGTCAACCAGGTGACCGGCGAGGTCATCTCGCTGTTCGACGCGACGCGCGACACGACTCGCGACACGACGCAGTTCGAGGCCCGCTTCGCCTCGGACTTCGACGGCTCGGTCAATTTCGTGGCGGGCGTGTTCCAGCAGACCAACGACGCCTCCTTCTGCGTCGTGCAGGTGCTCGGCTTCATCGACCTTGCGTTCGACCTGGGGTCGCTGGGCCTTCCGCAGCAGATCAACAACGAATCGCCGCAGGTGCTGTGCAACAAGCAGCAGTCGGACTCGCTCGCTGGTTACGTCGACGCGACCTGGGAGATCACCGACCAGTTCTCGCTGGCCGGCGGCTACCGCATGACGCGCGACGAGCGCTCCTGGACGGGCCGCACGCAAGTCGGCTTCGACATCCTCGATGACAACCTGAACAACGGCAGCCTGTCGTGGCAGGACTTCAACGATCCGATGCAGGCCGGCAACTTCCGGAAGTTCCCGGGCGGCACGATCGTCAATCAGAACACGCCGGGCTTCGGCAACCTGTCCGAGACGTGGACCGAGCCGAGCTGGCGCATCGTCGGTTCGTACAAGTTCACCGACAAGCTGTTCGGTTACGCGACGATCTCGGAAGGCTACAAGGCCGGCGGCTACAACGACCAGACGGGCACCAGCGGCCTGATGGTTTCGGCGCTGACTCGTCCAGTCGATCCCGAGTTCGCAACGAACTACGAGATCGGCATGAAGTGGGAAAGCGAGGACAGCCGTTATCGCTTCAACCCGACTGTGTTCTACACCACGTACAAGGACGCCCAGCGCGCGGTGAACATCCTCACCTCGAAGAACGGCGCGCAGTTCCAGGAAACGGTGTTCTACAACGCGGCCGAGGTGGAGGCGAAGGGCATCGAGCTCGAGTTCCAGGCGGCGCTGACGGATAGCTTCCGTCTGCGTGCGCAGGCCTCGTACCTGGATGCGTCCTACAACGAGTTCATCATCGACCAGCCGGGGCTTTCGGACCCGGCCTCGGGCGGCCAGATCCTGCCGTTCAACGGCGACTTCTCTGGCTTGCCAGTGCCGCGTTCGCCGGAGTTGATGGGCTCGATCCAGGGCATCTACACCTGGGAGCTCTCGAGCGGCGGTCGCGTCGACCTCGGGGCCGAGTACTACCACGAGGACGAGAACCTGTTCTACATCTCGGCGGCGGGCCGTAAGTACGACGCGTACCTGGATGCCAAGGACCTGATCAACGCCTCGGTGACGTACACGGCGAAGGACGCCAGGTGGTTCGTGCGCGGCTACGGCAAGAACCTGACGGACGAGCGTTACCGCATCGCCTCGCAGTCGGTCGCGACGCTGTGGACACATTCGCAGTTCGGTGCACCGATCAACTTCGGCGTCGAGTTCGGCATGGGTTTCGGCAGCAGGCAGTAATGCGGCCAGCCAGCAACGGCTGAGGGACGGGGCGGCTTTGGCCGCCCCGTTTTTTTGGCACTGTCACCAGGTCGTGTTGGTCTGTGCTGCGCGTTCGCGTAAATGCACACATCAGTCGATGTCCGAGATCGGCCAGGTACAGTCGCACGAGGCGCGTGCCGATCGCAGTCGTTGCTCGACGATGTCGGCACGCTCATCCTTGGTCCCAAGGGCGATCGCCGCTTGCAGTGGCGTCTTGCCGTTCTGGCGCGGCCTATTAGTAGTTAGGCGTCATGCGAGCGGCACCTTGCAATCGTCTCAGGATACGGAGAAACATAGTGCTGCACGTTAAAGACCTGAAGTTCGTTATTGTCATCGCTGCGCTGGCGCTTGGAGCATTCTCGATTGCCCGTGCAGCAGACACGGCTGCGGAGCAACGCGCCGCACAACCGGCGGCGCCTCCAGTCCCACTTCCGAACACAATGTCGCCTGAGGCAACGCGGTTTCTGGAAGCACTCACTGCCGCAAATCCCAAGGCTACCAAGGCACCGGGCCCGACTGATCTCGCCGCGTGGCGCCAGGTGCAGGAGCACTTGGCCGCCAACAACCCGCGCGCCGAGGCTGCGCAGGCGGCGCTGCCGAAGCTGGGCGTGTCGATAATCGATGCCAAGCTGGGTGGCGTGCCGGTCATCGATGTCCGCCCGCGTGGCTGGGACAAGTCCGATCGACGGCTGATCATCTACGTCCACGGCGGCGCCTTCACCATCAACAGCGCGCGTAGCACGCTTGCCAACGCCGGTCGTCTTGCTGCGAAGTCCGGCATACGCGTCATCTCGGTCGACTACACACTTAGTCCTGGGGCCAACTGGAAGATCATCCAGGATGAAGTGCTGTCCGTCTTCAAAGACCTTCTGAAGCAGGGTTATCGAATGACGGAGATGGCGATCATCGGTGATTCGGCCGGTGGAAATCTGGCCACACGCACCGTGCTCACGCTTCGCGACACCGGTCTCGGCATGCCGGCCGCTGTCGTGCTTTGGGCCCCGTGGTCAGACCTCACGGACGAAGGCGATACGGCAATCACGTTGCAGGACGCGGAACCGATCCTGTCGTATGTCAACATTCTGGAGCCGTCAGCCCGCGCCTATGCGGATGGCCTGGATCTGAAAGATCCGCGCGTATCGCCGTTGTACGCCGACTTTACGAAAGGCTTCCCGCCCACACTCATCCAGGACAGCACGCGCACGACTTTCCTGTCGACCAGCGTACGCCTTTACCGAAAGCTCGAAGCGGCCGGCGCCCAGCCCGTGCTCGATCTCTACGAGGGCATGTGGCACGTGTTCCAGGCAGACTTGGTTCCGGAGGGCGAGACCGCCGTCGGGAAGTCAGCCGCGTTCATCGCCACGCAGCTGTCTGCTGCGAAACAGTGACGCTGGTAGGCCAGCTGCTGGTGCGGACTCCCGGCAGAGGTCTCGGCATCGGCCGTACTAACGGCCTCGGATGAGGTTTCGTACATAACCGTCACCGAGCTCAACCGGTGCGACCTCGTCGACGTTTCGTGCGCCGTGTGAATTCTCGGGCTTTGACGAGAATTCACTCAGGCGCGGTCGATCAGGCGTTCGTTCCGGGTCTTCCCCGGGCGAGCGTGTCTGCCTTTCCGCTCGCCCGGGGAAGACCCGGAACGAACGCCCTCACCAACCGTTCGCCCTGAGTCGTTCCCTTCCGGTGAATGTCTTCTCCGGGGACGGCGTCCCGTTCGAGCGGTGACGCGAGTGCGTCACGCCGCGGCAGGCGCCGCGAACGGGCAGTACTCTTCCCGCTCGACGAGACCGAGCACGAACGAGAGCTTGGCCATCCCTGAGATGATTGCCATCACGGTGCCGAGCTCGAGCAGGTCGGCATCGGAGAAATGCCTGCGCAGTCGCGCATACAGCTCGGGTGACATGCGACCAGCAGCGTTGGTGAGCGCAACTTCGCCCGCATAGGCGATTACGGCTTTCTCGGCTTCGGTGAATGGGCCGGACTCGAAGTCTTCCATCGCGTCCACCTGCGGCTGCGTGATGCCGGCCAGCAGCGCGCCGGGCACGTTCTGCTTGTTGCAAGTGCGGCAGCCATGCAGCAGCGACAACTTGAGTCGCGCCAGCTGCTTGTAGCGCTGGTCCACGTTGCCGCCGAAGAAGAGGCCCGCGTAGAAGCGGTTCATCACGAAGTCGAGCATGGCCGGGTTCGAGGCGAACACCTCGACGAAGGCGGGCTCGCCCGTCAGGCCATTGAGCGTGTCCCACGCGAGGTGAAACTGCTCGGGCAGTTGCGCGCGCGAAGTCCGGGTAAAGGGTGTGTCGGCCATGGTGCGTCTCCTGCGGGTCGTGCCGGCGTCAGCCGACGTCGAAGTAAGCGGGTCGTCCGCCGGGCCACTCGGTGTCACCCCAGGCGCTGTGGCCACCGTCGACGACGACGACTTCGCCGGTGACGAACTTGCCGGAGTCCGCGCCGACGTAGACGACGGCTTCGGCCACGTCGAGCACGTCGCCGAAACGTTTCATCGGGTTGGTCAGTGCGAAACGCTCGGGCACGCCGTCCGGGTAGACGTTGAGGCCCTCGGTCGCGATCGAGCCCGGTGCAACGCAGTTCACGCGGATACCGAGCGGAGCCCATTCGGTCGCGACGGTCTTGCTGAGGTAGATCACGCCCGCGCGCGCGGCACACGTGTGCGCCACCTGCGGCATGCCACGCGCGATCGTCGCGACGATGTTGACGATGTTGCCGCTCTGGCCGCGGTCACGCCATTGGCGCGCAGCCGCCTGCATCATGTACCAGGTGCCGTTCAGATTCGTGTCGATGACCGCGTTCCAGCCTTTCACGCTGAAGTCGATCGCCGCCTGGGGGAACTGGCCGCCGCTGTTGTTGACGACGGCATCGAGCCGCCCGAAGCGTTCGAACGTGGCGGCGACGAGCGCCTCCACCTGCTCGGGTTCGCGAATCGTCATCGCGTGCGTGCCGACCTCGCGACCCAACAGCCTGCGGATGCCGCTCGCCGTTTGCTCGAGCTTCTCGGCCCGTCGGCCGCAGATCATCACGTCGGCGCCGAGGCGTGCGAGCAGGTAGGTGATGCCGCGGCCGATGCCAGAGCCGCCGCCGGAGACCAGGAAAACCTTGCCGGCCAGCAGGTCCGGTCGAAACACCGTGGGGCGCGTCGCGAGTTCCTCGTCGGACATGCCCCATTGTCGCGGCTCGGCGGTGGGCTGCAGGCGTTTGACGCTGTGGTCCACGTTAACCTCTGTGCAGTCCAAGCACGGACACGCTCGCGACGTTGCGATTCGGTATCCCGCCCAGGTTGTGTGTGAGTCCGATCGACGGCGAGGCGAGCTGACGCTCCCCGGCGCGGCCAAGCAGTTGCGTGTAGATCTCGTATGCCATGCGCAGTCCCGAGGCGCCGACCGGATGCCCGAAGCACTTCAGGCCGCCGTCGGTCTGGCACGGGATCGCGCCGGTGCGGTCGTACCGGCCATCGAGAATGTCGTGCACGGCGCGACCGGGCGCCGAGAAACCGAGGTCCTCCATCAGGACCAGTTCGGTGATCGAGAAGCAGTCGTGCACCTCCATGAGGTTCACCTGCTCGATCGGCTTGGTGATGCCCGCCTCGCGGAATGCGCGCTCGGCAGCGAGTCGCGACGTCAGCGTGTGGCTGCCATCCCAGCTCGCGTGACCCATTTCGACGCCGTTCGACCCTGCCAGTGCCAGTGCCTTGACCGTCACCATGTCGCGCTGGCCGAGTGACGCCGCAATGGCGGGTGTCGTCACGATGGCGCAGGCCGCGCCGTCGCTCACTCCGCAGCAATCGAACAGACCGAGCGGGTAAGCAACCATCGGTGCAGCGAGCGCCTGCTCGATGGTGATGCGGTTGCGCAGGTGCGCCTTCGGGCTCGCCACGGCGTTTTCGTGGCTCTTGCACGAGACGTGCGCCATCGCGCGCTTCACGTCTGCCATCGAATGCCCGTGCCGCGCCGCGTAAGCCGCGCCGAGCTGTGCAAATGCACCGGGCGGGGTGAAGCCCGGTTGCCAGAGGTCTTCGAACGTGCCCTTGGTGCGTTCGGGCAGGCCAGCGAAGCCGGTGTCCTTGAGTTTCTCGACGCCGAACGCGAGTGCAATGTCCACGGCACCCGCAGCGACCGCGTACACCGCGCCGCGCAGCGCTTCGGTGCCCGTTGCGCAGAGGTTCTCGACGCGCGTGACGGGCACGTTCGGCAGTCGCAGTGCGAAGGACAGCGGCAGCCCCGAGCGGGCAACGCTCTGGTCCTGGTAGAACACGCCGAGCCACGCGGCCTCGATGCGGTCGCGCTCGATGCCGGCATCGGCCACGGCTTCGGTGAAAGCCTCGACCATCAAGTCCTCGGCGCTGCAGTCCCAGCGCTCGCCGAACCGCGAGCAACCCATGCCGACGATCGCAACCTTGTCGCGGATGCCGCTTGCCACGTTCAGTTCCTCACCGCGGTGGCCTTCCAGAAGTAGCGTCGGAAGCCGCGCACGCCGTCGAAGTCCTTGATGCGGAAGACGAACCGCACGGCCAGGCCGACGCTGGTCTCACCGGGGCGAACGTCCGTGAACTCGATGAAGACGTTGCCACCACCTTCGAGTTCCACGTTGCCGTAAACGAACGGCGGGCTGCGGGTCACCGCGAGCCAGTCTTCCGTGAACGTCTTCACGCGCCCAGGCTTTTCTGCCAGTTGCACGGGGTCCTGCGTGTCGAAGGCGCGGCACTCCGGATTGACGCATGCGCGCGCCAGCGGGAACTGCACGGTTCCGCACGCCCGGCACCGTCCGCCGAAAAAGGCCGTCAGGTCACGGTGACGTCGCCACGCAGCGGGTTGCGCCGTGCGGTTGTCGCGTTCGGCGCGCACGCCCCAGTCCACGTCGACGAGGCCGCAGTTGGCGAGGAATCGAACGTAGTCACGATTCGGCACGCCGGCTGCGAGCGCACCGCTGGCACCGCGGCCTGCCGCTGGCGCCCGACCCGTGGCCCGGAGCACGACCACGTCGCAACCCTGGCCGAAGCCGGCCAGCACGATCAGATCGCCGCCCTGTGCCTGCTCGAGCGCGGCGCCGAGCAACAGGAGCGGGTGGGCGACGCCCGTGTCGCCACACTCGGCGTGCAGATCGGCGGGCACGGCCTCCACGCGAATGCCCGCGGCTTTAGCGACTGCGGAGGCAAAACGCTGCGGACCCTGCACGAGCAGGCACTTGACGTCGCGGGCATCGATCGCGCCCAGTGCAGTCTTGATTGCACGCGGCATCAGCGCGAGGTAGCCCTCGTCGCGGATCCAGCGTTCCTCGTACGCGTAGTCGTATTCGGCCTCGGCGTCGCGAAAGTGGTCGACGAAATCGGCACGCAGCGAAGCCTCGGCGACGTATTCGGCCGCGAGGTCGGGTCCGGCGCCGACGAGCGCCGCCGCTGCGCCGTGGCCGAAGCGCGATTCCTGTTCGCTGCCGGCCTTGGCGACGCGTCGATCCGCTGCGACAACCAGGGTTCGTTGCCCATCGTTGCGTGCGTTACGCAGCGCATCGAGCAGCGCCGAAACGCCCGCGCGCTGGTGACCCGCAGCGTCGGTCGTGCGCAGCGACTGCGACAGGTCGAGCGCTTCGGCTACGACACCCGCGTTGCAACGGTCCGCGAAGGGATGCGTCGTCGAGGCGAAGACCAGCGAGGCGACGCCGCTGCGGTCGTGGCCGCTGAGGCAGTCACGCGCCGCTTCGACCGCCATGGTCAAGGCGTCCTCGTCCCACGCGCAGTAACTGCGTGCGCCTTGTGGCTTGCCGGCGCGCAGGCCTGCGGCCCAGCCCATCGCGTCGATGATCGCCGTGCGCTCGAGGCGCAGGCGCGGCAGGTACGCGCCGAAACTCTGGATGCCGGTGCCGTGCATCGTGGTTCAGGTCTCGTAGTACGGTTCCAGCAGCGGCTGCACGCGCAGGTGCGCTGGAATCTCGATGCCGGCGGCCTGGATACGACGGTCGAGCTCTTCGTGCCAGTGGTAGATGCGACGTTCCTGGTAATTGAGCGTCATGCCGCGGAAGCCCGGCGACTCGACCGACTTCTGGATCTTCTCGGCGAACTGCAGGTCTTCGTCGAGGATGCGGTCGAAGTTTGCGATGCGCGTCGCCCACAGCGGGCTCAACTCCGCGTCGCCCCAGTCCGGCGCGAACCAGTGGCATTCGATGCGCATCGAATCCGGTCCCGTCGGCCAGAAGATCAGGAACGGGCAGCCCGACGGATCGAATGGCGCGACCAGGTTCGGGTAGATGTTCCACGACGGGTTGTTCCTGGTCGAGATGACCGTCGCTGTCTCGACGCGACGCATGCCGATGGTGCCCGGATCGACCCAGTCGGGCCTGCGGTTGGGCGTGACCATCAGCGAATGGCCGTGGCGGAACAGGGCGATGCAGGTGCCGCGGTGATCCAGGAAGCGGTCCACCGTGTTCTGGTGGATCGACTTCAGGTGATAGGTCTCGAGGAACGCATCGAGCAGCACCTTCACGTTGCACTTGAGGTCGTAGCCGTGCTTCTCGACGAAGCGCAGCGACTCCGGCTGGAACTGCTCGAGGTGGCCGGGAATCGGCCCGAGGTCTTCGAGCAGCGGGCGGGCGTTCGGGTCCTCGTTGATGAAGACCCAGTTGGCAAGCTGTTCGCAGCGTACCGACACCAGCGAATGCGCGCTCATGTCGAGGCCGACGAAGTCGCGCTTGTCGCGCAGGTTCACCAACTGTCCGTCGAGCGCGTAGGTCCAGCCGTGGTAGGAGCAGACGAGGCCATCGCAACGGCCTGCGTCGGTCTTGACCAGGGGGCCGCCGCGATGCCGGCACGTGTTGTAGAACGCGCGGATCTGGCGATCCTTGCCGCGGACGATGAGGATCGGCGAGCCCGTCCTGGTCCAGAGCATGAAGCTGCCGGCGTCCGGCAGTTCGTCCGTGTGGCAGGCGTAGAGCCAGGTCCGCTTCCACAGCCCCTGGCGCTCGGCCTCGAAAAAGGCCGGATCGTTGTAGCGGCCGCCCGGAATCGGGGGGAAGCGTGGAAAACCAGCGGGCGGGCCTTCGCGGCTCGCCTCGTACTGCATTCCGTCGAGAAAGCGACGGACGAACGTTTCAGTTGCGGCAGCGTCCATGGTCGGACCCCTTTAGGCAGACCCATGGAAGTATAGAAGTGGGGCGATCTAAAAGAAACAGGCGTGACTGTTTTTTTCCGTGCCTTGCCCCTATAGTCGGGTTCGGCCTGCACCCGGAGGGAAGCCAGCGTGAGCGACCTGATTCTGCATCATTTCGACTGGTCTCCTTACGGCGAAAAAGCCCGCGTGCTGCTCGGCATCAAGGGGCTGGCGTGGCGGAGCGTGCAGATCCCGATGGTGATGCCGAAGCCGGATCTCACGGCATTGACCGGGGGCTACCGCAAGACGCCGGTGCTGCAGATCGGTGCGGACATCTATTGCGACACTAGCCGCATTGCCCACGAACTCGAGAGCCGTTACCCCGAGCCCACGTTCTTTCCTGGCGGCACCAGCGGCCTGACGTACGCGCTCGCGCCCTGGGCGGATTCTTTCTTTGCGTCCGGGGCCGGCCTCTCGATGGGTCTCAACGACGAGCTGCCGGCGGATCTCGTGCAGGACCGGCGCGAGTTCTTCAGCCACATGGACTTCGATCGCCTGCGGGCACGCGCACCGCACATGTTCGGGCAGGTGCTCGCCAGCGTGGCGCTGCTCGAAGACCAGCTGGCCGACGGGCGCGCATTCCTCACGGCGGATCGTCCTGGGCTCGCGGACGCGTCGGCGTATTACGTGCTCTGGATGTGCCGCGGCTTCGTCGCGGCGATGAATGGCATGCTGGAGCCTTTCGCGCGCGTCGCTGCATGGGAAGGGCGCATGCGGGCGATCGGGCATGGCGCGCGCAGCGAGATCGACGCCGCTGCTGCACTGGACATTGCACGCGCTGCAAGCGCGCTACCCGGTGTCGGCGTCAGTCTCGCCGATCCGTCGGGCCTGGTCGCTGGGCAACGCGTCACCGTCACGCCGGACGACTACGGCAAGGTTCCGGTGGCGGGTGAGTTGGTGACCCTGGACCTGCACGAGATCGCGGTGCGCCGCGTCGATGCTCGCGCAGGCGAAGTCGTCGTGCACTTCCCACGCCTCGGTTACGTCATCGAGGCCGCATGATCGACGTCCATTTCTATCCATCGCCGAACGGACTCAAGATCCTGATGATGCTGGAGGAGTGCGGCCTGCCGTACCGCGTCGTCGAAGTGAACATCCTGCGCGGCGCGCAGTTCGAGCCGGACTTCCTGCGCATCAGCCCGAACAATCGCATTCCGGCGATCGTCGATCACGATGCGCCGGGCGGACCCCTGTCGGTCTTCGAGTCCGGTGCGATCCTGCAGTACCTCGCGGAAAAGTCGGGTCAGCTGCTGCCGCGGGACTTGCACGGCCGCTACGAAGTCCTGCAATGGCTGTACTGGCAGGTTGCCGGTCTCGGGCCGATGGCGGGGCAGGCCCATCACTTCCGTGCCTTTGCGTCGGAGCAGGTTCCCTACGGCATCAAGCGCTACACCGACGA
>Ga0315273_10009848_pt1 | contig 12154 bp, 15 predicted proteins | sample YL17G02_0_MG_FD_205753 | JGI IMG/M metagenome (GOLD analysis project Ga0315273, IMG submission 205753) | Sediment microbial communities from Yellowstone Lake, YNP, Wyoming, USA - YL17G02_0 | ecosystem: Environmental > Aquatic > Freshwater > Lake > Sediment | place: USA: Wyoming | collected... | reverse complement strand
GGATTTGTCGGCATTTCTTTGCACCAACACGACGCCGCTCATTTCTACCTTGGCAACGATTCCTGCCAGGCTCCAGTCGAAAATATGTCCTCCACCTGCAAGAGACTCCAACCACAGGTCTTTGAAAAATATGCCCTCTCTGAGAGCTACGTTATTTATGAATATCGACGTATTGGAACTAACAATTCTGGCCCCTGCCACGGTACCAGATAAATCAATTACACTGCGACCAGTACCTTTATACGTAACTCCCATAGCCATGGGAATAGAGGTATTAACATTATATGTCTTACCTGGAGTAAAGAGTAGTTCTCCGCCACCTAATGCAACTAGAGCATTCTGTGCCAAAATAATAGCAGGATAGTCGTCTGTAATTCCGTTGCCTACGGCACCTTTATCATCTACGCTGATAGACAATTCCTGCAGCTTTGCTTGCATTGTACGAATTACAGAACCGGACCCGGCAGCTGTAAACAGCGGAGAGGTGATACCTTTATCGCGAGTAGTCATACTAAACCTCTAATCACGTTGTCATATAGTTGAAGAACAATACCCGTGATGAAGCTCCGCCTGTAGTATTCCCATTGAGAACTGACGAAACAGCTGTAAAAGTTATCGACGTAAGTGAACTTGAAATAACAACTATTGTTGCCGCCCCATGAAGCATAAGTAATGCCGCTCCAGGAGTCGTTGAGTCAGTTACAAGAACCAAACAAGCCGCTCCGGCACCAGGCATTGAAATCGGCGTAGGAGTTGCAGCCCCTGTAATAGTGCAACTTATATTACTTTGTGCATGAAATCCCTGTGCAGCATAAATTTGTCCATCTGTCCCTATATTTCCCCCTTGCCCAAAAAACGCGTCCGTTTGTCCAGCACGTTTCGGCGTTGCAGAAGCAATTACAGAACCTACTGCATACCCACTAAAATCAATATTTTCACAATTGTGATGAAACAGTCTCAGCTGCGGACTTGCTGAAAGTTCAATGGGTTTTGCAACTGAGGGAACATAAAATCCGCAAGAATCAAATTCAATTCTTGCCAAGGACAGAGACACATTGACAGTAACGTCTGGGCTTGGCGTAACCAACCCATTAGCCTCGAAATGAATTCCCTTAAATTTAAGCGATCTAATAACATCTGAAAACACGGAAGTATTGACAACATAAACTGCCCCTTCCTCCATCAGCTCAAAAACTCCGCCAATTTCTGCTACTGATACAGCTGAGATAAGCATCGCTCGTTTACATGCCTGCGTATAACAATCCTCTTCTGAATACTTAAATAGCGCGCCTATATAGTATCTGCTATAGACATTTGCGTCTATAAAATGGCATCTTGCATACGTAACATCAACCAATGTACGCGTCGCATCATTCTGGTAAACGTGGTGAGTCGACTTTCTGAAATCTACGTCGATAAAGGGGCCAATTTTTGTATCTATATTTGCAGCTGTTATAAGTTTTCCTCGAATCCCGGAAGAACTATTTCTAATTACCAGGTGCTCAAGAGAGAAGTTATTTGCTCCTACAAGTAAATCACCGGAACCTTCTATTACCGTCTGCTCATTTACCCCTACATTTGCCCCTGATGTTCTTTGTCCAATTAGTCTTACATCCTGTGCTGTCCATCCCTCAAGTCGATATATTCCAGGAGAACCATTAGCTTGATTTGGAAGTAGTAAAGTACGGCAACAAGCTTTTGCATTTGTAAAGGCGGTATTTGACAAAGATACACCTGTTGGATCGGCTCCAAAGTCTAATACACTTACCGATTCAGCATCTTTATCTTCTACTGTTCGGGAAACCGAATTTGCAAATCTCCTCATCCAGGCAATCATTTTCGATCCAAGACCGACAGATGAATTTGCAAGATTCGCACGCAAAGTTGCTGCATCAAGACTCACCAGCTGAGGAAAACCTATGATGTCAACATTATCTCCAGCTAAACAACCTTCTAAAAGAACAAAACTAGAAGAAGAAACTTCTGCATAATCTCTGCCAAGCTGTTGCTTTTGTCCATTTATAAATACAAGTAGAGAATTTGTGTTTGGGGCGTACGTAAACTGTGTAATGTTAAATGTCGTCTGCCCAACTGTAGCAACAAAACTTTCAGGAATTAGTGTTCCATTTACACTTATAACATTTGAAGGTCCGCCAGGATTCCAGATAGAGGCAGTCATATCAATAACCCTCAGGTTGCACGTTGCTAGTAGTAATCATAGCGATCTGCTCAGTGATATCTGACTTGAACGTGGCCGCTTCGTCATCTTTGCCCATTCCTTTGAAGACTCTGGAAGCAGCATCATATACAATAGCATAAGGATGATCAAGAGCAATCCAACTATTGTATCCAATATCTGTAATGTCTGGATTCACATAACAACCAAGAAGAGCGTATTGAAAACTAGTACTACTTCTCAAGTCTACTTCTGCCCCTGCAATATAAAAAATGTCCTCCCGAGAGAGGCCACTTCCATCAACTACTTCTTTAGGAGTAACAAGATCAAAGAATTTTCCGGCACTTTGTCCGACTGCGTCATACTTTCGAATATATTTGATAGAGCGCCACAGCGGAATCAAGTTACGGTAACTAAATTGCTGAAAATAGTCTGAAGAACTAAAGGCAATCCCAGTCTCAAAGATGTCTTTATACCAAAAATCTACTTGGTGCAGTTTCAAAGTTGCAGCTTTAATTGCCCGAGTAGTTGAATCCACTAAGTCTGGACGCTTAGTAATAGTATAAACTTCAGTGATTAGTTCCGAAAGTATCATCTAAGTCGTCCTAACTCATTTGATTTTGATATTACCTGGAGAAAAGGTCTTAGCAGCTCCAGAGTTACCTCCCGCAGTCAATTCGCCTACTGTAGAAGAATTCGCCATAGTAAGTGGACCTTGCACACTCTTACCCATATCATTTTCTGGGTTGGTAGCCGCGGCCATCTCAGCTCGAATTTCTTTCTCAATCTTTGCACGAAGTGCTACAATTGGATCAGCAAATACTTCTACTGTTCGTTCAGCCTCTTTTACAAAGATGCAAGGATGCCCATTAGCGATCTCATTCTCTAGATGTTCAATCTCACTCACAATATCTGTAACAAATTTTCCATCAATGAAGTACGCGTACTTACCATTTGGGAATACATAGTTGGAGTAAGGAATAGAACAGAAGAACAGAGCCTTAGTTTTAGTTTTTGCCGTACTCATCACAACCGGTTGAATTGGAGTTGCCGGAGGTCCCATAGTCATCGAAGTTTCAGCCATTTCAATACCTTAGAAGTTGTCTGGAAAAAAGCGGTTTTTGTTGCGCCAGAACCTTATAACTGCGCCAGAGCACCTCACCACCGAAATTTGAAGTCTGGACTTTTCTATATCTTTTAGAAGCCGGTCACAATCCTGAAACGACTATAATCAACACAGAGTTTGGTAGCTGCTGCATTGGAGTCAGTTCCAGGAAGTGTAACTTGGCCAGTACTAGCATTCGGAGTTAGCACATTATCTGCTGCGTTACTCCGAATCGTGATTGACGAGATATACCCCGGGTCAGTAGAAGCCATTCCCGGGGTATTGATTTGAACAAGAGTTGCCATTTCAATACCCCTTTCGTAACTTCAGTGCTTAACCGGCGGCGCCAGCAGTGAGATTAGTAATCACTGCGTTTGCCGGAGGATTCTTAATCACGGTAGTCAATTCCGTAGTAAGCGTTCCACCAACCGCATCAATGCCATTATCATTGGCTTCCATACCATCCGTATTGAATTCCTTATTCTGGGTCTTGCGATCACCAAGATAAGCAACACGGAAAGTAGAAAGATCAACAACAAAGGCATACTTAGCCCAAGTTGGATTGCTGTTCAGAAGCGGATGCTCAACCATGTTGAAATTACCGCGACTGGTCTGGAAGGCAGTGAACTTCATACCGAAAGAAGTCTCGCGCTGCACAATGGTGTAGGTACCATTCAGACGACCAATCTGATTGATAACCTTACGAGCCGTACCGCCAACAAGCATCAGACGCTCATTCGCAACTTTCGGATCAGTCGTCTGATTGAAACACGGATCAACGAAACCTTCAAGTTGCGTATAATTGGTAGTTGAGCCAGCAGGCGAAATATTAGGACTAGAATAACTGGACGGATAGTAAGTGATATTCCCCACAATTGCCAAGTGCCCGTCCATTGTACGGAACGGTTGTCCGTTGCGAATACCAGAGGACTTCTGACCAAACAGAAGACCCTTTTCAATGTCCGCAGCGTGGAATGCAGCACAATCAGTACGTGATTCTGCAACATTCGTTTCGCCTGCAATCACTTGCGTAGCGCGGATGGTATCCGAAATCGCCCAAGTATTACGGAAAATCTGAGTAAGATTGGTAATACGCACAGGATTGATAATCAGCGCGTTAGGGCGAACGGAACCTTCTTCGTAAGCAGAACCGACTTGGTAAAGAGCACCCAAGGCAGCAATTGCTTGTGCAGGCGTAGAACCAACTGCCCGAGTAACAGTAAGTTGCGTAGAAGAAACGATTGTATTGATAATGACGTTTTCGCCCGTAGCTTCTACGCGCATAATCATACCAGGAAGTACGTTAGCAGTGGAAGCAACTGTGAAAGTAGTATCAGCGAGAGTTTGACCTGCACCAGAACACACCAGATTTGGAAAGAGCATAGTCTTTGTGAAGAATCCATGCTCAATTTGAACTGCAGTTTCCGCTGCAAGCATGGAAGTCAGAACGAATAGTGGAGCCATACCATTGGGCATAAGACGCGTAAGCATCCCCGCATATGATTTAGCTGCAAGATCCTGGGTGAGAACGGCAGTAGTAAAAATACCAGCAGACATGATGTGAAGTTCCTTAAGGTAAAAATTTGTGGGAATTAGCGGGCGGCCGTGCAGCCAAGACCGTAAATATCGATCTTCGGGCTGAACTGAACGGAAACAACGGTGGCGGCATTGGCAGATGCACTCATAGTAACAGTGTTGTTACTACGGTTCACACCAATGATAGTCTGACCTTGCAAGTTAACAACTGCATTCAGGACAATCATGCCAGGGGAGAGTGCCGCAATTTCTGCATCCGTAAAGCCAGCAAGAATTGTATTGGAGCCTGCGCTAGAAACTGCCGTGACTGTCTTCGCCGGAGTTCCATTAGTAACAACAAACAGAACAGGCTTCACACCATTGGCAAGAACAGTCGCATCCGTAAGAGTCAGACCGGTATTTGCAGCAGCAACAAGGGTAAGTGCGTTGGCGCTGGCATTGATCCAGTAGACAACAAAACTAGTTCCATTTTCCACACCAACAGTACCAACACCTTGACTCAGCGCATTGATAATATTTGTAGCGGTATCAATATTCTCGTTACAAACACCACCAGGATTACGACGAATCAATCCAACAGCAAGCATTGCCCCAGTAATAGTAAGGTTAGTAGCCGTGGTGTCTAGTGCATTAACAACTTGACCGCCAGCAAGTAGATCCCCGCGAGCGAGCGTGCGTTCAATTCCACCAAAACCATCAATAACTTTAGGCTTCAAAAGTGCCATGATAAAAATCCTTGAAAAAGAAAAGGAAAGAAGAAAACGAAATCAGTTCATCGGAGATTCTGGAATGAACTTTGACCAGTCAGTCTCAGAACCCTTAGATCCTTTGGCAGCCACGGGAGCAGGAGCAGGATTAAAAATCTTTCCCATCCCTGCAACGTAATTCTTAGCCAAATCTAGGAGTTCTGTAGGAGTAGCATTCGGGTACTTAGTCGCAAACTGTTCTTGCATTGCCTGAATTACTGGTTGCAACGCAGGGTGCGCTAAAGCAGGATTTTCTGCAACTAGACTATCAGATAAACCTTGTTTGCGTAGCAATGCAGGAAGTTGCCTTACAAAATTTTCCTGAGCTTGCGCAACCGCCGTTTCAGCAATTTTTGTCGCAGCAAAAGCACTTTGTGCATAAGTTGCTTGCTGCATAGTTTGCATCATTTCAACCAGAGCTGTTGTAGCCTCTTCGCCGCCGGCCTTAATTGCTGCAAGTTGTTCTGGTTTAATTACTTTAGCAAAATCAATCTTGGAAGCGGCTTCCATCAATTTAGCTGGATCCGCCTTAAAATCTACTGGCGCAGTTCCTGGAGCTGCCTCTTTTGCAGGTTGCCAGAATTCCTTGAAAGAATCTAGAGGGGACACCGGAGTTTTATCTTCTGCCTTTGCGTCAATTATGGGAGCAGTTTGACCAGGAAACGGTGTGGCGGGAGGAGTTTCAGACTTAGTACGAAAGAGATCAGCAACGGATTGAATGATAGACATGATGAAAATCCTTGTGGTGAGAGAATATTATTGCGAAGGAATAGCTTCATCTATGAGAAGAGTTAGCACTTCTATACTACCATGAAGTGCCGCTTCTTCCTGCATAAATTTTGTTGGTTTTGTAGGATCAAAAGTCAAGTCTAGTCTAGCTAGAGCATATGTAGTACGAAGATTATGTAATCTAGCTAACTGAAGACTAGAAAAGAGTGTTGACATTTTCTGTTCGTCTTCTGTTAATGCATAAGTCTCAAATGAGGAGAGAACTTTCATCATAATTTATTGTGCTCCAGGGGGCGGTTGAGGATTTGGTGTTACTTGCTGACTTTGATCTTGTCCAGTAGGTTTATTTGCAGCAAGACCTTGAGGAACATAACCAAATTGAGCAGGAAGTGGTTGAGGAAGTTTGAATTCCTGTCCAGCTTTAATTGCTAGTTCAGCCAATTGCTGCCATCTCTGAACTGCTTCTTCGTATGCCATTTGTTCTGGCGACTTCTCAAAGGGTTTTAGATTTACATTCCGTGTTTTCATCAAATAAGAAAACATTGGAGCTAGATTATATCCTGCACCAATTTGCGGATTTGTTCCAATAGCTTGCATTCCCGCAGCCAGATCATCGCTAGAAATGATTTTGTCTGTAGGCAAGATACCATCAGAAACTTTAAAAGCAAGCAATGTTTTACGAAGTGCTAGAGGATCAATAACTACAGTCTTTCCTTGAGATGCAGAATAAATATCTCCGGCTGCTTGATACTGTAGAATATTGATCTTGAGAATCTCTTTAATAGGCGTAAATACCTGAGCTTCAAATACCATAGAAGTCATTTGATCCCGGCCATTTGAATGCGCCATGATGTCGTCATATTCATGCGCAGTGCGATTGCCTTTCCGGAATTGACCTTGTTTACTTGTATTGGTTCCATTCAAAGAATCGGAAAAATCACTCACTGCTTTGATTTCTTGCATTGCAACGCCGGCTTGTTCATCCTTAAATGGAATTGAATAATAAGCTTCAGATAGAGGTTTTCCGTATGCGCGAGGGCGAACAGGAATCTTGGCTGCAGGATTATCAGAGTTGATGTGTTCAGAAGCTACACGACTAGGATCATAAAGACCGCGGTCAGAAATTGCGCGCCTTCGAGAGGCAATCATGCTATTCATTAGAGCGGTAGCAACTGACTGAAATGGTTCAGAATTTGCCAGGAAGGATTTAGTTTGATACTTCAATCCATCTGTTTTTGTTTGACCGAAGAAAATAGGAATCTTATTGTGCGCATTAGTTTGCATTTCTGCAGAGATAATAACTTGATGGTTTACAATAGTAAATTTCCAAATCTGCGGAGTATCTTTGGAAGGCACATTATCAATTTTGAATTCGACTGGTACTATGCGTGCGTACAGGAATGTAATTTCATAGTCATAAGAAGTGATTGGTTTGTTTGGATCTGCTCCTGGCAATCCAGCCCAGTTTAGCCAATTAGTTCCATAGGCATCAGCAATAGGTTGAATTAGTGGCTCGGGATTTATTGAAGGTTCCCAATAAGAATAACCAGTTCCAGCACCGGCAGCATTGGAATTCAGTGCAGCAACTTTATTTTCTTTTATAAACGAAGGAATCGAATCCATGTAAATCAGGAGTTCAATACGACTCATTCTTTTGATGTATCCTGCAAACTCGCCTTTTGTAGGAATATCTTGCGGTGCTACTCTAGTATCCCAAAATGTATTGTATAAATCCAGGCGGCGGATAACGTTTCCTGTCCAAGTAACATTGACTGGCTTACCCTGTATTCCTGCTGTAAAATCAATAGCAGTTTCTACTGCTTGAGTAGTTTGTTGTTCCCAGGCAACTTCTACAGCGCCAAGATTATATTTGAAACAATCTCTAAAGAAAGTAATAAGTTCGCTTACCCATCCACCACGAATACTATTCTCTTCAATTACTGCCTGCATTTGTAGCGCTGCATCTTCATTTACAGGATCAGCAACTACGCCAAAAATTGGATTCCCAGTTAAGAATACAGATGCCTGATAAACTACAGCGTTCTCTACTTGTGGTTCACAGATCGGTACTGTAATATTTTGGTACTTTGTAGCATCCCCTATTACATTGAGTTGCTTGTTTAGTGCTGCAGTCTTTGTAGCATCAACTTCACGAGAGTAAATACGATCAAGCCGCTCAAGATGACTGCGAGTATTGACTGCAATATTTTGAATTTGATAACACTGTTTTTCATACAGAATTACTCCAGCTTGTGAAACAGCAGAAATAGGAAAAGATATATTTGCAGCCACAGGAGTACCTTTAAGATGAACTTGGGAAGAAAGAGAATGGAGGTGCAACTAATGGGATCGGCGTAAGAAACAATCCCGGCGGATTATAGGGATTTTCTTCTATAGGAATAGATTTGCGCGGGCCTCTTTGGGGCGGCTGCAGAGGAGTTTCTAGTAACCGCAAAATTAACATGTCTGCATCAGAAAGTCCGGCTGCAGGATACTGTCCAACACGATATTGCTGTACGCGTTCTACGGATTTAGGTAAATCTGACGGTTTCGGCATTGCCTAATCCTCTAAAATGGAGAAGACTGCTGAGCAGTAGGTATTTTTATTGATTCGAACTCTTGCATCTCAATTATATCTCCTGCAATAAGCTGTTCCCCAAACTCGGCCACTACTCGAAGACTGTAAGTAAGCAAATCTAGTATTCCGTCCACATTATTAGTTTTTAGTGGATTAAATTGACTGATTTGTAGGTTTACTGGACCTGAAGTTTCAGAGTGATAGTATATTTCTTTAGAGAATAGCGCCTTGAACATATCTAAGATACGAGAATTCTTAGATCGCGGGCCAGAATAGATGGGAGCGCACTCAATTCCAGTAATTCCGCGCTGGAGACAGATAAATTCGAACCAATAATTTAGAGAATACTGATATGCATTAGATTCTATTACTACCAGACGACAATTATGTCTTAAAGCCATCTCAATTGCAGTAGTAATCGTATCTCCAGGACTAAAGCGGTCTTCTTTTACTTCTCTAAGACAAGGAACTACAGCTTCATTAGTACTATGTACCTCGAAATATCCGATAGAAACCGCATCACTCTTCATTTTATCGCCAGAAGGATCAATTAGAATGAAGTTTCCTGAGTGCAGCTCATCATCATCAAAAGGATACAGAGGAAGTTTTGAAATGTCTACTAGATTATTTACTGTGGCATTCTCATCATTCAAAACTTCGGCAAAGAAGATTTCCGGCCGCCCCATGTCCAGATCATTTTGATATTCTGTAAGAAGTTGTTCCAGTGGTTGCAATTCTTCCCAAAGAGATTTTCCATCAGCTAAGATTCCACCAGCAATAAATTTCACCCAATTTACAGATTTCTTGAGTTTTCGCAACAAAGAATATTTTGTAGGATACATATTCCCCACAAAAATAAATAGGCAGCCATGAGGACTCTTTGCCTTCATTGCCGTACCTACCATATCTGTTTCAATTTGCTGAGAAATAATTTCCGATTCTGCTTGTACGCGAGATTGAATGTCATCAAAAATCATTACATCTGGGCGCTCATTCTTTATATTTAGACCTCGAACCGTAGCTACAGTTCCAGCGGCTAGAGTAATATTGCGTCCACGAAATCCGAATTTCTTTAGAGCTTGAGTGTCTTTTTCTAAACCTAATTTCCAGTATCCGAATACTTTCTTTATGTTTTCTTCGTCTAATGTATCTATCACATCTGAAACTATGTTCTCTGCTTTTGTCTGTGTCTCTGCGCATACCAGTACAAATTTGCGTGTAGTGAAGAGAATACAATATAGTACGAAAATCTTTACGAATGTAGTTTTTGCGAATCCGCGAGGAAGGCCAAGAGCAAGTTGGGAAAAATCGCGAGTACGATGAACATAAGAAAGGAGCCACTGCCATATACTTTTGTATACTGAAGGAAAGAAGTACCGAAATATCAGTGGAAGTGCAAGAGCAGCTAGGAAATCTAAAGAAGATTTTGCAAGATCATGAACTTCTTGTGCAGTATAATATTGCTCTTGCTGAGGAATATCTGGCGCACTCTGCTCAGTGAATCCTAATTTATCACTCCAAGTTTGCATCTTAGAATTAGCGTGGGCGCTGAGCTAATAGTGTTTTTATCGACAGGAGCATTTCTTTTGCAGCTTGTTTATTCTTTTCCAGTAGTGCTAGTTGCACAGCAGATTGATTAGAGACCAAAGAAAACTTTGGCTTCGTTGCGAGTGCAGCATTCTTAAGTTGAATGTGCAGACGAAGTTTCTGCATCGGAGAAAATTGGGGGTGGAAGGTAGACATTTGGATTCTCTTTTGGAGGTCTAGATCGTACTAGGGAATCTAAGGTTTTGGATTGAATAGTAAGCAGTGTTTGTGTTTCTTGCTTTTCGGCTGCATGAATTTCAATTACTTGATTAAATGTATTAGTAGTAAAGCGATTAATTACTAGAGAAGGAATTGTTAGAGCAACAGTTTGCTGAGCGGAAGGAAGATCGGAAGGAATGAAAGTATTTTTGGGTTTCGCAACAGAAATAACTTGCAGAAGTCTGGCCAGTTTCATCGGATCAAAGATCATGCAAAGAGATGCTTTGAGTTTCTCCAAGAGTGTATCTTCTAGTTCTTCGTATACGTCTGTTCTCTTGCTTTGCTTAACTAGTGCTTGATAGCGAAGTGTAGCTACTTTTGCAGCAAAATTTTCGTCTGCAAGAAGTTGACTAATTCGTGAGACTGAAACTCCGCAAGCCGCAGCGGTAACTTCCAGAGAATGTCCTTCTCCTAGAAATGTGAGTGCGCGTTCAGAAGTTGCGGTAGAAGTAGTTGCGGACGGCGCAGTGGCAATACTCATGGCAGTAATAATGTTGACAGTAATAATGTTGGCAGTGAAAGTCAGGATACTAGAAAGAGTTCGGAAGTGCGAGCGGGGACACCATTTGTAGTGATCAGAACATTTGTAGTGACCAGAAGGTAAAATTTTTAGGAAAAATAGAGGGAGTCCTTAGGATAAAACCAGGCCCGGGCGTAAAAAAGGGCCGACCGGGGTGGCCGATAATTCGATAGAACTAGAACTGTGGAATTGAGCGGCTGCGCCGGGCCGGGCCGGGAGCGCCTCTCCGGTTGGCTCGATTGTAAAGAAGTGTAAAGCGAGGAACTCAGCCGACCCGAATCGTTCTAACTTATTTTGCCCAGAATCGAGTCCTTTTCCTTTTCCCCCACTTTGAACGGAGTATCTCATGATATACCATCACTTTAACAGTCTGGCATCTGCCGAGGATCAGTTGCGCCAGTATCAAGCAAGAGGGTATCTTGGCTATATCCTTGAACTGAGGTATGGAGTATATGAGGTTCGAGTCTGGGCCTAATCACCAAGTAACTACCGGAGTATCTATTATGTCCCCCGTCTCCCCACAATATTATCTATACTTCACGGGTTTAAATAATAACTTTCGCGTGCAAAGCGGATATTTGTCAGATATTGAACAATTACGCAAAGTATTATTGCAACATTATCATCCCGCAAATATTATCGTTGAACAGCTGGATTCTACCGGTACTTATCATATCCTGTAATATCTGCGCATTATGTCTCAATACATCAACACAGTATCGGGACATAATCCGCAGCTATTCAATCCTGAGTATCTGCAAACCCTCTCCCTCAATCAACCGGAGTATCTGTAATGTCCACTATCTCTAATCAACACAATGTCAATCCATACGTGTCGGGTAAGTCTCAACCCTTGACAGGCCAACGCTTGCTAGTCGCAGGCTTCAAGCAAACTGCGAAAATGTCAAAGGCAAAGATCACCGCGTTGCCGTCGGTCTGTGCCAGCATCCCTATGTTC
>Ga0315273_10009847_pt1 | contig 12155 bp, 9 predicted proteins | sample YL17G02_0_MG_FD_205753 | JGI IMG/M metagenome (GOLD analysis project Ga0315273, IMG submission 205753) | Sediment microbial communities from Yellowstone Lake, YNP, Wyoming, USA - YL17G02_0 | ecosystem: Environmental > Aquatic > Freshwater > Lake > Sediment | place: USA: Wyoming | collected... | reverse complement strand
CTGATTTTCGCCGCCCCGTGTGATAGCGTGGCGAACCCCGGAGCCAGCTCGACGCGAAGGTCGCCCGGCGCTGCCGGGGATGGCTCAGTGGCGTCCTCGAACGTCACCAGCAGATATGGCGCGTACACCCCGGACTCGCGGGAGTGGACGTAGTTGTTCGCTGCCATCCCGCCTGTGCCGCTCTCCTCCTCCAGTAGGAGCCCACAGCTCAGTCCCCCGACCATCGCGGCAACCAGCTTCGGCTCGACCGCGATCCTCCACCACCCGTCGCCCTGGTACTGCCTCTCCCCGTGGCAGTGAAGCGAGTGGCCGTTCCCCATGATCACGTCCCACAGCTTCGACCCGGGGTATGCCCAGTCACGGCGCTGGTAGCTCGCCTGATTGTAGGTCGCTCCGTGCCCTGCCGGGTCTGGGTCGTAGGCCCGATCCTGCGCGCCCTCCTCCCACTGCTGGCCCACCGTCGAAAGGCCGATCTTGTGCAGGCAGTCGGGCCGATCGGCTATCCCAAGCCGTCTCTTCTCCTGCTCGACCGACTCAGCCACGTTGTGCACCCACAGCTCGGTAGCGGTGATCCGCTTGCCGCGGAGAGGGGCCACATCGAAGTCGAGCAGCGCCACCTCGGCGTTGGACTTGAGCTTGAGCTCGCGCGCCTTCCCCATGCTCGCGTCGTCCTCGCCGGGATACGCAGACACCCAGACGTCGCGTGACGCCGGCAATCGCACGGTCGCCGCGCGGCCATTCGCGCTGCTCGCAACTGACAGGCCAACGATGATCGCGAGAACGAGTGATGCGACGAATGCGTGATGGATGGCTTGCATGGGATGCTCCTCGAGTATGCGCTGCGGCCCTTCGCTACAGCGCCCGCCGCCAGGCACAGGTCGCGAGATCTATGCGGGCCCACCGCGACCGTGCGGCGGGCCCGTCTTGTTCCGCCGCGTCGCGCGGCACTACTCGTCGATCTGCCCGAAGAGCAGGTTCATCGGCATCGGCGCCGGGCGCGCGCAGGTGCTTGCCATCTCCACGTGCTTGCCCGAGCGAGACGCGTCGTGAACCGCGTGCATAATATCGAGGACGTGGAACGCAAGCTGACCGTTCGCCCGGTGCGGCCGCCCGGAGCGCAGCGCGGCCGCCATGTCCGCCACGCCCAGCCCGCGGCTGTTCTCGGGATAGCTGTGGGTGTGCGGGACCGCGTCCCACTGCTTCGTGTTGTAACGGAAAGCCTTGATCTCGCCCCCGAATCCATTCGGGTCCGGCACGCGGAGACTTCCCTCGGTGCCGTAGATCTCGATATTGGGCAGATCCGCCGCCCACACGTCGAAGCTCGTGATGATGGTCCCGACCGCGCCTTCCACGAAGTCGAGCACGCCCACGACGTGGGTCGGCACCTCGACACTGATGATCGTGCCGTACTTGGGCTGGCTGGTGATCGTCCTCTCCGGGAATGTGAGCTGGGTCGAACCCGTCACCCGCCGCACCGGCCCCATCAGGTTGACCAGGGCAGTCAGGTAGTACGGGCCCATGTCCAGCATCGGCCCGCCCCCCGGCTTGTAGTAGAACTCGGGATCGGGGTGCCAGCTCTCGTGGCCGTGGCAGGTCATGAACGCGGTGGCCGCAACCGGCCGGCCGATCCACCCGTCGTCGATCAGCTTGCGACATGTCTGGATGCCCGCGCCCAGGAACGTGTCCGGCGCGCACCCGACCAGGACGCCCTTCTCTGCCGCCCTCTCGACGATCCGCTGTCCATCCTCCCGAGTCACCGCAAGCGGCTTCTCGGTATAGACGCTCTTGCCCGCTTCGACGGCCGCCAGCGCCACCTCTGCGTGCGCCTTCGGGATGGTGAGGTTGACCACCATCTCGATGGACGGATCCGCCAGCAGCTCCGCCGGCGTGCACGCCTTCGGGATCCCGTGCTGCTTCGCGCTGCTCTCCGCCCGCTCCATGATGAGATCGGCGCAGGCCGCGACCTCCAGCGTCTCCATCTTCTTCATGTTGGTGAAGTAGATGCCGCTGATGTTGCCGCAGCCGATCACGCCGACTTTGGCCGGAGATGCCTTCATGCTCTCTCCTCCCCCGCGGTCACCGCGCAGCCCACAGCATGCCGCGCCGGACGATCTCCGCCGCCTCAGGAACCGCGAAGTCGCTCGCGACGTGGCCCAGCGAGGTGTAGAACACGCGCCCCGCGCCCCACCGCCGCTTCCACACCACGGGCATCACCACACCGTCGATCCACTCGCAGTGCTTCCCGCTGAAGGTCGTCGTCGCCAGCACCTCGTTCGACGGGTCAACCTGCATATAGTACTGCTCGGAGTGCATATCGAAGTCCGACAGGCCCTTGGTGATCGGGTCATCGTGGTTGGTGATGTTCACGCGATAGTCAATCACGCCGCCCGGGTGGGCCACCCACTGGCCGCCCACCATGAACTGGTACTCCGTGTTGTTGCGGAAGGAATCTCCCATCCCGCCATGCCAGCCCGCGACCCCGACGCCGCTCTCGATCGCGCCCAGCAGGCCCGCCTCCTGCTCACCCGTGATCGCGCCCATCGTCCACACCGGCACGACCAGGCTGAGCGACTGCATGTAGTCCAGTTCCAGGTACACGTCCAGCGAGTCCGAGACCCGCAGATCGAACCCCTGCTGTTGCAGGAACGGGGCGAAGACGTCCGCGCACTGCTTCGGCTCGTGGCCGTCCCATCCACCCCACACTATGAGGGCCTTCTTCATTTCACGACTCCATGAACGAGATTGCGCGGCCGGAGCGAAGCTCAGGCCCGCCGGGAGCCCTGCGCCGAGCGCACGCTGCGGCGAAGCCGCAGTCCACTGTAGTTCGGGAGCACGAGTGAGAGTCCTGCCCCGGGCGCGAGGGCGCCGGGCGCGGCTACTGGGTGACGCTGCCGACCAGTCTGAAGCAGCACCCGTGCTGCAGGTGCTCGACCTGCAGGCCGGCAAAGCTGTCCCTCATATACTGGGCGAGCGCGACCATGCCGGCCTCCTCCGAGGTGCCGTGGTTCACTCTGATGATGGCGTGCCCCGCGTCGGCCGCGCACTGGATGCTCTCCCAGTACCAGTTGCCGTCGTCGCAGACGATGGAGACATCGCAGCCCATCTGCCGGTAGAGCTGCGGATTGCAGTAGCACCCGGTGCCGATCCCAACCTTCGATACCGTCTGGTCGCCATCGCCCACCACCTGCACGGCCGGCTCGCCTATGCTTGCGGTCCTCTCGGCAATCCTGCGCGCCAGCCCCTCCAGCGTGGTGGGCGGGATGTCATATCTCTGCTGGTAGCTGCCGGGGCCCAGCACCGCGGGCGTGTCACCGAGCCCCAGGAATCTCGCCCACGACCAGGGGATGCCGATCTCTGGCATGCCGTCCCAGACGTCGTGGCACCGCAGGATGACCAGGCCGCTGTCCTCGATGAACTTCCGCTTCTCAGCCGCTATCCTGCCCTGCGGCGAGCCCGGGTCCCACCCCTCGATGGTCGGCACCTCGTTCCGGTGCGTCCAGAACGTCGGCTCGTGCGTCACGAGCAGGTCACAGCCTCGTTCGACAGCGGCGCGCACCGCGCGGAAGTCGCTCATCCACGATACCAGGACCCGCTGCGCCTCTCTCTCTGGATCGCCGATGATGATCCGGTCAACCGTGGTCTCCCGATCCACCCAGCTCGCGACTCCGAGGAACGCCTCGAGGATCTCTGAAGCTTTCATCGCTATCCTCTCCCTCCGCGCGATGGGCCACGAGGTGTCTCACCCCGACCCGACCCGCGGCCCAACCCGCCGGCCCGATTCCCACCTCGCGCCGCTCCCCCACCGCGGGCGCCGCCCCGCGGGCCGGCGCTGGGTGAGCGGGGCGCGGGCGGCCTCAGCGTGTTGGCAGGAAGCGTCAGCGGCGCATCGGCGACGCGCAGCGGCAGAACCGGCTGCGCAACCTGCCACACCGGCGCGGAGCGCGGCTGCTGGTAGGCATATCCCGCCAGCGGGTACACGCCCGGGCGCGCGTTGCTGAGCGCATACCGGCCATCGGCGTCAGTGGCGCCGTACGCCACCGGTGTCTCGACAAAGGGGCTCAGTTTCTCCAGCGCGTTCGGCGCGGCCGCAACCACCACCCGTACCCCGGGGACTCCCTTGCCGGATCGCTCGACCCGGCCGGTCAGTGTCACTCCCGGTGGCGGAGCAGCGGGCGTGATCCTCTGCAGGCCCGTCCGCAGCACCTCCTCGCATTCGCGCATCACCCCGTCGGACCGCAGCACGATCTGCCCGCCGCTGAGTTCCCTCGGTGACTTCTTGTGCTCGTTCGCGAGTCGCCGCGCCTCCTTGGCTGCCGCGTGCGCCTTCTCATAGCGCGCCCCCGCGCCCTCGACATCTCCCCCGCGCTCGGCAGCCCGCGCGGCGACGAGCAGCGCCTCGCCCTTCACATCCCACGAGGCGACCGCAGCCCCGGTGTCGGCCGCAGCCAGGGCATCTTTCCACCGCCCCTGGCCCAGGTAGAGTCGACTCAGCGCGATGCCGGCGTCGCTCGTCTCGCCCGCATCCGGGTACGTCTTCACCATCTTCTCGCAGGTCTCAACGGCAGGCGGGAAGTCGAGCAGTGTGAGCGCCATCTGCGCGCGCATGCTCAGTGCGAGCGCGGCGAATGGGCTATCCGGGTATGTATCCGCGAACTCGCCGAGCGCCTTCTCGCCGGCCTCGAGATCCTCCTGAATGACATCCGGATCCCCCGGCGGGGCGCCAGCGCTGTATGTGCTGATGACCCAGATGTCGCGCGCCGATCGGCGGGCCAGCGCGCGGGCGATCTCGAAGGCCGCGTTGTCGGCCCACATGCTCTTGGGGTAGCGCTCGACCAGGCGCTGCATGTTCACCAGTTCCTCCGCCGTTGGGGTTGGCGACCCCGACCACGAGAACGCCGTCCCACTGCCGGCCTTCGCCTGCATGAACAGCGCGAATGCCGGGCCGAACAACCGGGCGACTGGAAGCGGACCATAGGTCTGGAACTGCTGCTTATATGCGAAGTACGATCGGCCGCCTTCCGTGCGTTCGCTTCGCAGCCCGTAGCCGATCTTGTATGCCGCGCCGCCGCCGACATACAGGAACAGGATCACGACTAGCGTTGCGCCCACCTGCACGGCCGTCACCCATCGCCGCGGCCCCGGCGGGCGAGTCAGCATCCGGCGGTTCCACAGGTACACCAGCCCCGCCAGCGCGATCAGGATGATCTTGCTCACCGCCCACTGATCCGACATAGGCCGGTTGGCCAGGTGATCTGAGAAGCCGTGCAGCGTGACGAGCGGGTTGAACTGACTGCCGACGACCAGGTCCAGCACCCAGTAGGCGGCGGCCACCGCCAGCCCGAGCAGGGGTTGGCGCGTCCCGGTCGCGACCGCCATCGCCAGCATCGAGAGGAACAGCAGCGAGGGCAGGCCGGCGAGCACAGTGAGCCCGAGCGGGAAGACCTTGATGCCGAAGAAGTAGATCAGCATCGCCGGCGTCATCAGCGCGAGCACGAACGCGAACATCGCGCTCAGCCGCACCAGCAGGATCTTCTCCAGCGACACCGGCCGCGCGACCACGAGCTCGCGCACGCCGGCCTGCTCCGGCGCCAGCGCGTGCGCGCAGAGGAACGCGCCCAGCAGAGGCGCCACCTCCTCGATGGTTTGGGCCGCGCGCACCGATGAGAACAGCGTCGCCGTCGCCATGTTCCAGAACAGCACCAACTGCGCGGCCGCCACCGGGGTCACGATCAGCCAGTAGCTGTTCCCCAGCAGGATCCGGAGATTGTATGACCAGATGCTGCGGCTCTTGCGTCCGCCATTCGTCTCTTGGGTCGGGGCGCTCATCGCTCTGCCACCAGCGTCTCCAGCGAGCGAGCGAGCGACTCGATCGAGTGGGACTCGATGCGCGCGACGAGCCGTCGGTTCCTGTCGAGCAGGAACACCGTCGGCACAGCCTTGACCTCATAGGCCAGCCCCAGAGGCGCGTCAGACCACACCTCGCCGTCGCCGTAGTGCTGCCCGCGGTCCCGGACGATAGTCACGCCCGCGCCCGCTTCCTTGGCGAACGGCCCGACCGTCGCCGAGTCGCCATCAACACACACCGCAACGCAGGCCAGCCCCGCGCCCTTGTACCTGCTGGCCGCCTCGCCCAGCAACGCGATCACGCGGGCGGACTCCGGCTCCCCCGGGCCCCAGAAGGCGAGCGCGATGGGCCGCCCCTCGAAGTCGCTCAGACCGACGATCTGGTGCTGCCCGTCAGGCGCCCAGAATCCCGGCGCGCGTTCCTCGGGCAGCAGTCGCTGCGCGGCCATCGCCGACAGCACCGGGTCGCGAGCGCTGAGCGCGTCTTCGCCGCTGTAGGCGATGCCCAGGGACACGGCGAGCCCGGCTGCGATGAAGAGCGCGGCCGCCCAGCCGAGACAGGCGCGCGATTCCGCGGCCCCCTTCGTCGCCCGGCCGTGCAGCGCGGCGGTGAGCGCGACCAGGCCGATGGTCAGCAGCGCCGGCGCAGGCCAATGCTGTGTCGGTGTCATGTCCGCCGCGCTCGGCACGTGCGCGTGCACCAGAGGCACGGCCAGCCAGTACAGCGCCCCCACCGCGCCGGCCAGTGAGTTGACGAAGATCGCGGTCAGCGAGAACCCCAGCGCGGTGGCGAGGGCGAGCGGCGCCAGGCACCGCACGAACGCGTTCGCGTACGCGCCAACGTGCCACGGAGTTCCGCCAATGAGCTGCCTGACCGCCGCCGCCGCAAGCATGATGGCGACTATGGTCATCAGCGAGAGCCACACACCGAGGAAGCGCGCGAACACCAGCTGCGCGCTCGCGCCCAGCGGCTTGGCGAGCACCAGCTCGGATGACGCGTCGCGCTTGTCTCGAGCCGCGGCCGCGCCCCCGATCAGGACTGCAAGCACAGCCAGCCCGGTCACGGCAGACCGCCACACGTGGTAGGCCGCCAGCGCCGAGGTCGCGCCCGTCAGGGAAGCGCGCCAGACGGCAATCCCCACCCCACCGGCCGCCATCACCCAGAAGGCGGGCCCGCGGTAGTTGAGCTGGAATTCCCGCCAGACGATGCGCGCAGCCGCCATCACCCCGGTTGCGCTCAGCGCCGGCGCGCGGCCCCTCCCGGGCGCAAGCACGACCTCTGCCCTAGTTGATGAGGTCATTCGCCTCCGCCCCTGGCCCCGCTTGCACGCCTGTCGGCTGGTCGAGAGCGGTGGCCTCCGCGCCGGCCTCGCGCTTCATGGTATGCACGTACGCGTCGTCCATCGTGGGCTCCGCGAGGTACCCCTTGGGATGGCCCATTTTTTCGCCGATTGCGCGCACCTGCATGCCCGTCGCCGAGCGGAACACGCCCGTCACGAAGAACTGGCTGCGGATCGTGCTGAGCTCCTCCTCCTCGATGTCTATGATCCAGGTCTGCCCGCGAAGCGGGGAGAGCAGTTCGGACGGACGGCCGGCGAACAGCAGCTTGCCCTTATGCAGAATCGCCAGTTGCTCCGCGCTCGCCGCCAGGTCGGCCACGATGTGAGTCGAGAGGATGATCACCCGGTCCCCGGCCAGCTCAGCCCACAGGTTGCGCAGCCTGATTCGCTCCTCCGGGTCGAGGCCGGAGGTGGGCTCGTCTACGATCAGCACCCTGGGGTTGTTGAGCAGGGCCTGCGCGATCCCCAGCCTCTGCTTCATGCCGCCGGAGAACGTCCCGACCCGCCGCCCGGCCAACTGGCTCAGGTTCGCGTGCCCCAGCGCTTCCTCGATCCGCCGCTGTCGCTCCTGTTTCCCGGTGATCCGGCAGAGCAGTGCGAAGTAGTCCAGCGTCTCGTACGCCGTCAGGTTCGGGTAGAACCCGAACTCCTGCGGCATGTACCCGAGCATCTCGCGCACCGCTGCCTTGTCCTTGTGGACGTCGTGGCCGCCAACCCGCGCCTCGCCCGATGTCGGCTCGAGCAGCGTCGCCAGGATCCTCATGAGCGTCGTCTTCCCCGACCCGTTTGGGCCCAGGAGGCCGTAGAGTCCCGACGGGATGGTCAGGTTCAGGCCATGCAGGCCGACCACGCCGCCCGGGTACACCTTCCGCAAGTCACGAATCTCTATCTGCACTCAGCGGCCCTCCTCGAGCATCACCTGGCGGATGCAGTTATTGCCGAAGTCAGCGACGTACAGGCTGTCGCCGGGCCCGGCAGCGATGGCCGCAGGAGAGCTGAACGACGCCCCCGCGCCTCGGCCGTCCGCATATCCTCCGGCGCCGACGCTCCCTGCAACAGGTGATAGGCGGCCCGGGGCGACTTCGTAGATGCACTGGTTGCCCGAGTCCGCCGCATACACGTCGTCGCCGATGGCGGCCAGGCCGGACAGCGCCCCTGGAGCTTCTGCCCCCTTCTTCTCAGCCGGCGCCGGCCGCCGCGCGAGCGGCCCCGTCTTCGGCCCCACCCAGAGCGCGCCGGCGCCCGTGTCTGCAACCCAGAGACGGTCGCCGACCAGCGCAAGTTCCGTCGGGGAGTCCATCTCCCCGCCGCTCACCGCTAGTGTGCTCACCTGCCCGGAGGCGATGCGGCGCACGCAGTGGTTGCCCGCATCTGCCACGTAGATGGCGCCCGCGCCGTCCACCGCCAGCCCCACCGGATACCGGAACTGCGCTTCGGCGGCTGCTCCGTCGCGGCGCCCGCCCATCGGCCGTCCGATGTCATCCTTCGGCGTCTCCGACCCGGCCAGGGTTGTGACTCTTCCGTCGGCGGCGACGCGCCGGATACGATGATTCCCCGTGTCGGCCACCAGCAGGCTGCCATCCGGCGCCAGCGCGACCGCCGCGGGCGCGGAGAACCGGGCGCCGGCGCTCGAACCGTCGGCGTAGCCCTTCACATTGCGCCCCGCGAGCGTGCTCACCGTACCGCCCCGCGAGATCTTCCGGATGCAGTGGTTGCGGCTGTCAGCGACGTACACCGACCCGTCGCGCCCCACCGCTACCCCGGATGGACCGTTGAACAGCGCCTCCGCCGCGGGTCCATCAGCGTAGCCCTGCTGCGGCCGCCCGGCCACCGTGGTCACCACCGGCCCCGTCTGCTCGACCTCCTCGCCGCCGCCCGCCGCTCCCCCCGACTTGTTGTCCCCAGGCCCAAACGCCAGCTTGTCGCCGCCGAGCAGGCCTTGCCAGTACACCACCATGACCACCGTGAGGGTCACGAGGATCCCCACGATCGCGATCCATGGCGATACTTCTTTCTTCATCTGCTCCTCAGCCTCTCAGCAACTGGCATTCGCCCGGTGAGGTCCGCCGCGCTCAGTGATGCCGCCTATCCCTCGCCCGGTCATCCACGCAGCAGGTGGCGCACCCGCGCCCACCACGTCAGCGGCCGCTCTGCAATCGCCGACCGCTTCCCCTCCTGCTGAACCATGTACTCCTCATCCCCGATGACAGCGGCAGTCCGCACGTTCCCGGGACCGGAATAGAGCACGCGCTGCTCGCCGCGCTGCGAGCCCAGCCGCCACAGCAGTTCCGTATCTTGCACGTAGGCCGTTCGGCCTGACCCGAACAGTTGTATGTCCCGCCTGAGCCAATCGCCTATGACGCGGCCGCGGGCATCGGGCAGCGACGGGGTGCTCGTTCCCTCAGGCAGCGACAGACTCTTGACCGCTCGAGCATAGCTGCTCGACGCCGACTCCGGTGAATCGCACGTCCAGGCCAGCGAGCCGTCGAGCAGGACCGCCTCCTGGATCCCCGCCTCGGAGACGACCGTTACTGCGGCGCCTCCGGTGGACTGGCCGCGTCGGATCACACTGGTCGCCGCCTCGCCGCGGCCGTGGTGCTCGAGCCAGTAGATCCGGCCGCCTGAGACCCCCAGAAGATCGGCCCGGGCTGTGCGCCCTGCCAGTGGATCCACCTCCAGCACCGCGACGATGGATGGCTGCCCGGTCTGCTCTGGCACGGACCGGACCACCGTGACAGCCCCAGCGGCAGTCACGAAGGGAGCCGCGGGTATGGCTGCCGGACGCTCCTCCAGCCAGGCGACTACCCCGTCGGCGGCCGCGATCTGCTCGGTGCGCCCCTTCACCACTGCGATCGCCCGCTGCTTGCCGCCGCCGAGATCAACCGCGGTAAGCTCGCCACCCTTTCCCTCCTCCCATCGCGCCACCAGCACCTGGCGGCCGCTCAGGGCCACCCCCGTGATCTCGCCTCCCGACGTCGCCTGCTTGGTCCCCCGCCACCGCCTGGCTATCATCACCCGGTCGCCGCCGGAGCCGCCCTTCTCGATCCACGCCACCGCGCCCGCCTGCCCGGTAGGAGCGGTGACCTGCCCCTCGGCCCGCGCGAGCACGCGGGGTCGGCCCGATTCGCGGTGGGCGAGCCAGGCCAACCCCGTCATGATGAGCAGGACTATGACCGCAGCGGCGGTCCGGTTCTTCCGCCCCGCGGCAGCGACAGGATTCAGAGGCATAAGCGGTCTCAATCAACCAGGCCAAAGAAGCTAAGGCGTCCGCTCGTGGCGGACGCTTTTTCCTGGGGCGGGCGCGTCCGCCCCGCGCGCACGACGCAGTGAGAGCTGCGCGGCCGCGCCGCTGGTCGCGCTGCACGCGAACCCGTGCTCGGGAAGGCGCTCCGCCCGATCCGACCTGATAGTGCCGTTGTTTTGACGCGCGCGGGGCTGACTCCTCTCGTTGCTCGGCCTGCGCCGCCTCGGTCGGGGATAGCACAGCCCCGGGCTGTCTGCCCCCGCATGCGGGGAACACTTCGGCGAGCTACTGGGGTATTGCCAGGAGGGGAGAGAGCCTGTGCCTCTCCAAGGAGGCGCGACTCATGCTGCCGGTCACCGTGCGCGCGGGCTCGAAGCCGGATGCTGAGTCGGCTCAGTATCCGGTTTCGCTGTACTCCCTGAGCGCTCGCTCGTTGTATTCCGCGCCCCCTGGTCGGTTCTGGCTCATATACACGTGCGGCGGCTTGCCCATCGCCTGGAGCTTCTCGATCACCTCTGCGCACACCATCCACCCGATCGCTATCTGCGCCACCCCGGAAATGGGGAGCGCTTTCTGCTCGTACCCGGGGACCTCGACGCATGCGTCGCCGAATGGAGCGCAGTTGTCAATCACCACGTCGGCCACATCGCACAGCTTCTTGCCCGACGGGTGGAGCGACTCGACCTGAGCCGTGTACTCGAGGGAGGTGATGCCGATCACCTTCGCCCCGACGCCCTGCGCGGCCAGCGTCAGCTCGATCGGGTCGCGGTTCTTCCCGCTCACCGACGCCAGCATCAGCACGTCCCCGGCTCGCATCGCGCTTCGCTTCACCGCCAGCCGCACGGCCTCGAGGTCAACGTCGGCCCCGCCGGCCGCGCGCGGCCGGCTCTTCAGCGACTCGGCAATCGGGCTCTCGACGTGGAATCCGAACGAGAAGACTCGGGTCGCCATCAGCCCACCCGCGCGGTTCGTCAGCTCCCGCTCTCCGCCATGGCCTAGCTGGTAGACCCAGAACGCGCCTCCGTTGGCGAGAGCGGCCGCGATCAGGTCGGCCGCGCGCCCGATGCTCTCCATCTGGGTGGCCTCGATCCGCTTGATCGTCTCATGAACGGCGTCGGCGAATCTGTGTGCGAGCATTGTCTTCTCCATCTCAGTTCCCGGTCGGTCGGACCGCACGCTCCGTCTCCGCCAGGCGATCCACCAGTTCCGGCGTCCATTCCACGCCCATCTCTCGCATCCCGATCAGCGCCGCGCCGGTCGCCGGCTGCACCCGCGGCGCGAGGGGCCGCATCTCCGGGGCGACCGCGGCGATGCGTTCGCATACGCGATCCCACCAGGTACGCGAGCGCTGCGCCACGCCGCCAATAGGGATCACGGGTATCGCCATGTCCTGCATCCCCAGCTCCAGGATCATGTCGGCGGCGAGCGCGGCCATCTCATCCGCCGCCCGCTGGACGCATTCCAGCGCCACCCGGTCGCCCCGCTCGGCCTCATCGTTGACCACCCGCGCCAGCGCCGCGATCTGCCGCCGATTCATGTTCTCGACATAGATCATGTGGAACACTGCGCCCAGGCTCTTTGCGCCCAGGGCTGCCGGTACCGCCTCCGCGAGACTGGTGCGGCGCGACTCCGTCCAGCGCGAGGCGAAAGCCGCTCGCATGCCCCGCAGGCCGATTTCGTACCCACTCCCGTAGTCATTGAGCACGGGGCCGCTCCCGCCCCAATGC
>Ga0315273_10009846_pt1 | contig 12155 bp, 10 predicted proteins | sample YL17G02_0_MG_FD_205753 | JGI IMG/M metagenome (GOLD analysis project Ga0315273, IMG submission 205753) | Sediment microbial communities from Yellowstone Lake, YNP, Wyoming, USA - YL17G02_0 | ecosystem: Environmental > Aquatic > Freshwater > Lake > Sediment | place: USA: Wyoming | collected... | reverse complement strand
GGGAGTACCGGCTGATCGGGGCGGCTCTGGACAAGGTGACTCCTGAGAGGCTCTGGGAGGGTGATTTCCTGATGCCAGTGAGGGGGCGGATCACTACCGAGTTCGGGCTTCAGCGCTATGTCAACGGGCACTTCGACTACCGGCACAGAGGGGTCGATATCGCAGGCAAACAGGGCACGCCTGTCAAGGCTGCGGCCGCCGGTGTCGTAAGCCTGGCCGACGAGTCGTTCCAGCTTCACGGGAAGACGATCATCGTCGATCACGGGCAGGGCACATCGAGTCTCTACCTGCACCTGTCGGAGATCGATGTCAGCCCGGGAGATGCGGTCGCGCGGGGGCAGGTCATCGGCCGCGTTGGCGCCACTGGTATTGCCACCGGCCCACATCTTCACTACGGGGTTTACGCGTACCACGAAGCGGTCGATCCGCTGTTCTGGCTGCACTTGCCGGAGTGACGCATCGCGCGCAAGCGCGGCCACCGAAATAGGGAATCGGGCGAGCATCTCTGCTCGCCCGATTCCCTTTACATCCTGGTACTACTTACTTCTTCTTTGCGCTCTTCTTGGCGACTTTCTTCGCCGCCTTCTTCGCCGCCTTCTTCTTTGCTGGCAACTTTGTTGCCCCCCTTTCTGCGCACCGCGAATGCGAAGTGAACCGCATCACCTGCGCCCGGGCTCAGGCCCTTTCGGCGCGGTACGTTAGTGAATGGCCTACCGCCTCTGCGGCCATCTCTCGCGCGCGTCCGCGCGATGAATCTGTTGCATTATGCCATACGTTCTAACCATTTTCGCACTCGCCTGCAAAAAAGTTTTTCATCGAAGTCATCATGCGCGCGCATCGTTGCGAACGCTCGCGCGTTGACTGCGATTTCATTGCGTCGAACGCGCGCGATGACTGATGAGATATAGCCTCATGCCAACAGATGAAAGGGGGAAGCAGCGACCGCGCGTTACTCCTTCACTGCGAGGATCGACTCTTCATCGACGAGGATCAACTCCTCGCCGCCGATCTTCACTTCGGTCCCCGACCACTTCGAATAGATGACGAGATCGCCGACCTTGACCGCGGACGCGACGCGCTTGCCGTCCTTGTTCAGCTTGCCACTGCCAACGGCGAGCACCTTTCCTTCCTGCGGCTTCTTGCGCGCGGTATCCGGGAGGAGAATTCCTCCCGCGGTCCGCTCGTCGCTCTCACTCGGGCGGATCAGAATGCGATCACCTAACGGCTTCAGCATCGCCGAACCTCCTTGGGGATCTGAGCATAGCGTCCACGTTAGCAGCTAACAGGACGCTTGAGGCACGCTAGCGCCCCAGGCGGGGCGCTAGCGTGGAAGCCATTGTAGTCGTCGCCAACCCGGTTGTCAACCGAGAACGGCTTCTGTGCCCGTTCAGAGGCTTCAGGCGGGATTTGCCTTCCTCGCCCGGAGGTCGATCAGCCACCGATCATCGACTCCTTCTCTGGGCACGATGATCTCGACCACGCCCCCCTCGCTCCTGACGATCCGGGCCAGCGCGGCGAGCGCAGAGTCGGTCCGGCGCGGTCGCAGCACCGCCACGAGTCCGCACGACTGGCTTCGGTGCAACGTGCCGACCGATAGGTAGGGGAATCCCTGCTCGATCACCTCGGGTTTGGGATCCCAGGAGGGATAGTAATGCGAGGCCAGCTCCACGCGCTGAGAGGTCCGGCCTTCCTGCGGGTCGGGTCGGAGCAAATCGAGGTCGAGCGCGGCGCCTTCGTTGGCAATGGTGATGCGGCCTGTGTTCAGCTCATCGAGGTTCATGGGACCACCGGGATGGAAGAGCCACTGCACGCGCTCACGCTGCTTAGTCTCGATGTCATCGATGAGGATGACGTAGCCGCGGCGAGAGAAGATGAGATGCCGATCGAAGCGCGTCACCGCCGGGCCATAGGCCGAAGCGGCCTCGCCGACCGCGTAGTCGAAGTCACTGGTGGATTCGAGGTGAGTCACCTTGCCGCGGCGATTCTTTCCGTAGACCTGACCGCGACCCTCGATGAGGATGGTGTTGTGGGCGACGGTGTCGTTGCCGGGGTAGTCCCACCGGTGCTCGCCGGTGTCGAAGAACCCGCCGCCGTGATCGTAGTGCCAGCCGCCGGGATCGACCAACAGCGGCTTCCCGAATGCGGTGAGCACGATGGAGTTGATGTCGAGGTGGGAATGGTTCGCCCTCGTCTCGCCCGTCTTGAGGCCGACGTAGATCGCCTGGTCCGACCAGTCGGAGCGCATCACCGTCGTGCCCGCGCCGGAGTAGTGCTTGATGAGCGGCAGATCGTCCGGGGCCTTCGGCTCCGGCGCGTCTTGCCGCCAGACCTGACGCAGCGGGTGCCAGTCACCCAGGCGTTCCGCCAGCCACTGCCCATAGGGGTCCTTGGTGCGCGCTGCCAGCAGCGAGATCAGCACACCCGACACCGGTCGATACTTGTTGTCGCCGAAGCAGAATGACCCGAGATCGGGGGTGGTCATCCAGAAGCCCCAGTGCCCGGTCTTCTTGAGAATCGGGTGCTGGAACAGGTCGACGGCGCCGCCCGTGAACGAGCGCAGGGCTTCGGCGAACCAGGCAGTCTGCGACATCCCCGAACTCCAGTAGCCCGGCCCTTCAACGTAGCTGCCGTCCCTGGGGTTCGCATCGAGGGTCGCCACGACGCCGATGAGCGACTCGCGCAGGGACTCCCGCGCCTCCGGCCACTCTCCCGCCAGGCAGATGGCGGCCCAGCCCATCTGGCCGCAGATCACCGCCCGCCAGTTATGCGTGACATGGGTCCACCAGTCCTTTCCTTCTCGGTGATCGGGGAGGAAGATCTCCAGCGCGCGGGTGAGCACGGCGTGGCGCCAGCGCTCACGCTGCTCGGGGGTCAGGTAGTCGTAGAGCCAATCATAGGCCCAGGCGACGCGGGCGCCCTTGTGCGCCATCACCAGGTCCATGATCATGCCGCGGGGCTTATGGGTGCTGTGAATCCACTCCTCTTCGGCGATCGTTGCTTCGATGCCGGCGACCACGGTCTCCGCGTAGCGCTCATCGCCCGATATCAGGAAGGCCATACCCGGGTCGGCGACGCTTCCGACGTTTCGTCCCCAGTTGGGGCTCGTCGCTTTCTCCGCGGCCGCTCTCAGCCGCTCCCACTCGGCGGGGTCGCGCGCGGGCAGGGAACGGAGCGCATCGCGATACGACGGCGGGATGAATAACCGCGGGCGCGGCAAGCTCTCGGGCAACTGCCACTTGTCGAATGCGGCCAGGAATCGTGCTGCGTGGTTCGCCAACTGGGGCCTCCAGGCTTGGGGTGGTAGGACCTCGTTCTTTGGGGTGCGGACGAAACCTGCCGGGAGGGGCGTGTGCCGTAGCCCTCAAGACTGGACGATGCTGTAACTCCAAAGGTTAGCGGTAGAGCAGCTATCACCGGAGGAGGAAGCAGGATGGCGTTTCTGAGGCAAGAGGCGAGACCGCCCCTCGGCGGGGTCAGGACTCGCCTCATCGTTGGATGCCAGCAAGCGGGTATGAAGTTGAGCCCATCCCATTGCACCTGGGGCAGTTGCTGATGCCTGAGCCGCGGAGTCGCGGACTCCCTTCCGACGCTTGACCGGCGGCATCTTACCCCATATACTCCACCCAGATCCGGAAGGGAACCGCGAGAGGGAGCGGAGAGCCCAGTGAAGACAGCACATACCACATTCTAGGCAACTCGGTATCTGCCTCCTCACGCCGGAGGGCTTCGCGGCGCGCTGACGCACCAGTCAGCGTGCGAGTGTGTGCGCCACTGGCCGAGAGGCCTGTGGCGTTTCCTTTGGTCCGTGCTAATCCGCCAGGTATCCCCGGTTATGTAAGTTGAGGAACGCGGCTGGCATCTCACATACTGCGTATGACAGGAGAAGAAGCCATGAGTGAAAGGTCTGTGAATCACAGCTATGGAGACCGCGCTGCCAGTGACCTGGCAGCCCTGGAGGCAGATGCAGAACGTGACTCTGATCTGGAAACTGGAACGCTGCGCCAGGGATGCGTATCGCACTTGGAGAGGGACAGAAGCCAGGCCATTTGGACAGGGCTCGGAGGTGTCGTGCTCTGTCGGGACGAGACGCTGGCGGAAGTGATCGCCGCAGTCATCAACGAACACGTGGACGATAACTACGACGTCTTGGTCCACAAACTCGACGCGGTGGTCGGCGAGCGTGTGCCGGGCGCTTCGTGCCGCATTGACATAGGGATGTACTGCTGCGAACCGAGGCCGGGTGTTCCTGCTGAGCTGAGCGCGGCCGTTGGAGTTCGGCGTCGCGATGAAGTAGGTATGTCTGATCTCCCTGAGTCTGTCGAGCACGTCTTCGTGATCGAGGACGATTCCAGCATCGTGTCCTGGGCGTCCAACATCCCCGTACTCCAGGTGGGCGACCACTGGATCCATTCGGTAGGTGTTGGCACTGACGAAGGATACCGGAGACGAGGGTATGCCAGAGCCGTGACAAGCGCGATCGCCAAGCACGTGGCTGACGAAGGAGGGGCGACGTTGTGGGTTTGCGAAGCAAACAACGTCGCATCCTTTCGACTGGGACGCTCGGTCGGCTACCTAGAGCATCACTGGGTGCTGAACTGGAGGGTACCGGAATAGACAGCAGAGGCGAGAGCTGAGCCTAGTCCTGCAGATCAGGCCGCGATCTCTCCTGATCGCGGCCTGAGCAGGGCCGCGGATGCCCACAGAGCGATCACTGGGTAACGCCAGTCCTGGCGCCCCTAGCCTTCCCAGTCAACGGTGACAGAGCCTTGGCGCCGGGAGGATTGGTCTGGTGGCACCGTGCGGCAGGTAAACCCCTGGCCCAACGGTAGTAATACTCCATGCCGTTCGACGGCCTTCAGGACTATCTGACCGCGCTGGAGAAGCGCGGGGAACTGCGCACCATCGACGCGCCGGTCGATCCGGAGTTGGAGATCACCGAGATCGCGGATCGGGTGGTGCGCGCGGGCGGGCCGGCGCTGCGGTTCACGTCGCCAAAGGGCGCGCAGTACCCGCTGGCTATCAACCTGTTCGGCACGGCGGCGCGTACGGCCTTCGCGCTGGGCGTCTCCGACCTCAACGAGATCGGGACGCGGGTGGAGGAGCTGTTGCGAGCCGAGCCACCCAGCACTTTGCTGGACAAGATCCGTGCCCTTCCCCGTCTGATCGAGATGTCGAACTGGGCGCCGAAGACGGTGGGCCGCGCGCCCTGCCAGCAGGTGATCGAGGAGACCCCGCGCCTCTCCGATCTGCCCATCCTGAAGTGCTGGCCCCAGGATGGGGGCCGCTTCCTCACACTGCCCCTGGTGTTCACTCGCCACCCCGAGACCGGCCGGCGCAACGTCGGCATGTACCGCATGCACGTCTACGACGACCGGACGACGGGCATGCACTGGCACCCCCATAAGGTGGGAGCGCAGCACTATCGCGAGTACCAGGCGCGGGGCGAGCGGATGCCGGTGGCGGTGGCGCTAGGCAGTGACCCGGCGGTGATCTACTCGGCCACCGCTCCTCTGCCGGAGGATTTCGATGAGATGCTGTTCGCGGGCTTCCTGCGCCGGCAGCCGGTGGAGATGGTGAAGTGCAAAACCTGCGACCTGGAAGTGCCGGCCGATGCCGAGTTCGTGCTGGAGGGCTATGTCGACCCCGAGGAACTTCGGACGGAAGGCCCGTTCGGGGATCACACCGGCTACTACTCGCTTGCCGATCAGTTCCCGGTGTTCCACCTCACCGCCATCACCCGGCGAGAGAAACCGATCTACCCCGCCACCGTCGTCGGCCCGCCGCCCAAGGAGGACTGCTTCCTGGCGAAGGCGACCGAACGGATCTTCCTGCCGCTGCTGCGGATGCAGCTCCCCGAGATCGTCGACATCAGCCTGCCGATCGAGGGCATCTTCCACAATCTGGCGCTGATCCGCATCCGCAAGCGCTATCCCGGTCAGGCCCTGAAGGTGATGCACGCGCTGTGGGGCCTGGGGCAGATGATGTTCACCAAGATCATCGTCGTGGTCGATGAGGACGTAAATGTGCAGAATCTGTCCGAGGTGATCTGGCGAGTGGGGAACAACATTGACCCCGAGCGCGACGTCTGCTTCGTGCGCGGTCCGGTCGATATCCTCGACCACGCATCTCCTCTTCCCGGCCTGGGATCGAAAATGGGGATCGACGCCACTCGCAAGTGGCCCGGGGAAGGCTTCACTCGCCCCTGGCCGGAGGTGATCGAGATGAGCCCGGAGGTGCGAGAGCGGGTAAGCGCGCTGATGGCAACCCTGGGGTTGGAGGAGAAACGGTGAGGGAGATCAAGGAGTTGTTCGTCGCTGTCACGGGCGCCAGCGGCGCCATCTACGCCGACCGGTTGCTGCGGAAGGCGGTGGGCCTGGTGCCTCGCATCGACCTGGTGCTGAGCACGCACGGCGCCGAGATCGCCGCCCACGAACTCGGGTGGGGTATGGACTTCGATGCCTTGCGGCTCAACGGCCCGCCGGCCGAGGTGCTGTCGCACGTCCGGCTTTGCCACCCCGATGACCTCTCCTCCCGCTACGCCAGCGGCTCGGCGGCGCCGGACGCGATGATCATCATCCCCGCGTCGCTGAACGTCTGCGGCCGGGTCTGCGCGGGCCTGGGCGACTCGCTCATCACCCGCGCCGCCGCGGTTTGCCTGAAGGAGCGCCGGCCTCTGGTGATGGTGGTGCGGGAGGCGCCCTTCAGCCTGATCGACCTGCGCAACTTCGTGCGCCTCGCCGAGGCCGGCGCGGTGATCATGCCGGCCACACCCGCGTTCTACGCCAACCCCAAGAGCATCGCGGAGATGGCCGATTTCTTCGTCACCCGCGTGCTCGACCAGATCGGTCTGCGCCTGGAACACGTCGGCCGGTGGGGGGTGTGAGCAGACGCTCCGGCAGCCAGGGGCCAGGCCAAGGTTCGCCTGGCCCGGCGGTAGGAACGGCGGTCGCGTGGGCAGTATTCTTGGGATAAGAGAGTGGGGGCGCCCCTGAAGGGACGCCCCGGCGCCGTTGGTCCACGTGCCTCCATGACCCGCAAGACTTTGGTGCTGCTGAAGGCCATTCGTTTCGAGCATACCGCCTTTGCGCTGCCCTTCGCGCTGATGTCCGCGTTTGTGGCCGCCATGGGCTGGCCCTACTGGCGCGTGTTGGCGTGGATCCTGGTAGCGATGGTGGGCGCTCGCACCGTGGCGATGGCCTGCAACCGGTTGGCCGATCTCCGGTACGACCGCGCGAACCCCCGCACGAAGGAGCGCGCCCTGGTCACCGGCGCGCTTCGCGCGCGTCATCTCTGGGTGGTGCTGGTCTGCTCGGCCGGCGCCTACTTCCTGTCCGCGGCCATGCTCAATCGGTTGGCGCTCGCGCTGTCTCCCTTCGCGCTGGCGCTGCTGCTGGGCTACTCCTACACCAAGCGCTTCACGGCCTGGACCCACTGGGTGCTGGGGCTCTGCCTCGGGATGGCGCCGGTCGGCGCCTGGATCGCGGTGCGCGGGAGGATTGAGCTGCCGCCGATCATCCTCTGCCTGGCCGTTGTCACGTGGACTGCGGGGTTCGACATCATTTACGCCTGCCAGGACATCGAGTTCGACCGCAAGCACAAGCTGTTCTCGCTGCCGGCGCGGTGGGGGGCGAGATACGCGCTGGTGGTCTCCACCGCTAACCACGTGGTGACGTTCTGGTTGCTGGCTCTCTTCGGCCAGGTCGCTCACCTGGGCGTGCTTTACTATGCAGGCGTGATCTTGCTCATCCCGGTGATCTGGTACGAGCACCATATCGTGCGCCCCAATGACCTCAGCCGCGCCGAGATCGCCTCGTTCTTTGCCAACGGCGTCTTCAGCGTCGTGCTATTCCTGTTCGCCGCGGCAGATGTGGTGTACATTAGCAGTCGCATGCAGATATGAGACCGTCCCATGGGCAAGCAGGTCAAGCTCCTGCATTCAGTGCACAGGTCGGAACTGGACAAGGTGCTTGAGGCCGGTCTGAAGGCCTCTTCAGACTTCGACGACCTCGGTCTCGAAATGCGGCGCGATGTGGTCTACTGCTGGCTGCGTCGAGAGGACGATAAGATGAGCTCGGGCGGCCAGCGGCCGGATCATGTCTACCTGGAGGTGACGGTAGATGAGGGTCGCTGCTTGGTCGCGGAAATGGACCTGGCGAGCGTCGCCATGACATATCTTCAGGGTTCCGGGGGCAGGCCGAAGAACGCCGAGGCCTCTCGGCTGATCGCCGAGGCCTACCGGGTCACCGCCGTGCCGCTACTGGAGTACGAGCCGAGTATGTTCTGGACGCCAGAGGTGTTGGTGAAAGGCGCGATCTCATCCGACTGCATCCGGGCCATCACTGACCGCCCGGATGCCGCACTCGCTCCGCCACCATGATCGAATCCCTATCTCAGCAAGCCAAACTTTCCGACATCGCCGAGAAGGTAGCCGCCGGCGAGCGGCTTTCTCGCGAGGAGGGGCTGCGCCTGACCTCCAGCCCACACCTGGCCGCGGTCGGGGCGCTGGCGAACCTGGCGCGCGAGCGCTGGCACGGCGATCGCACCTACTACATCGTCAACCGACATATCAACTACACCAACATCTGCATCAACCGCTGCCGGTTCTGCGCCTTCTCGCGGGCCGAGGGTGAGGACGGGGCCTACCTGCTTTCGGTCGATGACTGTCTGCGGAAGGCCGAGTCATTTCGCGGCGGGCGCGTCAGCGAGTTCCATATCGTCGGCGGGTGTCACCCCACGCTCGGGCTGGACTACTACACCGAGTTGCTTGCGACGCTGCACGCGCGCTTCCCTGAGGTGCATCTTCAGGCTTTCACCGCCGTCGAAATCTCCCACATCGCGCAGCTCGCGGGCGTCTCTGTGCGCGACTGCCTGGGACGGCTGCGCCAGGCCGGCCTGGGTTCGCTGCCCGGGGGCGGAGCGGAGGTGTTCGCGCCTCGCGTGCGCGAGGCGCTCTGCCCGAAGAAGCTCTCCGCCGATGGATGGTTGGAGGTGATGCGCGCCGCGCACGAGATCGGCCTCCACAGCAACTGCACCATGCTCTACGGCCACATCGAGCGGCCCGAGGAGGTCGTCGATCATCTGCTGCGCCTGCGCGAGTTGCAGGACGAAACTCGCGGCTTCCTGGCCTTCATCCCGCTCGCCTTCCACCCCGGGAACACGGAGCTGGCCGGTGAAACTCCGGACAGGACTGCTTACGATGATCTGCGGATGATCGCGGTGAGCCGGCTGCTGCTGGACAACATCCCCCACATCAAGGTGTTCTGGATCATGGTGGGGTTGAAGACCGCGCAGATCGCGCTTGCCTTCGGCGCCGACGACGTCGATGGCACCGTCGTCGAGGAACGCATCACTCATGCCGCCGGCGCCGAGACACCAGAGGCGATCAGCATCGACGAGCTGCGCGCGGTGATCGTGGGCGCGGGGCGGAAGGCAGTGGAGCGCGACACGTTATACCGGCAGGTGGAGGTGTCAGCATGACAGACGGCCCTCTCGGCCTGGTCAGCTATCTCAACACCAGCCCGTTCCGTTACGGGTTGCGCGAGCTGGGCCACACCGACTGGATTCAGAAGGTGCCGGCCCTGCTGCTTCCTTTGCTGGAGACAGGCGAGGTGGAAGCGGCCGTGCTGCCGACTTTCGACGTGTTGAGCAACCCGGAACTGCCTGTGCTCCCCGGCTCCTGCATCGCCTCCCGCGGCCCGGCCTATAGCGTCAGGCTCTTCTCCCGCATCCCACTGCGCCGCGTCTCGACGGTGGCGCTCGACTCCAGCTCCCACACCTCGGCCGCGCTCACCCGCGTCGTGCTGGCGCTTCAGGGCTGTCACCCCAGCTATGTGACGATGTCGCCCGATCTCACGATGATGCTGAACAGCGCGGACGCCGCGCTGCTCATCGGAGACCCCTGCATGCGCGCCACCACCGCCGGCCTCGTGGTCACCGACCTGGGCGAGGAGTGGGCGCGGCTCACCGGGCTGCCCTTCGTCTACGCGCTGTGGGGAGCGCGCCCCGGGGCCGACACCGCTGCGCTCACGTCCCTGATTGCGGAGGCGAAGCGGATCGGACTCTCGAACCTCGAGAGAGTGGCCGACGAGGAGTGCACTGGCGTCGGCCTGAGCCGCGACCAGTGCCTGGTCTACCTGCGCGACTACATGCGCTACGACCTCGACAAGCCCGAGCAGATGGGGCTGGAACGGTTCCGGCAACTGTGCGTGGAGCGGAAGCTGATCCCTGATGCAGGGCCCGTCAGATTCGCCGATGCTAGCGCTTGAGCGAGCCGTTTCCGGTCATCGGCTGACCGAGAGCGAGGTCGTCGCGCTCTTCTCCGCGCCCCTCGCCCTTCTCGGCGCGGCCGCCGACGCGGCCTGCCGTCGGCGGCACCCGGAATCTCATCGCACCTTCGTCATCGACCGCAACATCAACTACTCCAACATATGCATCTCCGGCTGCCGGTTCTGCGCCTTCTTCCGCCCGCCGGGTCACCCCGAGGGGTATCTGCTCTCCCGCGACGAGATCCTGGGCAAGGTCGAGGAAGCCGTCGCGATGGGAGCAACCCAGATTCTCATGCAGGGCGGCCTCCATCCCGATCTTCCCATCGCCTGGTTCGAGGAGACATTCCGGGCGATGAAGGCGCGCTTCCCCGGCGTCACCATCCACTCGCTCTCCGCCCCGGAGATTGTGCATCTGTCCCGGCTCTCGCATCTAAGGTACGAAGAGACGCTCTCCCGCCTCCACGCGGCCGGCCTCGACTCCCTCCCCGGCGGCGGCGCGGAGATTCTGTGTGACGATGTCCGCTCTGCCATCAGTCCGCACAAGTGCACTGCCGGCGAATGGCTTGACGTGATGCGCGCCGCGCACGCGCTCGGCCTGCGCGCTACCGCCACCATGGTGTTTGGGCACGTTGAGACGACCAAGCATCGGGTGCAGCACCTGCTGCGCATTCGCGAGCTTCAGGACGAGACCGGCGTCTTCACCGCCTTCATCCCGTGGAGCTTCCAGCCGGCCAACACCGCTCTCGGCGGCCAGGCCGCGGGCGCGCACGACTATCTCCGCACACTCGCCGTCTCCCGGCTGGCGCTGGACAACTTGCCCAATCTCCAGGCCTCCTGGGTGACGCAGGGGGCGAAGATCGGCCAGCTTGCGCTGGCCTTCGGGGCCAACGATCTCGGCAGCACCATGATCGAGGAGAATGTGGTACGCGCCGCGGGCGTGGAGTTCCGCATGTCGGCCGATGATCTGGCGAACTTGATCCGGCGAGCCGGTTTCAAGCCGGCGATTCGGAACACGCAGTATCGCCTCCTGGAGGTGCTATGACTCGCGACAGTCTCGCCATGATCGGCGGCAGCAGCGCCCACAAGCTATTGAAGGAGCAGGCGCGAAGCGTGAACCGGCTCGGTCCGGTTCCGACCCCGTTCGGGCTCTCCGCGTCGATCTACCGGGTGCGCATGCGCGAGGCGCATTTCCTGTTCTTGCCGCGCCATGGAGAAACCGGTTACGACATCGCCGCGCCCTGGGTGAACTACCGCGCCAACATCTACGCGCTCAAGGAGCAGGGCATCTCCCGCATCGTCGCCTGGACCGGGCCCGGCGCGCTCAACGCTTCCCTCCGCCCCGGCGAATACGTGCTGCCGCACGACGTGATCGATCATACCCAGGGACGGGAGTCGAGCTTCTTCAAGGGCACCGGGCTGGGCTTCATCCGCCAGAGCCCCGTGTTCTGCCCCGAGATGCGGACTGCGGTGGAGCGGGCGCTGACCGGCCTGCGGCTCGCCTATCGCGACTTCGGCGTCTACATCTGCACTCAAGGCCCCCGCTTGGAGACGCCGGCCGAGATCAAGCTCTATCGCACTTGGGGCGCGGACATGGTCGGCATGACCATCGCTCCCGAAGCCTTCCTGGCGCGCGAACTGGAGATGTGCTATCTGCCCATCTGCTACATCACTAACCTCGCCGAGGGCGTGCGAGAGCTGCCGCATAGGCCCGGGGAGCTGTTCGAGGGGCTACTGGAGAAGGCCGAGAGCGAGGCCGTGGAAGGCGCGGTCTCGCGCTTCTTCGACATCGGCGCCGCGCTCTTCAACACCACCCCGGAAGAACGCCTCTGCCCTTGCTCCTTGGCGATGGAGCGGTATCGGGCGACGGGGAGGGTGGAGGAGGATTGGCAT
>Ga0315273_10009845_pt1 | contig 12155 bp, 9 predicted proteins | sample YL17G02_0_MG_FD_205753 | JGI IMG/M metagenome (GOLD analysis project Ga0315273, IMG submission 205753) | Sediment microbial communities from Yellowstone Lake, YNP, Wyoming, USA - YL17G02_0 | ecosystem: Environmental > Aquatic > Freshwater > Lake > Sediment | place: USA: Wyoming | collected... | reverse complement strand
CCTGCTTCCATATGATAGACGGGAATCCCGAGTCTTTTCGCTACGAAAGCTGCCAGCGCGCTGTTGGTATCACCCAGCACCAGAAATTTATCTGGTTTCTCGGAAAGCATGATTTGTTCGCTATGGGTTAGGATTGTGCCTATCTGCTCGCCAAATGTCCCTTTGGCGTTTAGGTAAAGGTTGGGAGCGCGCACGCCCATTTGCTGAAAAAAGATTTCGTTGAGATTGGGATCATAGTTTTGACCGGTATGAACTAAAACGTGATCACATAAGCCATCCAGTTTTTCTATGATGCGGCTCAGACGGATAATTTCCGGTCGTGTCCCTAGGATCGTCATAATTTTCATAATTTATTCCGTTTTTCATAAGTAGGCCATTCTGCGGCTAGATCGGCAATCATGTCATCCCACGAGGGTGAAATCCAACCGGTTGTGGTCGTGAAACGCGTACTAATCAAGCTGCGGTCACAGAAAAAATGCTCATCAGAATTTATGGTGATATCTTTCCAGCCCAGCGCTTCTTGCAGACGAGTCAACAGGTCGTATTTGGAGATTGATGCGCTGGCAACATGGTATAGGCCGGTCAAGTCTTTGCGTGTTTCGATGATATCGCCAATCAGGGTTGAAAGTACAGATGTTGAGAAGCCGGAGTAGATGGCGCGGCGATAGCCTTTTATATGAGCCCCGCGCTGGGAAGCAAACCACCCAAGCAGGCTGGAAGATGAGTTTAACTGCCAACCAATAATGGACGTGCGCAGGGTCAGTGTGCCGGGACGATTTAATTCGCCTAATAATTTCGTGCGGCCATACAGATCAACCGGATCGGGACTATCAATCTCAGTATAGTTGCCGCGCACCCCTGAAAAAACACAATCAGTGGATATTTGCAAGACCCGCGCGCCACTTTCTGCGCACAGATCTGCTAATTGGTGTGGAAACAATGCGTTAATGTGAATAGACGGGACGGCTTGCTTGGCTTCATCGCGCTGTTTAACGACTCCAATGCCGTTGATCACTGCATCTGGTTTAACAGTGTCCAACGCGCGTCGCAAACTGGTTATATCCTGAACATCTACTTGCCCGATTATGCGTTCTTGCGGGATAATCCCATAATGCTCAATTTCGCTCGGTTCCCCGCGCAGGGTAGCCCAGATGTCAAAGCGTGCGCTTAGCGTGCGGCAGAGTTGGTGCCCCAACATACCGCCGGCGCCGAGAATTAGGAGTTTCATTATTTCCTCGTAATTGGTGTGTTCATCACTTGTTCATAAAAAGCTGTAACTTTTTGACGGATCAATGTCTGGTCAAGGCGTTCTCTGGCTGTTTGGGCATTTACTTCTGCAGCATGATCTACAAGCTCATCATCCAGTAGAGCTCGGCGTATGAACTTTTCAATTATATCTGTATCTTCTGGTGGAACGATAAATCCAGTTTTTCCATCTTCAATCCATTCATCCGCACATGCGGTACAGGACTGGATTGGGAATGCGCCCATAACCATGGCTTCTAAAAGCGAAGTGCTGATCGCGTCTGATATGCTTAAGCCAATATAAAGACGTGTTCGTCCGTACCAGCGCAACATTTCATCGTGAGTACTTGTGGGAATCAACTCTGTAATTATTCCTGTTTCCTGTTCAAAAAGCTCGGCGGCTATTTTTACTTCCGGGCTGGCTGAATAAATCGCTACTTGGTATCTGCCTGTTTTGAGTAGCTCTACACAACGTGCCAACGCTCGCAGCCCTACCAATGCCCGTCCGGCCCAGTGCTGGTAACCCTTAAGCAAGATAGTTCTCCGTAGGGAAGTAGGCCCGGGTTGACGTAAGGTTTCGGCGTGTTTAAGGTCAAAACCTCCTGTATTGGGGAATACTGGAAGAATCTTGCCTTTCAGTCCCAGTTCTTGTGCCAGTTTTACATCCCGTTCACATTCACAGGAATAAAAATCACACTGTTCCAACACCCGACGGACACGCTCACGGTGTTCAGCCAGTCTGCCGAAAAGATACACATCGCTGCCCCAATTGGTGGCAATCCATTTTGGTGTTTCTTTGCCACGCTTTCGTTCCTTCTGTATGACTGGCAGCGTTAAGTAGGCGCTGTGTTGGAATTCGAGTGAATGGATAATATCCGGCGCAGCGATATTAATGAGCATGCCTAATGCATATTCCCATAGATTCGGGAATAATCGAAAAACCCGCCTTTCAAGAAAATTCCCAGTTCTTCCAATGGGCAGTAATCCTATATATCGCACACTGGCATGTACATTACGTGGACGGAACAGGGTCAATCCATAAACAGTAACATTGCGCAATTCAGAAGACGGCGCGACCGAATAGGCTGGAAAAAGGTGAAGATCCCAACCCTGATTTGCGATTTGGTTGATCCAACGAGCAGTGTGGATGCTTTCAGCCATGGCGGTAAAAAGAATACGCATATCGATTAAGATTTTCTCCGCATCCAAAAACTACCCGGCATAGTATTCTTAGAATCATAGGAAGGAAAGGCATCCTCAAGCTTCTCAGGATATTTGTGATGCATATAACTTCCAGGCCAGATGATTTCAAAAGCGCTATTAAAAAGGAGGAATGCCTGAAATAAGTATTGCTCATTCCAAAAGTGCCTATCCGAGAATATCCACGCCTTAGGATATTCGGCGGGCAGAAAAATGTCATGCACATGAACAAACACGCCTTTTTTTAACCGTGGCAATATTTCAAGATATTCATAGAGTACGTCACTGCCGATTTTTGCGACGTGACTAGAGTCGATAAATAAAATATCTCCATCATCCAGTGTGTCAAAAAATGGTAAAGGTATACTTTGGATGGGCTTTTCTACAAGCTCGGTCAGCCCTGGGAATCCTTGTTTGAGTATAGCGACAGGATAGGGCTCAATAGCGGTTAGATGACAGTTGTATAATGAATTTTCCTGCCGATTGACTTCTATGGCTTGCGCCGCGAGATAGGTCGTATTTCCTGAACCAATCTCAGTTACCCTGCGTGGTTTATATTCCCGGATCATACAATACAAAATTTCGGCATCAACGGAGACAAATGCTCCATTGCGGATATAGAACTGGTGTGGAATGTCAGTTTTATTTGTTGGGAAAGTTGTATACTCCTGACGGTATTGGTTCGTGAAGCGCAAGAGTCTGTCAAGGATATCCTGGTCTTTGATCTGAATGCCTGGAAGTTCAGACTGGCGCGTCCATAATTCTTCTGGTAGTTCACGTGTATCTGGGATGGGCTCATAAAAATGTGCAGGAGTGACGTGGTAGCCTTTATTTTCCCATATATCAAATAGTTGCTTGCTACGCATCATGCCTACTGGAAGGACCGTCGCAACAACTTTGGCGAGAAACCTTTCCGCCATTGGAAGGGTCATTGCAACAACTTTGATGAGAAACCTTTTTATCAAACGAAAAATATTTTTCACAATTAATTTTATAGTATCCATGCTTTCAGCTAATATTCGCTTTATCAACTTTAATAACCACTGCCAATCATGCTTTTGTCCTTGAATTATATATCGAAATAAATTTGAAATCTTTAACTTCTTTAAACTGCGGAATGCCATCTCTACCGTATCGCGTGAGCGGAATTCTCTAATCAAACCTTTTGTTTCTGCAGATAGTTCGCTCTGCTTCAAGTATACATCGCTTAATTTAATATGTTCAATTACGATGCGTTCAAGTTTTTGGTCAGTGATGTCCAAGGTCATTGAACCAGGATGCTGACGGTATAAATACACAAGCCTATCAATCTTGGCGTATGGCAGGTTGTTTATGGCAAATCTCAGCATAAAATCCCGGTCAGCAACTATTTTATAGATAATATTGAAATTACCGATGGATTTAAATGCTGATTTCCGAAAAAACCATGCGTTCATAAAAGGGCTGCCGATCGTTGAAAGTTCCAGTATGCTGGCGTTGTTTGGCGAAAATGTCAAAATTGTTTCTGATACTCCATTTGATGCAACGGAGAAAATTAATGCTTCTCCCGCAACAGCGAGTATACTGTTATTCAAAAAGCTTTCTGCAATCGCGGTAAATGCGCCTTCACTATACATGTCGTCTGAGTTTAAGAATCCGATGATTTCTCCGCTGGCAAGTTCCAAACCTTTGTTCAGTGCGTCATACATCCCTTTGTCAGGTTCGCTGACAACGCGCAGGTGTGAATACTTCTTAAGTATTTCCAAAGTACCGTCGGTGGAGCCGCCGTCAATAATGATATGTTCAAAATCCTGATAATTTTGAGCAAGAACACTTTCAACTGCTTCAACAATGAATTCGGCGCGATTTAGGCAGGGAGTAATAATTGAGATGAAGTTTTTTTGAGTCATATTAGCAATTTATTGGATTGTTTCAGCAATAATTTTGAGAAAGGTCTCACCAAATTGACGCAGACGAGATTTGAAATTCTGACGAGCCAGTTGTTCCAGTCTCAGTTCGGGGCCGGGGGAGCGGGTCGCATAGATGCTGAGTATTTTTTCTGCCAATGATGTGGCATCTGTGGGATTGAAGTATTCGACCGAGGGCGGGTTTTGTTCGCGGTGGACAGGCAAATCTGACAGCAGAATGGTTTTTCCGAGAGATTTGACTTCCTCCACGATGGTGCTCCAGCCTTCGAACAGCGATGGTTGAATTACAGCCAACGATTGGCGCATTATGGAATAGAAATGGTCACGCGGAACCGAGCCTAATAAAATAAAGTTTTCACGATTTCCAGAACGAGAAACGTCGGCTAGAAATTCGGAAGAGAAGCGCGGGTGGCGATAGTCAGAAAGCATGCCCGTGGAAACAATGGTTATGTCCGGGTTTTGACTGCGAGCCAGGGTAAGGGCTTCAAGCACAATTTGATGGTTTTTGTGTTTCCAAAATTGATTTGGCAGATAGAAAAATTTTTCTGATAGATGGTATTTCTCACATACCCAGCGAGGATCCTGATCGTACACAGAAGAATCTACAAAAGATACGAAGGAAAGGATTCTAACTTTATGAGCATATTGCGGCTCCACTTTAGTGAAATCCTGTTTGACTGCATTGCTACTTAATATCACCCGACTGGCATGGCGGGCTGTGGATTTGACGACAGTATCCAATGCGATGAGTTCTGCTGGGGAAAACATTTTGGGGTAGTGCAGGTATTGAAAATCTGGAAACCAGCACAGGGTGGGAATGCAGAAATGAGGACCGGGGTCGCCCCTCAGAAAGATGACGTCCACTTTCGCCCGACGAGCCTGTTTCGATAAGAATGTTTCAAAGGAAAACAGGGAGCGGACTTGATATGGCAAGCAGGAGAGAATTTTTCTCGATATGCGATCAAAGAACGAGGGCGTGGACAGAACGTGTACTTCATTCAGATAGGTTAAAAGATGATCGTACAACGCGTCAGGTTGTGGGATGAAGCCAATCAATGTGAAATCGGATGCTGGTACACTGCGCAAGGCACGGAATAAATTTTCGTAATAGGATACTCCCCCAGTCCATAGCTCGCTTATGTCAAGATAAAAAGCGATGCGGCGCAATTTGGTCATTTGAGTTCCTGCTGGCACCAGACTACGAAAGAGCGAATGCCTTCTTCAAGCGATATTTTTGGAGTATATCCAAGCGCCAAAAGGCGGGATACGTCTGCCTGCCAGTTAAGTGGAGCGCCAGGCTGGGCAATGCCAGAAGCGCGTATGGGCAGGTCAAGGTCAAGGAAATCCAGAATCATGGCGGAAAGATCCAAAATGGTGGTTTGCTTGCCGCTGGCAACGTTATAATTTTCACCGCGCATGGGAGCATGTGCGAGTATTTTCTCAATGGCAAGCGCTATATCCTGGGCGTGGATGAAGTCCCGGCTTTCGTGTCCGGTTCCTTGAAGTAAAATTTCCTTTTGGAGAAGCGCTTTATGGACTATGTCCCACACTACTTGTCGGCGCAAGCCTGTGCCATAGGCTGAAAAAACGCGCGCCGATACAGTTCTTATATTGTAAACCAAAGAAAATTCCTGACAAAGCAGTTCACTTTGCCATTTATGAAAGCCATACGTGGAAATAGGCGCGGGCGAATCATCTTCGCGGACGGGCAGACTCAGCGGGTTGCCATAAACCGCCGCGCTGGAAAGCAGGAGGAAAGCACACTCGGGTAGATTCTTTCGAAGCGCTTCGAGCAGTTCAAAGGTCAGAATGGGACCGTCAATATAGTCTGCGTATGGGTCTTGCATGGCGGCAGGCACTGATGCTCGTCCGGCGCAATGGATCAAAACATCCGGTCGCCAATCTACAAGCAATTGAATTAGGCATGGATTGGGTAATTCAATCTGTTCGTAGCGTTGCAGATCAGCAAGCGGCGCATTTTCAGACGGGATACGATCAATGCCGTAGACTTTGTATTGTTGTTTGGTAAAGTGGCGCGCAAGAGCGCGGCCGATAAAGCCTGAAGCTCCGGTGATCAATACTACTTTATGCGCTGGGGCTGGGGATATCATAACGATTTCTTAACGGCAACAAAACTATGGAGACGCCCCGGAGTTTGATCTTTATTATCTGCGCGGTTGGCAAGATAGTGGTTAATAAAATTACTCCACGGGAGTCTATCTGAAAGCAGGTTACGCGTAATTCGATAACCAAGCCGCCGCGTGATTGGCGACTGGATCGTATTTAGCCAGTCCTGCCGGGTAACAGGGAAGTAGTTAATGGCGGATGCCATTGGGCCAAGCGTTCGTGTGATTTGCAGACCTGCATTCGTTAGAGCGCTTAAATACTCTGTCAAAAGATATGCGTTTTCACCGCAATAAAGATGATGTAGAGGATGGTTATCAAGAAATGTTGGAAGGTCCTCTTTTTTACTGATGCCATGCTCGCGTGTGGCAATAAATGTGCCACCTGGCTTTAATACGCGGAAAATTTCATTGCACATGGTTCGCAAATTATGCGCGTGGTGCATCACCTGGCGACCATAAACAAGATCGTACGCGTCATCCTGCGCTGGGATTTGCTCGGCAAAACCATCGAGAAGCCGGATAGGCAGGGCGCTTTCACGCGCGAGTTGTTCAATGGCGCCACGGCCAACGATGGCACTTGAGTCTGGCTCCAGCGCGTCCACCTGCCAGCCAGCCTTTGCCAGCGCATAACTGCTAATGCCGCGTCCTGCGCCGAGATCCAGCGCGCGACTGGCAGGGCGTGGAAGGATCGCCAGTGTGGCCTGCCATTCCTCGCTGGACTCGAAGCGTATCGCGGCTTCCAGCAAGGGATCGTCATAATAACAAGAGCGCACCAATTGCTGTTGTTCGGGTTGGGCGCGGAGCCAGAGGACGGCTTGCTCCCAGGTGATACTACCTTTCATCCTTGATCAATTCTTTTACAACTCGGGCAGGATTACCGGCAACAACACAATAAGGCGGTACATCTTTTGTGACGACTGAACCGGCCGCAATGACAGCTCCTTCACCAATGTGAACGCCTTTCAGGATAATGACATTAAAGCCAATCCAAACTTTGTCGCCAATAATTACGGGTGACATGGGCACTACATCCCAATTCTTAAGTTGCGCAGCGCGCTTAGAACCGCCTTCCAACAAGCCGACTCCCCATCTTTCGACATCCTCGGCGCGATTTTGCCAGCGTACAGAATGCGAGTCGTGATCAACAATGGTAATACCCCATGCAGTTAATACATCTGAGCCAATTTGAATCTCTGTGGCACAAATTATAGTTGTTCCGCTGCCAATGTAGGTACGATCTCCAATGGTGACTTTTCCAACTTCGCGCTCAAGGATAATAGAGCCATTAATATGACACTTTTCGCCAATTTCCAATCGCACAAGGTTTGAATCGCCGCGATTGGCAAAAGAAAAATTTGGCCCTAAGATCGTTTGATGACCAATACGCAAGTCTAAACGCTTTCGAGAGCGATGAAGTAGTTTGTGAAAAATATTCATCATATGATTATCCTCCAGCCAGGTTAATATGCGTTTTAATATTCCTTTTAGGCGTGTTAGCGGCGTACGAGATGATTCGCTTCGTAAAAAGTTTTTCAGTTTATTAAAAGCGATTTTATCAGCTTGAACTATATCCGGAAAAGAGATGGGATTATGCCATTGTTCTTGCAGGAAATCATTGATAGATGTTTGCAGTCCAAGCCTTACTGCAGTGGTATGTGTGGCTGATTCGTCGAACCCATTTTGCCAAACCAGAGAACGGCGCGGATAGTGCGTGAGCTTATCCACCTCAAAGGTATGCCAATACCAGCGAATCGCCCACGAATCCACTTTACCTTGCGCGGCAAGGTGCAACATGTCTGAATAAGGATATGCACCATCTAAATCAAAGCGGGCACGCATTTGCAGGTCAGCATCCAAAATTTGCAACGCGGATTCAGTTTCCCAGGAAAATAATTTCCAGGCTCTTTGCCACGTTGCCCAACCCCAGGAAGTCGTGAGGGGAAGGAAAAATGCATCAGGTTTGTCTGGCATGTTGATGGGAAAGGTAAATCCGGCCACCTGTGCCACTCGCTCGTCGTCCTCATATCGATCCAATGATTGAAGCATGAAGTCGAGAAAGAAAGGATGCAGGATGAAATCATCTTCCAGAACGATGACCCTGCCATACTGCTCGCATAATTCCGTTACACCAGAAACGATGGAACGCGCCAAGCCCAGGTTCTGCCCGCGTTTTACCACTGTTGCGTTCAGTTTGAGGGTAAATTCATCCACCGACTGCCGCGCGGCTTGTACGCCCGATTCATGTTCGGGCATTTTTGCGCCATCGCAAAAAATATGAACCTGACATTCGTCCAGCCGCGCGCATTGAAGCAGAGAATCAAATAATTGGCGCAGATGGTGCGGGCGATTGTAAATGAAGATGGCAATGGGAGTTTTCGTGTTCATGTTATGAGCTTATGCTGCGCATCCACAATTCCAAAACCAATGCTTTGAAGGAAATTGGGACGATGACTGGCGGATACACGCCAGTTGCAAGCGTTTGCGCGGCTTGCTGGGTAAGGATTTTTTCCTGCACGAGCATTCCATCTATCAATTTATTACCGTGAAGTTGAAAGGCATTGTCATGCCATTCGCGCACAGGCGGGGCAAAACCCTGCTTTGGACGCGATAGTATCTCGTCTGGCAATATGTCGCGTAATGCTTCTTTTAGCCAATATTTGGCGGGCAGGCGATGGTCTGGATAGTTGCGACGCAAGCCGATAACTGTTTCGATCAGCCGATAATCTACAAATGGCAGGCGTAGTTCGATGGAGTTTGCCATGCCGAGCCTATCCCCTTGCGCGATCCCGTTTTCCAGCAAATAGGTTTGGGAAATCAATTGGGTAATGGTTACGGGAATATCAGGCCACGGATGTGGAAAACGATGCAAACTTTCCGCGGGAAAATCTTTTACCTGCTCAATAAATTCGGGAGCATAATAGCCCGGCGTTTCATTACACGCGTTAACAAAATCAGGCGTTAGTTCCATAAAAACCATATCGTCTGGATGGCTTTGCCCATCGCGTTGATATATCTTTTTCATCCCAGGAATTCCGCACCCAGTTTTTGCCCACTGCCACAATTTACGCGGACGCAGGCTTGAGGGGCGCATCATATTCAGATAGCGGAATCCGCCCCACGGTCCAGACTCAAAGCGGGCTTGTTTGTGGAGCGTCTGCGCGGCGGCTTGCCTGATCCATTCGTATCCCCAGAAAAGTTCGTCGCCGCCTTGTCCCTGTAAGAGAACGGGAACGCCAAATTCGTGGGCTTTTTTGGAAACAGCATAATATCCAAAGCCGGAGATATCGGCGATGGGATCATCGCGCAGATAGACAAGCTCTTCAAAAAAATCAGATTGCTCTTCGGTTGTTAATTCTACTTCATGACATGGAATCTTGAGCGCGTCTGCCAGACCTTTTGCCTGTTTGCGCTCGTCGTTGAACGGTCTGCCTGGGTAGCCAACCGAGAAAGCTTGCAACACTCCTGGATATGTGCGCGCGGTCAGCGCGGCGATGGCGCTGGAATCCACACCGCCGCTTAATGCCACACCCACAGGCACATCCGAACGGACAACTAGCGCGCTGAGTTCATCCATTTGTTGACGAATCAGTTTTACAGGGTCGCCCGCCAGGGGAGGAATATCCTCCATACGCCAGTATGTATGCTCGGTAACCGACCACGGCTCTACATCTACAACCAGTAAATGCCCGGCGGGTAATTTGCGAATTCCGCGCAATGGCGTACGCGGTTCGGGGACATAGCCATAATGAAAATAGAGTTGAACAGCTTGAAGGTCAAATTCAAATTTGACTTTTTCAGTTTTTACAAGCGCTTTGATCTCAGAGGCAAAATAGATGGCATCGCTTGTTTCGTAAAGATAGAGCGGTTTTTCGCCAACACGGTCACGGGCAAGTACGAGATGATTTTGTTTTGAGTCCCATAAAGCAAAGGCAAACATGCCGCGCAAATATTTGACGCAATCCAACCCATGATCTTCATATAAATGAGCGATGGTTTCAATATCGCTCTTAGTGGAGAGATGATGTCCGCGTTTTTGCAATTCATCGCGCAATTCCACATAGTTATAAATTTCGCCGTTGGCAATAATGGCGATGGAATGATCTTCGTTATATAAAGGTTGCCAGCCGCTGTTTAGGTCTATGATACTCAACCTGCGCATCGCCATGGCAAGATGCGCGCTGGTATATTCACCTTCGCCGTCAGGTCCGCGGTGTGCGAGTGCAGAGTTCATGCGCCGGGTGATGCGCATGTCTGCTTCAGGCTGTGATGAGACAATTCCGCAGATGCCGCACATTATTTCTCCCTTTCCAATGGTTGCGTCAAAAAAGTTAAAAATCTTGACTCAAACACATCCAGATTATATTCCTCCGCGCGCGCTTTTTCAATGGCAATGGCAGCTTTCGGATAAAAATCTTTCTCTCTAACAAAGCGCTCAAGGGTTTTGACAATGTCAGCGGAATCGGTGGTGTGACATCCAATACCAGCAGGATAATTTGCCAGGAAACGCGCCGGCGACCCATCGGAGGGTCCGTGATATAGAATGGGGACACCTGCCGCCAGGTATGCAGGGATTTTATTTGGGAAACACATTTGGGTTGCATAACGATATTTTTCATCCAACCAGTATGGTAAATAAGCAATATCCATGCCGTTGATAAACTGAATGGTTTCCTGTACATTGCGCCAGCCCCAATAATGGATGCGCGTTTTGGGGTGCGATCTTTGGACTGTTAACCCACTGCCCAAAATATGAATTTCCACCTGCCTGCCTGCAATCTGCCAGCTCACACTCGCTAGCGCGTTAAGCAGGGCGTCCCACTCTGTGATGGCATAAAGGTTGCCTGCAAAACCTATCAACAGGCTATTTTTTGAGTGGGTGGATTTTATGATCTGCTCATGCAAGGCATGTTCCACTCCGTGGATCAATACCACCGAGTCTTTTTTATACCGATTCACGTATTCGGCGCGCATCCCATCAGAAGCGGTTGCTAGGCTTGCGCAACTGTGGATGACATTTGCAAAATCAGCCAATAGCATTTGCCTGAGCATTCCTGGAAAAAACTGGTCAACTGCAAATCGTTCCGGCGGATCCCAAACCAGGGCAGAGATATCCTGCCCCATTTTTATCAGGCAGGCAGCAAGGTAAATGAGTTGTGGGCTGTTGAGAACAACAACGACTCGCTGGATTTCCAGCTGACAAATGTGAACAAGTATCCGCTTTGCGACCCTGGGGATCACAAACACACGTTGTATGAAATATAACAAGAATGTGGCAAACCGGCGAAAAGGTCTGCGTTGAAAAAACGGATAAACTCCCTGGGAAGGGTGCATATCGGCAATGTGAGCAAAGCCCTGCCAATCCCGGATGGATTCATTCGGTAGCGCCGCCATCAGCGAACAGCGCACCAACCTGTCGCGCGGAATCTGGCGCATGGCATCGCGCAGGAAAACCTCCCCGGCATCTTCCCCACGAACATCGCCGCCCACTACCAGCAAAGTCCTGGGCAAAGATGCCCCTTCGCTATGTTTAATGGCAACTTTTTTGCGAACCATAAAATTGAATCCTCAATACAATACCTTAGACGTTATCACGATTTAGCCGAATCGATATTGTAATGCCAGGGTCTGAAGTTCAAGCGGAAATTGTGCAAACCGCAACAAGTTTCCATGACCCGAT